>CABECW010000037.1_pt1 | contig 20622 bp, 19 predicted proteins | sample 3132931 | NCBI WGS metagenome assembly CABECW01 (sample SAMEA5534328, study PRJEB31848) | metagenome | biome: tundra; feature: field; material: soil | place: USA | collected 2013-05 | depth 0.15 m
CCCCTGCCACCAGCAGCACCACAACTACACCGACCGCCACCTACGCCCCCACGACCACGCAGCCGGGCGGCGCCGCGACGTCCACGACACCCGCGACCACCACGGGCGCCGCCGCCGGCGTAGCCCAGGGCGCCAAGGTGCCCCCCCACACCGCCCGCGCCAGCAAGCTCTCGACCCCCGCGATCGCCCTCGCCGTGCTCGCCGCGCTGCTCGCCCTCGGCTGTGGCGCCTGGGGCGCCGCCCGACTCACCGCCTACGAACCGCGCTGGACGCGCTCGGCCCGCCACGCCCTGTCCGAGGGCGGCTTTCGTGCGTCCGCCACGTGGGCTGAATTCACCGACTGGCTACGGCTCGGGCGCTAGCGTCCGAGCACCGCTCCAGAGCGTTCTCCACGCCCGGAAACTGGGCCTTCGCCGTCGGGTCTTCAACGCCCGGCGAGGTACAATCAGGGGTGTTGGATTGGCTCGATTGAAGGGGCCACAGCGGCTCGCGATCCGCGCCGAACAGCCCTCGAAAAGCTCCGTCCGAACGGAGGCGGATGATTCAGTGTTACCCCCAAGAACACTGTATTTTAGCCGCAAATTGAGGGTTTCTGCGGCCCAAGACGAGGAGAGAAGTCAGATGGAAGGCGCCCCCCAGACAGCAACAGTCCAAGACGTCCAAGCAGGCCGGGCGCTTTCGATCGATCGTTATTTCACGACCGCCGGGGTACATCCCTTCGAGACGGTCGAGTGGGAGCTGCGCGACGCTCACATCGGGCACGGCGACCGCGTCGCCTTCGAGCAGAAGGACGTCGAGTTCCCCAAGAGCTGGTCGCAGAACGCCACCAACATCGTGGCCCAGAAGTACTTCCGCGGACAGCTCGGCTCACCCGAGCGCGAGCACTCGGTCAAGGAGATGATCGGCCGCGTCGCCGGCACCATCACGGGTTGGGGGCGCGCGGGGGGATACTTCGCGAGCGAAGAGGACGCCGCCGCCTTCAACCACGAGCTGACCCACATCCTGCTGCACCAGCTCGCCGCGTTCAACTCGCCCGTGTGGTTCAACGTCGGCTTCGAGGAGAGCCCGCAGTGCAGCGCCTGCTTCATCCTCAGCGTCGCCGACACGATGGAGTCGATCCTCGACTGGAACACCAAGGAGGGCATGATCTTCCGCGGCGGCTCGGGGTCGGGCATCAACCTCTCCAACATCCGCGGCTCGATGGAGCCCCTGGCGAAGGGCGGGACGGCCTCAGGACCGGTCTCGTTCATGCGCGGCGCCGACTCGTGGGCGGGCACGATCAAGTCCGGTGGCAAGACCCGCCGGGCGGCGAAGATGGTCGTGCTCAACGTCGACCACCCGGACATCCGCGAGTTCATCTGGTGCAAGGCCAAGGAGGAGGACAAGGCCGAAGCGCTGCGCGACGCCGGCTTCGACATGTCGATCGACGGAGACGGCTTCAAGTCGATCCAGTACCAGAACGCCAACAACTCGGTGCGCGTCACCGACGAGTTCATGCGCGCAGTCGAGGAGGGCGCCGACTGGCATCTCACATCGCGCGTGACCGGCGAGCCGGTGGGCGAGCCGATCCCGGCGCGCGAGCTGATGCGTGAGATCGCCGAGGCCGCCTGGCGCTGCGCGGACCCGGGGGTGCAGTACGACACCACGATCAACCACTGGCACACCTCGCCCAACAGCGGACGCATCAACGCGTCGAACCCGTGCAGCGAGTACATGCACGTCGACAACTCGGCCTGCAACCTCGCCTCGCTGAACCTCATGAAGTTCCGTCGCGCCGACGGGACCCTGGACGTGGCCTCATTCGAGCACGCGGTCGACATCATGCTGCTGGCCCAGGAGATCGTCGTCGGTCCCTCCAGCTACCCGACCGAGGAGATCGGCGTCAACGCCCGCGCCTTCCGCCAGCTCGGCCTCGGCTACGCCAACCTCGGCGCCTACCTGATGAGCAACGGCATGCCTTACGACTCCGACCACGGACGCGGGGCTGCCGCCGCGATCACCGCACTGATGACCGGAAGGGCCTACCGGCGCTCGGCCGAGGTGGCCGGCGCGCTAGGGCCCTACGAGCACTACCAGGAGAACCGCGAGGCCCACAACGGCGTGATGCGCATGCACCGCGACGCCTCCCACGTGATTCCCGACGACACCTGCCTCGACACCGAGCTGCTCGCCGCCGCAAGGCGCTCGTGGGATGAGGCGGTCGAGCTCGGAGAGCGCAACGGCTACCGCAACGCGCAGGCCACCGTGCTCGCGCCCACCGGCACGATCTCCTTCCTGATGGACTGCGACACCACAGGCGTGGAGCCCGACTTCTCGCTGGTCAAGTTCAAGGAGCTGGTCGGCGGCGGGCAGATGACGATCGTCAACCGCACCGTCCCGCTCGCGCTGCAGACCCTCGGCTACTCCGAGCCGCAGATCGAGCAGATCGAGGCGCACCTGGCCGAGCACGGCACGATCCTCGGAGCTCCCGGGCTGACCGAGGAGCACCTCCCGGTGTTCGACGTGGCGGTCGGTGAGCGCGCGATCTCGCACATGGGGCACCTGAAGATGATGGGCGCCGTGCAGCCGTTCATCTCGGGGGCGATCTCAAAGACGGTCAACCTCCCGCAGGACGCGACCGTCGAGGACATCGCCGACGCCTACACCCAGGCCTGGCACCTCGGGATCAAGGCCCTGGCCATCTACCGCGACGGATCGAAGACCGCCCAGGCACTGCGCACCGATGCCCAGAAGGGCGTGCAGGAGCCAGTCGACGTGGACGCGATCGTAGAGCAGGCCGTCTCCAAGGCGCTGGCCGAGGCCGGCCCGAAGCGCAAGCGCATGCCCCGCGAGCGCCAGTCGCTGACGCACAAGTTCTCGATCGGCGGCCACGAGGGCTACATCACCGCCGGCATGTACGCCGACGGCAGCGTCGGGGAGATCTTCCTCACCGACATCGGCAAGGAGGGCTCGACGCTCAGGGGCATGATGAACTCGTTCGCCACCGCCATCTCGATCTCGCTGCAGTACGGCGTGCCGCTCGAAACGCTCGTGCAGAAGTTCAGCTACATGCGCTTCGAGCCCGAGGGGATCACCGGCAACCCCGAGATCCCGTTCGCCAAGTCGATGCCCGACTACATCATGCGCTGGCTCGCCTCGCGCTTCCTCGACACCGACGCGCAGGAGGAGCTCGGCATCATGACCCCCGAGGTGCGTGCGCGCAAAGCAGCCCAGGAGGCCGCCCAGTCGGTCATGGCATCCGACACCGCCGGCCCCAGCAGCGACGGAGCGGCGGCCGAGTCGCCCCAGGCCTCAGCGCCGGGCAACGGCGGAGGTAGCGCCCCGGCGGCCTCGTTCACCGAATCGCCGCCCGTCGTGCCAGCGCGCCTGCAGGGACTCGACCTCGGCCCGGCCTGCAGCCAGTGCGGAGGCATGATGCAGCGCACCGGGTCCTGCTACACGTGCTCGAGCTGCGGCAACAACACCGGCTGCGGCTGACCTGACGTCCGATAGCCGGCGTGGGACGGCGTCCTCGATCGCTCGCGTGCCGGCGCGGCCGGTGAAGAATTACCGACCGCTTAGGAAGATTCGGCGTCGCTGCGCATCTAGGAGGGCTTGGCGAAACGGTTGGCGAAAGCCCTTGATCGCTGCATCGGGAAAGCCTAGCGTCGCCGGCTCCATACAAATTGGCCGGGGCGCCAGCGTGAACTGACCCCCGGCCGTGACACCAGGAGGTTGATCCTGATGCAAGACAAGCCTACCCCCGAGAACCTGACCCGTAGCGAGCCGTCGCCTTGGGAAGGCGCGGAACTCGCGGCGCTGAATCTGCTCACGGACCCGTGCCACTACCCGACGCTCTGGTCGGTGGCGGACATCGGCCGCGACCTCGAACACCGCGACCCGGAGGCCGTCGTCCGGCCGCTCGTCAACGCCGGATTGCTGTACCGCATGGGCGACGCGCTCGTGTTCGCTACGCCTGCCGCGTTCCACCTGACCGCGCTGGTCGGCCACATCGTCTGAGGCACGCTCAGGGCGCCACGTCGCAGGGCTGGGCGTGGCGCTCATCGCTGAGCCTCACGTAGCGCGCAAATTAGCTGACCGATCAGTCGTAGTCGCCCGCCAATGGCCCGCGCCATCCGGTCGAGCGCCTCACGCGTTATAGGGAAGGTGTCCAGCAGATCGTCGGTCAGCCATGCATTGCGCCACTCAGAGGGCAGATCGTCGTCAGCCAGCACATCGGCCACGCCGCCCTTCCACGCGTTGTAGCGGCGCACCAGGTCTTCGACGTGCGGCAGATTGCCCATCGGCTCAAGCTCGCCAGCTTCGGCGAGCAGACGCCGCCCGACCTTCGCCGCCTCGGCTAGCTTCGCGGCGGTGCCGATTGGCTGCTGCGTGATCGACACGACGGGCCGTGCGTGGCCCTCCCGAACGTGGAGACAGACCGCAGCCACCAGACACGCCCCCGCCGCTACTGCGGTCCCGATCCAAACATCTGTCGGCGCGTGGAGGCCCGCTGCGGCAGCCGTGGCAAGAGACAGGCCGAACGTCACCAGACCGGCCGTCCGCGTCGATGGCGAGCGCACCTGCGGGAGTCTAGATAGCCGTTCTTCCGTCCGACCCGACCTGTAGTTTGTCCTTTACTAGAGCCAAAATTGACCCCCGCGCGATTGGCCTCGCCGGGGGTCTGGATCAAGGAGTTGTGACCTCCATGACCACGCCAAACGTAGCACGGCGATCCGTCGCCAATGACCTCGCAGGCATCCTCGAATCCGACGAGGTTTCCCATCTCGTCAGTGAGCTTCAAACGACCCGCGAGACGGGCCGTCCCGGCTACGCGCTCCGGTCGATGATCGGCATGGCGCTGGCGAAGTCGCTGTATGCCCTGCCGACGTGGACGCGCACGGTCGCACTCGTCAAAGAGCATCCCGCGCTCGCGGCCGTGATTGCCCCGGACGGGGAGATTCCGTCCTTGTGGAGCTGCTACCGCTTCACGGCGAAGCTGCGCGACCACGCGCCGATGTTGCAGCGGTGCATCGCGGATGTGATCGCTGCTCTCAAGAAGGCCAACCCCGTGCTCGGCTGGGACGTGGCAATCGACGCATCGGATATGCCCGCGTACGCGAACGGGCAGCGCTTCAAGTCGAAGAACGGCCCCGAACGCGCCCCGGAGGAATACAGCGACAAGGACGCCTCCTGGGGGCACCGCTCGTCCATCTCGACACGCAAGGGCGGAGGCTTCTACGGCTACCGCATCCACATGGCGGTCTGCAGCAAGACCGACCTGCCGCTCGCGTGGCGCGTGGAGACGGCGAAGTCGCACGAAACGAACGCCGTCGCTCCGCTGCTGGACAAGCTGCACACGCTCGGGATCGACCCAGAGACGTGCGCGATGGACAAGGGCTACGACACCAGCGGGATGCACGACACATGCGCCACGCGCGGGATCGCACCCATCATCCCGCTCAAGCAGACGCCCGCCGTCAAGCGCGGCGAGCACAAGCCGCCGTCCTGCGAGCATGGCGAGTGGACGTTCGCGGGAGCCGACCGCAAACGCAACGCAGCCAAGTGGCGCTGCCCGACCGGCGAGTGCAAGCCCGCGTCCGTGTGGGTCAAGGCCGACAGGCTGCACCCGCTGATCCCGTACAAGGCAGACCGTTGGAAAGGGCTCTACCGCCGCAGGGCGTCCGTCGAGCGGGCGTTCGGAAGGCTCAAGAACGAATCCGCACTCGCGCCGCTGCGAGTGCGTGGGATTGAGCGTGTGAGGCTTCACGCCGACCTCACGATTCTCTCTCAGTTGACGTGTGCGCTGAGCCGGGAACGGGGCGTGGCGCTCGCGGCGTAGTCGTAGATGTCTGCTCGGTATGCTGCCGTTTGCCTTGGCCTCCCAGCTCGATGACCCCCTCCTGGGCGTGAAGGCCAAGCTCGCGCGGGCAAACGAGCACATGAAAACGCTCGATAAACAATGGGGGACCTTCGGCGAGACGGAAACCTACACCTGCGAGAGTAAGGAGGGGCCTGAGCCGAATCACTGGAACTGCTATTTCATCGAGCGACCTGTCCCGATCGAGTTCAGCGTGATCCTGGGAGATGTCCTCCACAACCTGCGATCCACCTTGGATCACCTGGTTGGATACTTCGTTGAACGGCACGGTGGAACCGTCGAGAGACACCACGCCTTTCCGATTCACGATTGCGAGACGACCTACGAGGGTCTCGTCAACCAACGGCGACGCAAGCGTGATGGTGCAGGGCCACTGGACGGCATCCCCGCTGGCAGCCCCGAGCGGGCATTGATCCAGGAATCGCAGCCATACCACAGAGGGGATGAGGCGCGGAGCCATCCCTTGGCCGTCCTCAACAACATGGTCAACATCGACAAGCACCGTGCCATTCATGTAGTAGCGGCCTACCCCCAAGCGACCGACGCGTTGGATCTCCTCGCCTGGCCTGCCGATGCCGAACTCATCGACCACACCTCCATCTGGCAGCCCGGGGAACCGCTCAAAGGCCGCACACACATAGCGTCGCTCCGATTCAGCGACGCCCACCCGGCAGACGAGGTGGGCATGAAGGCAAACCTTCCCCTCGCCATAGCGTTCGGCGAGGGACCGCCCCAAGATGTCAGGCTGGAGGACATCTTCGCCTACGTCAGCCAGATCATCAGCAGCGGGACCGAAGTCATCCTCCTGTAGCCACATCCAATCCTCGGCGTCTCCACCGGGGGCCGAGGTCATGACCCGTCACCGGATCGCGCCCCGCGTAAATGTTCGGGGTCGTCAGAGTCGCCTGGGGTAGGATCAGCCGAACCGTGAGGTACCGGCCAATTCAGGGCATCGCTAAGCCCCCGTGGGCGCGGGCTGAAACGACTTTCGTAAATCCCTCCTAGGTAGCTGTAAGCGCATTTCCCCGCGCACCTGCCTGGCAGGGCTCGCGAAGAGCGAGAACCAGCCCGGCGGCACCCACAGCGACAACAGAGAGGAATCAGCGATGCCCACTCCCAGGCGAAGTACCTGGCTAGCAACCGCTGCCGTTGGGCTGGCCTTGGCCCTGGCCGGCTGCGGCGGGTCGAGTAGCAGCTCCAGCACCTCCCCCACCACGTCATCCTCGCCAGCCGCCACGAGCACTTCCAGCGCCCCCGCGGCGCCCGCGGCGAGCAAGGAAGCCGCGAGCGGAATCCCGCAGAACAACGGCGGCGACGGGGACTCCGACAACAACGGGGGACCCAGTGACGGCGACGGCGACCTCTAGCGGCCGAGGCGCGCGCCGACGGGGCGCGCACCGATTGGCAGCCGCCTGCGCGCTGTCAATCGGTGCGGCGCTCCTGGCGATCGTGGCCGTGCAGTACTCCTCCGGCGCCCATGCCGGAGGAGCAGCGCGCGCGGTAGAGGCGTCCGCCGCGAGCCCGCCCCGCGACCTTGCCTGGCTGCATCCCGTCCGGCCGCCCCGAGGCTGGCGCGTGGCTCGCCTGCCCTCAAGCTCAGCTGCTCTGGCATACCCCTCGGGCTGGCACACCATCGCCACCGACTCCGGGACGGTGTCCGTCGCGCTCACAGATCGCAGCGACACGATCGTCTCCTACCTGAACGCCACGCCACGGCAGGGAGTCGAGACGCTCGCCAACTGGTCGAGCTTTCGGCCCCACCATGTTGCCGCGGAGGGAGCGCGCGACGTGCGGGTGCTGGCGAGGGCCGAGCATCTGCCCTTCCGCTCCGGTCAGGGCTCCTGCGTGATCGACAGCTACTCGACCTCGAAGACGCGCTACATAGAGATCGCGTGCCTCGTGCAGGGCGCCCGTGCGGCCACCGTGATCGTCGGTGCAGCGCAGCCAGGGGCATGGAGCTCGCAGGGGCCGCTGCTCGAGCGGGCGATCGCCTCCTTTACGCCCTGAACCGACCGCCGCGCCTCGGCCTCAGTGGTCGGGTTCGGCTTCGCTTTTCGTTTCAGGGCTGGCCGCATGTTCGCGGCTGGCCTCGGCTTCGTCGTCCGATTCGCCACCGGAGCCATCCGAGCCGTGATGTTCTGAGCCGCTGCCGCCGCCCGCTTCGCTGCTGCCAGGGCCATCAGAGCCACCGGAGCCACCCGAGCCTGAACCGCTTCCTCCGGAGCTGCCACCGCCCGATACGGGCTGAGCGCCCGAGACTTCCTGGACCGGCACCAACCCCTGGCCAGCTCCGCCCGGCGGCGAGGAGCCGCCCTGGGCGGGCTGGGAGGCGACGGCACTTGTAGCGCTCGAGCTCACCTGGATGGCGGTGACCGGTCGGCTCGTCGAGCCACCAGCGGCCGGGAGCAGGGCGTGCACGGAGGGAGCCGGGGCAGATCCAACGCGCGTGACCGGAACGCTCGGTTGCGAGCCGCTGCTCGTGTGCGCCGTCCCGGCCGTCAAGCGCCGCCCGGCGACCGTCAAGGGCGTGGAGAGGGCAAGGTGCGCTCCGGCCGAGGGCTGGGCATGCGCAGCCGGGGCTCCCGCCATCGCGCTCGCCTTGGACAGCGCGGGCTTGGCATGTGAGGACGACCTGCCATGTCCCCCGTGCCCGTGCAGAGGCGCGACCGTGGCGCCCACCACGAGCACGGCCGTTGCCGCCACCGCTGCGCCCTTGAGCAGCACCCCCGACCCGCTGCCAGCCGGGGTAAGGCGCTCGATGGTCGCGTTGACCCGGCCAATCGAGCCGTAGGCCCAGCTGATCAGCGGCTGGGGGATGACGGCCGCGGCTGCGCTGCGCAAGGTCGCGCGCGCCCTGTACAGGAGCCCGCGAACGGCCCCGTGGCTGATGCCGAGCGCGCTCGCGACCTCCTCATGCGAGCGGCCTTCAACGGCTGTGAGCAGGATCGCGTCACGCTGCATCCGCGGCAGCGCCGCCACGTCGGTGAGTGCGGCACGCAGCGTCATACCCCGCTCCAGATCCCACTCCGCCCCCTCGGTCTTATGCAGCTCCGTGACCCCCGCCGGCGGGCTGGCCTCGCGACTGGCGCTGCGCATGGCGTTGACGGCCGCGTTGTGAACGACGCGATAGAGCCACGGCCTGAGCTCGCGAATCTCCTTGCCGCCCCGCAGCGTCATCCACGCCTGCAGGAACGCGTGCTGCAGGACGTCCTCGGCGCGGGAGTCGGGGAGCCCTGTGCGCGCGCAGAAGCGCAGCAGCTCGGGGCGGTAGCGCTTGACGAGCACCTCGAAGGCGCGCTCATGGCCACTCGCCACGAGCTCGGCGAGGCGTGTATCGGACTGGGCGGCGAGGCGGCCCAGCGTGAACCTCGGGCTCACCGCTGCTCCTCGGCACGCCCGTACCCGCCGCTGGAAAGGCGCCATCGTGAGGGGATCGACTTGATGGGCATGAGCAAGCCTTCGATCATTGTCGCCAATCCAGGCGACGAACCGGCGCAAAGCTACGAACCGTGGACGAAAAGGTACAGGGGTCGGCCCGATGGCCGACCCCTGTACACAGCCCTTTAACGTCCGCGCGCTAGTGCACGAGGGTGAGGTGATCCCACACGGCGCCCGAGCCCTCGATGCTCAGCTCGGCCTCCGCCACGACAGCACCCGGGACGAGTGCTTCGCTCGAGCAGCTGCTGGAGCTGCCGCTCTGGTCCCCGCCGCCGTCGCCGCCGTCCTCGCCACCGCCGGTGGACATCGCGTCGTGATGGGTCATCGCCGGCTGGCCTTCTTCAGCCGGACCGCCGCCATCCTCGCCCTGGGAGCCCGAGTCTTCGCCTTCTCCGTCCTGGCCCGAGCCGCCTGGAGGCGTAGCGACGCGGCAGTGGATCTCGGTCTGTTCGGTGACCTTGCCGCTGACCGTCGAGCCGTCGTTGAGCGTGATCGTCAACACGCCGGCCGTGAACGAGGTGACGGTGCCGACGGTTTCGCCGGTGCTCGGCGTGCCGGCAGGCGACGTGGAGGAGCCGGAAGGCGGAGTGCTCGTGCCGGAGCCGGGGCTCGTGGAGACACCGCTTGCGGTGAAGCTGAGGACCCGCGCACGCGCCGCGTGGCGTGCATGCCTGCTCGAATGATGGGCGCGGTGGTGGTGCGTGGCGTGAGGGGCGGCCAGGGCCAGGCCCGGCGCGGCCGCTGTGAACATCGCCGATATCGCCGCAGTGAGCAGCATCCGTTTCATATCTGAGAACCTCCTCGACCGCGGTTGCCGCGATCGCTTGGTGTGGTTACAGATATGAAGAGCCCGCCCGCGGAGGAAGCTCACGCGGGATCGAACAGATGTCCGCTCAGCGCAGCGCCATCGTGGAGGCGGGGGCCGGCCTCGCGCCCCGGCCAGAGACGCTTGCGGCCATTCGTGCCTGGGTCACGCGCGCCCTGGCGCTCAGGCGTCCGGCGCGCTCGCGCAGCCAGGCGAGCGAGCGCGGCTCGCCGCAGTGCTCACGCCAGCCGTCCAGCACGCTCTCCAGGCGATCGTGGTCATCCACCCTCGCCAGCACCTCCACGCGTCCGCCGCCCACCGTGTCGGGCCCGAGGCGCACCAGATAGAGCTCGCCGGTGTCCCTCACCCACGCAGCGCGGTGCAGTGGTCCGTCCTCGCCCTCGCGCCACCACAGGCCCACATCGAGCTCGCGCGACTCGATGCGCCTGGAGTCCGCGGTGTAGAAGCTCGCGAGTGAGCCGTAGCGTTTGAGCGGCGCTGCCACTCCTCCGGCATCTTTGCGTCTCATGCGGCACCCGGCTTTCAACGAGGAGGTTGGGGAATCAAGCCTCCACCGTGCGCCTAAACGAGGGGTTACCGAGTGGTAAGAATTGACGCGGAAGCGTCCTCGCACCGCCTCGCGGCCGATCCAGTCACGGCCCATCCAGGGACCGAGCGTCACCGGCGCCCCAGGCGCCGGTGACCGGACAGCAGGGTCTCTCAGCCGTTCAAGCGCTTCTTCAGCGCGCTGGCGGCAGAGAATTTCGCAGCCTTGGAAGCCGCGATGTTGATCGTCTCGCCGGTCGAGGGGTTGCGCCCCTGTCGCGCGGCGCGTTGGCTGACGCTGAACTTTCCGAAGCCCGCAAGTGCGACCTCACCCCCAGCGGCCAGCTCGTCAGAGACGACCTCGATCGCCGCCTCGACCACCTGCCGTGCCTGGCTGGCGGCCAGTCCTGTGCGCTCCGCCACCTGCTCGGCTAGCTCGTTCTTGGTCATGCCACTCCCTTCTCGAGTGTCTTTGCTGCGAGCAGGCTAACCGCTCGCGAGGACGGCGCAACCCAAACAGAGCGTTTTGGGCCGGCGAAGTGCCCCTAATTTCCGGGGAACTCGAGCGGCGACGGAGGCCTGAGCGCCCCCTCCGCGGAGCGCCCGGCGGCGGTTTCCACGCTTCGGGAGGCCAGCGGACCGGCGGCAAAGGCGGCCCAGAGCACCGACAGCCAGGCGCCGCAGGCGAGGCCCACATGCACCCACACGAGCTCCGTGGGCAGGTGCGTCTCGTACTGATCGAGGCCCACCACGCCCTGAAGGGCGAGCAGGACGCAGAGCACCGTCAGCGGACGCTGCACCGTGGCGCCCACGCCACGCTTGCGCGCCAGCCACCACACGGCGACGGCCGCCAGGCTGAACACGAAGGCGATCTCGGCGTGGCGGTGGATGACGTAGTCCATCGTCCCGCGCCCGTCGAAGCTCAGGCGGTTGATCTTCTGCCCCGGCGAGCCTCCTGCGTGCGGCCCGGCCGCGGTGGCCGCGGTCCCCGCGAAGATCGTGAGCGCGCCGAACGCCGCGAGGCCGCGGAGCGCGAGCACGATCGTGCCATCGGTCAGCGCCCGCGCGGATGTGCCTGTCTCGGCGGCCTCGCCCGCGCCCGCGCCGCCGCCCAGCTCCTCGGGCTCGTGGGTGGCCCGCCAGGTCAGCATCACGGCGGCCAGGAGGATCAGCATCGACAGCGCGAAGTGCCCCATCACCCAGCCGTAGTCCAGGGCGCCTTTGACCGTGAAGCCACCGAGGACCGCCTGTGCCACCACGCCGAGCGGGAGCAGCGCCCCCAGCCACATCAGATCCCGGCGGTAGGGACGGCGCCGGAGCGCGCCCAGCCAGGCAAATCCCGCGGCCAGAACCACGGGGACGCTGACGACGCGGTTGGAGAACTCGATCACCGCGTGGGTGTTCAGCGGCGGATACACGTTGCCGTAGCACTTGGGCCACGTCGGGCAGCCGAGCCCCGAGCCGGTCAGGCGCACCGCGGCGCCGCTCAGCACGATCAGCGTGAGCGCCGCCAGCGCGATGTAGGCGAGCCACACGAACTGTGCGGGCGTGACGGTGTAGCCGTTGGTGCGTGTACGCAGACGCTCGAGACGGGCGTGCATCGTCCCTAAGGATGCCACTCGAATGGGAGCCCGGCGGCGATCTCGCTGAGGCGGGGAGCGGCGGCGTCGCGCTCTGAGACGCTCAGCTCTCCCGCGGGCAGCGACCAGTCGATCGCGATGTCCGGGTCATCCCAGGCGATCCCGCGTTCGACGTCCGGGTCGTAGTAGCCGGTCTGCTTGTACATCACGTCCGCAACCTCGCTGAGCGCGCAGAAGCCGTGCGCGAAGCCCACCGGCACATACAGCTCACGCATGTTCTCATCGTCCAGCTCAACGGCCGCCCAGCGGCCATAGGTGGGCGATCCTCTGCGCAGGTCCACGCCCACGTCCAGGATGCGCCCGCGCGCGCAGCGCACCAGCTTGGCCACCCCGGCGCCTACCTGAAAGTGCAGGCCGCGCACCACCCCGCGGGTGGAGCGGGAGTGGTTGTCCTGGAGGAAGGACTGATCGGGTGGCATGCCGATCCGCTCGTGCCACTCGCGCCGGTAGGTCTCGATGAAGAAGCCCCGCTCGTCGGCGTGGGCGACAGGCTCGATCGCCACCAGGCCGGGAAGTGCTGTCGGGATGACGCGCATGGCCGCAGAGGGTAGCCGCAGGTGGGCTTGATCGTCTGGATGCGACCACCTAGATTGGCCTCATGACCGGATTGGCGGACACATCGCTGCAGCCGGATGAGCAGGCGCTCGTCGAAGAGTTCGTGCAGGAGTTGCGTCAACACCTCGCCGAGCAGCTGCACGCGGTCTGGCTGTTCGGATCGCGGGCACGCGGAGAGCAGCCGTCAAGTGAGTCCGACGTCGATCTGCTGGTGCTTGTCGATCACGCCTCGTGGGACGATCGGATGCAGGTCCGCAAGATGCTGGACCAGGCCGCACGCAAGCTCGATCTGGAGGCCCTGGCCTGGTCGTTCTCCGTGCACGTGCACACGCCGCAGTGGCTGGCAGAGCGCCGTGAGATCAAATCCTTCTTCATCGCAGAGATCGACCGCGACAAGGTTGCACTGAGCGGGTGACCCTCTGAGCCCGCGCTCCAGTGAGTTCCTCGAGGCGGCCCGCCGTCGGCTGGCGGCAGCCGAGGTTTCGCTGGCCCAAGACCCGTCGACGGCCCTGAGCGCTGCCTACTACGCGACGCTCTACGCTGCCAGAGCGGCGCTGAGCGAGCAGGACACCTCGTCGAGGACCCACCGAGGTGCATGGCACGAGTTTCGTCGCGCCTTCGTCGAGAACGGAAAGATCGACGCCAGCCTGGCTGCAGAGGTGCAGAAGATCCAGCCGGAGCGCGAGCAGGCGGACTACGACGCTTGGGCCGCGCCCGAGGAGGAGGCCAGGCGTGCGATCGATCTAGCGCGCCGCTTCCTCAATGCGATCGAAGCCCTCTTTGCCTGAGCACATCCAGGCGGGCTCGACGCGGTCGTCGGACTCCGTCGCTGGGGCAGGTTCCTGGCCGTCTGGCCCAACTCGTCCGCACCTCACCGAGGGCGCCGTCCATGTCTGGCGCGCCGACCTCGAGACGGTCGAGGACGCGCTCGGGGAACTGCTCGATGCGAAGGAGACAGCGCGGGCGGCGCGCCTGTTGAACCCGCGCGACCGGCGGCGATGGACGCGTGCTCGAGGCGTGTTGAGGGCGCTGTTGGGGCTGTATCTGGAGGTGGATCCGAGCTCGCTTTGCTTTCAGACGGGCCAACACGGCAAGCCCTCGCTGATCCCGCCTGCGATCTCCTTCAACCTGTCGCACTCGGGCGCGGTCGCGCTGTATGCGCTGACCCCCACGGCCGCAGTGGGCGTGGACGTGGAGGTCTCCCTACGCCCAACTGACGTGCTGGGCGTTGCCGGGCGGGTCTTCGGCGCGAGCGAGGCCGAGCGCCTGCGGGCGCTCGAGCCGGTACGTCGCAGGCAGGAGTTCGTGCGTGCGTGGGTACAGCGCGAGGCCGAGCTCAAGCGCACGGGCGTCGGACTCGCCGGGCTGGACGAGAGGGGGGCCGGAGCAGCGTCATGGGTGGCCGCGCTCGACGTGGGAGCAGACGGGGCGGCTGCCCTCGCGCTCGAGGCGCAGCCGCGCGAGCTCTGCTGCTGGGAGTGGCCTCCCGTCGCCTCCGGGATGAGCTAGAGGATCTTGACCTTGATCGTCTGGGTGACCGTCTTGCCGGCCACCACGGCGGTGAGCCTGGCCGTGATGCCGTGCTGCGTGCGGATCAGGCCCATCACGCTCGCTGCCAGGCGAATCGGCAGGTGGGTGGTCTTGTTGGGTGGCAGGCTGAAGCCCGCGCGGCCCACCGTGCGGCGGCTGGACCCGGTGCTGCCGGCATACCCCGACAGGTTGGACAGCGTCAGCGTGGCCACGCCCCTGCATTCGGGCTTGAGCCTGCAGTAGACCGCCACGGCCACGATCCGTTCGTGGTTGACGCCGTCGGTCTGGGGGCTGACCCTGATCGGCGGAAGCACGGGGGGCAGGCCCGCGGTCCCGCCGGCGCAGATGTGGGTGGCGTCAGAGCCCGTCCCGATCTGCACCTGCATCATCAGTTCCTCGCTGTGATTGACCGCGAAGCCGTCGTTGGCCGAGAGGCCCGAGCTCGACATCACGGCGCCGTTGCCCGTGCCGCTGTTGCGCAGGAACGAGTCCGCGGTGGAGCCCTGGACGGAGCCGAGCACCTGATAGGGGACGCCGGCGCGGTACACGTTGGGCACGTAGCCGCCGTCGTCGTTGAATCCCACGTAGTCGCCGGCGCTCACGCACAGGTTGATCGGGTCATAGGTCGAGACCGTCGAGCCGCTGGCGCCCCCCTGCCCGCATACGGGGATGTTGAAGCCCTGCGAGGTGATGTTGACCTTGGCGCCGCCGCCGGACACCGGGGTGAGGTCCTGGAAGTGGATTTCCGTGAGCGGCGCAGGGCCGCCGGCGGCTTCCTGCGCGCATCCCTCGAGCTTGACCTTCACGGCCTGCCCCGTGGCGGGGGTGCGCGACAGGCCACTCGCCTGGCCCACGTTCCACAGCGCGGTATCCGCCCCGTAGTGGTAGGTGTGGTAGAGGCCGTTGGGCGCGTCCGGGGCCGGCGGGACCGGCGTGTAGGTGCCCGGATAGCCGAGGTTTTCAGCCGTGTTCAGCGTCGCGGGCACCGACAGGGGGCTGCCGATCGTGACGAACGCGGCGTTGGCTGCGGCCGGCACGAAGGCGGCCAGCAGGGCGGTGAGGGTGATCGCGAGGCCGAGCAGCGGCCGCGAGCGGTGGCGACGGGCTGGGGTGGCGTCTGTGGGTTTGCTCGCAGGAAGCATCTAATTGGCCGATCGGAAGGCTAGGGATGCGCCTTGAGCGGATGCGCCGATTCCCGACGGATTTCCCCTCCCTGGAGCCCCGAAGTCACAGCTGGACGAATGGACGGCCCGGGTTCGCGCTCGTCGTCGGAGATGCCCAGGGAGACGCCGTCGGGGATCGAGGATAATGCGCGGCGTTGTCACTCTCGATCTGCCTCGTCACCAACGATCCGCCGGCCCGTGTAGCCGCCGTCATCGATCCGCTGCGTCCAATTGCCGACGAGGTCCTCCTCGCTGCCGACTCGCGCGTGAGCGAACAGACGCTCGCCGGCTACCAGCAGCTTGCAGACCGGCTCTTCAGGATCGACTTCCGGTTTCCCGAGCGCCACCTGCAATGGCTCTACGAGCAGTGTCGAGGCGATTGGATCCTGCACATGGACAGCGACGAGATCGCCAGCAAGGCGTTCGTGCGACGACTCCCCGAGATGTTGAGCTCACGCGAGGCACGGCACTTCTGGGTCCCAATCGCCTGGCTGTACCCGGATGCGGGGCACCTTCTCGTGGGCGCTCCCTGGTCGGAGGGATTCGTCAACCGCCTGACGCGCAACGATGCCACCTTGCGAGTGAACGGGACGATGCACACGCACGTGGAGCCCGTGTGGCCATGCGAGTTCGTGGAGGAGCCCATCTACCATCTCGATCTGCTCGACAACGGCGAGTTGAGCAGACGCGACAAGGCGCTTTGCTACGAGGTGGCGCGACCACACCTGTCAGCGCCCGGCGGTGAGCGCATGAACGAGGCCTACTATGTGCCCGAGCTGCACAGCGACATCGAGATGCGGGAGGTGCCCGCCGAGGATCGCGAGTGGATCGTCCGTGCCCTGCAACCGCCGCCTCTTCCCACCCCCGGCGCCGACCCGGCGACGACCCAGGCGGCCCGCTCGGAGGTGCCGATGGTCACGCTGTGGGAGACCGACCGCCGATGGGAGGGACGCCTGGTCGACGAGAGCGCCTATCGAGCGACCATCGAGCCCTGGTATGCACCTGTCTCGCTGACCCCCGGTGAACGCCGCCAGATCTTCCTTCGAGTACGCAACGATGGAACCGAGCACTGGCCGGCAAGCCTCGATGCGCGGCCCGCCATCCGGCTCGGATATCGATGGCTGCGCCGTGACGGCGAAGTCGTCTCCAGCGAGGGCCCGCGCTCGGCGTTCTGCCGCGTCGTGGGCCCAGGACAGCGCATCCTCACGCCGCTGCACGTCGATGCCCCGAGCGAGCCGGGCGAGTACCTGCTTGAGGTCGACGTCGTTCATGAGCATGTCCAATGGTTCGGCTGTCCCTGCCGCGTGGCGGCTCTCGTGGAGCACGCCAAGGGCCTGCCGGCACCTGGAATGCGGCTGCGACCGAGCGATCCTCCCGCACGGCAGCGCTGGCGCAGGACGCGCATTCCCCGTACTCTCCATCGAGTCTGGCTCGGTGAGACGCCGATGCCACCGCAGCTGCAGGGCTACGGCGAAATGCTGGCGAAGCTTCATCCACGCTGGTCGATGAGGCTGTGGACGGATGCCGACCTGATGGATCTCGACATCACGGCGGACGAGCGCGCGCGCTCGCGAAGCGCCGCAGAGCTCTCGAACCTCGTCCGCTACGAGATCCTGCATCGCTTCGGGGGCGTATACCTCGACACCGATGTCGAATGCCGGCGCAACCTCACGCCGCTCCTGCGCGGAATCGACGCCTTCGCGGCGCTTGAGATCCCGGGACGTGTCGGGTCGGCCGTGCTCGGCTCGGTCCCCCACCAGCCAGCGTTCGCACGCGCGGCGAGGCTGGCACGCCGCACACTCGGCGCCGGCGAGCACTCAGCGAACGCCAACGGCCCCTACCTCCTGAGCCTGGTCCTCGAGGAGGAGCCCGGCGTGGCCATCCTTGGAGCCGAGCACTTCTACCCCTACCTGTGGAAGGACGCCGAGCCCCGCGACCAGTCGTTTCCCTATGCCTACGCCGTGCACCGCTGGGCCGGGAGCTGGATGAACGAGGAGATCGCGCGCTGAGGGTCTTGGTAGCAGGCTGGTTCAGCCTCGAGCAGGGAGGCGCTACGGCCGGAGATCTGCTTGTCCGGGACGTGGTCTGCGCCTGGTTGCGTGCACGGAAGATCGTGCACGACGTGGCGCAGGAGCGCGCTCTGGGCGATGGGGTCGATTGGTTTCGGGTGCCGCCGTCCGCCTATACCCACCTGGTCTTCGCCTGCGGCCCGGTCGGCCCTGAGCTGGCCGTGGCCGAGCTGATCGAGCGATTTACCTGCTGCAGGCGAGTCGCCGTCAACGTGAGCCTCGTAGGCGATCCGGCGTGGCGGCCGTTCGATCTGCTGCTCGAGCGCGACGGCCTGGGGAGCGCGAAGCCGGATCTCGCGATCACACGGCCCCCGGGGAGCGCTCCAGTGGTGGCGGTGGTGAAGATCCACCCTCAGGGCGAGCATCGCGGCGCCCGACCGGGGATCGCGCACGCCGCCTTCGATCGGCTGCTGGCTGCGCTCGAGTGCGCTCCGTTCGTTGTCGACACCGTGCTCGACGCGAGCATTCCCGGACGCAGGAGTACCGCTGAGGTCCAGGCGCTGCTCGCGCGCGCCGACGTCGTGCTCACCACGCGCCTGCACGGCCTGATCCTGGCGCTGGCCGGCGGCGTGCCGGCGGTGGCCATCGATCCGATCATGGGCGGAGCGAAGCTTCTTGCCCAGTCGCGTGCCCTGGACTGGCCTGCGAGCATGACCGTGGACACCGTCGACGACGAGCGCCTGCGCCAGCACTTCGACTGGTGCCGCACGCGGGCGGCCCGGGAGCGCGCAGTGGCCTCGCGCGCGAGAGGCGTCCAAGGCGCAGCGGATGTGGAGCGCATGCTCTTCGCCCATCTCGGGAGACACTGAGCTGAACATGCGGGTCTATTTGAGTTAGGCGCGGGCGCGTCCCGCGCCCAACCTCGATGCCCAGGGGACTCGTGGACGGGAGACCCCCATAGTCCCACTTGCAGGTGCATCCGCCTCGAGAAACCCGAGGAGCACCGGCGCGTTGTAGCCAAGGTCCGAGCTCTCGCTCGCGTCCGTGCTCAACAGCTGGTCCGCGTTGACGGGATGAATCGCTGAGTAGAGGGCAACAGCTCCCTCCTGCGGGCTCCGGCGAAGGTACCCGACAAGCACCGGCGCAGCTGAAGGTGCGTCCGACGCCGTCAGGAGCCCTGCACGACACACCGCGTCACGCGCGTCAGTCGCCCTCCGGAGCAGCTCCCGCAGAAGCGATGTCCTGGACGCGAGTCGCCTCCAGGACAAAGGCGCGAGAGTCCAGCGGAAGACCGTACGTGCAGCCAGCGGCGCAGGCGAGGGATCGTAGCTATCCGTCGAGACCCTTCCCTCGGCGCTGATCCATACGGGTACGCGCCCATCCCCCGGGTCGCGCAGTAGCGCACCGAGCTCCCCGATCCGCACGAGCCCATCGATCGGGGCGATGACACCAGCGGCGTAGCGGTGGCGCCTGCCCCGTGCGTCAAGCATTCGCAGCAGGCCAACATGGGCGCTCGATGGAGAGAGCGGAGGACCCCAATCCGGCTCCAGCGGACCCACGCTCCACGCCGGAGAGGGCTGCGGGGTAGCGGACTCGACACCATAGGGATAGGGCTTCCCGGCGCGCAAGGCGGCGATCGCAGCATTGGTCTGATGGCGGAAATGCCCGCTCGGCGAGGTCGACCAGTAGGGCGCCGCATGCTCACTGGTCCCGGCGATCCAGGCAAGCGCTCCGCGCACACGGTCTGGGAGCGAGGGGCGCACCGAGCGATGCAGCATCCGCCGCACGGCTTCACGCACGCGCCGATCCTCGGGAGCATCTCCCAGGCTCTCGGCTGCCTGCATCCAGAACTCGGTCAGCGGCAGGCCCGCTACACGCAGCAGCGCGAGCCCGTCGAGATCTATCTCCGCTGGAAACAGGCTGGCGTGCTCAAGCGCTCCAGCGGCCTGCAGCGCGATCATCGTCCACAGGCACTTGCGACAGCTGCCACAGTTGCCCACGCTGGCTTCGGTGTAGCAGACCTTCAGGTGCGCCAGCAGCTCCGGACAATGCTCGAGGATGGCCTCGAGCTTCCCCGTGCGACCCAGCTCGAGTCCATGATGGTCGAGGACGAGCCACTCGCTCCCGAACAGCGGGTCGAGCAGGGGATGCGATCCCGCCGGGCCGGCCACAGCATAGGTGAGCCCAGAGGGAACCACCACGCGGCCCAGGCCGCCGCTGAGCGAATGCGCCATGAAGGCGATGCCGGCCCCGTGCATGTCCTGGTAGTCGATGAGCTGCGCGCCCGGGTCGCGCAGGTTGGTCGAGATCCTCAGCACCGGCAACCCGATGAGCGAGGCGAGCTTCTCGACGATCCGCCTCTCTTCGATCCGGACCCGCTGACTTTGCAGGGGCGTGAGCGTGTCGCAGAAGACCAGGTGCGTGAGCGGTGGCGTATGGGATGCGATCGCGCTATACATGGAGTCGACCCCCCGCGAGAGCAGGCAGCCGTTTCCGTCGGCAGCTTGCCGAAGCGCCAGCTCATGGGCCACGCGAACGCGGCAGCGCCGCACAGCCGGATCCCAGGCGGCGAGGATCGTCTGGATGCGCTCGGTCTGGCGCAGCGTCTGAGCCGACACCGCCCCGTCCAGCTGCAGATCCTCTCCGCGATACAGGGCCAGTGGGAGCGCGACCAGCAGCAAGGCGGTGGCATCCTCCTCAGGCGGTTGGAATCCGTCGGGAACCTCAGCCCACAGGCGAAACTCTCCGCCGATCCAACGCAGACGAGCAGAGCGTCGAACACGGCCGTCCTCGGCCGCGTGACTTTCCAGCTGATCGACGATCACGCCCCTGTAGCTATCAGCTTCCGGGCCGGTGCGCCTCTCCGCCCTTAGACTCGAGGCTCATGAGCCACCCCGAGGCCCCCACGGTTAGCGTCGTGATACCCACATTCGAGCGCCCGATGACCTGTGAACGCGCGTTGGAGTCAGCCTTGGCGCAGAGCGAGCCGCCACTTGAGGTGCTCGTGTGCGACGACTGCTCGAGGGACGACACGGAGGCGCGCATGCGCGACTGGGAGCGCCGTGACGCACGCGTG
>CABECW010000102.1_pt1 | contig 17756 bp, 28 predicted proteins | sample 3132931 | NCBI WGS metagenome assembly CABECW01 (sample SAMEA5534328, study PRJEB31848) | metagenome | biome: tundra; feature: field; material: soil | place: USA | collected 2013-05 | depth 0.15 m
ACTGGGGCCCTGAGACACGTCGCCCTCCCTCGACGCTGGTCGTGCTCGCACCCGAGGAGTCAGCGGCCGCCCTCTCCTTTCGCAACCTGGCCCGCGTGGCCGTGCTCACGCCCGAGAACGTCGGGGTCACCGACTTGCTGAGCGCGGCCAGGCTGCTCGTCTCCGAAGGCGCCCTGGAGGCGCTCACGACACGCACCGGCAAGCCCCGCGTGGGCGAGGAGGCGAACGCCTGATGGACCACACCCAGGTTCTCATACGCCCTGTGGTCTCCGAGAAGAGCTACGTGCTCTCGGCGGCCGACCGCTACACCTTCCGCGTCCACTCAGACGCCCACAAGACGCACATCCGCCAGGCGGTCGAGGCGCTCTTCGACGTGCACGTGGTCGAGGTGCGCACGATGAGCGTCAAGTCCAAGCCCAAGCGCCGCGGCACGACCAAGGGCCGCACCCGCACCTGGAAGAAGGCCATCGTGCAGGTGCGCGCCGGCGAGACCATCCCGATATTCCAGGGCCTCTCAGCCCTCGAGGGCTGAGACCATGCCGATTCGCAAGCCAAAGCCGACGAGTCCCGGGATGCGCTTCGTCTCCTACCCGGACTTCGCCGAGGTCACGAAGTCAAAGCCCGAGAAGTCGCTCGTGGAAGGCCTCAAGAGGAGCGGCGGTCGCAACGCCCACGGTCGCAAGACCTCGCGCCACCGCGGCGGCGGGGCCAAGCGCGCCTACCGTCGCATCGACTTCAAGCGCCGCAAGGACGGCGTGGACGCCCGCGTGGCGGCGATCGAGTACGACCCCAACCGCTCGGCATACATCGCCCTGCTGCACTACGTGGACGGCGAGAAGCGCTACATCCTGGCCCCCCAGCGCCTGACGGTCGGTATGACCGTGGCCTCGGGCGAGGGCGCGGACATCGCCGTGGGCAACTGCATGGAGCTCGCGCGGATGCCGGTGGGCACGGTCGTGCACAACATCGAGCTGGCGCCCGGGCGCGGCGGACAGATGGCGCGCTCGGCTGGAGCCTCGGCCCAGCTGATGGCCAAGGACGGCGAGATGGCGACCCTGCGCCTGCCCTCGGGCGAGATGCGGATGGTGCGCGCCGAGTGCCGCGCCACGGTCGGCACGATCGGCAACGCTGAGCACCAGAACGTCAAGGTGGGCAAGGCCGGGCGCAAGCGCCACATGGGCGTGCGTCCCCAGACCCGCGGTGTTGCGATGAACCCGGTGGACCACCCGCACGGCGGTGGCGAGGGCTCGACCACGGCCGGCCGGCACCCGGTGACGCCGTGGGGCGTGCCCACGCTCGGCTACCGCACCCGCAAAAAGAACAAGACCTCGAGTCGATACATCGTGCGCGGACGGCGGCGCGGGAAGGGCAAGCAGCGATGAGCAGATCCAGCAAGAAGGGCCCGTGGGTGGAAGAGCGCCTGATGAGCCGCATCGAAGCGTTGAACGCCGCCAACAACAAAAAAATGTTGCGGACATGGTCGCGTGCCTCGACGATCTTCCCGGAGATGGTCGGTCACACGATCGCCGTGCACGACGGCAAGAAACACGTGCCTGTGTTCGTCAGCGAGTCGATGGTCGGGCACAAGCTCGGCGAGTTCGCTCCCACCCGCACATTCCGCGGGCACGCTGGGTCGGGCAAGGTGCGATGACACCAGACGAGCAGACACCCGTGGAGCCCGAGGAGGGCGCAGAGGCGGCCGAGGCCAAAGCGGCCAAGAAACCCGCGCGCAAAAAAGCTGCGAAAGCGGCCAAAGCGAGCGAGCCCACGGCCGAGGCAACTGCGGAGAAGGCCGACGGCGAGAAGGCGCCTGCCAAGAAAGCCGCCGCCAAAAAAGCTCCCGCCGCCAAAAAAGCGCCTGCCGAGAAAGCCGCCGAGACCAAAGAGCCCGTGGCTGAGAAGGCGGCCGAGCCGGCCGCCAAACCGAGCCGCGCGAAAAAAGAGGCTGCCAAAGCACCGCGGCGCCGGGTCGTGGCGGCCCACGCCCGCTACGTGCGCACCTCCGCCCGCAAGGCGCGCATGGTGTGCGGGCACATACGGGGCAAGTCCGTACAGGAGGCACGCGCTATCCTCGCCTTCACCCCTCGTGAGGTGGCCCGCGACTGGAGCAAGCTGCTCGAGTCCGCGGTGGCAAACGCCGAGAGCAACCATGAGCTGCTCGAGGACGATCTGATCGTCCGTGAGGCATATGCCGACGAAGGGCCGACGATCAAGCGCTTCAGGCCGCGCGCAATGGGACGAGCGACGCCGATCCGCAAGCGCACGAGCCACCTGACCATCACATTGACCCCGCGCCCAGAGCCCGGGACGACCAAGCGACACGGCTGAGAGACTGAGAAATGGGACAAAAGGTTCATCCAGAGGCCATGCGCGTGGGATACATCCACGACTGGAAGTCCAACTGGTTCAACGAGCGCAACTTCGCCGAGTACCTCGCCGAGGACGTGCGCGTGCGCGAGCACATCATCAACAAGCTCGCCCACGCGGGGCTGTCGGACATCACGATCCGCAAGGACGCCCAGGAGCTCGAGGTCAACATCCACACGGCGCGCCCGGGCATCGTGATCGGCAAGTCGGGCACCGAAGTGGACGCGCTGCGCCGCGACCTGCACCGCATGACCAAAAAGCAGATCAAGGTCAACATCCTCGAGATCAAGCGCCCCGAGCTCGACGCCAAGCTCGTGGCCCAGTCGATCGCCGAGCAGCTGCAGAACCGGGTGGCCTTCCGCCGCGCCATGAAGCGCGCCCTGACCAGCGCCATGCGCTCGGGCGCCAAGGGCGTGAAGGTCCAGGTCGCCGGGCGCCTCGGCGGCGCCGAGATGGCCCGCACAGAAAGCTACTCGGACGGACGGGTGCCACTGCACACCATGCGCGCGGACATCGACTACGGCTTCTACGAGGCCCGCACCACCTTCGGGCGCATCGGCGTGAAGTGCTGGGTCAACAAGGGCGAAATCATGCCCGAGGGCTACACCGGCGCGGACCTCACCGACATGACCGCGCCCGCTCCCCCGAGCAACGACCGCGACGGTCGCGGTGGACGTGACGGGCGCGATGGTCGCGGACGCGGTAGGGGCGGCGGCGGTGGACCGGGCGGCGGCGGCCGTGGACGCGGTCCGGGTGGTCCCGGCGGTGGACGTGGCCCCGGCGGTCCCGGCGGTGGACGCGGTCCGGGCGGTCCCGGCGGCGGACGCGGTCCCGGTGGTCCCGGCGGCGGCGGCGGTGGACGTGGACGTGGACCCTCTTCTGGCGGAGGTGGGCGCTGATGCTCTCGCCCAAGCGCGTAAAGCACCGCAAGCAGCATCGTGGGCACCGGCGCGGCACCTCGCGCGGACAGCTGCACGTCCAGTTCGGCGAGTACGGCCTGAAGGCGCTCGAGGGCGGCTGGCTGACCAATCGCCAGATCGAGGCCGCCCGTGTTGCGATGACGCGCAAGATCAAGCGTGGCGGCAAGGTCTGGATAAACGTCTTCCCGGACAAGCCCGTGACCAAGAAGCCGGCCGAGACCCGCATGGGCTCGGGCAAGGGCTCGCCCGAAGGCTGGGTGGCCGTGGTCAAGCCAGGGCGCGTGATGTTCGAGCTGGCCGGTGTGTCTGAGCCGCTCGCCCGTGAAGCGATCCGGCTGGCGGCACACAAGCTGCCGGTGAAAACCAAGTTCGTGTTGCGCGAGGACTAGGACGGCGTGATGAAGGCCAGCGAACTACGCGATCTCGACGACGGCGAGCTCGTCAAGCGCACGGGTGAGCTCGGCAAAGAGGTCTTCGGGCTGCGCTTTGCCAACGCCACGGGCGAACTCGACGACACCGCCGGCCTCGGCCGCGCCAGGCGCGACCTGGCCCGCGCGCTGACCGTCAGGCGCGAGCGCGAGCTCGCGGCCGAGCGCACGCAGGGCAACTGACTTCCAGGACAGGATGAACCAAATGGCTGACCAACCAGACGACGAGACACAACAGACTCCAGCAGACGCCCCCGAGGCCGAGGCCCAGGCCCCTGAGGCCGAGGCCCCGCAGGCCGACGCCCCCGAGGAGCAGGCCGCGGATGCGGCCGAGCAGCCCGAGGGACAGACGTCGGTCGCCGAGGCCGCGGAGGCGCCGGCCGAGCTGAGCGAGCCCGAGGTTCAGCTGCCGCCCAAGGAGCGCCGCCGCCAGGCGCGCTCCAAGCACGCCGGCGAGGCCAAGCCGGCGCGCTCCCCCGAGGAGCGCCACGCCGAGCGCGTGGCCGAGCGGCGGAGCAAGGCCGTGCGCCGTCGTGCCCGTCGTCTGCAGGAACGGGCCAAGTCCGTAGAGCGCCGCGCCTCCGCGCCGGCCCCGGAGCCGCTGGCTCCGGTCCACGCACCGGTCGAGGGCACCCGCCGGGTGCGCCAGGGCATCGTGGTCTCCGACAAGGCCGCCAAGACGATCACCGTGCGCATCGACGTCGCCCGCCGCCACCGCCGCTACGAGAAGATCGTGCGCAGCTCGAGCACCCTCCACGCGCACGACGAGAACAACGACGCCCATGAGGGCGACGTGGTCCGCGTGATCGAGAGCAGGCCGCTGTCGCGCACCAAGCGCTGGGCGCTCGTCGACGTGCTGGAGCGTGCACGGTGATCCAGAACGAGACCCGGCTGCGCGTGGCCGACAACTCGGGCGCGCGCGAAATCCTCTGCATCCGCGTCAAGGGCGGCTCAAAGCGCCGCTACGCGTTCGTGGGCGACGTGATCACGGCCACCGTCAAGCAGGCCAACCCGCAGGGCACCGTCAAAAAGGGCGAGGTGGTGACGGCCGTGATCGTGCGCACCAAGAAGCCGATCGGTCGCGACGACGGCACCTACATCGCCTTCGACGAGAACGCCGCAGTGATCATCGACGACCAGAACAACCCTCGCGGGACCCGCGTGTTCGGCCCCGTGGCGCGCGAACTGCGCGAGCGCAACTTCATGAAGATCGTCTCGCTGGCGCCCGAGGTCCTGTGATGGCCGGCCGCAAATCCTCCACCAAGACGAGCGCCCGCCGCCACCTGAAGATTCGCAAGGGCGACAACGTCGAGGTGATCTCAGGCAAGGATCGCGGCAAGAGCGGTCGTGTGCTGCGCGTGGACCCGGACCGCGAGCGTCTGTACGTCGAGGGTCTCAGCATGGTCAAGCGCCACACCCGTCCCTCGCAGGTCGCCGGAGCCCAGAGCGAAACGGCGATGGGCGGCGTGATCGAGCGCGAGGGCCCGATCCACGTGTCCAACGTGATGCTCCTGGACGCCAAGGGTCAGCGCACCCGCGTGCGCATCGAGCGCGAGGACGGAAACCGCTACCGCGTCGCCAAGAGCACGGGCGCGAGGCTCGACTGATCGCCATGGCCGCCGCAACAGACACAGCTCCCCCAGCACGCCTGAAGGCGCGCTACCTCGAGGAGATCCGACCCGCGCTGATCGAGCGCTTCGGCTACTCCTCGATCATGCAGGCCCCGAAGGTGGAGAAGATCACCCTGAACATGGGCGTGGGCCTGGCCAAGCAGGACTCCAAAGTGCTCAAGGCCGCCACCGAACAGCTCGCCGCGATCGCCGGGCAGCAGCCGAACGTGCGCCGCGCGCGCAAGTCGATCGCCGCTTTCAAACTGCGCGAGGGCATGCCCGTGGGCGTGACCGTGACGCTGCGGGCCGAGCGCGCCTACGAGTTCCTCGACCGGCTCGTCTCCATCGCCATTCCCCGGATCCGCGACTTCCGCGGCCTGAACCCGCGCTCCTTCGACGGCCGCGGCAACTACTCGATGGGCGTCAAGGAGCAGATCATCTTTCCCGAGATCGACTACGACGCGATCGACATGGTGCGCGGCCTGGACATCACCATCACCACCTCAGCCTCCAGCGACCTCGAGGCCTACGCACTGCTCGCCGCCTTCGGCATGCCCTTCTCGGCCGATCGTCGCCCAAGGGGCTATGACCCGGAGGCCGACGCGGCTGCCGAACGCGCTCACGAGCAGGCCGAGGTCGAGCGCGCGGCCGCCGCCGAGACAGCGGCGGTAGATGCAGCCGAGGCGGCGCAGGCGAAAGCAGCAGCCGCCGAGGCCAAGGCCGTCAAGGCTGCAGCCGGCAAGCCCGAGAAGCGCAAGCCCGAGGCCACAGAGCCCAAGCCGGAGTCGGCTGCAGAGTCTGAGGCCGCCGCCGAGCCTGAGGTCGCCGCAGAGCCGGAGGCCGCCGCCGAGCCGGAGCCTGAGCCCGCTGCAGAGCCGGAGCCCGAGCCCGTCGCTGAGGCCGAGCCGGAGGCTGAGGCCGCGGAGACCACGACTGAGCCCGAGACCGAGGCCGCTGCCGAGCCCGAGGCGGCCGCTGCCGAGGCCCCCGAGGCAGCGCAGGACGACGCCCCCGAGGACGGGGACGCGCAGACCACCGAGAAAGAGAGCACCGACTGATGGCCAAGACTTCTCAGCGCGTCAAGCAGGCGCGGACTCCCAAGTTCAAGACACGTGCATATACTCGTTGCACCCGCTGCGGTCGTCCGCGCGCGGTGTACAAGAAGTTCGGGGTGTGCCGCATCTGCCTTCGCGAGCTCGCCCACAACGGTCAGATTCCCGGGATGACCAAGTCGTCCTGGTAGTGGGAAGAACCCTCCGCGACGACCGTATAACCATGGTGATACAGACTCCACAAACGGACACAACGACAACGACGGCGACGCTCGCATGTCGGTCCCGCCACTAGAAAGCCGCTCAAAGCAATGTCAATGACCGATCCGATAGCCGACTTCCTGACGCGCGTGCGCAATGCGATCCACGCTGCGCACGAGACCGTCGAGCTGCCAGCCTCCAAGCTGAAGAGCGAGCTGGCTCGCATCCTGGACGAGCAGGGCTACATCGACTCGTGGTCTGTGATCGACACCCCGGAGGGCGATGCTGGACAGCTGATCCAGATCCGCCTGAAGTACACCGAGGACCGCCGCTCGGCGATCTCGGGCCTGCGGCGCGTGTCGCGTCCAGGCCGGCGAACCTATGTGGACGCCAAGCACATCCCCAAGGTGCTGGGCGGCATGGGAACGGCGATCATCTCGACCTCCCGCGGAGTGATGACCGGCCACGACGCCCGCGCAGCCGGTGTCGGCGGCGAGGTTCTGGCGCAGGTCTGGTGAGCTGAGCTCATGTCCCGAATCGGTAGACAGCCAATCCCCGTCCCCACCGGCGTGACGGTCTCGATCGAGCCCGAGGAGGTCCGTGTGAACGGCCCCAAAGGCGAACTGGCCGAGCGCGTGCACCGCGACATCGAGGTCGTCCAGGAGGGCGATCAGCTGGTGGTCACCCGACCGACTGACCGCGGCGAACACCGTGCCCTGCACGGCCTCACCCGCTCGCTGGTGGCCAACATGGTCCAGGGGGTCACCAGCGGCTATGAGAAGCGCCTTGAGATCCAAGGTGTCGGCTACCGCGCGCAGCTGAAGGGCAGGAACCTGGAGCTCGCCGTGGGCTACTCCCACCCGGTCCCCATCCCGGCGCCTGACGGCATCGAATTCGAGGTGCCACAGCCGACCCGCGTGGTGGTCAAGGGCATCTCCAAGCAGCTCGTGGGCGAGACCGCGGCGATCATCCGCAAGCAGCGCCCGCCCGAGCCGTACAAGGGCAAGGGCATCCGCTATGAGGGCGAGCACGTCACACGAAAGGTCGGGAAGCGCGCATGAGCGTCATCACCAAGGAGAACCGCCGGCTCAAGCGCCGCCGCAGGGTTCGCGCGAAGATCTCGGGCACGGCCACGCGGCCGCGCATCTCGGTGTTCCGCTCCAACCGTGGACTCTCGGCGCAGCTCGTCGACGACGTCTCGGGCCGCACGCTGGCGGCCGTCAACTGGTTCGAGTCAGAGCTGGGCTCGGCCAGCAAAGCCGAGCGCGCCATGCGCGCCGGACAGCTGCTCGCCGAGCGCGCCAAAGCAGCCGGCATCTCAGAGGCCGTCTTCGACCGCGGCGGCTACCGCTACCACGGCCATGTCCGCGCCTTCGCCGAAGCCATCCGCGAGGCCGGCGTCACCGTCTGACGTGTCCGCACGCCAGCTACCGCTACTCTCCTTCAGCCCATGTCCATATCGATAGACCGCTCAGTCAACCAAGCCGGCCTGGACCTCCAGGAGCGCGTGGTCGAGATCAACCGCGTCGCCAAGGTCGTCAAGGGCGGCCGGCGCTTCTCGTTCACGGCCCTCGTGGTCGTCGGCGACGAACGCGACGTGGTGGGGGTCGGCTACGGCAAGGCCAACGAGGTTCCCCTGGCGATCCAGAAGGGCGTGGAGCGCGCCAAGAAGGATCTCTTCCGCGTCCCCAAGCACGGCTCGACGATCACCCACCAGACGACCGGCGTCTTCGGGTCCGGGCGCGTGCTTCTCAAGCCGGCCGCGCCCGGTACCGGCGTGATCGCCGGCGGCGGCGTGCGCGCGGTGCTCGAGCTCGCTGGCATCCACGACATCCTCTCCAAGAGCCTCGGCACGCAGAACCCGATCAACCTGGTCAAGGCCACCGTGGCCGGACTGCGCGGCCTGTACACGCCCGCCGAGGTCGCCGAGCTGCGCGGCCTGAGCATCAACCAGGTGCTCGGTCTCGGCGGTGGCGAGGCTGCCAACGGCGTGATCCACGCCGACGAGGCCGAGACGGAGACACCCGCGATCGCCGAGCCGGCAGCGGCGGGCGCCGACGGAGCCTCCTGATGGCTGAGCTGAGCGTCACCCAGCGCCGCTCCAAGAACGGCGCCAACGTCAAACAGCTCGACACGCTGCGCTCGCTCGGCCTGCGCCGCATCGGCCACACGGTCGCGGTCAAGGACACTGAGCAGGCGCGCGGCATGCTGCACGCGGTACGCCATCTGGTCGAGGTCAAGGAGGGCAAGTGAGCCCCGCCGCCAAAGACCAGGAGGAGCGCATCGGCCTGCACAACCTGGCGCCCTCTCCCGGCAGCCGTCGTCCCCGCAAGCGCATCGGGCGCGGCGAAGGCTCGGGCACCGGCAAGACCTCCGGCCGTGGGCAGAAGGGCGCGGGCTCCCGCTCGGGCTCCAAGCGCAGAGCGGCCTTCGAAGGCGGTCAGATGCCGATCCACATGCGCATGCGAAAGCTGCGCGGGCCGCACATGAAGAAGTCGATGCCCTTCGAGCCCTTCCGCACCCACACCCAGCCGGTCAACATCTCCTCGCTGGAGAGCCGCTTCGAGGCGGGTACCGAGGTCACGATCGAGCTGATGAAGGCCAACGGCCTGGCCACTCGCAAGGACGTGCCCGTCAAGGTGCTCGCCAAGGGCGAGCTCAGCAAGGCCCTCACGGTCCACGCCCACGGCTTCAGCGCCGGTGCGCGCGAGCGCATCGAGGCGGCCGGCGGCACCTGCACCCTCGTCGAGGGCTAGCGAGCCCCGGCCGTGCAAGCGGCTTCGCGCGCGAGCGCATCCACTAGAATCGGCCGCCCCGCCCGCACGCCGGCACAGTGCCTGGGTGCGGTGGGCTGACAGCCATGCTCTCCACGATCCTCAACGCCTTCCAGGTCGCGGACATCCGCAAAAAGATCGCCATCACGGCCGGTCTGCTGCTCGTCTATCGCCTCGGCTCGCACATACCGGTGCCGGGCGTCAACCTCACCGCGGTCAACAACATCCAGAAGCAGTTCGGCGGCTCCAACATCCTCGGGCTGCTCAACCTCTTCTCCGGCGGCGGGCTCTCGCGGATCGCGATCTTCGCGCTGGGGATCATGCCCTACATCACCTCCTCGATCATCCTGCAGCTGCTGCAGGTGGCCGTGCCCTCGCTCGAGAAGCTCTCCAAGGAAGGCGAGGTGGGGCAGGCCCGCATCACCCAGTACACGCGATACCTGACCGTCGGGCTCGCCTTCGCCCAGTCGATCGGCTACGTCTTCCTCTTCCACAGCCTCCAGGCCAAAGCGGGCGAATCGGTCGTCACGCACTTCGATGCTCCCCACATCTTCCTGATCGTGATCTGCCTGACCACCGGCTGCGTGCTGCTGATGTGGGTGGGCGAGCTGATCACCCAGCGCGGCATCGGCAACGGCATATCGCTGTTGATCTTCTCCTCGATCGTCTCACGCCTGCCCAGCGGCATCCAGGCATGGTGGACCTCCCAGGACCAGGTCTTCAAGGTGATGATGCCCTTCCTCGTGCTGGCCGTCGTCGCCGGGATCGTGTTCGTCCAGGAAGGCCAGCGCCGCATCCCCGTCCAGTACGCCAAGCGCGTGATCGGGCGGCGAATGTCAGAGGGGGGACAGACCTACCTGCCGCTGCGCGTGAACATGGCGGGCGTGATCCCGGTGATCTTCGCCGCCAGCCTGATGGCCTTCCCGCCGACCGTCGGCCAGCTCGTGAAAACCAAATGGGGCAAATCGCTGTCTGACTTCTTCACGCCCAACGGCTGGCACTACGTGCTGGGCGAGTCGCTGTTGATCATCGTCTTCACCTACTTCTACACGGCTGTCACGTTCAACCCGGTCGACCAGGCCGACAACCTCAAGAAGTACGGCGGGTTCATCCCGGGAGTCCGTCCAGGGCGTCCAACCGCAGAATTCCTCGACCGCATCCTCGCGCGCCTGACCTTCCCCGGCGCGCTGTTCCTCGCGGCCGTGGCCGCCCTGCCCGCGATCCTGATCGCGCGCACTCACCAGAACTTCTTCTTCGGGGGCACCTCGATCCTGATCGTGATCGGCGTGGCGCTCGAAACCATGAAGCAGCTCGAGGCGCAGCTGATGATGCGCAGCTACGAGGGTTTCCTGAAGTAGACGCGCCCGCGCCCGCGCCCGCGCCGCCGGCCGCGCCCGCGAGCCCCGCTCGCGCCCGCGCCGGAGCCCACGGGCGCGGAGTGGATGCAGAAAAGCACCGGCGTTCGGCACACGCCCCACCCGAGCGGGTAGGCTGCCCCGGTCGTGTCCGAGCTGAACCTGATCCTCCTCGGTCCGCCGGGCGCCGGCAAGGGCACCCAGGCCGATCGCCTGCGCGATGACTTCGCGATGCCCCACATCTCCACCGGAGACATCCTGCGCGCGCAGGTGGCCGAGGGCACCGAGCTCGGGCAGAAGGCCAAGCGCTACATGGACGCCGGCGACCTGGTGCCGGACGAGGTGATCGTGGGGATGATCACCGACCGTGTGGCCGAGGGCGACGCCCGTGACGGCTTCCTGCTCGACGGCTTCCCGCGCAACCAGAAGCAGGCCGAGGCGCTGAGCGAGGCGCTCAACGGGCTCGAGCGCCACCTCACGGCGGCGCTGCTGATCGAAGTCCCGGACGACGACGTCGTGCGCCGGCTGGCCGGGCGCAGGGTGTGCGTGAAGAACCCCGGCCACATCTACCACGTGGATTTCGACCCCCCCAAGCACGAGGACGTGTGCGACCAGGACGGCTCCCGCCTGATCCAGCGCGATGACGATCGCGAGGAGACGATCCGCCACCGCCTCGAGGTCTACCACTCCCAGACCGAGCCGCTGATCGACTACTACGACGGCAAGGGACTGCTCCGGCGCTTCGACGGACGGCGTGGCCCGGACGAGGTTCACGCCCACGTCAGGGCGACCGTGGCCACGCTGCGCCTGGAGGAGAACCTCTAACGGCGCAAGCTAAGCTCCCAGGGTGATCATCAAGAAGTCACCCGAGGAGATCGAGAAGATGGCCCAGGCGGGCCTGATCCTCGCCGCGACGCTGGATCTGATGGCCGCCCAGGTGCGCCCCGGCATCAGCACCGGCGAGCTCGACAAGCTCGCCGAGCGCTTCATCCGCTCCCAGGGAGCCACGCCCACCTTCAAGGGCTATCGCGGCTTTCCCGGCTCGATCTGCGCCTCGCCCAACGAGATGATCGTGCATGGCATCCCCGGCAAGTACAAGCTGAAGGGCGGCGACATCATCTCGATCGACGTCGGCGTCACGCTCGACGGCTGGGTGGCCGACGCCGCCCGCACCTTCCCCGTGGATCAGGTGGGCGAGCGCGAGCAGGGCCTCTTGAGCGCAACGCGGGAGTCGCTGCTCGCGGGGGTCGCCCAGTGCCGGCCGGGCAACCGCATGGGCGATGTCTCGAGCGCCATCCAGGGCGTGGCCGAGGGCGCGGGCCTGTCCGTGGTTCGCTCGCTGGTCGGCCACGGCGTCGGGCGCAGCATGCACGAGGATCCCCAGGTCCCCAACTACGGCAAGCCCGGCAAGGGCCCTGTGCTCGAGGAGGGCATGGTGCTGGCGATCGAGCCGATGACCACCGCTGGGCGCCCGGCTGTGCGCGTGGGCGGGGACGGCTGGGCGATCTACTCCCAGGACAACTCGCCGGCGGCCCATTTCGAGTTCACCGTTGCGATCACCTCCGCGGGGCCGCGGATCCTGACGCCGTGGCACCTCGCCGTCGAGGAGCGGGCCGCCGAGCCGCTCGTCGAGGGCGTGGCCAGCACCGGCTGAAAGGGCACCTGTCACCCACGGCTGCCCGGCCACCGACGCCGGTCCCGCAGCCGCGAGGGAGCCGCGAGGTAGCGGCGAGACGAACTTGCTACCATCACGAGTCCTGCCCGAGTGCGAGGCGTTTCGCCTGCCCTAGGGTAATCCACGACCCGGTAGCGGCGGCCGCAACGGCAGCCAGAGCCGCGTCGCCGGAACACAGCCGCTGAAAGGGATCATGAAGGTAAGACCGTCGGTGAAGCCGATGTGCGAGAAGTGCAAGATCATCCGCCGCCACGGGGTGGTGCTCGTGATCTGCCAGAACAAGCGCCACAAGCAGCGCCAGGGGTGATCGGCTAAGTGGCACGTATAGCCGGCGTCAACCTGCCTCTGAACAAGCGCTCGGAGATCGGTCTGACCTACATCTACGGGATCGGGCGCTCGACGTCCAACAAGGTCCTCAGCCAGGTGGGGGTCAATCCGGACACCTACATCCGCGACCTCACCGAGGACGAGGTGGCCAAGCTCCGCGACGCGATCGACGACGGGCTCACCGTCGAGGGCGATCTGCGGCGCGAGCGCTCCCAGGACATCAAGCGCCTGCAGGAGATCGGCTGCTACCGCGGACTGCGCCACCGTCGCGGGCTGCCGGTCCGTGGACAGAAGACCAAGACCAACGCCCGCACCCGCAAGGGCCCCAAGCGCATGCAGGTGGCTGGCAAGAAGAAAGCGGGTAAGAAGTAGTGCCCCCCGCTCCCAAGCGCGCCCGCGGCCGGCGCAAGCCCAAAAAGAACATCCCGGTCGGCCAGGCGCACATCAAGACTTCGTTCAACAACACGATCGTCTCGCTGACGGACACCCAGGGCAACGTCATCGCCTGGGAGTCGGCCGGAGGCGCAGGCTTCAAGGGATCGCGCAAGTCGACCCCGTTCGCCGCCCAGGTGACCGCCGACGCGGCCGCCCGCAAGGGCCTCGAGCAGGGCCTGCAGAAGGTGGAGGTGTACGTCAAGGGACCCGGCTCGGGTCGCGAGACGGCGATCCGCTCGCTGCAGGCGGCGGGCCTGGAAGTGACGGGCGTCAAGGACGTCACGCCGCAGGCTCACAACGGTTGCAGGCCTCGCAAGCGGCGGAGGGTCTAACAAATGGCTAGAGACACCAGCCCCCAGTGCAAGCAGTGCCGTCGCGAGGGACAGAAGCTGTTCCTCAAGGGCGAGCGCTGCCTGACGGACAAGTGCGGCGTCGAGCGTCGCGCATACCCGCCGGGCGAGCACGGGCGCGGGCGCATGAAACAGAGCGAGTACCGGGTGCAGCTGCGCGAGAAGCAGAAGGCGCGTCGCTACTACGGCGTGCTGGAGAAGCAGTTCCACGGCTACTACGTCAAGGCTTCGCGCCAGGTCGGGATCACCGGCGAGAACCTGCTGGCGCTGCTCGAGTGCCGCCTGGACAACGTGCTGGTCAGGCTCGGCTTCGCTGCATCCCGCCGCCAGGCCCGCCAGCTGATCCGCCACGGCCACTGGACGGTCAACGGCCGGCGGGTCAACATCCCCAGCTACCAGGTGCGCCCGGGCGACGTCATCACGATCAAGGCGGAGACGCCCGCCACCCAGGTGGTCAGGGACGCCACGGAGCTCACCGGACAGATTCCCGCGTGGCTGCAGGCCGATCACGAGTCGCTGTCGGCCAAGGTGCTGCGCAAGCCGGAGCGGCGTGAGGTCGCCGCACCGGTGCAGGAGCAGCTCATCGTCGAGCTGTACTCGAAGTAGTAGGAAACTTGCCCGTGCGGCGGCCCAGCAGGGCGGCTGCACTTCAGAGCCGGCGTCCATGCGACGCCGGTGCGACACCAAAACGACGTTAGGACTTTCATGCTCGACTTCCAAATCCCCCGGATCACAAGCGAGTCGGTGGAGCAGAACCGCGGCACGTTCACGATCGAGCCGCTCGATCGCGGTTTCGGCTACACCTTCGGCAACTCGCTGCGCCGCGTGCTGCTCTCCTCCCTCGCCGGCGCGGCCGTCACGAGCGTGCGCATCGAGGGCGTGGCCCACGAGTTCTCCACGATCCAGGGCGTCAAGGAGGACGTGACCGACATCGTCTTGAACCTCAAGGGCGTGGTCTGCCGGATGCACTCGGACGCCAGCGAGGTCGAGGCGCCGCTGGTGGTGACCGGCCCGGGTGAGATCACGGCCAAGGACATCGACCTGCCCGCGGGCGTCGAGATCCTCAACCCCGACCTGCACATCGCCACGCTCGAGAAGAAAACCAAGCTCGAGCTGTACATGACGATCGGTCGCGGCCGCGGCTACAGACCGGCCGAGGAGAACAAGTCCGCAGACCAGCCTATCGGCGTGATCCCGATCGACTCGATCTTCTCGCCCGTGCGCCGCGTGGCCTACGCGGTCGAGCAGGCCCGTGTGGGACAGAAGACGGACTTCGACAAGCTCACGCTGGACATCGAGACGGACGGCTCGATCGACCCCCAGGCCGCGCTGCGCGAGGCGGCCGAGCTGCTGATCTCGCAGCTCGCCATCTTCACCGACGCCGACCGCATCCAGGAGCTGCGCGCGGCGCCCGGCGGACAGCTCGACGGCCACGGCCTAGCCGTGGGTGGCGGCCCCCAGGCGGCGCTGCAGGGCGAGGAGTTCGGGATCCTGATCGAGGAGCTCGAGCTGGGTGTGCGCTCCTACAACTGCCTCAAGCGTGCCGGCATCCAGACGGTGGGCGATCTGATCTCCAAGTCCGAGGCAGAGCTCAACGCGATCCCGAACTTCGGCAAAAAGTCGATCGACGAGGTCATCGAAACGCTGCACGCCCGGGGGTTGAACCTGCGCCAGGACTGAGTGCCCCGCGGCGAGTCGTGTATAGCCATGGTTATACGCCCCTCACAGCCGCAAGCACTGACTCCCTTCCTGGCTTAGACTCCACGATCCCATGCGCCACAAGAAGACCAAACACAAGCTCAGCCGCGACTCGGCGCATCGCAAGTCCCTGCTCATGAACCTGAGCAAGGAGCTGATCGAGCACGAGCGGATCAAGACCACCGAGGCCAAGGCCAAGGCGGTCAAGCCGGAGATCGAGAAACTGATCACGCTGGCCAAGCGCGGCGATCTGCATGCGCGCAGGCAGGCGCTCTCGACGCTCTCCCAGGACAAGTTCGCGGTCCACAAGCTGTTCGTCGAGGTCGCCCCGCGCTATGCCGAGCGGCCCGGTGGCTACACGCGCATCCTGAAGCTCGGGCCGCGTCGCAGCGACGCCACCGAGATGGTCTTCATCGAGCTCGTCTGAGCCGGGGCCGCGCGGTAGCGCTGAGGCCCCGGGGATGATCACCAGGTAGCGCTGACGCCGCGGGGATGATCACCAAGCTCACGCTCGAGTACGACGGCACGGACTTCGCCGGCTGGGCGCGCCAGCCCGAGGAGCGGACCGTGCAGGAGGAGCTCGAGCGCGTACTGCGCACGATCCTCGGCGAGAGCGCCGCGGACGGCGGGCCGCTGAAGCTGAGCGTGGCCGGGCGCACCGATCGCGGCGTGCACGCATGGGGGCAGGTGGCCAGCTATGCCCACGAGGCGCTCGACCCGCTGCGCCTCAACGGGCTGCTGCCAGATGACATCTCGGTGCTCGCCTCAGAACCCGCACCGGAGGGCTTCGACGCCCGCCGGGACGCCGTCAGCAGGACCTACTGCTATCGGGTGCTCGCGCGGCGCTCGCGCAGCGTGTTCGAGCGCCGACGTGCCTTCTGGTGGACGAGCGCGATCGAGCCAGACGTCCTGCACGAGTGCGCCAGGGCGCTGCTCGGCAGGCATGACTTCACTGCCTTCACGCCCACCGAAACAGAGCACTCGCGCTTCGTGCGTGACGTCTCGCGAGCGGAATGGCTCGTGGACGGAGACCTACTCGAGTTCTGGATCGAGGCGGACACGTTCCTGCGCCACATGAACCGCGTGCTCGTGGGCACCATGCTCGACGTGGCCGCGGGGTTGATCGGCGTGGAGCAGTTCACCGAGCTGCTGGAGGGTCGCCAGCGCTCGCAGGCGGGGCGCACGGCGCCGGCGCATGGGCTGGCGCTGGCGAGCGTCTCCTACGAGGCGTAGAGCCTCGTGTGCACCCAAGCTCCCAACGTAGAGCCTCGCGGTGTACCTACTCTCCCAATGGGGCGACGCACGCGCACGCGCACGCGCGCGCGAGTCACCCGTTTCGGACACTCCCCGCTCACGCAGGGAGCCGAAGCGGCCCCTATGCTGGATGGAGACGATGCTCAACGTGCTGCTGACAAACGACGACGGGATCGAGGCCGACGGCCTGCAGGCGATGCGTCGCGCGCTGATCGGGGTGGACGGGGTGCGCCTGGCGGTGATCGCGCCGGACGGCAACCGCTCGGCGATGGCCCGCTCGATCACCACGCGCAGGCCGCTGTGGGTCGCCGAGGTGCCCTTCGACGACGGCACCGTCGGCTATGCCACGGACGGCACGCCCGTGGACTGCGTGCGGCTGGCGAGCCTCGGCGTGATCGAGGACTTCAAGGCCGATCTGGTGGTGGCGGGCATCAACCACGGGGCCAACCTGGGCGATGACATCACCTACTCGGGCACGGTCGCGGCGGCGCTCGAGGGGGTCGTGCTCGACCTGCCCGCTATCGCCGTCTCGCAGCAGTCGGGCGCGGGGTCTCTGGACTACCGCTTCCACGGCGGCTTCGGCTTCGAGGTGGCGGCTCGGTTCGTGGCCCGTCTGGTGGAGCGCATCGAGGACGTGCCGCTGCCGGCCAAAACGCTGCTCAACGTCAACGTGCCGACGGGCGAGCCCAGCGGCGTGGAGGTGGCGAGCCTCGGCAAGCGCATCTACCGGGACGAGCTCAAGCTCGAGCGCGAGGAGGAGAACCGGCGGCGCTACTGGATCTACGGCTCGGACCCCGGGTTCGAGGACGAGCCGGGCACGGACCTCGCCGCGGTGGCCGCGGGACGGATCGCGGTCACGCCGATCCACTTCGACCTGACCGACCGACCGAGCCTCGAGGCGCTGCGCCGCTTCGACATGGAGGAGCTGCTCGCGCCACCGATCGGAGATCGGCCAGCACACGACGCGCTTCCGTGAGCGAGGCAGAGCGGGCCGCTGAGCTGCGCAGGCAGCTCGAATACCACTCCCACCGCTACTACGTCCTCGACGATCCGGAGATCGGCGACGATCAGTACGACCGCCTGCTCGACGAGCTGCGCGTGCTGGAGCGCGATCACCCGGAGCTCCTGACACCGGACTCGCCCACGCGCCGGGTGGGAGGCGAGCCGGTGGGGCGCCTGGAGAAGGTCGAGCACCTCGAGCCGATGCTCTCCCTCGGCAACGTGCGCTCGGAGGAGGAGCTGCGGGCGTGGGTGGAGCGGATGCGCAACCACCTCGCTCGCGAGGGGATCGCCGAGCCGCGGTTCACATA
>CABECW010000151.1_pt1 | contig 15681 bp, 17 predicted proteins | sample 3132931 | NCBI WGS metagenome assembly CABECW01 (sample SAMEA5534328, study PRJEB31848) | metagenome | biome: tundra; feature: field; material: soil | place: USA | collected 2013-05 | depth 0.15 m
GTGCGTGCGCTGCGCGCGGGCGAGCTCACTCCCGAGGTGAACCCAGGCGCCCGCGTGCTCTGGGTCAGTGCGACCGAGGAGACAGCCGAGGTGCTGCGCGCGTTCGAGGCCGGCGCCGACGATGTGATCCGCTCGCCATTCATCTACGCGGAGCTGCTCGCTCGCGTGCGGGCGCTGCTGCGCCGCAGCACCGTCAGCTCCACCGGCGTCATCCAGTTCGGAGCGCTGCGGATCGACACGGCTGCCCACCAGGCGACATTCGGATCTGCACCGCTTCGTCTACGCCGCCTTGAATACGCGCTGCTCGTGCATCTCGCGCGTGACCCCGGCCGTGTCTACACCAAGGAGGAGCTGCTGCGAGAGCTGTGGGGCTATCGCTCACAGGGCACGACGCGGACCGTGGACACCCACGCTTGCCGCCTGCGGCGCTCGCTCGCTCACGCCGGCGCTGGAGGGTGGCTGACCGCAGTGCGGGGTGTCGGCTATCGCCTCGCGCCCGACGGGCACGGCGAGCTGCGCGTGCTGGCCGGTGGACGTAGCGCATGAGCGCGGTCCACGGGGCCTCGCCCCTCCCGATGATCGCACGCTGCGCGTGCGCGGGATTGGGGCAGCGGCCCGCGCCCCGCGGGCTCAGAACCTGAAGGAGAGCCATGAGCACCATCACAGCACCCGAGCCCTACGCAGCTCCGGCGCAAGTCGACTCAAGCCCACGACGCGCCCGGCACCTGGGCGGGTATGTCGCGCTTGACAGCGGACAGACGCGCCAGATCCTCAGCCTGCAGCGCCCTGACGGGAGCACGCTCGTCGTCGACTATCACCTCGACACGCTCGGCGACGGGCGCGTGGTCGCGCACATCTCGCCCGATGAGCCACCCGAGAACGAGCGCATCATCTGCGAGCTGTACCTCGCCGACGACACCAAGGGTCGCTGCCGGGCGCTGACAGCAGAGGACCTCGAGGCCACTCGCCACGCCACCCCGCCGCTGCCAAGCACCCAGGCCGAAGCGCAGAGCACGCAACTGCAAGACGCCGAGGGCCACCTCTACCGCATCCGCGAACTCGCCACCAATGAGCCGATGTCCGAGCTGCGCTGGACACGTTCTCGCCAGCCTGGCCGCAATGAGACCTTCGACGTGCTGACCCTGCGCGATGTCGTCGCCCGCCTGGAAGCCTACGAGCCAGCACGAACCCTCACCAGCGACGCGCTCGCTCTGCACAGTGAGGACTCATCGCCTTCCACGTATCGACTCCGAGCCGAGCTCGAGCGTCTGAGCGAGAGCGCCATCGTGCTCAACCGTGGCCTGCGCGAAGCCGTCCAGTACCGGGTCCAGCGGGGCGATACGACCTTGAGTCAGATCGCGCTGCGCTGCGGGCGCATCAAGCGCGACTCCCGCGGAAACGTCAGCGGAGAGACAAGCTGGCTTGCCCGTCGCATTGGCCAGCTACCCGAGGGAGGCGAGCAGAAGCCCTGCCCCTGGATTCGCATCGACGTGCTCGCGCTCATCGCGCGCGACGGCCTCGGCACGAGCCCTCTCGAGGTCGAAGCGGCGTAGCCCGACGCAAGAAGTGTGGCGGCGGAAACCGGCGGTCGCACCGACAGCATCCAGACACCAACACAGAGGGGAGCAGTTATGAGCACGACGGGCGCAGAGACAGACAGAGACGAGCCGTGGGCATACGGCTACACCATCCGCGACATCGAAGCGATGGATCGCTTCGATGCGTTCGAGGCCGGCGTCACCGCCGGCGAGAGCCGAGCACGGGAGCAGCTCACAGGATGGGTCTTGCTAGTCGGCGACCCACGCGGCGGGTTCGACGTCATCGGTCCATTTCCGAGCCAGGCGGCAGCCGAGGCGCGCGCGTCGCGCTGGGACGACGCCGACTGGTGGCCGATCGAGCTTCAGCAGCGCGCCGACGGCGAGGAGGATGCCCGGCCCGGCACATGACGTTCTACCCGACACGCCGAGATCACGGCCTCGCCGTGGACTAACTTCAAGGAGTTCCGGCAAGTTGGCGCCCGCTGACGCCCACACGACTTCGCTCGGCGGGGTGGCCCTCACGCGGGCTCGCGCCCGGCTCGGCAGCCTGCGGCTGCCACACCGACCCCCCGGCTGCGTGACCGCCGCCGGCGTGGCCGACCAGCAACGGCCAGGTAGCGCACGCGGGCTTCGCCCGCTGTAACCGAGCCTCCCTGCGGTCGGCTCTGCACCGACCCCGGCACTGCACGCCTGACGGCCTACGGTCTGCTCGCTGGACTGCTGGCTTACGCCGCAGCCAGCACGGCCGGCCGCTTCGCGGCGACCTTCGCAGCCCTCCGGCCTGCGCGGCTTCGCCGCGACCGGCGCACAGCACCAAGCCCGGACAGACTAGATGCTCACCTGAGCGGGCGCTGTGGACGCGCTGTGCAAATTCGTTGGCCGGTTTCGTGCGGTCGTGGTCTGTATCCGTTGTGATGACCGCAGCCAGCATCGGTGCCGCCAAGGGCGGCGGGTACGCGCGCTACCTGGAGTCAAAGACCGTGGAGCCAGAGCGCGGGGACTACTACCTGAGCCCCGACGGGGAGCCCACCCAAGCCCCCGGCCAGTGGCTTGCGAGCCCTGACACGCTCGCGCGGCTAGGGATCGAGGGCAGCTCGATCGAGGGCCCAGAGTTCATCGCGCTGATGGAAGGTCGCCACCCTCGAAGCGGTGAGTTCCTTCGCCGGGCGGGCGCCACCGGCGGCCGTGGCGGCGGGATCGACCTGACGTTCAGCGCCCCGAAGTCGGTGTCTGCCGTGTGGGCGCTCGGGGACGCGAACCAGCGTCGTGAGATGGAGGCGGCGCACGCTGCGGCGGTGAGCGAAGCGATGGCTCATCTCACCGAGACGGTGCCAACGGTGCGCCGCCGCTACGACGGGCAGCAGGTCGAGGAGCACGCGCGAGAGGTGGTGGCCGCCGAGTACCGCCACACCACTTCGCGGGGTGTCCTTGCAGGAGACGGCCCCGACCCGCAGCTGCACAGCCACGTGGTCATCACGAACGCGATCCGCGATGACGGGAAGATCGTCGCGGTCGCTTCCAGGCCGATCTTCCGCTCCGCGCGGGAGGTCGGTGCCTACTACCGCTCGGCGCTCGCGCACCAGCTTCAGCAGCGTGGTTATGCGATCGAGCGGGGCACCGGCAAACATGGGCGCTACTTCGAGATCGCCGGGGTGCCGCGTGGTCTGCTCGACGCCTTCTCCGCGCGCAGCCGCGAGGTCGCCAGAGCCGCCGAGCGCTTCCGCGCGCAATGGGGTCGCGCGCCCGAGCGCGGCGAGCTGCGAGCGCTCAAGCTGGAGAACCGCAAGGCGAAGGTGCTCGTCACGCGCGCCGACCTGCAGGTGGTCTGGAACGAGACCGCCGCGCGCTTTGACTTCGCCGGCGATAAGCCCACGCGGCTGCTCGGCATCACCGGCGAGCCGGCGCCTGAGCGTGCGCTCGAGGATCGCGTTGAGGAGCGCCTGACCGAGCGCGCCGCGACGTTCGAGCCGGGCGAGTTTCGCGCGGTGCTGCTCGAGCAGTCCGTCGGTGAGCTCTCACCACGCGAGGCTCTGGACCTCTCACGGGCGATGATCGCCGAGCGCCGCGTCCTGCCGTTGGAGGGCGGACTGATGACGACGCTCGCGGTGCGTGCCCGCGAGCAGGCGATCGAGCGCAGATTCGTCGGGCTCGCCAGCGACGGTGGCCGAGATGTCGGGATCGAGGCCCGCGCGCTCGCAGGCGATCAGGTAGCGGAGCGGATCGGGGGACGCCTCAGCGCCGAGCAGGCTCACGCGCTGGAGGTAATCACGGGCCCCGAGCGCGGCGCGATCCTCGTCGGGCCGGCGGGCACAGGCAAGGGTGTCGTGATCGACGCTGCCGCCCGCGCCGAGCAGTACGGCGGCCATCAGACCCTGGGGATCGCGGTGTCCGGGTCCACCGCGCAAAGGCTCGGTCAGGACAGCCCCGCGCTCGCCGGTCAGACGTTGACCCTGGACGCGCTCGTCTCGCGCGTGGAGCGCGGCCAGCTCCACATCGACAGGGACACGACGATCTACTTCGATGAGGCTGGCATGGCGGACACCGACCGCCTCGACCGGCTCACCGAGGCCGTGGAGCAAACCGGGTCAAAGCTCGTGGCGATCGGCGACGCCGCGCAGCTGCCCTCGATCGGCGCGGGAGGCATGTTCGAGCGGCTCGCCCTGATCGCTCCAAGCGCGGAGCTATCGAATATCCGCCGGACCCTTGACCCCGACGAACAGCGGGCGTGGTCAGACCTGCGCGCCGGACGATCCGACAGGGCGATGGCGCACTACCACTCGCGCGGGCAACTGCACATGGAGAACACCCGCGATGAGGCCGTCGAGCAGGCCGCGCAGAACTGGGCGGCGCTCACCGAGACTCACGACCCGAGCGAGGTCGCGCTGATCTCCGACGCATCAAACCAGGAGATCCACCGCCTCAACGCCCGCGCCCAGCACTTTCGCGCAGAGCGCGGCGAACTTGGCGAGCTCGAAGTCCCGGTGCCCGGCGTCCACTACGGCATCCGCCAGGGCGACCGGGTAGCGATGATCGACCAGCACCACGAGCCAGGCGTCGAGCGGATCGAGAACGGCAGCCGCGGCGAAGTGCTCGATGTCACCCCCGCCGGGGAGGTGCTGATCGAGTTCGACGTGACCGGCCGCAAACGAACATTGGCCGGGGACGATCTCGGCCGTGTTCGCCTTGGCTACGCGCAGCACATCCACCGCGCGCAGGGCGCGACCGTCACCCGCACCCTCGTCGTGACTGGAGGCTGGCAGACCAGCAAGGAGCCCGCCTACGTCGAGGCATCCCGCGCCCGCCAGGGCACCGACTGGTTCGTCTCACGCGAGGATCTCGGCGTTGAAGGGCACGACACCGCCCGCATCCAGCGCCTCGCCGAGAACATGCGCCGAAGCCACGCGCAGACCCCATCGCTCGCGCATCCCGAGCTGGCAGACCGCGACTACGGCACGCACTTTCACCGTTCGATCGCGCCCAGCCGCACCAGCCGGATACCGGGGATCGTCCGCACCATCAATCGCATCGTCAACCCACCAGCACAGGAGCGAACACGATGAGCCAACGAATACAGATCGTCCTACCCGACCCCGTAGCCCAGCAGCTACGCGAGCTCGCCGCCGGGGCCGACACGCCACCCTCCACGCTCGCCGCACAGATCGTCTCGGGCGGCGTCGCCCAGGCAGCCAAGGACGGCAAGGTCCGCCCACTGCGCCCTGCGCCGGCGCTCGTCGGCGGCAACGGCAGTGAGCGCGCACCGTGGCTTGAGCCCTACGGCGGCGACGGCGAATGGCGCCAGCAGATGTGGGGCGCGGTCGTCGCGCTGCACGGCCGCTACCCCACCCAGCTCGAAGCGCTCAAAGACAAGTGGTGGAAGGACGACTCGTTGACCGAGACGCTGTGCGCGCTCGCGGTATGGCGAGCAGAACTGGACGACGCCGGCCAGGACCCCCGCGACGAGCTCGCCTTCCAGAACCAGCTCGCCGACTACTCCCAACTCCTTAGCCGCCAAGGCGGCGGCGTCACCAAGGCATGGAAGCCCGGTGCGCCGCCGCCGGAGTGGGCCCCGAAGTAGCCGCCGAACCAGCCCGACCGTTACATCTTTGACGCGCTCTGTGTCAGCTTCGCGTCACACGCTCACAACGCTGCACAGGCTTTGTACGGTCGGTCCACAACTGCACATTTTGGCGCCGGCGACAGCTCTAACTGCCCCGGCGCCGTGACACAGGAGAAGCAACCTCCCATGCCTAAATACCGTACCCCAGACGGGTTGGAGGAGCACGCCTGCATCGACCGGGCTGTGCTCGACCTCATGGTCGATCTCGAGAGGCAGCGGCCGTGGGCCGAAGACGAGATCGCCCGCACCATCAGCGTCCCCGGCGATGTCCGCGACAGCTTGCGGCGTCTGCGCTCGTCAAAGCTCATCCACCGCTGGAACGACCTCGCCGTCGCTTCCCATCCCGCGGTGCGCTTCCACGAGATCAATCACGGCAACGGCGAGGAAAACCCCGGTGAGGCCAGGGAGCGCCATTGGGAGCGAGCCGTCCTTGAGGGTCTGCTCGTGCGCAGCGCCGAGGGCGAAGGGCCGATCACCGAACGGCAGACCTACAAGGCGTTCGGTGCCAAGAAGACGAAGAAGCGGCTCGCGCTCGCCGACGCGCTGAACCGTCTTGAGGGCGCCGGTCTCATCGAACGTCGTGGGGGGCGCGCAATCGCCTCGGAGGTCGCACGGCGCCTCGATGAGCTGATGACGCTCTGACGCGCCCGGCCTGCCATGCGCGTCACCGAACTGGCCTTGAGCCAGGCTGTCCTCCCCAGCCTGGCCAAGGTCGGTATCCACGAGACAGAGCAGCTCGCCGAGCACCGCACCGGCGAGCTGCTCCGCCGCCCCGAGTTCAGCAGCGGAGTCGAGCTGTACGAGCTGGTCTGCGAGCTTCACCGCCACGACCTGACGCCGTTCTCCGGCCACGGCGGACACGTCCAGACTGAGCGCGAGCTGGAGATATTCCGCCTGCGCGCAGTCGAGGGCTTGACCTTCTCCGAGATCGGAGAGCGGGTAGGTCTCCACCGAACCCGCGTCGATCAGCTTCTGCGTCTGCACTTTCGTCTCAACGAGGTGCCACCGGCCGCCAAGCGCAGGAGGCGAGCGCGCAATGACTGATCGCTCGCCACGCGGTATGCGCCCGCAAACGGTCGCGGAGCGCCGCCGCCTGTATCTACAGGCTCGCCTCGCCGTCAAGCGGCATTACGCCAGGCCCCTGACACTTCAGGTTCTCGCCAGGGCGCTCGCCGCATCTCCCCGTCAGATTCAGCGTGCATACGCTCAGTTCGGCTGCGGTTCGTTCCACGACGACCTCGTTGGGAGGCGAATGGAAGCTGCCGTCGAGCTTCTGTCCCAGCCCTCGATCCTGGTGTGCGAGGTAGCGCGACAGGTCGGCTACCGCCGGGCGTCGCACTTCGCCCGCGCGTTCGCGTGCCTCTACGGCGTGCCACCAACGGCCTTCCGCTCCGAACTGCACCAGGCAAGGCGCAGCGGGCCGCCGGGAGTGATCGCCGCATGAGTTCACCAACCATCACCGTCAGCCAGCCCGCGGCGAGCGCAGGCCGCGAGCCGATCCTCGTCGTCGAGACCGATGCGGACTTCGGACGGGCACTCGTTGAGCAGCTCGCCGCCGACGGCCATCCGGCCGACCTTGCCCGCACCGCCCGGCACGCCGAGACACTCGCAGGCGCCAGCCCGCCCCGATTGGTCGTGCTCGGAGAACTCGACTCGCCGAGAGGCACCCTCGACCTGTTGGAAACCATCCGCGCCCACCACACGGAAGCGTGGCCACAGAACCTCCCGGTGATCGTCCTCAGCTCGCGCACAACCGAGCCCGACATGCTGCGGGCCTTCGAGGCAGGAGCAGACGACTTCCTCGCCCGCCCCGCCCGCTACCTGGAGCTACGAGCGCGCGTGCGCGCGCTACTACGCCGAGCAGCCAGCAGCACCCAGCAAACAGGACCACTCCAGATCGGCCCGTTGACGATCGACACCGCCGCCCACTCGGTGAGCCTCGCAGGCAAACACCTAGAGCTGCGTCGTCAGGAGTACGAGCTGCTGCTGTACCTGGCAAGCGACCCGCGACGGGTGTTCCACAAACACGAGCTACTAAAAGGCGTATGGGGATACCGCTCGACCGGCAGCACACGGACGCTCGACAGTCACGCCAGCCGCCTACGCCGCAAGCTCGGCGCCGCAGGCGAACGCTGGGTCATCAACGAGTGGGGCGTCGGCTACCGATTGATCTGAGATGGCCCTTCTCTCAACGCAGCGTCTTCTGCACCGCATTGATCGCGGGCCCTAAAAACCAGGGTGCCGTCGCGTGCCTTCGGCGAGCCAAGTAGCGCGGTAAAGAAACGGGCATACCGACCCGCAGAGCGGGAGCCAAGGTCGGACACGACGACGGCTCACTCAAAGTCCCGGCTGCTCATCGGTTTCCCGTTCTACATGGCGTACCTTGGCGTTCGCCGGGTCGTGACCGGGCGACGCAGCGAGCACTGATCCGGGCGGTATGCGGCCCGGCCGCGTCAGGGTCCCCGTTTAGCCCGCAGTTCTTCGAGGAGGCTGCCGAAGTGTTCGAAGTCACTTCGGCCGCTGAACGCCTTCTGGCCGCCGAGTTCCTTGTAGACGGCTTCCCCCGCGGCAGCCGCCGCGTGGAGGTATGCCACGCCTCTCTTTCCCACGGCGTCGCCGCGTTCGACGCGCTTGAAGTCCTTGGCTCGCAGGCCGTCGGCGTAGTCGCGCCACGCGGCTACTTCGTAGTCCGCAGCCTTGACGAGGTTCTGGTTGGCGTCGAGGAGCTGCGGATTCGCTGGGAGGTGCGCGAAGCCGCGGCGGTAGTCCTGTGCCTGTGCGTACCCGCGGTCGAACTCGCGCTGCAGGCTCGCGAGGTCGGGGTGGCTTTCCTTCTCGATTGCGGCCACGCGCTTTTCGGTCCTGGTGAGCGCGACGCGCGACCGGAGGGCTTCGGCGTAAGTTTCGAGCCACCGGATGAAGGCGTCCTGGCGGGTCCGCAAAGTGGCAACGCTGGTGTGGGCCGCAGATGCGGCTTCGCTGGTGGCTCGGTTCCTTCGTTCCTGTTCGCGCCCAACGTGCGCGCCGGTAGCAATGACGAGCGTGATGAGCATGACCGGGACGGTGAACGTGGCCTGCCACCAAGTCCTCGGTGAGCGGCGGCGGATGAACCAAGCGAACGAGCCGACCATCGCCATCGCGGCGAGCGTCAGCAGGACGCCCTGCACAACTTCGCTCGCGGTGGCTTCCCAGACCGACGTTTCCTTCTTCAGGAAGAGCGGCCACGCATCGGCGAGCAACAGGACGAAGGCCACCACCCGAACAATCCGTCGCCACAAGGCGGGCCGCGGCGACTTCGATTGGACGCGGGGGCCGGGATCGTCTGCCGGTGGCGGCGGCGGTTCGTACCCCGGCTCGTCTACGCCGTGCTTGTCCTCGATTCGTCGGAAGAGGGGCATGGGCCGCCGAGCTTAGCGCCGCTCCACGACGAGGACGAAACCCCGGCTGCTTTCGGGCTGGGCCTCCGAGCTGCGCACGGGTGTGTGTCTAGGCGATTGCTTCGCCTGATCCCTGCCCGGCACCGAGCTTCAATAGCAACGCCTGTAACGAGGCCCAACTTTCAGCGACCTCTGGCATCTCGATCACATGGGGTCCCTCATCGTCGTACCACGTCGTGTCTGATGACCTGAACTCGCACGCGTGCGCCGTGACTATCCCTGTATGGAAGTGTTGGCTGATGCCGCATACGGAGGGCATCTTGCGGACGGCCTCGACGATGACGAAGGACATTGTCTTTGCGTAGCCTCCCGGCTGTCCCACCTCCAGCTGCATCAACTGGCGGCCTTCGTCGCCCGTGATCGCTGCGAGTTCTTTGCGATACGCGTCAATCCCAGTGCCGGAGCCGATCGATCCCCACGTACCGCGCGGGATCTCGTCGCATCGGAAATCCGGCGCTGTGAATCGTGCCACATCAGGCCGGCTTTCGTAGAGCGCGTCGGCGGCGTGGTTGGCTCCGACGATCAGAAGCTGAGAGCCACCTTCATGATGCTCAGCGGACAAGCTTGCATAGTGTTGCTTGGCGGCAGTAGGGAACCGCTTGAAGATTCGCTGCACGTTCGCAACCTCGGCCGAGCTCGCCTTCTCCGCATTCATGAGGTGGTGCAGCACAGCTAGCATCTCGAACCCAGTGGCGACATTCCCGGCGAAGCCGGCGATGAGATTGCGGTCCATCGGATACAGCTTCCTGAGACAGTCGAACGTCCTGTCGCCCGTAGTGACCTGGATGTCTGCGACGCAGACGCCGCTGCCTAAGATTGTCGCGTTTCCAAAGACCCATGTCATTGGGCGTCACGGTATACCGCGGCCAACGCGGCCGCCCGTGACAGGTCGGTCTTCCACGCGTCCATGTCGATGAACAGCCGGTCGAGGTGCTCCTTCACGGCGTCGTCGATCCGGTCGGCGTTCAGGCGCGGCGCGTCGCACATCCCGTCCGCGCCCCGCTTGCTGGCGCAGACGTAGCTCCACTTGTGGGTGCTGATCGCGTCGCTATGCGGCCACAGGCGGTTGCGTCAAGCGAGTAGTCCCGACCCGTGACAGTTCTCCACGGTGCGGCCGCTGTCGCACGGGCACGGCTCGCCGTCTCCGACCGCTCGGAGTTCGTCGTCCGTTAGTTGCTTCATCAGACAGCTTGCGTAGACGAACAGGCGCTCGGCCGTGCTTCTGTCGAACTCCCACTCCTGAGCCATGACGCGAACCACCATGTAGAACCCGAGACAACCGCGCCCGAGGGAGTCCGGCCATAGTGCGTCGGGACCTATGCGGTTGATCTGCCGCCGTTCCGGACCCATCGCCAGTCCGTATCCACGCGGCGACGGATGGAGCAGGATGCTGCTCTGCCGCTGCATGAACTCGTACACGTAATCGAGCCGCTCATCGGCCGCCTCTCCCCAGCTCTTCTTCACGAGGTCGAGGCGGTCTTGGAGCGATGCCAGGGTCCAGGACCGCTGGAACCCTTTGTAGATGTCCATCACCTGCGCGAGTTCCGCCTCCTCGGACTCAGTCAACTGCGGCATCGAATGCTCGAACCGCTGGTGCACGCTGCGTTCACCAAGATCGACCGCGTGCTCGTGTTCGTCCGCACGGATCGGTGCCTCAACGGGGTTTGCCGCGACCCAGTAAGCGTCCAGCGCCTCCTCGAAGAGTGCGCGGTCGAGCATCACGGCGGGCACCCCTCGCCCGATCCGACAGAGCGCGATCACCGACTCGAAGATGTGTACGCAGCGTGTCGCCTGCGCCGCTAGCAGGAGCTTCGATCGAGCGAGGGCCGTGCGGCCAGTCTCATCAACCATGCGTGCACCCTCATCGAGCAGATCCTCAGCGGCTTCGATGCGTAGTCGATAGATGCCCCAGTCCTGCATGAGCGGTTCGGCGATCCCGACTCGATGGCGACGGTTGAGAGGCACCCCATGAAGAGTGAAGGTTGCCGCAGACGCGCACGCAATCGCGTCCGTCCTCCAGGGTGGGAGAGGGGCGCGCGCCGTCGTCGGCGGAAGCCCGGTCGCCACCTCAAGGTGATGTGACGTGCGCCAGCGACGTGCGCGCCTCGTCCGAGAGGGACATCTCGCATCCCCGAATGTAGTAGCCGTAACGCCAGCAACGGACTAGCTCGTCGATGCTCATACCGGCCAGGTCCCGCTCCCGGTCGTCGTCCGTCATCATCACGCGGCCGAGGAGATCGACGCACATTTGGATGTGCATGTCATGCCCTATGCCGACCGGCGCCAGGATGACTCCTGCTTCGGGATCGTAGGGTTCCTCGATGCTGATGTCCAGCAGTATCTTGGCCGTGCCACAGACCGTGGCGAACCAATCACCGCCAAGTCTCCCGTCCTCGTGGGCATGTGACATTGTCGCTGTGAGCTGAAGGTTGCAGTCCTCTTCGGTGATCGTCTCGAACTCTACGATCCGCGCGACGTATCCGAGCTTCGCCGCGGTGTGCGCGAGTCGCTCTTGCTCGCCCGACTCTGGGTCTGGCTCGGCGCGCATCGGCAAGACGACCGAGGGAAACGCAATTAGAAGGGCGAGCCGGACCCAGTCATCGACCGGATCTTCGAGCCGGGGGGCGATGCGGTCCCCCAGCTGCTCGGCGAGTACGTCGGTCTGCTCAGTCGGCAGGACAACGTACTCCATGCCGTCCGGCCCGACGAAGTCCGCCTTGCGCGTCTTCCAGAAGATTCGCACCGGCCAAAGCTACACCCGGACGGACCGAGACAGCCTGCATCGCGTCCCTCTGACCACGGGATGCGTGGGCATGAGTGCTCGTTCAGGTCGAGTGGGCGCGAGCAGCGAGCCACGCGCTGCTAGCCGTCGCACTTCTTGAACTTCTTGCCACCGCACGGGCATGGGTCGTTTCGGCCGGCCGCAGCGAGCAGCTCATCGCCAGAACGGTGACGAAGCGCGCGACAGGATCGCTCGCGGGGAACTGATGCCGGCCGTTGGCATGGTCGTCAGGCATAGCAGGCGGGATGCCTAGCAGCGTCGAGGTGCTGTTAGATGCCGCCCTGCCAGCGCGGCTAAGACTCGCAGTCCCGGCGCTGTCCCGAGCGATTGGTGGACGCCCTGGTCAAGAACCGCTACTGCCGAGGCTGCTCGGCGAGCCACTCGTCGAGCATGGGGCGCGTGAAGCGGATATGCCGACCTACTCGATGGCAAGGCAGGCGGCCAGCTCTCACGGCCTCGTAGATCCAGCTTGTCTTGACGTTGAGATACCAAGCGGCCTGCTCCGGGCGCAGGAGCCGGTCCTCGGTCAATGCTGCTGGAGGGTTTGCTGTTGATGGTGCTTGCATACCCCTTACAGACCGCGACGCGCCAGAAGCGGCCAACGGATTTGCGCCGAGCCCAACGCGACCCGAATCAGCTCCTCGGCCGCTCGCCTTCCCCGGAAGACAACCGAGCAGCTTGGACTCGCTCATCAAGCTCAAGCTGCTCCGCCGCATGTAGGCCGTGACTGTGACCATCCTGGCTGACATACACCTCCAAGTCAGGCTCAGACCTCGCCGCGAGCGCGCCAGCGATCCCCTCCAGTGTCGCAGCGGTGCCCAGAGCCACATGCGGTTGCTCCGGGTGGGAGATCACGTACACACGAACACACGTTCCCACAAGTAGCGGCCAAGCGCAAGCGACGGCCAGGGGAGGGGATCACACACCGAACGCCACCGACCGCGAGGTTACGCTTGCCTCCGATGTCCTTCCCAACGAGCAGGCAGGTGATCGCGGGCTTGCAACGCACCCCGTTGCTCTCGATATCCGAGATGCGCGCAACGCTCGATGCCGACCGCGCCGCGCGCGGTATCTACGCCTGGTGGCTCATCGACTCCCAAGCGCTCCCCGCGGTCCCGACCACGGCGCATCCAATCGAGCCATTCGGCCTCATCTACATCGGGATCGCACCGGGTCGCGCAAGCTCGAAACGAGTCTTGCGGGCGCGTTTCGGCGACCACGGCAAGGACGCTGGACGCTCGACGCTACGCCGCGCGCTTGCCTCGCTTCTCTATCAGCAGGAAGGCTGGCGACTCCAGTGGACCGACCGGCCGCTCCTGGCTGATGTGGACAACGACGCGCTGACGGCCTGGATGGACATCAACCTTCGCGTGCAATGGGTCCACGTCCCTGAGCCGTGGGACATCGAGGCGGAGATCGTCCGTCTGATGCGCCCGCCCCTGAACCGGACCCACAACCAGGAGCATCCGTTCTACAAAGAAGTCGGCGAGGCGCGCGAGCGGTTCCGGGCAGCGGCGCTCGCCACTGTGGAGCCGCCCTCGTGAGCGACGCAGGCCAGCGCGACGACGGCGTAAAGCACCTCACCCCGGAGAACTGGCTCCAACCCGACGAGACCGGCCGGGCCTTCGGCGCGATCAACCTCGCCACCGGCGAGCATCGCGCCGCCAGCGGTGATGGCTGGGCCGAGCAGTTCCTGGCTGTCGAGCTGGATGCTGCCGTCCCCGTCGAGATCCGCGATATGTGGGAGGTCGCACGGGGGCTTGCCCTCTACGGCTGGTTCTACTACCCGCTGTACGCAATCGCAGAACACCAGCTCCGGCGTGTCGCAGACGCCGCCGTGCTCCACCGATACAAACAAGCTGGCGGCCCGGCGAACAAGAAGCACGATCCCGAAGGCGAGCTTCGCTGGCCTGACTTCAAGCGCCGCATCGAGTGGCTGATCGCAAACCAAATCATCGCGCCCGAGAAGCGCCAGCGATGGGACACGATGCGCGACCTGCGCAACGAGACCACGCACGCGAGCATCCGACATCTCGTGATGCCGATCGACGTGCTCCGACTGCTCGACCTCCTCACGCCGGAGATCGACGCTCTGTTCGTTTCATAGTCGTGTAGCTCACACCCCCGCGACCCGGTTAGCCTCCCGTCCATGCCTCGTGGTCCAGAAGCCGGCCGCCGCGGCATTCCTGGCGACTGTTCAAGTCGCGGTCGCCCGCCACCGCGTGCAGGCCGACAGGTTGGCGCTGGCGGCACGCTGTAAAGCCTGAACCGTAGAATCGCGGCCATGCAGTTCACGCTCAGGAACCTCAGAAAGGATCTGGCGGACGTCGGGTCCAACTTCGACGGCGCGCCGGACTTGGAGTTCCGTCTCGCGGGTAAGGCGCTCGATCTCGAGCAGTCCGGCCTGAGTTATCAGCGCATCCCGCCCGACTATCGGTTCCCGTACGGCCACACGCACAAGGAGCAGGAGGAGGTGTTCGTGGTCATGAGCGGGAGCGGGCGGATGAAGCTCGACGACGAGATCGTCGAGGTCAAGAAGTGGGACGTCGTGCGCGTTGCGCCCGGTACATGGCGAGGGTACGAGGCCGGGCCGGAGGGCCTCGAGATCCTCGTCTTCGGCGCGCCCCACCTTGGCGAGAACCCGCGGGAGGACGTGGAGGGTCAGCGAGACTGGTGGGCTGACTGAGCGTCGCTCGGGGGCCGTGATCCCCGCTAGATCGAGGCTGGGAGTTTCCGTGTGATAAGCGCCGCGCAGCTCGCCGAGCACGGCTATCGCAGCGTGACACTCGGCTTTCTCGACCGGCACGCACCGGCCGCATATCGCCTTAGTGACCTCGCTCAAGCCGTCGAGCAAGCATACGCGAGTAGCAAAGAGGCTGACCAGTAGTTGCTCTGGCGACGCTCGCGGCGGCCGAGTGTCCGTCACCCATCAGGCCGGAAGTGTCGAACAGACGTTGCCGCGAAGTGGCACGGCTTATGGAACCTTGCTTGGATCGAAGAACGAGCACACAGCGAACGAGGAGGTAGGTGGCATGAACATAGAGTTCCTCTCGACCGTGGCGGTGATCGCGCCCGATCCGGCCGCCAGTCGCAAGCTCTACGTCGACACGGTCGGGCTCCCGCTCGAGAGCCACGGCGACGACTATCACCACAGCGAGCACATCGCCGGCTGCAAGTCCTTCGGCATCTGGCCGCTGTCCCAGGCAGCGGAGGCGTGCTTCGGGACGTCGCAGTGGCCGGCGGACCGGCCGGTGCCGCAGGTCAGCATCGAGTTCGATGTCGCGGACGCCGCAGCGGTGGGCCCGGCGGCACGGGAGCTCGAGCAGGCCGGCTACGAACTACTGCACCCACCGCGCGAGGAGCCGTGGGGTCAGACGGTAGCCAGGCTGCAGTCATCGGAGGGCGCGATCGTCGGAATCTCCTACGCGCCTGTGCTCCACGACCAGCACTGACTGAAGGGAGGACACCGAGCCTCGGGCCGGTGTCTTGACGAGCGCGATCAGAGCGAACGGCAGCGTAAACGCCTACCGGCGCGGCTGCTCGGCGACCAGTCATCGAGCATGAGGCGCGTGACCGGATGGGCCGTCCTGCCCGAAGCCCCCACGGCCTCACACAGGGCGCTGCTTGGCGCACACCTGGCGCACATCTCGACGGGAAACGCCGGGAAAGCTAGGGTAGGTGCTGGAATCCAGAAGGGCCTATTTTGCAGGTGTTTCCTGCCTTTTCGTGCCCTGCGCTACCCGCTCATTCCCACCCTCAACCGTCTCGACAAGGCGGAGGTCACTGGTTCGAGCCCAGTATCGCCCA
>CABECW010000215.1_pt1 | contig 13360 bp, 11 predicted proteins | sample 3132931 | NCBI WGS metagenome assembly CABECW01 (sample SAMEA5534328, study PRJEB31848) | metagenome | biome: tundra; feature: field; material: soil | place: USA | collected 2013-05 | depth 0.15 m
GATCACGAAGCTGCATCACTGCATGGTCGACGGTGTCTCCGGTTCGGAGCTGCTGGCGGCGGTGCTCGACACCGAGCGCGAACCCGAGCTTCCAGCGCCCGCCGATTGGCAGCCGGAGCGCCAGCCCTCGGGAGCGGAATTGGCCGTCCATGCCCTCGCCCGCAGGGCCGTGAGCCCATATGAGCAGGTGCGCGCCGTGCGCGCCGCGACGCGCTCGCCGGGCGCCGCCGCGAGCACGGCGGCCGCGGCCGTACGCGGGCTGTGGAACATGAGCGCTGTCGTCCCGCCGCCACCGCCGTCGTCGCTCAACGGGCCGATCGGGCCCAATCGCCGCTGGTCGTGGGCCAGGTCACAGCTGTCGGAGGTCAAGCGCGTGCGCGGCGCGTTCGACGGCACTGTCAACGACGTGGTGTTGAGCGTCATCGCAGGCGGCTTTCGTGAGCTGCTGGCCGGCCGCGGAGAGTCGACGCAGCGCGACGTGCGCACGCTCGTTCCCGTGTCGGTGCGCTCGGCGGGGGAGCACGGCGAGTACAACAACCGCGTCTCTGCGATCTTCGCCAACCTGCCCGTGGGGATCGAGCAGCCGGTCGAGCGGCTCGCGGCGGTGAGGGCGCAGATGGAGCACCTCAAGCACTCCGGCGAAGCGGTGGCGGGCGACGTCCTCGTGAGCCTCAGCGGGTTCGCGCCGGCGATGCTGCTCGCGCTGGGGCTGCGCGCCGCCACGCGCATGCCACAGCACAGTGTCAACACCGTGACGACCAACGTTCCCGGCCCTCAGCGCCCGCTGTACGCGGCGGGGCGCCGGATGCTCGAGTGCCTGCCCTATGTGCCGCTCGGGGGGCACGTGCGGATCGGGGTGGCGATCTTCTCCTACGACGGCGGGTTGGCCTTCGGCGTCACCGGAGACTACGACGAGGCGCCGGACATCGACGTGCTGTGCCGGGGGATCGAGCACTCGATGAGCGAGCTCGTGGCCGCGGCCGAGCGTGTCGCGCCCAGGCGTGCGCCGGTCCGAGCCGCCCGCGAGCAGGGCGCGCGTGGCAAAGCTCCCGCGAGGAGCTGACGTGGGGAAGTACGCACCCGCCACGCGGGGCGCCTCGGATGCCGCCTGGCGGCTCGCCGGTTAGGGTCCGCCTCGAGGGTCAGGCCGAGAGGAGGTGAGGGCCATGGGTGAGCGGCTCAGCATGCTGGACACGATGTTCCTCGAGCTCGAGCAGTTCGAGGAGACGGCGCACATGCACATCGGCGCGGCGCTCATCTTCGATCCGCTTCCCGGGGGCGGGACGCCGGACATAGCCGAGTTCCGCGACTACCTGCGCGGGCGGATTGGGCTCCTGCCGCGCTTCACCCAGCAGCTCTCAGCTCCGCACGCCGGTCCTCTCACGTGGTTGACCTGGGAGCCGGCGAGGGCGTTCGACCCCGGTGCCCACGTGCATCACGCGACGCTTTCCGCGCCGGGCGGCGAGGCCGAGCTGATGGAGTGGCTCGGGGACTTCTGGTCGCACCGCCTGGACCGCCACCGGCCGCTGTGGGAGATGGCGCTCCTCGACGGGCTCGAGCAAGGGCGCTGGGCGCTTGCGACCAAGACGCATCACTGCCTGGTCGACGGCGTCGGCTCGCTGGACATCGGGTATGCACTGCTCGACGTCTCCCCGGACGCTTCGCCACCGCGATCGCAGTCGCCGGCGGCTCTCGGCGAGCAGGGCCAGGGCGGAGAGCCTGGCAACGGTCGGTTCTGGTTCTCGCCCGGCCTGGTCATGCGCGGGGCTCGAGCCGGCGTGGGTGCGGCGCTGCACCCACGCGAATCCCTCGACCACCTGCGGGCGGCCGTCGAGCTGATCGTGCGCGAGGAGGTGATCGGGGCGCCGACGTCGAGCCTGAACGGGCCGATGAGCGCCACGCGCCACTTCGCCACCGTGCGGCTCGATCTCGGCGAGGTCAAAGCCACGAAGGCGCGCCTTGGCGGCACGATCAACGACCTCGTGCTCGCGCTCTGCGCCGGTGGGCTGCGACACCTGCTGCTCTCCCGCGGGGACGCGTTGCCCGAGGGCGACCTGCGGGCGCAGGTCCCGGTGAACATCCGCTCGGAGGACCATGAGCACGCCCTCGGCAACGAGCTGACGTCGCTGTTCGTCGAGCTGCCCGTGAGCGAGGCGGACCCGATCGTGCGCCATCGTCGCGTCCTCGAGCGCGCGGCGCAGCTCAAGGCCGGCTCGCAACGCGCCGGAGGCAAGGCGATCGTCGAGCTGGCCGACATGGGGCCGCCGCTCGCCGGCGCTCTGCTCGCGCGCTCGATGTTCGGCGGCACCCGCATGTTCAACCTGACGATCACCAACGTCCCGGGTCCCCGCCAGCGGTTGTTCGCGCTCGGCGCCCCGCTCGTCGAGGTTCTCCCACTCGTTCCGCTGTTCGCCGGACACACGATCGGCATCGCCGTGCTCAGCTACGTCGACCAGATGGTCTTCGGCCTCAATGCCGACCGCATGTCGGCGCCCGACCTGGAGGTGCTCGCGGAGGGCATCAGGCGCTCGTTCTCAGAGCTGCGCCCGTAGCGAGAGGAGAGCCGACGTCGGGACTCGAACCCGAGACCCCCTCCTTGGTGGATGCGGCTATCCCGGCTGGTAGTCGGCAGTTTCGATCAGATAGGTCGCGTAGGCCGGTTCGCGGACCCAGATCGCGGTGACCTTCCCGTCCGCGGCGAGCGCCAGATCGGTGGAGCCTTCGGAGGTCCTTTCCGGGGAGATCGTCGCGGGCGGCGGCCACGTGCCGCCAGCTGGTCGGATCGACGCGTCGATGACCGGCCGCGCCTGCGGCGGCTGTCCCGCCGGCTGGAACCCGGCTTCCCAGAGGGCAAGGAGTTCTTCGTGGGGGCCGCTGGCCAACGCTTGCGGGTCGCCTTCCGCGGCGATCGGTTGCGGCTTGCTCCAGCCGCCGTTTGCGGGATGGGTTGCTGCTTCCAGCGCTCCGCGCGCGTCTGCTTCATTCCGGCCGCGGGTTACAGCACGCTCGAACAGCGCCGTGGCCGTGCCTTGTCGGTCGATCGTGACTACCGGCGGGGAGCTCTTTCCCAGCAGCGTCACAGTCTTGTGGGAGAAGCGTCCGCCCGCGGGGCGGGTAACGGCTTGCGCCGGGCCGAGGCCCTGACCCTCGGGGAGTTCCTGGCTCCACGCGAGGACCGCGGCGCCGCTCGAGCTCGCAGCGAGATCAAGCGCGTAGGCGGTCCCGTGCTTGGAGGACAGCACCTGCGCACGCCCCTCGTCCTTGCCGTTGCGCGCGAGCACCAGTGCCTGCACCCACTGCTCGCGGCTGCCCGAGGGGCCTCCGTGGTTCCAGGCGAGGATCGTCTCACCACGCCCGTCGAGGGCGAGCTGCGTTTCGCTGCTGTTCACCGTGTGACCGACGACCTTCGGGCCGTGCCAGCGCCCGCCGTGACGAGTGAATAGCAGGACGTCTTCTCTGCCGTTGACCGGCGTGGTGTCGTGCTCTCTCAACTGGAAGGCAACGCTGACATCGCTGCGGCCGTCCACGGCGCTTTGCGGGTCAGGCACGCTCCCACTGCTCCCGGGCTCTCGCGTCGACGCGAGCGTGACCGTGCGCCCCCAGCCACCTCCGCCCGCGCGATCGCTGCGAACCTCGACCGCAACACGCTCGCCCGCTCGCTTCTTGCCCTTTTCGGCGAACGTCGTCGACAGCTCCCACGCCACGGTCGCTTCGCCGCGAGGGTCGATCACGACCGTCGGAGCCGTCGCGCCGAGGTGCCCGGAAGCCAACCGAACGGGCGCCGACCACCCACCGCCCGCCCGTCGGGTCGCCGCTTCAAGAGCACCTGATTCATCCTTGCCGGAAGGACCGAGTCGGTACCACGCCGCGACGGTGTCCCCGGCGGCGTTCCTGGCGACCTGCGGCCGGCTGTACTGCCCCGCGTTAGAGGAGGCGATCCCCTGCGGTGGACTCCAAGCCGCAGGGGACGCGGACACGAACGCCAACGGGACACCCACGAACGCGAGCGTGGCGATGACTGCCCGCTTTGCTGTCCGTGCGGCTGCTGGGATTAGAACCCCTCTCTGCATACATTCGGCCAGCTCGTGTGCTTCGCTGGGCGTTTTGGAGCGTAGCCGCGGCATAGCACCTGCGTGCTGGGCAGGTATTTCGATTCGATGAACGCCCACTCCGTGTGTTTGCTTTTGTTTGGGTATTCCACAGAAGCAGACACCAGCACGTATTTTCCGCTTTTTGTGATGTAGCGCCATCCTACGCTCTGCACTTTACCGCCGACCACCGTATTCATCGTTGCGAACTCTTCATGCGGTGACTCTTTCGTGTAGGGCCGCACATTCGCGAACACTGGGATCTTGGTGTTGACTGCTTCTCCTTGGGCGTTCCTGACGGGTTCGAACGGTATCGAGCTGGTAGCGTTACAGCTATCGCAGTTGATGAGGCTCGCGTAGGACTTTGTCGGTATCCCGCGAGAAGCCGGGCAGGTGTTGACGATTTTCGACGATGTCTCTTTCGCGTGCTCATGCTGCACCCACGCGCACACTCCCACGTACTTGTAGAGCCTGCCGTAGTACCAGCTGCCCGAGGTGGTCTTTACGTCGAACGTCATTTTCGGTACTGCCGTCCCGACTACCAGTGCGTTGGCGTTGCCGCGCACCGTGCCCCTACTGATGATTTCGTACCGTTCGCGAGTAAACGCTGGCTGCAGGCCTGTGAGAGAGCCACCGGAGCCGCCTTCCAGTTCGCTGTCTTCTTCGGAGTCGTTCATCACGATCCCTTCAGCGACTGGCAGGCTTGGTTCCGTGGTTTCTTTTTCCGTGTCTTCTTCACCGATTGGATTACCTTCCCCGGCGGGAGGGACGACGGCACTGCCGCTCACGGTTTTGCTGACGTTGCCTGCGTTGTCGGTGGCGTAAGCTTCGATCAGGATCGTCGCGCCCGCGGACACCCCGGAGATTTGGAGTTCGTTTTCGGCGGTCTGCTGCCAAGCGGTGAAGGTTCCGTTGTTGATGCGGTAGCGGTAGGTGTATTTCGCGACGCCAGAGCCGGGTTCCCCGTTGGGTAGCGGCGGGTCTTCGGCTCCTTCGAAGTACAGGGTCGTGATTTTGCTTTCGGGGCTCAGGTAGGCGCTCACTTCAAATTCGCCGAAGACGGGTGGTGTCTTGTCCGGTTCGATTTCCTTTGTCTGTTCGACTTCATCAAGGGCGTTTGAGCAGTAGATCTTCAGCTTGCCTTCCGGACTGGTGATCACCGTCGCCTGCTGAGAGCTTGTGCATGGCCCCGGACCGGCGCCGAACCCGTAGTAGGTGAAGGTGGTTGCCGGACCGTTGGTGGTGGGTACGATCTTCGCGATGCGATAGTTGCTTTCGTAGTAGAGCTTCACGACGTTGCCGGAAGGTTCAATGACTTCCTTGATCAGGTTGCCTTCCAGACCTGACCCGATGGTGTAGTTCGTTTGTTCTTTGTTTTCGTTGGTGTATTTGACGAGGTGATAGAGGCCATCTTCGCCGACTTCCTCGTTGTAGCTGACCGAGTGCCCGTTGCCTTCGTCGGTGATCTTCGTGTACCCCGCGGCTTCGCTCTCGGTGTACGCGAGCTTCGTGCCTTCCGTGTCGATCCACGAGGTTGGCAGTTCCAGACCGCTTGTGTAATGCGCGGTCTGGGCTTCGCCTGCGGAGTCTTCGACGCTGATCGGATAGAGGAATTCGTACTCCTTCTGTCCGAAGTTGATGCGCGCTCCGGTTTTGGTGTAGATCAGCTGGTACGTTGCGCCTTTCGGCAGCGTCGCTGGGCACGGTGCGGCGCTGCCCGCGGCGCACATCGTCGCTTCGATCCCGCGCGGGGTTCTGAAGTTCGCGCCTTCCTTGATGAACGGGAACGAGTTGCCGGTGGCGTCGGTGTAGGCGACCGAGCCGCCCGGCGTGACATGCACATAGACCGCGTTGGTGTCGACCCACCCGTACCCGTAGCCAGGAGCTTCGTTCTCGAGGCTGTTCCAGTTGCGCGCGCTGACGAATTCGAGTCCTTTGCTCGGGACTTTCATGTCGTTGCTGTGGATCATCAGGTTGCCGCTCGCGGGGTTGATGTCCAGGCTCAGCGTGCTACTGAGCTGCATCGGCACGATCGTGTAGTTCGTGGCGCCGCCGACGCCGCGCTGCACCCATTCGAGCGTCAGTCCCGGGTTGCGTTCGCGTTCTTCGCGGCCGTCGAAGCTCACGACGTTGTTGGTAGCGCCCTCGGTGACATCCTTCAGAAGGAACCCCAGGTCGGGCTGTCCCTGTCCGCTCGGCACGTTGGCGCCGTTGTACCACTCCTGGACCATCCTCGTGGGATACCAGTACGTCCAGCCTTTTGTCGCCCCGACCGACGGGTTGACGGCCGCGTCGGATTCTTTTTCGGGGTTGGCGTAGTCGCCGCCTGGCGTAGTCCACGGGGCGCTCCCGTTACTTGTGTTCCACGTAGCTTTGGTGGTCCACGGCGTGGTGACACGGTAGGCGCCCATCGCCGCACCGGTGGTTGTCGTGGTACTCCCTACATACAGTTCGAGCTGCGCGTTAAGCACAATGAGTTCTTCATGCAGTTCGGGGAGCACGAACCCGACCAGGCCCCGTCGCGTGGATTTGCTCGAGGATTCATAGCCGGCTTTGAAAGTCAGTTCGTTGCACGCCGAGGTCGTGGGGGCCGTGCTCGTCAACGTGCACGCCGCTTCGTTTTCCTGCCCCAATGGGTTGCGTTCGGCATTGGGCGACAGCGTGGCCCCGGATGTCGCAGCCGTGCTGGGGGATGGTTCGGCGCCGCTCAGGGGCTGCCATTTTCCGGAGGCATCCCGAGTGTTGACGGGCATGGCATACACATGGGTGAGCATGCGTCCACTGGGCAGCTCGTAGGTATCGGAGTTCGCGGTCGTGTACTTTTCCACGAGCCTCCCCTTCGCGCCCGGCGCCGCGCCCCGACCGATAGGCGTGAGTCCACCAGGGACACCCGCCGACCGTGCAACGCTGCCAGACCCCTGCGCCGAGCTCCCGGCGGGGAGTACCCCAAGGGCTGCAGCCCCAACGACCGACATCGCCACGGGGACAACCAAATAAGTGCGACCCCACAGAGATCTCCGCGACATGGACATCCTCCCAGCCTTAGATATAAAGGAGCCGATGGCCCCCGATCGCAAGGACGCTGCAATCCGAGCTACATGCGCTGTACCCGAAATGCCGGGCGGGCGTCAAGTTGGAAACATCTGAGTTTTGCGAATTGTCCGCAAACTGCGCGAAAAACTGGTATGAGGTGAGCGTCGAGGCCCGACGACGATTCCATGATGAGGAGTGTCGCCGCGTTGTGCGCACGCGCATAAGCTCGCCGGCGGCATTTCGACACCTGCCTTCGTCGCCAGTACATTCCGCCAATTGGTGCAGCCAGTGGCTGCGCTTCTCCTCATGCCTGCGAAGTCTGCAAGCGGGCCATCTTGATCGAGTCCCGCGGGACCCGCTTCGAGCGGCTTGAGTCCGCCTGGGCGGACGGCCGTGACCACGACGGTCTAATCCCATTCACGCAGCACGCGTGTGCCTTCTCGGGGTCGGTCTTGGGCATCTGCTGAGGATGTGGCAGGTGGGACCAGCGCAAGTTGCCGTTCCGAGCAGATGGTTGCGACCGCGTCCGAGCTGACTGAGCTACTCCTCGACGAGCTCGAGGAGTAGCTTCCGCAACTTGCGAAGCTCGCCGTCCGTCCTATAGCCGTTCGACAGGTTGAGCTTCGGGTGGGGCTGCCAGATGTTGGTCGATCGCAGGCCCCGTGAAGGTTTTGCACCGCACAGGAGCATCGAATGAAGATCGCGCACCCGGTCGTCCGACGTGTGCCATCGCTCGATTTGCCCCGGCTCACCGTCGTATGTGGCGAGCAACAGCGGCGACGTCAGGTTAACGGCGGTGTGGTTCGCATCGAACAGCCAATATGGCGCATGTGCGCGTTTGCGCCAGTCGTCGTGGAAGCGGTGTACGAACTCGTACTGCGTCAGCCCGCTGCCATCGACTCGTGCGAGGACGTTGAAGAAGCGCCGGTACACGCTGTACCGATCGTCAGACCAGATTGTCTCGCGCGACAACCTTTCGCCAAGGGTGCAAACGCCGACGAAGTAGTATTCCAACGCGCGCGCATGCCTTGGAGGTTGCTTGCCACAAACGAAGACGACGTAATCGCCCGTGCTGAGCGCCGCCCGAACATCCGGCCGGCAGACGCCCCACGTCGCGTTTCGAGCATCGCCCAAGAACTCCGACGCAGCGAAGAAGCTCGGGTCATCGCCCCAGTCGTAGAGCGAATTCCCATGGGCGTAGGCGTCGAGATAACGACGCAACGCTGGATTTCCACTGGCCGCTTCCTCGGTCCTAGCGAGGTCGCGGTCGGGTGGCCTTGGATGACGGTACACGCAGAGGTATGCCTTCATCCAGCCCGATTCTAGAAGCCCCTCACCCCTCACCCTGGCAACCGGTCGGCCATGCGTCTTTCGCTCAGATGGGGCGCGAGGCGCCGCTTCCGCAATCGCCCAAGAGGAGGCGCACCATCACCGGGCTTGCGCTGTCCTGCTCGGGACGACGTCCGAGCGCGTCGGCGGAGGTGGGCGCGCGCCTGCTTACGCGACGCAATGCGGAAGTGTCCGGGCCGATGCGCGCCGGTGCTCGTGTTCGTCCGACGCCGTGATCACGCCGAGCGAAACAGCAAGCTACGCCCGCCTGCTCGCGGTCGCTGGCGCGCTCGATGCCGCTGGGCGCGAAAAGCTCGCAGAGTTCGCAGAACGCTCATTCACCGGGGATCTCGCCCTCCAAATCGCCTACGACATCGTTGCCGGACGACGCAGACCTCTCGCGTTCGCGCTCGTGGACGCCCTCGCCGGCAGCTAGATGCCATCCGGGTCAGCACAGTCGCCGAAGCGCCGTCGGGCACGCTCCGGCCATGAACTCGACCCCGCCACGCAAGGGCTACGGACGACTTGTGTTCGGCGCGCACGACCTCGACGAGACGAACCTCACCGCGCCGGTCGCGGAGCCCGACGAGATCCCGCGTCGACGTCAATATGGCTGGCGAGCTGTGTACCATGTGCATCTCGCGGATGCAGCAAGCACAGCGACTGGAGGACAAGGAGGCGCCGTGGAGACCTCAGTCAATGACCCGCGAGAGGACGCGCTCGACGTCCTGATAGATCAGTACCAGAGGCTGTGCGCGCTCTACGACGCGCGGCGGAGCAGCGCCGAGGCGAAGGCCGCTGGCATTCTCACGGCCGCTGTCGCGGTTGCCGCACTGACGGCTACTGCCGCAAGTTTGGTCAACCACGTAAATGTGGCTCTCGCGGTGGTTCTGGTCGTGCTTCTCGTGCTGAGCGTCATCTCCGCCATATACGCGGCATCAGCGGCAGGACTGCGCGGACCGCGAGATCGAAAAGACCAAGTCGAGGGCAAGCCACCCTTTCTTTCCACGGAGTCAACCCAGTACCGGGACGTTGCCGAAGCCTTGAACGCAACAGCCGCCAAGCTCTTGGAGGCGTGCCAAGACGAGGCGAGTGAGGCCATCGCCGTCCGCGTGCGCACGCTTAAGCTGTGGCGGGAGCGGCAGCTGGACGCACATCACCTCGCCCAGAAGAAGGACCGAGGGGCAGCATATGCCGGGATCATGCTCGGCTTGGCCCTAGCGTGCGGCGCGGCGATCGTTGTCCTGATCGTCACGCACTCGGGATAGGCCGTGAGCCCCGCGGCCAGTCGATGGGGTGGTTGGACGCCCTTGTTCGCGCGAGGCCATCGGATCGGAGCCGACGCCGGGTTCCGTCTGCCCGGCCAGGCCCTGGGTCTCGGGAAAGGCTCCGTCGACTTCCAGGCCAACGTGATCCGCGTCCACGACAACTGGGTCCACAACGCGCCTGATGCCACCGAGACCTCAGACTCCGAGGCGATCCCGATGACGCCCGCTTGGCGCGAGCCCTCGGGAAGGTCTTGGACCGCGACCACGTGACCGAGAACGAAGACTTCGTGTTCGCAGCCGAGGACGGCGACGGGCCTGTCAGCGAGCGCACGATGCCCGATGCCGAGGAGTGCACTGAGTGGACCCGAGCTCTACCGGCAGGTCGTCGCGGGCAAGTCGATTGCTACCCATGCGACGGTTGCAATCGTTGCGGCTGGCTGCTACCGTGGGATCATGGCAACCTCACCGACGATTCCTCGCGCGGATCTGCAGCGAGTGCTCCCGAGCTTCCGCAAGGCCGCCGCGCTCATCGACGTGCATCCTTCGTTCATTACTCGTGCCGTGCGCGATCTGGGGATAACGCCAGTCGAGTGGGGCCGACGCGAGCGCTACCTGCAGATCCCGGACGTACTGCTGATTGCCACCCACGCCCGGCGCAATGCTGTCGAGGAGGTCGCGGGGGGTCTGGTCGAGCTGGCCGAGCTGCAAGCCCCGGAGCTTGCAGGATGGGTTACCACGGAAGCAGAGCAGTTCCTTGCCGCGCTTCCCGCGCCTGAGCCCGAGGAGAGCGACGCCTTCGTTGCAGAGTTGCGTAGCGAGCTGCCCGGGGAATGGGCCGATCGCGCGGAGGCGATCTACCGCCGCCATCTGCATGACTAGACGGAGTGACGCCGTTCGCGGTATCCCCGGTCGGCCCAGCCACCGTTGGACTCGCCGACACCGGGCGTGAACCCAAACGCGTCGAGCTCCCCGGGCGTGAGGACGATCCCCGAGTCCTCAAGCAAGCCGACGCAGCCGTGTGCGACGGTCACCGTGTCGATCGCCGACACGACGAGCGTCAGCAACAGAGCAGCGGTCATGTACTCCCCGCGGAGTCTGCCCTGGACGTCCTGGCGGACGCACACAGACGTGATCAGATGCGGGCGGCGGCGCCCGGCCTTCGCTCGCGGTGGCTTGATGTTGGGATCCTCGAAGTGCCAGGACAGGAAAGCCGCCACGCGGTTCTCATTGCGCACGTCGACCGCGATCAATCTACGTCCCTTCGCCGGGTCGGCACGGTGCCACGCCGACCGAGCCGGCTCAGGGCTCGGCACACCGATCAGCCTGTGCCGCGGGGTATACAGACGCCACCGCACAGCGCTCCCAGGGCCACCGACAGACGGCAGGTAGTGGTCTAGACGGACCCGCGTCTGCGGATCACCGGACCGGCGAGCGTCCGAGACGGCCAGCGCCGCCGCCAGTCGTTTGATGAGTTCGTCGTGATCAGGCAAAGCAGCACGGTCAGGAGGTGCTCCGGACCCTACAGCTCGGGCCGACCGGCTCACATGGCGGACGAAACGCGCCGGTCACAGAGGGACGCCCAGGTGGTCCCGGGGCCCTGAGCGAGCCTCATCGTCCGACGCGGCGGCGGTAGGATACGAGCGTCAGGCCGACGTAGCTCAGCTGGTAGAGCACTTGCATGGTAAGCAAGAGGTCTCGGGTTCGAATCCCGACGTCGGCTCTCTTCTCGTTGCCGCACCGTCACCGCAGCCCGGTACGCTTTTTGCCGTAGTTGTCCGGCTTTGTCCAAGCGGGGGACACTGAGAAATCCCAGTCTAGGAGCCAAAAATGGCGCTCTGCCTAATAACAGAGCGTCCCGGCGACCTCCATGGTAAGGAGGGGGTCAGGGGGTTCGAGTCCCCCGTCGGCTTGCCCAAAAACCGCATAGCCAAGCGGTTTTTTGCAAGTCCTAAAGACTGGGGCAATTTTTTCTGGCTTTCTGGGGCGAGTCAGAAGCAATGCAGGAAGGGTCTGAATTCGCTCGCCGCCCATACGGACCCTCGCGTACTCGCTGGGGGTCGAGGAGGCCCCCCCCCACACACACTCGTCGTTCTGTTCGGGTCCGTCGCCCGCGGCGAGGCCACACCGGACAGCGATCTCGACCTGCTCGTCGTGCGCCCCGCAGAATGTGAGCCGGACGAGCCGGTATGGCAGGAGCAGCTCTCAAAGCTGCAGACGCACGCCAGCGCGTGGACGGGAAACGACGCCAGGGTCCTCGAGTTCGGCGAGCATGAGCTCGCAGGCGGTGAGCCCCAGCAGGTGCTCATGGACGCGGCGAGGGACGGCATCGAGCTCTACGGCACGCTGCGCATGCTGCGCCGCGGCTCCCGAGCCCACACGGCACGATGACGCCGCAATTGCGCAAATGCGATGAGAGCACGATCGCGGGCAGGCTCGCCAAGGCCGAGCAGTTCCTCGAAGGCGCCGAGATCATCCGCGAGTTCGCCGCCGACGAGCAGGACATCGCCGACGCATACGTGACGCTCTGCGTGCACTGCGGCGTGGCAGCCGCAGACGTCATCTGCGATCAGCTCACGCCCGCTTGCGCATTCTAGAGCGTCGAGTTCGGGTCCGATTACTGGCGAGGTTCGTGGGTGTGGGATGCTGGTAGGCTGCCCGGCCGTGAGATCCTGGTACTCCGACACAGACCGGGCGACCGGTTTTGTTCGTCCGGGTCGGCTTGGCTGGCAGCCTTGCACGGTCACGGTGAGTTCGAGGCTGGCCGCGCGGTATGAGTAGAGGGCTGTTGACCGCATGGCTCACATGCGTGGGGTGCGCCTGTATGCCCACGCCTTCCTTGGCGACGGCCAACGCGAGCGATGCGGCCGCTACGCGGGCGTACCTGCGTGCGAGTGACTCGTATGCGCTCGACGCGTCCGCTGGGTTGCTGGAGCGTGTCGCCGCGCTTGAAGCGCGTGCGAGTGAGGTCGCCGGGGAATGTCCATCCGCGTTGACCTACGCTCCTCGCGACGAAGTATTTGCGGAGCTGGGCGAAGAGATCGTCACGGTGGTGGTTTATGCGAGCGCGGCGCCGGAGCGCTCGCTGTTCCTGCGCGCGGCACAGGAGATCGGACACCTGAGGTGGAGCAACTCCAAGCTCACGCGGCTCGTACGCCTGCGAGCTGCTGAAGAAAGCGGGGTCGCGACTATTGCGCTGCCCGACGTGTGCGCCGATATCGCCGCGTGGAGGGCGAGCGCGTATGCCGCACTGCCTCACAGCACGAGCAGTTTCCTCGCGCGCTCGCAAGCGATCGAAGCCGAATCATTCGTGGGGCTCTCTGAAGAATCGCGCGAAACGGCGATCCTGCGTCTGCTCAGGCCCTACGAGAGCCCTACGGAGAGACGGATCGCGGAGCGTGTCGAACGGCTTGAAGCGCAGTTCGGGAGGCGCGTTTCCTCAGCGATATCCGCCGCGAAGGCGAAGCTTGGGAACGCGCTGGGAGCGTCGGTACTGTGAGCGTGAGGGCCCCGCTCGTTGGCGTGCTCGCGCTCGTATGTGCTGCACTGTCGCTTGCGGTGCCCGCGGGCGCCGGCGCCCAGCCGGGTCCGCTGGCGTTCGGCGCGTGCACCCCCACGCAGATCGTCGTCGCTGCCGCCGGGCTG
>CABECW010000252.1_pt1 | contig 12735 bp, 10 predicted proteins | sample 3132931 | NCBI WGS metagenome assembly CABECW01 (sample SAMEA5534328, study PRJEB31848) | metagenome | biome: tundra; feature: field; material: soil | place: USA | collected 2013-05 | depth 0.15 m
CTCACGGTCGGACACTACGACGACCCTCAGGTCAGCCGCTCGCTGGGTTGGGACGCGGACGCGGTGGTCGCCCGCGGGCGGGAGCTGCGGCGCGCGGAGGGACGTCCGTGACGGGGGACAAACCGGGCCGGCTCGACGCGGACGTGTGCGTGATCGGTGCGGGCGCGGGCGGCGCGGTCGTCGCGGCCGAGCTGGCCGAGGGCGGCATGAACGTGGTGGTGCTCGAGGAGGGACAGTGGCATGACCCGGACAGCTTCACGGCGAGCATGCCGGAGATGCTGGCGCACCTGTACCGCGACGGCGGTCAGATCGCGACGCTCGGCAAGCCGCCGATCATGCTGCCCCTGGGACGTGGCGTGGGGGGCACGACGCTGATCAATTCGGGGACGTGCTTTCGCACTCCCGCCCATGTGCTGGAGCGCTGGCAGCGCGAGTTCGGCATGGACGTGAGCAAGCAGTCGCTACAACCCTGCTTCGAGCGCGTCGAGCAGGCGTTGTCGGTGAGCGAGGTGACGCCCGAGCTGGCGGGAGGCAACGCGGAGGTCGCCCGCCGCGGCGCCGAGCGCCTGGGCTGGTCGCATGGCTACCTGCGGCGCAACGCACGCGGTTGCGTGGGCTCGGGCGTTTGCACGCTCGGCTGCCCGACCTCGGCCAAGCAGCACACGGGCATCACGTATGTCCCGCGGGCGCAACAGGCCGGCGCGCGCATCGTCACGGGAGCGCACGTGCAGCGGGTGATCGTCGAGCGCGGTCGAGCGCGCGGCGTGCGGGCGCGGATGGCAGGCGGTGCGTCGATCGAGGTGCGTTCGCCGATCGTGGTGGTGGCGGCGGGCACGATCCACACACCACTGCTGCTCGGGCGCAGCGGCATCGGCTCTCAGTCGGGGCAGCTCGGACGCAACCTCTCGCTGCATCCGGCCACGGCGATCTTCGCGCGCATGGAGGAGATCGTCGACATGAGCCGTGGCGTGCCACAGAGCTTCTACGTCGATGAGTTCGCGCCGGAGGGAATCATGTTCGAGGGGGCCGCGGGGCCGCCCGCGTACGCGGCGATGGCGCTGCCACTGACAGGTCGGCGGCACGCTGAGGCGATGGCCGACTACCGCAGGCTGGCTCTGTTTGGGCTGATGGTCTCGGACAGCTCGCGCGGGAGCGTCAGGACGCTGGCTGGACGCCCGCTGATCCGCTACGACCTCGTGCAGGACGACCTGATGCGCTTCCGCAAGGGCCTTGCGCGGATGCGCGAGCTGTTCGATGCGGCCGGCGCGCGCGAGGTCCACCTGCCGCTCCCTCACGGAGTGAGTCCCGAGCACGCGCGTCTTCGCGACCTGAAGCTGATGGCGTTTCATCCGTTGGGGACAGCGCGAGCCGACGCGCGGTCCACGCACGGGGTGATCGACGGCGATCTGGCGGTGCACGGCGTGCAGGGCGTCTACGTCGCGGACGGCTCGGCGGCGCCGAGCTCGCTTGGCGTCAACCCCCAGTTGACGATCATGGCACTCGCCACACGGCTCGCCTTCCGGCTGCTGGGGAGGGACATCGGGAGCGGACACACCAACGGGGATCGGCGGGTGCCATGTCCTTCCTGATCGATCCGCCCCGGCGGAAACGGCTCCACTACGGCTTGAGAATGAGCAGCGTGAGGACGATGCCGACGGGCACCGCCAATGCGAGAGCGCCCCGGGAGAGTGAGCGTCGCAGCCGCAGCACCGTCGGTCTGATCACTGGCCGGATCCATCGATCGGGGACCAGTCGCAAGACTCGCCGTTGCCGGCGCACCCGTGTAACGATCAGCCGTTCCAGCCAACTGTCGATCGCTGCGTCCACCCCACTGCGCATCGAGCGAGGATAGGGCCGGGATCCCATCAGCCGCGACCGTGCAAGCCGCCGCCCCACGGACTGGCGCGCAAGCCCGCCCTGATCGCGACGGGGCCGACCGTGGGACCACCGAGAGCGGAGCAGCACATCTGCTCTTGTAACGAACGTAACAAAGTGATAGAAGGAGGGTAGTCTGCACCGGGGGTTAGCCTCACTCGATCGGCAGCGACCAAACGGATGGGAGACAGGAATGGCCAGCACGGGCACTGCAACGGCCGGCATGGATTCGACCAGCACCGGCGGTGGCGTCGAGAGCTCGGCGCCGAACGAGGTTCGGGCGCTGAGCGCCTTGGCTTTTGAGGAGCTGCGCAGTTTTCCGGGGGCGATCCGCGACATGCACCTGGGCATCGCTCAGCGCGCCTTCCGCGGCGTCGGCCCGGCGAGTCGCCCGGTGCAGCTCATCCACGACGCGCTCTCGAGCCGCGCCTATGGTGCGATCGGGGCGGGCGCCTCGATACTCGGGAAGGCCACCGACGCGGCGATGGAGCGGCGCGGCATCGGTGAGCAGATTTCGCTGTCCACCACCCAGAAGGGCAGTTTCGGGCTCGCTGTGCTCAGCGGTCTCATCGGGGACCGGCTGGAGCGCGATGGGAGCGCGCTTCACCAGCCCACCTCGGCGCGGATGCACGGAGAGCGGATCGGGCTAAATGAGTCCTCGCTGCGCGACGCGTTCCCGCAGGCCACTCCTCGCCTGGCCGTCTTCATACACGGGCTGACCGGGGATGAGTTCTGCTGGTCTTGGGGCGCCGAAGACGCGTACGGCGAACGGCTGGCCTCGGACCTCGACTGCACGGCGGTCTACCTGCGCTACAACAGCGGACTGCACATCTCCGAGAACGGCCGCACGGTGGCGGCGCTGCTCGAGGAGCTCGTGGAGGCGTGGCCGGTCGAGGTGCAGCAGATCGCGCTGGTCGGCCACTCAATGGGCGGCCTGGTCGCGCGCAGCGCCGCCCATCAGGCGGACGAGCAGGACCAGACGTGGGTCGGGCATGTTCGGCATGTCGTCTCGCTGGGGACCCCCCACCATGGTGCTCCCCTGGAGCAGGGGGCGCACCGAGCTGCGGCGGCACTCGACAAGCTGCCCGAGACGCGGATGCTCAGCAGCTTCCTGCGGCGGCGCAGCGCCGGCATTCGCGACCTGCGCCACGGATCGCTGGTCGACGAGGACTGGCGCGGCCGCGATCCCGAGGCGCTGCGTGCGGTCGCCTGCCAAGAGGTGCCGCTGCTGCCATGGGCGACCAACTGCTTCGTCTCAGCAACCATCACCCGCGACCCGAAGCACCCGCTCGGGCGTCTGCTCGGCGACATCCTGGTACTGGCACCCAGCGCCAGCGGCCAGAGCAAGACCCGGCGAATCCCCTTCCGCGAGGAGCACGGACATCACGTCGGAGGCACCCACCACATCGCGCTGCTCAACCACCCCGAGGTCTACGAACGCCTCCACGACTGGCTAGCAACAGCGCCCGAGACACTCGCGGCTTCCGCCTGAGCGCTAGTCGCAGCGGGCGGCGGGCGCCTCGAGGAACGCGCCAACTGCATCGTGAGTCTGGCGTGGACGCTCGACTTGGGGCACGTGTCCGCAGTCGAGCTCGACGTGACGAGCATGGGGCAGCGCGTCGGTGACGTGCCGCTCGAAGGCGATGGGGACCAGCCGATCGCGCTGACCCCAGATGAAGAGCGCATCGGGCTGCAGCCCACGCAGCCGGGGCCAGAAGCCTGCCTCGCCGTGAGGCTCCTCCAAGTAGATGTGGCGAGCGGCGGCATAGAAGGCGGCCCGACCGGCCGGCGTCAGGTATGCGCGCAGGAACTCATCGACGCCGGCTGCGGTCCAGCCTTCATCCGCGTCAGGGACAAGGCGGCGTACGATCGCATCGACGAGCGGCCGCGGAGCGATCTGAACCAGCCCGAGCTCCGGCCGCGTGAGCCTGAGCAGCGGCGCCCACGGACGCGCCCGTCGCCAAGCCAGCGAGGGACAGAGTAGAGCGAGGCGCTCGACCCGGTCGGGGTGCAGGAGCCCGACCTCCAGCGCGACACGCCCGCCGAGGCTGTTGCCGATGAGATGAGCTCGATCGAGCTCGAGTGCATCGAGCAGGTCGATGACGGCGCGAGCGAAGAAGCGGGCGTCGTAGCTCGCGCCGATTGGCTTGTCGGAGTCGCCAAACCCGGGGAGGTCGACCGCGATCACGCGAAAGCGTCCGCCCAGTTCGGCCGCGGTGGGGAGAAACGATCCCTTGGTGCCGCCCAGGCCGTGCAGAGCCACGACCGGTGGGCCGCTCCCGGCCTCCAAGGTCGACAGTCGCGCGCGGCGAGTGGTGACCATCCGAAAACGCACCCGCCCGGGACCGGTCAGCCCGCTCGTCGCCGCCAGGAATCCGACGCCGAGATGCAGGTTGCGCCGCACCGTCAGGCGCCCGGCGCGGTAGACGTCCATTCCACCGCGGAGGTCTTCAGCGATGGCTGTCCACGCCTGCCTGTCGGCGGTGAGCGTCGCGTCGGCGTCACCCTCGGCGGGCACAAGGCGCGCCGTTCCACCATCGAGGGATACGTCCCACGCTTCGCTGCCCACGACCGCCAGACGGACGCGCGCCCGCCCGCCCTCTGGCTCGAACACCTCGCGGTCGTAGCGGCCAGCCAGCGTCTGGAGCGAGCGGGGAGGCGGGGTCACGAGTAGCCCAACTCGCGCCTGAGGACCTCGCCCCGCCGCGGAAAGACGTTGCGCGAGCCCGCGACGATCATCTGTGCGTCTCGGCCCTCGACGACCGATGACCAGCAAGGGGCAGTCGTTCTGACATCTCAGCTCGACATTACATCTCACCGACACGCTCATGTGGGTCTGTGGCTGCTTGTGACTTCTACGCCCGGTGCCTGCGCGTTTTTGCGGATGGCGCGCATCCCGGCGCTGTCTACTCTCGCGACTATGCGAGGCCTACGTGAGCGGACCCGGTCCGCCGAAGCCGAGGCTCAAGACGGCGCGCCACGGCGCGAGAGAGAGACGATTCCGCGTGATCGAGACGACGACTACACGCCCGCGGCAGCCGCGGCGAGGCGTGCGTTTCTGCGCGAGCACACGGGGGTGGCGCTCGAGCACGTCTCCCGGGGGTCGTTCGATCCGGCGATTCTGCCGGGCAACATCGAGCACTTCGTCGGCGTCGCGCAGGTGCCGATCGGCATCGCCGGTCCGCTGCTTGTCGACGGGGAGCACGCTCAGGGCGAGTTCTACGTGCCGCTGGCGACCAGCGAGGGCACCCTTGTCGCGAGTTACAACCGCGGGATGAAGATGCTCTACGAGGCGGGCGGCGTGAAGACCACCATCCTCGATGACGCCATGCAGCGCGCTCCCGCGTTCATGTTCGAGAGCGCACGCGAGGCGCGCGCCTTTGGAGAATGGCTGAGCGAGCACTTCGGCGAGATCAAGCAGGCGGCTGAGAGCACCACCCGCAGCGGCCGGCTGCGCGGCGTCGAACAGTACTCCGCCAGCCGGATCCTGTTCACGCGCTTTGACTACACGACCGGCGACGCCGCTGGCCAGAACCTCACGAGCAAGGCGACCGCCGTGGCCTGCGCTTGGATCACCGCCAACTACGCGGGCATCACAAACTTCTACCTTGAGTCGAACTTCGCGACCGACAAGAAGAGCTCGCAGGTCAACATCCTGCACACCCGCGGCAAGCGCGTGGTCGCCGAGGCGACGATCCCGGGGGCGCTGATCGAGGCGCACATGCATACGAGCGGCGAGAGGCTGTTCCGGGCTCGCCAGGTGTCGAATCTCGGCGGCTTTATGTCCGGGGTCAACAACAACGGCGCCCACTCTGCAAATGGAATCGCCGCCCTGTTCATTGCCACGGGGCAGGACGCGGCCAACGTCGCCGAGTCCTCGGCGGCCCTCGGCTTCAGCGAGCTGCTCCCCAACGGGGACTACTATGCCTCGATCACGATCCCCTCGCTGATCGTCGCCACCTACGGCGGCGGCACGGGCCTGGCCACGCAGCGCGAGTGCCTCGAGCTGATCGATTGCTATGGAGCCGGGAAGGTTCGCAAGCTCGCCGAGATCGTCGCGGCCACCGTGCTCTGCGGCGAGCTCTCGCTCGGCTCAGCGATCGTCGCCGAGGAGTGGGTCAAGGCACACGACCAGCTCGGTCGCAACCGAGCCTAGACCCACCGGCTGGCGCCAGCGACCAGCGCGAGCCAGCGACCAGCGCGAGCGAGCCCGTCCCGGCATCCCCGTGGGAGCATGCCGCCGTCTCCGCGACAGGGGGCGGGGTGCAGTCGCCGTCGTCAGTGGCCGCCAGCCCCAGGCCGAGGACGAACGCCGCCAGCGCGAGGTGCAGGCGACGGACCCTTGGCTCGACGCGCCGCGGGAGCGGCACGGGAGGTTCGCAACGTGTCCAGCGCGCGCGTCGCCGCCGCGTGGCCCTCGCGGATCAGCGCGGGCCACTGACGGCGATCGATGAACAGGTCATAGAAGGAGACGCCACGCAACAGCGAGGGATCGATCGGGTCAATCAGGGTGAAGCGCTCGCCGAGCTCGCGTCGAGCTCGCTTTGCCATCTCGAGGTGGTAGCCCTGCTGCAACTGGCGGCTGGCCTGCAGGACCCCCAAGCGGCGCTCGTTCCAGCCAGTGATGTCCTGCGCCTCGAAGCCCGGCGGCAGCATGAAGTTCAACCCGAAGACATGATCGAACCCGCCGTCCTCAAGGACCGGCTGCGCTGGGAACAGCTCGATGACCCCGCCGTCCACGTAGAGGTGACCACCGACCGGTACCGACTCGATAAAGAGCGGCAACGCCACCGCTATGCGCACCAGCTCGCCGATCGTCAGCTCGGGCGTGTGCTCGGTGCCGAAGTACTCGACACGACCGAGGTCCATGTTGTAGACAATCGAGGTGATCGGGAAGCCGGTGTCGCCGACGCGCATGCTCCACAGCCGCTCGTTGAACAGATGCTCGAGCGCTTGGCCCTTCATCAGCCCCGTGAACCCCTTCAAGGCGCTCAGCGCGAAGCTGGGAATCCGCGCCCACTGGATGTCGAGGTAGTCCTCGGCCCGCCACGACAGGGAGAAGTCGGACATCTCCTGCGCGCTCATCCCGGCCGCCCACATCGCGCCCCAGATGGCGCCGCCCGAGCACGCGGAGTACAACGCGGGGCGGACCCCCGCCTCCTCGAAGGCCCGTGCGACACCCACCATCGAGACGCACCCACCGCCGCCGCCTGAGGCGATGACGCCGATCCGCTTGCCCTTTAGCGACGCGATCGGCCGCGCCCGCAGGGGCGGGAAGACGTCGCTCAACACAGGCTCGGGCCGATCGATCAAGGGCACCGGCATGAATGCGCGACGGGCGTGGCGCAGGAACGAGAAGCCCGTGCTCACCCGCCCGAGGTCGAGCAGCTCGTTCGCCCGCTCGAAACCGCGCTTCAGGTTGTAGAGATCCACGTCGGGGACCATCCCACGTGAGCTTGCTGCAATCGCGGGGGAGCCGCAACCGCAGCCACCACCGACTCAGTGCCGGTAGTTGACCACGAGGAGAGGCTGGTGTGGACCCGACGACACAAAATGCGAGCTACCCAAGACGCCCGCCACAGTCCAAAGAGCGTGGTGGCTCTGCCCGCCCGGTCGCATCTTGGCTCCATAGATAATCGTCTGCAAGGGCGCCGCCGTCGCGGTTACTGGCTTCTGTCGCGAGGCTCGCGCTCGTAGCGCCCAGCCAGGTATTCGTCGACCCAGACGCGCGTGCTGCGCCACGTACCATCGGCGACCTTGGATGCCTTGAGGCGGCCCCGCGTCGCGGCCACGCGTAGCGCGTTTGCGGAGATCCGTTCGGAGGCCAGAGTGGGCAACGGGACCAGGCGCGATGGGCCGGCGATGGCGGGGACGACGAACTTGTGGAGGTTGTCGAGGATGGCGCGGGCGAGCAGCTCTCCGAGGGGGCCATGGTCGCCCTGATCGGCGCTCTGGAGTGCCGCCAGGTATCGCCGGCGGTCGCCCTTGAAGATGATCGCGGGGGGATAGCCGAGCCTGACTAGGAGGAGATTGAGGACGAGCCTACCGGTGCGCCCGTTACCGTCGAGAAATGGGTGGATCTGCTCGAAGCGCGCATGCACCTTGGCCAGCGCTGCGGGCTCGATGCCCTCACCCTCCCGGCCCAGCGCTTGCACCTCGCTAATCCAGTCGGTGACCATGGCGGAGACCTCGGGCCATGGCGGTGGGCACATGCCGCCTGGAAACGGCCGGATGTCGTGTTCGCGGAATGAGCCTGGACGCTCGCTATGGCCGGCGCTTGGGTGAGGCGCAACATCCCAGGCGGGTGCGAGCGCGAGGCGGTGGATGTGCCGAAGCTCGGTCAGCGAGAGCAGCTCGCCGCTCGCCCATGCGCCGGGGTTGAGGGCCTGACCGTAGACCCAGTTGGCGGCATCGGCGTACCCACGCACCTCCATGTACTCCCTGAGCTCCTTGTTGCCCACCGCTCGACCCTCCTCGAGGAGCTGTTCGACCTGCTTGAGCACGAGCGTGTTGCCCTCGATGGCAGTCGAGTGGTGGGCCTCCTCGAGCCATATTCCGCGCCAGATGACGTCTGCTTCACCAGGCGAGGGCAGGCCGCCGAGCCGCTCACGCAGCTCGCCGATCTCAACCCGCAGGCGCTCGTAGACGGCAGCCCGCGCAGGCCGGCCGCGGCTGCCCACCGTGATTTTGTGCGGCTGAGGCATTATCTAATTGTACCGAACATATTCTTAAGTGTGCGGCCGATGCCAAGGCAATTGCACCGAACAAATGCGGGGAGAGGTCGTCGCGGCGCGTGGTTCATCGGTTGCCGTTTTCTGAAGCGAGCCCTGCCCCTGAGAAGACCTCGCTGGTGTCAACGCACATCAAGTCTCTAGGATGGTTCGATGAGTTGGAGCAAGGTGTTCGGCGCCAGCGCGGTGGAGCAGGCTGAGCTCGTGCGCGAGGGACAGCTCTCCAGCGAGGAGCTCGTGCAGCTTTATCTCGAGCGCATCGCCATCTTGAACCCGCGCCTGTCGGCTTTTGTTCAGGTGTTTCCGAAGCGTGCGCTTGCGGCTGCGCGCTCGAAGGACAGCAAGCGCCGGCGCGGGCGTGGCGAGCTCCCTGTATTTCACGGCGTGCCGATCGCGATCAAGGACCTCAACGTGGTGCGCTGGATGCCGACCCGCTTCGGCACGCGGGCCACGCCACATCCGATCCTCCCGATCGACGATCGGACCGTCGCCACCCTGCGACGCGCCGGCTTCGTGATCCTCGGCAAGCTCGCCACCTCCGAGCTCGGCGCGATGCCGGTGACCGAGCCGGACATTCATCCACCCACGCGCAACCCCTGGGCGCCAGAGCACAGTGCGGGCGGATCGAGCGGCGGCTCAGGGGCCGCAGTGGCCGCCGCGATGCTACCGGTCGCGCAGGGCTCCGACGGCGCCGGCTCGATTCGCATTCCCGCGGCGTTTTGCCACCTCGTTGGTCTGAAGCCCTCCCGCGGGCGGCTGAAGAATCAGTTCGGGCTGAAAGATCGCCGCGTCCTCTACACCTCAGGGGCACTGACGCGCACCGTCGATGACGCGGCAGCCATGCTGGACGTGATGGCCGGCCTGGAGGAGGGCCGTCCCCACTGGGCGCCGCGACCGCCGCGCCCGTTTCGCGAGTTGGCCGGTGAGCAGCCTCACCCTATGAAGATCCGGTTCACCACATGCTCGCCGCTTGGCCCGACCCATCCCGAGATCGCCGTCGCGGTCGAGCGCGCGGCGCGGGTGCTCGGCGAGCTCGGCCACGGAGTCGAGGAAGGCCCGCCCCACGACGGCACGCTCGAGGAGTTCCTGCCGCTGTTCCAGCACCTGACGGCGCAGATTCCATTGACGCACAGAAGCCGTCTGCAGCCGATCACCGGCTGGCTTGTCGAGCCCGGCCGGAAACTGCATGCACGCGATATGGATGCGCTGCATGCCAGACTCGAAGCGCGCTTCCAGCCGCTGCTCGCTCAGGCCGAACTGTGGGTCACGCCGACGGTGGCGCAACCGCCACCGTTGATCGGCTCCGTCCGCGATCTGCCCCCAGCCGAGGCGTTCGCCGACGCCGCACAGCTTGGCGCGTTCACCGCACTCGCCAACATCACCGGCCAACCCGCGATCAGCCTTCCACTTGGGCTCACAACCGACGGCCTGCCGATCGGAGTCCAGCTCGCCGGCGCGCTGTTCACCGAGGGCGAGCTGCTGGCAGTCGCGCGCCAGCTAGAAGACGCGATGCCATGGAAAGATCGGCGCGCCCCCGAGCTACAGTGAGCCGTGCCGGCAGCATGTGACGGACTTGGAGCGGATCGCTGTGAGCCTAGGGGAGTGCCTCGACGTCTTGAACAGCGAGCGCGACCATCGTCCTGGATGACTTGGCAACGACTAGCCACTAAAGCCGGCGGCTGATGGTCTTCTTGAGTAGGGCCTTTACTTGCCCTTGCTGACGACGAGGTTCACCTTTGTGCCCTTGGGCAGCGACTTGCCAGCGCCTGAACTCTGCGAGATCACGCTCCCCTTCTTGATATGGCTGGATTTGGCTTTCTTGATTTTGCCAACCCCACAATGAGCCTGCACGATCGATTTCTCGGCTGTCGCGAGCCTCTTGCCCTTGAGATTCGGCACCACGCATTTTGTCACGCCGCCCGTGCTGCCCGACCCTGCGTTGAAGCCCGGCAGTGGGCACGAGGCCACAGCTGGTGAAGTGGCGACAGGTGCGAAGTTTTCGCTGGCCGTGGTCTGGACGAGCAATGCGCTGCCAGGGACCAGTTCCGCTAGCGCACGACCGGTGTAACACATCTGTGTCGAAGCCCCCGGCAATACCGTGATGCTGCATTTGATCGATCCGGTGAAGGGTGTGTTACCGAACTGGCAGGCCGGACTGGGAACGATGTTGGTGGGGACGGGTTCCACACCCGCGCCCACGACAAAGCCGGTGATCGGCGCAGAGCCGGTGTTCGTGATGGTCAGGAGGTGGGAACCAGTGCCGATGGGAGCAAGCGTGGCGGCCACGGTCGCGCTGGGGTTCGCCCATGCAGGCGCCGCGACGGTGAGCGCCAGCACAACGGCAGCCACGACACCAGCCGCCGTTCGAGATCTGCATGAAGTGCGTGACCTGCGGGCATCCCATCGTTTGGTGCTCACGTTGCGCACGTCTTCCCCCTAGATGACTGATTCCGTTTTTTCACGGGTTCAGTGGTCGTATGCGGTGAGGTGGCGTCCGGGCTTGTCGATTTGGCCTGTTTCCCAGAGCAGCCAGTTGTGCCAGACGCCGGCGGCGAGGGCGAGTACGCGTTGGCAGACGCGTGCCCAGACCCCGTCGGGGATGTGTCCGCCGTGCTCCTCGAGGGAGAGCTGGCTCTTGGTGGTCTGGTAGATCGACTCGATCCACTGGCGCATCCCGCCGAGTTTCCCGAAGCGCGGCTTCTCGCCCTTGCGGTCGGGGCGAATAAGCGTGGCGTCCATGCAGGCGACGGTCTCCTCGAATTCTGTCCCGGCGAAGCCCTTGTCGGCGATGATGATCTCTCCGCCGGTGAGCAGCCCCGTCCGGCGTGCCCGGTCGAGCATCGCCGCGGCGACCTCGCGCTCGCCCTCGTTCGCTGGTGCCAGACAGAAGCTGATGGGCATCCCGTCGGGTGCGCACAGCAGATACAGCCGCAGCCCCCAGAAGTAGCGCGAGTGGCTGGCGCAATACCCGTAGGCAGCCCAGCCCGCGAGCTCAGAGCGCTTGACCGTCTCCCGGGAAGCCCCGCACGGCACCGGTGTGGAGTCCAAGAGCCGCAGCCGGTCGCAGAACGACGGCGAGATCCTCGCGAGCTGGTTGATGGCCAAGCAGATCTGCGGGGCGAGCTTGCGCAGACGCTTGTTGTAGCCGGGCTGCTTGGGGATGTAGGGAAACAGGTGCCCCAGCCGCTGGCGGGCGAGACGCAGAAACCGCCGCTCGGAATGGCAGTCCAGAAAGATCTGCGCGACGGCGAGCGTGACGAGCTCCGCGTCGGTGATCCTTGGGCGCCTGCCTGCACCCCTGCGGGCAGGCAGGAGATCGTCCACCAGCACATAAAGTGCGGTGAGCAGGCTGTCAAGGTCGGCGGGCACGAGGCCACCTCCGTGGTCGACGTTGCGATAGCAACGCCGACCTTCGACAGCCGGCCTATGTCCCCTCGCGCCCCGCCACCCCAGGCGCCAATTCGGAATCAGCCATCTAGGTCTTCATCGTTTCCAGGCTCAAGCCCGGCTGCAAGATAGCCGGAAAGTACCAGGGCCGAGGCGTGGCTGGCGGCGGCCGTCGCGTGCCGTGGCGCTTCTTCACTGCGCCGCGCGGCACTGAGCTTCTTCGACGGCGGTGCGCCGCTGCTCCTCGCCCGCACCCACGCCGGCTGGGCCCGCGCGCTCATCGCCCGCGGCCGGCCGAGGACCTCGACCGCGCACCGGACATGCTAGAGCAGGCCGAGGAGACGGCCGGGCGTCTTGGCGGAGGGCTCATCACTCGGGAAGTCGCCGAGTGCCACGCGGCCCTCGCGGCAACCAACGCGTAGCCAACCCAGACCCCACGCTGCCGGTTTGGGCGGGAAAGTCGGCGCCTCGGCGGAGGCGGCTCACACTCTCGGCTCGATCAGCCCTCGATGCGACCTCAAAATACGTAGCCGTTCAGTCCTGCGGGCTTTCCATAACGAGGTTCGGTCGACTGGGCGGCGAACCTGGTTGGTGTGGAGCGGTCTGAGGCTGAGGCGGTCTATGACTCGGGGCGTGAGGCGTGCGTGGAGTTCTTGATGGGGTTGGAGCAGCGGTTGCGCGCGGTTGAGCAGAAGACGGCTCGGACTTCGCGTAATAGCTCCTCGCCACCGTCGGCTGATGC
>CABECW010000280.1_pt1 | contig 12338 bp, 10 predicted proteins | sample 3132931 | NCBI WGS metagenome assembly CABECW01 (sample SAMEA5534328, study PRJEB31848) | metagenome | biome: tundra; feature: field; material: soil | place: USA | collected 2013-05 | depth 0.15 m
GGCGGGATGTATCCGCCGAGAACCGGGGGACTGGATTCGTGCGCCTTGCTTTCTTCTTCGCGGCGCTTGGCTTCTTCGGCGTGCTGGAGTTCTTCCGCGCGTTTGAGTTCTTCGGCGCGTTCCACTTCTTCTTCGTGGACGGCCGCTTCCCGGCGGGTGGCTTCTGCGACGCGTTCCGGTTTCTCTTTGCTTTCGGCTTCCGCTTCGCTGAGTTCCGCTTCGCCCGACAGCAGGAACAGGTTGAGGCCGTGGGGCGTCCCGACACCGCTCGGCCCGTCGAAGCCCGAGCGAGCGAGGCAGATGGCCATCTGTGCGCAGGCTTTGCCCTCTTCGTGGATGGTGCAGCTCGACGCGCCGGTGTTTTCGTTGAACGGCTTCGTGCACGTCCCGTTGGATCCGGAGACCACGTCGCGCCGGGCACCGGGGCGCGCGGTGGCGTTTTCGTACACGGTCTTGCTGGGGTAGCTCACGCCCTGCGCACCGCCGGCGAGGGCGTAGGTCGAGGCGATGATCGGCGAGGCGAGGCTCGTGCCGCCGTAGGTGCACCAGTGGACCGTCTGTTCCTGGTAGCGGGATTCGCATTCCCTGCTGGTGTAGAAGACGGCCACTCCCGTGTAGGGGTCGGCGTCGGCGGAGATGTCCGACACGGCGCGCTTCGTCCCGCAGCCGACTTCCGGCCAGTCCGTGACGGCGCTCTGCCACGGCTGGGCCCCGAAGATGCTGCTGCAGCCGCCTCCGCCCGCTCCATAGCCTTTCGGGACGCCTTCGATCTCGCCCTCGTCGTTCCACACGGTCTCGCTCTGCCACACGCCGCCGGCCGTGGTCAACAGGCGGGTGCCGCCGACGGCGATGACGTGGGGGGAGGTGGCGGGGAAGCTGGCTTCGCCCAAGGAGGGGCTGGCGGCCCATTCGAGGTACCCGTCATCTCCCGCCGAGGCGGTGATCACGGTTTTGGGATGGTTGAAGGGGCTGGCCGCCTCGGCTTCGGTGGTCTCGCCGAGCTCGGGCCCACCCCAGGAGTTGGAGATCTCCGTGGCGCCAAGGGTCTCGGCGGCGCGCTCGGCAGCTTCGAGGTCTTCGAATCCGGGGGTGTTGGCCTCGACGAGCAGGATCTTGCAGTTCTGGCAGGTCGCGTGGGCCGTCTCGATGTCGAGCGAGATCTCGCCCCCCCAGCCTTCGGCTTCTTCGGCTTCTTTGGCTTCGGCCCCTTCCAGTTCGGCGACGGTCCGGGGGAACGGCAGGTTCGCCGTTTCGCCTTTCTGGTTGACCTTCTCGAAGCACCCGTTCGCCGTCGTGCAGGCCGGCAGGCCGAGTTGGCGGGAGTAGGTCTTGAGGTCGGATTCGGCGGTCGGATCGTTGTAGGCATCGACCAGCGCGATCGTCTGCGTTCCGGAGGTGTCGTTCGGGAGCCGGTAGGCGGCGTGGAGATCGGCGGGCGTGAGGCCAAAGGCGCCTTCCGAGGCGGCGGAGGCCGGCCGCGGGGCGGGCGGCGCCGGCTGTCCCGCGTGGGATCCGGCGGCGAGCGGCTGCGCGTGGGCGACCGCCGCGGCGCTCTGCGGCACGAGCTGCAGAGCCATGCACGAGGCGTGTCCCGGGGTGGGCGCAGGGCAGGCCGCGCGCACCGTGTAGTCGGAGCGTGGAAGCGGAGAGAGGGCGAGCGCGGTGCCCGCAAGCACACACAGCGCGACCACCCCGGCGATCAGGGCAGAGAGGCTCAGCGCTGCGTTGTGGCGCGTGGAGGATCTCATAGGTGTGCGAGTCCTACCCGACTTTCTCGGCACGGGCGCCGCTTGGCTTGAGCTTGGGTTGCCGGCCCGGACGCATTCGAGCGCATGATCACCCGATGATCACAGCTTGATCACCGCGGGATCACTTCCGGGCGCCGAGCAGCGGGGATCATCGCCAGGGGACGGTGGACAGATCAGGCGAGGCCACCCTCGGCCGGCTCGAGCCTCGCCGCACAGGGCGCACCGGACCGCGTAGGGCGCGGCGAGCGAGGCGGGGAGAAATCCCGTCTCGCTCGCCATTAGGCTGGGTCTCGGTGTCCTCTCCGTTCGGAATGCTGCTCTCGCCCAACCCGCCGCCGCGCCGAGCCGGCGCCGTGGTCGCGCTCGCGGCCGTGGGCCTCAGCACGCTGATCGTCTATCCGCTCAAGCACGTCGCCCCGGTCGGGTCGCTCAGCGTCGTGTACCTGCCGGCCGTGCTCGTCGTGTCGATCATCTGGGGTCTGTGGCTGGGGTATGCCACGGCGGTCGTCAGCGCCCTGGCCTTCAACTTCTTCCACCTGCCACCGGTGGGCGAGCTCACGATTCGTGACTCCAGCAACTGGGTCGCCCTCGTCGCCTTCCTCGTGGTGGCCGCGCTGGCCAGCTCCCTGGCGGAGCTCACCAGGGCGCGCACGCGCGACGCCGAGGAGCGCCGTCGCGAGGCGGACCTCGCGGCTGAGATGGCGAGGTTGCTGCTCCGCGGCAACAGTCTCGCCGAGGCGCTGCCCACGGCCGCGGCACGGCTGGCGAGCACGCTCGAATTGAGCTCGGCCGCGATCGACATGGACGCGGTCGATGGCGACGAGCGCAGCGTCGCCTTCCCGCTGCGCGAGGGCACGACCCGGCTGGGAACCCTGCTCGTGGGCGCGGGAACCTCGGAGGAGAACCTGCGGCGACTGCAGGAGCGGGTCGTGCCTGCTCTGGAGGCGCTGCTCAGCGCCGCCCTGGAGCGCGAGGCGCTGCTCGGCGGCGTGGTCGAGACGGCCGCTCTGCGCAGGGCGGACACGGTCAAGACGGCGCTGCTGCGCGCCGTCTCCCACGATCTGCGCTCGCCGCTGACCGCGATCTCGGCCGCGGGCGAGGCCGTGGCGTCGTCCTCGATCTCGGCGTCCGAGCGTCAGGAGCTGGCCAGCGTGATCCAGGAGGAGACGCGGCGACTGTCTCGCCTGGTGGACAACCTGCTCGATCTCTCGCGACTGGAGGCGGGCGCGGCCGAGCCGCGTCGCCATCCGACCTCGATCGAGGATCTGATCGGCGCCGCTCTCGGCGAGCTGGCCTGCGGCCCGGATGAGTTCGCGCTCTCGCTCGATCCCGAGCTCCCGCTCGTGAACATCGATGCCGTGCAGATGGAGAGAGCGTTCGTGAACGTGCTCGAGAACGCCAGACGACACTCAGGCGGGCATCCGGTGTCGGTCAGGGCACGGGCCGTGCGCAGCTTGGCGGGCGGCTCCAGGCTGGCGGCGCCGAGCCGCGGCTCCGTCGCGGGCGAGCGGCCGGGAGCCGGCGGCGATCGTGTGGTCGTCCGCGTCGTCGATCGCGGGCCCGGGATACCGCCGGCGCAGCTCGAGCGTGTCTTCGAGCCGTTCTATCGCGCCGGCACGCCTGGAGGCGAACACCGCGGCTCGGGGCTGGGGCTGGCGATCGCACGTGGCTTTGCCGAGGCCAACGAAGGCTCGCTGCACGTCGAGTCGCTGCCGGGGCAGGGCGCCACGTTCGTGTTCGAGTTCCCGATCGAGGTGGCCGGCGAAGAGCCCGCCCACGATGCGCCTGCAGGAGCCGGCCCAGGGCGCGACGCTCGAGCGGCGGCCTCCAACAGCCCACGCGGGTCGGCCACGTGAGCACGCCCTCGGCGGCCGAGCCGCCGCCGCCACCGCGTGTGCTGGTCGTCGACGACGAGCCCCAGATCGTGCGCGCGCTGAAAGTGGTGCTCCGCGAGGCCGGCTTCCAGGCGGTGCCCGCCGAAACGGCCTCCGAGGCGCTGGACCTCGCGGCGGTGCGCCCGCCGGAGGCGGCGATCATCGACCTCGTGCTCCCCGACCTCGACGGGATCGAGCTGACGCGCAGGCTGCGGGAGTGGAGCGAGATGCCGATCCTCGTGCTCTCGGCCGTGGGCGAGGAGGAGCAGAAGGTCAGGGCGCTCGAGGCCGGAGCCGACGACTACATCACCAAGCCGTTCGGCACGCGCGAGCTCGTTGCCAGGCTTCAGGCGGCGCTTCGACGTGCGGCACGCGTGGAGGAGGAGCCGAGCATCGTGGTCGATGGCTTGGAGGTGGATCTCGCCGCGCGGGTGGTGCGGCGCGGCGGGGAGCCGGTGCATCTCACCCCGATCGAGTTCGACCTGCTGCGTGCGCTCGTGCGCAACCGCGGGCGCCTGATGACTCACCGCAAGCTGTTGACCGAGGTGTGGGGACCCGAGTACGTCGACGACATGCAACCGCTGCGCACCCACATCGCGCGCCTGCGCGCCAAGATCGAGCCGGAGGGCGTGGCGGGACCGCGCTACATCGTGACCGACCCGGGCGTCGGCTACCGCTTCGCCGGCTGAGCGATCCCCCGTTTGCCAGGAGCGCGGGTTCCCCCCGCCCAGGGTGGGCGTATTACCGATTGCGCGACTCTCACGGCCTCGTAGGGTCACCCAATGCCGTCGTCACAAAATCGTTATGCGCGTCGCCCCGATCGTCATGAGTACGTGACACACGACCGTCAATAGTGACCGCCATGGACATCTTGGCAATAGCGCTCGGGATCGTTGTGTTCCTCCTGCTGCTGTGGATGGTGGAGGGGGTCGATCGGATATGAGCATCGAGCTGCCTGCCGGCTTCTTCGTCGCGCACATGAGTGGCGCCGACTTCTTCGGCCTGGTCGTCTCCGTGGTCGTGATCGCCTATCTGTTCTACGCGCTGATCCGTGGGGAGAAGCTCTGAGATGACCTTCGCCGGTTGGCTGACCATCTTCCTGTTCGCGGCGATTCTGACCGCGCTCGCCATGCCGTTGGGCAGCTATATGGCGAAGGTGTATACGGGTAGGCGGGTGTTCCTCTCGCCGATCTTCTCAGGCCCGGAGCGGTTCCTGTACGTGATCCTGAGGGTCGATCCCAAGCGTGAGCAGGACTGGAAGTCCTACGCGAAAAGCCTGCTGATCTTCTCGCTCGCCGGCTGGCTTTTGCTGTACGCGATCCTGCGCACCCAGAACGCGTTCTTCGTCCCCCATGGGCTGAACCCGCTGGGCTATCACTCGGCCCCGTGGAACGTCACGTTCAACACCACCTCGTCGTTTTTGACGAACACCAACTGGCAGTACTACGGCGGCGAGACGACGATGAGCTATCTCAGCCAGATGATCGGGCTGACGGTACAGAACTGGCTCTCAGGCGGCGTCGGCATCGTGGTCGCGGTCGCTCTGATCCGCGGGATCATCGGGCGCAGCGGTAAGAGCCTCGGCAACTTCTGGCAGGACCTGGTGCGCACGGTCTTGTATGTGCTGACGCCGATTTCGGTGATCGGGGCGCTGGTGTTGGTCTCACAGGGAGTGATCCAGAACTTCACGACCTACCTGACCGCCCACACGGTCACCGGCCTTACGCAGTCGATCGCGATGGGTCCGGTCGCCTCGCAGGAGGTCATCAAGATGCTGAACACCAATGGTGGTGGCTTCTTCAACGTCAACTCGGCGCACCCGTTTGAGAACCCGACGGCCTTCACCAACCTCTTCGAGATGTTGCTCGTGTTGATCATTCCGGCGGCGCTCGTGTTCACCTACGGGCGCATGACCGGCAACCGCCGGCAGGGATACGCGATCTACTCGGCGATGATGATGCTTTTCCTCGGCGCTGCGATCGTCGCCTACATCGCCGAGGCGCACGGCTCCCCCGCCCAGCACGCGGCCGGCCTGCACACGCACGTGATCTCCGGATCTACCGGGGGCAACATGGAAGGCAAGGAGCAGCGCTTCGGGATCGCCGGATCGGCCCTGTTCGACGTCGTCACGACCGTCACCTCGTGTGGGGCGGTCAACAGCGCGATCGAGTCCTTCACAGGCATCGGCGGTGCGGTGCCGATGGCCAACCTGTCGGCGAGCGAGGTGATCTTCGGCGGGGTCGGCACGGGCCTTTACTCGATGCTGCTCTACGTACTGCTCGCGGTCTTCATCGGTGGGCTGATGGTCGGGCGCACGCCGGAGTGGCTCGGCAAGAAGCTCGAGGCGAGGGAGATCAAGCTCGCGGGGCTCGGCATCCTGATCACGCCGCTTGCGGCCCTGTTCTGCACCGCGATGGCGACCGCCAGCCACGCCGGCCGCGCGTCGATCTCCGAATTGGGCAAGGGCCCACAGGGCTTCTCCGAGACCTTCTACGCCTATCTCTCCCAGGCCAACAACAACGGCTCCGCCTTCGCCGGCTACACGGGCTTCATCCAGCCGAAAGCCGGCAACGTGGGGTCGCACGGAGTGACCTTCGCGGACCTGCTGGGTGGCTTTGACATGCTCTTCGCGCGCTATGCACCGATCCTGTTCGCGCTCGCCGTCGCGGGTGCCCTGGCGGGCAAGCGCGTCACTCCCGCGGGCCTCGGCACGATGCGCACGGATAACCCGACGTTCGTGGTGCTCTTGATCGGCGTGATCATCCTCGTCGGCGCGCTCACCTTCTTCCCCGCCCTGTTGCTCGGACCGGTCGTGCAGGGCCTGACGGGACACCTCTACTGACATGCGCCGCGACATCGTCACATCCGTGATCGGCATCGTCGTCCTGACGGTCCTGATCGGCCTCGTCTACCCGCTCGTGATCACGGGCGTCAGCCAGGTCGCGTTCCCGGGCAACGCCAACGGTCAGAAGGTCTATGTGAACGGGAAGCTCGTCGGCTCGAAGATCATCGGGCAGAGCTTCAAGTCTCCGGTGATCGGCAAGAACGGCAAGCCCGAGGAAAAGGAAGAAGAACTCGTCACCGAAGCGGACCCGAGCTACTTCCAGTCGCGTCCCTCGGCGACCGAAGGTGGGGCGTATAACGCGGCGGCGAGCACGTTCTCCAACCGTGGCCCCAACGACAAGGCCACCAAGGAAGCCGACGAAGAAAACATCAAGGAATACCTCGAACTGAACAAGCCCTACGACACCGGGCTCACCACAGCTCAGGTTCCGGTCGACGCGGTGAACACGTCTGGGTCGAACCTCGACCCTGAAATCTCTCAGGCCAACGCCTGGATCCAGGCGCACCGCATCGCGGCCAAGCGCCAGCTCTCGCTGGCCGTGGTCGACGGGCTGATCTCCAAGTACACCGACTCTCGCGGGCTTGGCTTCTCGGGCGAGAAGGGCGTGAACGTCCTCGAGCTCAACCTTGCCCTCGACCGCCTCACAAAAGGAACACCCTGATGTCCGCACAGATGCCCGCCACCCACGAGCGCCAGGCGATCTCGCTGTTCCAGCGCGACATCGTCAAACGCGCGCTGATCGACAGCCTCAAGAAGCTCGACCCGCGGGTGCAGATCCACAACCCGGTGATGTTCGTGGTGGAGATCGGCTCTCTCATCACGACCGTGACGTGGCTGATCCAGGCGTTCGGTGGCAAGCCGCTCGGCGGCGGCAACGAGCCCGCTTGGTACACGTTCCTGATCTCGGTCTGGCTGTGGCTGACGGTGGTCTTCGCGAACATGGCCGAGGCGTTCGCCGAGGGACGCGGCCGCGCGCAGGCAGACACGCTGCGGGCGATGCGCAAGGAGACCGTCGCACGGATGCGCGACGGGTCCACCAAGGCCGCCTCGGAGCTCACGCGCGGCGACATCGTCGTCGTCACTCCGGGGGAGTTGATCCCCGGGGATGGCACCGTGATCGAGGGCATCGCGACCGTGGACGAGTCGGCGATCACGGGAGAGTCGGCGCCCGTGATCCGGGAGTCCGGCGGCGACCGCAGCGCCGTCACCGGCGGAACTCGCGTGACCTCCGATCAGATCGTCGTGGAAATCACGCAGGAGCCCGGGCAGTCCTTCCTGGAGCGGATGATCGCCTTGGTTGAGGGCGCGGAGCGGCGCAAGACGCCGAACGAGATCGCGCTGAACATCCTGCTCGCCGCGCTGACGCTGATCTTCATGATCGTGGTGGCCACGCTGCGACCCTTCGGCCTGTTCTCGGGAACCTCGATCTCCGAGACCACGCTGATCGCGCTGCTCGTGGCGTTGATCCCGACGACGATCGGGGCGCTGCTCTCGGCGATCGGCATCGCCGGGATGGACCGCCTCGTGCGGCGCAACGTGCTCGCCCTCTCCGGCCGTGCGGTCGAGGCCTCCGGCGACATCGACGTGCTGCTGCTCGACAAGACGGGCACGATCACGATCGGCAACCGGCTCGCGTCGGAATTCGTCCCGATGCCCGGCGTGCCCGAGTCCGAGCTGGCCGAGGTCGCGCAGCTCTCATCCCTCGCCGACGAGACCCCTGAGGGCCGCTCGATCGTGGTGCTGGCCAAGCAGTACGGCATCCGCGAGCACGACATGGCCACCCTGCACGCCGAGTTCGTGCCGTTCACCGCACAAACACGGATGAGCGGCGTGAACATCGACGGGCAGCAACTGCGCAAGGGCGCCGGCGACGCGATCATCGAGTTGGTGCGCGGTGAAGGCGGCTCGCCGCCACCCGAGCTGCAGGCCGTGCTCGACCGCATCGGCAATGAGGGCGGCACCCCCCTGGCCGTGTCCCGTGACAGCCAGGTGCTCGGGGTGGTCTACCTCAAGGACACGATCAAGGAGGGCATGAAGGCCCGCTTCGACCAGCTGCGCGCCATGGGCATCAAGACGGTGATGGTCACCGGCGACAACCGCCTCACGGCCGCCAAGATCGCCGAGGAGTCCGGAGTCGACGACTTCCTGGCCGAAGCCACGCCCGAGCGCAAGCTCGCGCTGATCCGCGAGCAGCAGCAGGACGGGCGCCTGGTGGCGATGACCGGCGACGGCACCAACGACGCGCCAGCGCTCGCCCAGGCGGACGTGGGCGTGGCGATGAACACCGGCACCCAGGCCGCACGCGAGGCCGGAAACATGGTCGACCTCGACTCCAACCCAACCAAGCTCATCGAGATCGTCGAGGTCGGAAAGCAGCTGCTGATCACGCGCGGCGCGCTGACGACCTTCTCGATCGCCAACGACGTGGCCAAGTACTTCGCGATCCTGCCGGCCGTCTTCATCGGCACATACGCGGCCAGTCCGGGGGGCAAGGGCCCGCTGCACGTGCTCAACATCATGAACCTCGGCACGCCGCGCTCGGCGATCGTCTCCGCGATCATCTTCAACGCGATCGTGATCCCGCTGCTCATCCCGCTGTCGCTCAGGGGCGTGCGCTACCGGCCGATCGGCGCGAGCGCCCTGCTCAGACGCAACCTCCTGATCTACGGCCTCGGCGGCATCATCGCCCCGTTCATCGGCATCAAGCTCATCGACCTGATCGTCCACAACCTCCTCGGAGGCTGAGCGGCGAGCTCGGGCGCGAGCGAGATCCTGGGGCCATGGACGCATCCGCCGGTCAGCCGCGGGGCCGTCTGAAGGTCTTCCTCGGGATGGCTGCCGGGGTGGGCAAGACCTATCGCATGCTGCTCGAAGGGCACGCTGAGCTGCAGGCGGGCAGAGATGTGGCCGTGGGCCTGCTCGAGACCCACGGCCGGGCCGAGACCGCACGGCTGGCCGAGGGCCTTCCGGCCGTGAGCCGACGCAGCGTCCGCTACCGCGGAACGGTGCTCGAGGAGATGGACCTCCCGGCGATCCTGAGCCGAGCCCCCGAGCTCTGCCTGATAGACGAGCTGGCCCACACCAACGCGCCCGGCACGGAGCACCGAAAGCGCTACGAAGACGTCGAGGAGGTGCTGGCGGCGGGGATCGACGTCCTCTCGACGCTCAACGTCCAGCACCTCGAGTCGCTCAACGACCACATCACCGAGCTGAGCGGCGTCCGCGTTCGCGAGACCATTCCGGATGCGATCCTCGGTCGTGCCGATGAGGTGGTGCTGATCGATCTCACCCCCGAGGCGTTGCTCGAGCGGCTGCGCGCGGGCAGGATCTACCCGCTCGAGCGCATCGACGCGGCGCTCAACAACTTCTTCCGCATCGAGAACCTGGCTGCGCTGCGGGAGGTGGCCCTCCGTCAGGTCGCCGAGGAGGTCGGCGCCAAGCGCCTGACCACCGAGCTCATCGGCTCGCGCGAGGAGAGCCTCGCCGCCGACGCGCCCCAGGCCGTCGGCGAGCGCCTGATGGCGCTCGTCGAGCCCTATCCGCGCGCGCAGCGCCTCGTGCGCCGCGCGTGGCGCTCGGCCCAGCGGCTCGGCGCCGAGCTCGATCTCCTGTGGGTCAAGGCACCCGGCCAGGAGCTATCCGATGACGAGCAGCGCTCACTGTCCGCGCTGCGCCAGCTCGCCTCCGTGCTCGGCGCAAGGCTGCTCGAGGAGGAGTCCGACGATCTGGCGGCAGCGGTGGTCGACGTTGCCTGCCGGCGTGGGACCACCTACATCCTGCTCGGCCACTCACGCCCGGCCCACGGTCTTGCCCGCCTGCGGCTTCCGCTGCCGCAGCGGCTCATGCAGAGCCTCCCCGGAGTCGACGTGCGTATCGTCGCCGACCGCACCCGGCGTCCAAACGGGGACAGGCCATGAACGCGCTCGGGACCGTCGCGGTCGGCGTTCTGGGAGTCCTGCTCGGGATCCTTGCGGGCTACTGGCTGCCGCCGCATGGGCGCCTCGCCGCGCGCAACCGTCCCCGTCCCGTGCGTCGCATCCTGCTGCCGTTCACCGGCCAGGCGATCTCGCGACGAGCGTTCGAGGCCGCGGTACGCCTCGCCAAGGCAGAGAACGCGATCATCATGCCGGCCTTCCTCGCGCGCGTGCCGATGAACCTACCGATCGAGACGGCTCTCCCGGTGCAGTGCGCCGGTGGGATGCCTCTGCTCGAGGCGATCGAGCAGAGTCTCACATCGCAGGGCGTCCCGGTCGATTCGAGGGTGGGACGTGGGCGATCCGCGCGTGACGCGCTGCGCAAACTGCTCCAGCAGGAGCATTTCGACCGGATCATCGTCTCGGCCGACGAAGACCAGCGCGGGGGACTGGGCTACGACGATCTGCGCTGGCTGCTCGCGCGTGTCCCCGCCGAGATCCTGATCCTGCGCCCGGCTCCCGAGGACACTCGCCGGATATCGGTCGAGGCGGTCAGGGGGCATTTCTGAGGACCTCAGCGGCGACGCGGTCCTCGCTGCTGCGAATAGCCGAGGAAGCTCCCCATCATCGCGCCCGTGCCGTAACGAAATCGTTGTGTTCGCTTCTCCGATCGTTACGCGGTCGTGATGGGGTGAGGCCGATAGTGAAAGTGCGCAACTGGCGCCAGGATCGCTAGCGAAGGAGGCAATCGATGGCCCTTCTACACCACCGCCGTCCGGTACCGAGAGGCTCGGCGGCCATCCCGTTCTGGTCGCTGGCGCTTCCACGGTGGGCGGCAGCGGAACCTGGACAGCCCCGGGAGCCTGGACAGCCACGCATCGGGCGTACGCCTGAGTCGGCAACATGGACGTGCGCGAAATGCGGTGTGGAGGTGAATGGCATCGATGGCGCCACCCGACACATCGAATTGCATCGGTTGCGGGACGACAGCGTTTCCCGATGACGCCTCCGCTCCCGCAATGAGGTCCGCGTAGGCAAGCTCTGATGCTCGGCTCGCTCGAAACCAGCGTGAGATCGAGCGAGCGAGAGCCGAGATGACTATCGCGGGCTGGCTCCAGATTATCGTCGTCGTCGCCGGGCTCACCGTGTCGACGCCGCTGCTGGGCGGCTACAAGGCGCGCGTCTACCAGGGCCAGCGTGTTGCCCTATCGGGGGTGCTCGGCCCGGTCGAGCGGGCGTTGTATCGAGCGTTCGGTGTTGCCCCAGACCGGACACAGGGGTGGAAGGAATACGCGCGTTCCCTGCTGCTTTTCAGTGCCGCTGGCTGGCTGGCGTTGTATGTCGTGCTGCGCACCCAGGGGATCCAGCCCTTGAACCCTCAGGGGTTTCACTCCGGGCCATGGGATCTCTCGTTCAACACGGCGTCCTCGTTCGTGTCTAATACGAGCTGGCAGTACTACGCGGGCGAGCGGACGTTGTCCGACTTCGCCCAGATGACTGGGATCACTGCCGTAAAGAGGACAGTACGATCGAAGTGGTGAGCCTGCAGCCCAAACGCGATTGCTGCAACAAGCACCGCTGAGCCTGTCTGGAGGACAAGACCTGCGAGGGCATCGAGCCGCGCCCAGATCGCAACCTCCGGCCATACGGGGTCCTCGCCGTCCTGGGTTTTCGCCGTATCGTCACGCATGGGTATCCGCCTAGAGCGATGGCCGCATCACCCAATCTTGTCTTGATTGGATTCCGCGCCTTAGGAAGTGTCGCCTAACTGGCGGACATGAGGATCGTGCTCATGGCTATGCTCCCGGCTTGCTCGTGCCCCTTGCGAAGCGGCTTGCTGGACGAGCTTCATTACGACAGCCATGCAACGACGCAATGACAACGAGGCGCGACGCGCACGACTCAAACGGCTGCAACGCCGCGAGGCTCGCCTTGCCGATGCTAAGCGCTACCTTGG
>CABECW010000286.1_pt1 | contig 12168 bp, 5 predicted proteins | sample 3132931 | NCBI WGS metagenome assembly CABECW01 (sample SAMEA5534328, study PRJEB31848) | metagenome | biome: tundra; feature: field; material: soil | place: USA | collected 2013-05 | depth 0.15 m
AATTATCGAAATGTGCTCAAGATTGTTCTGGCAGCTGTCGATGCTCACGTAGGCTCTAATGGACATAACCAAACCAGCCGGGCATTTCGTCGCTTCCGACGATTCGTTCGCCCTTGATGCCCGGCTGCGCCATGGCGGGCTTCTACGCGGATCGCTCCGCTGAGGCATCTGGTGCCCTCGACCTCCCAAGAGCTCGACGAGGCGGTGCTGCTGACGGTGCTCTCGGACGTCAAGAACGGCGACTTCAACGTGCGCATGCCGGTCCAATGGACCGGCATGGCGGGCAAGATCGCCGACACGCTCAACGACGTGATCATCGCCAACCAGACGCTGGGCGCCGAGCTGGCGCGTGTGAGCCGGGTGGTGGGCAAGGAGGGCAAGCTCTCCCAGCGAGTCGCTCTGCGCGGCTCCGACCGGGTATGGGCGGACAGCATCGAGTCGGTCAACAGCCTGATCGAGGACCTCGTACGCCCGACCAGCGAGATGCAGCGGGTGATCGGCGCGGTCGCCGATGGCGATCTGAGCAAGAAGATCACCGCCGACGTCCACGGCGAGGTGCTCGAGCTGAAGAACACCATCAACGGGATGGTCGACCAGCTCAACCGCTTCATCTCCGAGGTGACGCGCGTGGCGCGCGAGGTGGGAACCGAGGGCAAGCTCGGCCAGGCCGCGGCCGTGACGATCGAGGTCGGCGGCGTCTGGAAGGACCTCACCGACAACGTCAACCTGATGGCCACCAACCTCACCGGGCAGGTCCGCAACATCGCCGAGGTGACTACCGCTGTGGCCAACGGCGATCTGAGCAAGAAGATCTCGGCGGACGTCAAGGGCGAGTTCCTCGAGCTGAAGAACACCGTCAACGCGATGGTCGATCAGCTCAATCGCTTCGCCTCGGAGGTGACCCGTGTCGCCCGCGAGGTCGGCGTCGAGGGCAAGCTCGGGGGCCAGGCGCAGTCGGCCGAGGTCGCCGGCGTCTGGAAGGACCTGACGGACAACGTCAACCAGCTCGCCGCCAACCTCACCAACCAGGTACGGGCGATCGCCGACGTCGCCACGGCCGTGACCGAGGGCGATCTGACCCGTCAGGTCGGCGTCGAGGCCAGCGGCGAGGTCGCGGTGCTCAAGGACAAGCTCAACGAGATGATCCGAAACCTCAGGGAGACCACGCGCCAGAACACCGAGCAGGACTGGCTCAAGACCAACCTCGAGCGCTTCGCGCGAATGCTCCAGGGCCAGAGGGACCTCGCCACCGTCTCGAGCATGATCCTGTCCGAGCTGGCGCCCCTGGTCTCGGCCCAGCATGGGGTCTTCTACACCCTCGCCAGCCTCGACGACGGCGGCGAGCCGGTGCTGCTCTACCAGGCCGGATACGGCTTCAAGGAGCGCAAGCACCTTGCCAACCACTTCCGTCTCGGGGAAGGGCTGGTGGGACAGTGCGCCCAGGAGAAGGAGCGGATCCTGCTCACCGACGTGCCGGGGGACTACGTCAGGATCAACTCGGGGCTCGGCGAAGCTTCGCCACTGAACATCATCGTGCTGCCGATCCTCTTCGAGGGCGAGGTGCGAGCCGTGGTCGAGCTGGCCTCGTTCAGCCACTTCAGCCCCACCCACCAGGTCTTCCTGGACCAGCTCACCGAGAGCATCGGGCTGGTCCTCAACACGATCGAAGCGAACACGGTGACCGAGAACCTGCTCAAGCAGTCCCAATCCCAGGCCCAGGAGCTGCAGACTCGCCAGGAAGAGCTGAGCCGCTCCAACGAGGATCTGGGCAGGCAGGCCAGCCGCCTGGCCGAGCAGAACAGCGAGGTCGAGCGCAAGAACCACGAGGTCGAGCTCGCCAAGCATCTTGTCGAGGAGAAGGCCGAGCAGCTCGCGGTCTCCTCGAAGTACAAGTCGGAGTTCTTCTCGAACATGTCCCATGAGCTGCGCACGCCGCTGAACAGCCTGTTGATCCTGGCCGGAGAGCTGGAGGGCAACGCCGAGCAGAACCTCACGGAGGGGCAGGTGGAGTACGCGAGCGTCATCCGCTCCTCGGGCAACGACCTGCTGCGGCTGCTCGACGACATCCTCGACCTCGCCAAGGTCGAGTCGGGCACGGTCACGCTGCGCATCGGAGAGCTGTCCCTGGACGAGCTTCAGGGCGCGGTGGAGCGTGACTTCGCGCACGTGGCCTCACAGCAGGGGCTGTCGTTCCTGGTGGAGCTTGCACCGGAGCTGCCACCGACCATCTCCACCGATGCCGACCGACTGCGTCAGGTGCTCAAGAACCTGCTCACGAACGCCTTCAAGTTCACCGAGGAGGGCCAGGTGAGCTTGCGCGTGGGCCTGGCCGAGGCCGGTTGGAATCGGGCCAACGAAACGCTCCGCCACGCGGCCTCGGTGATCTCCTTCGTCGTCAGCGACTCCGGCATCGGCGTCACGCCCGAGAAGCAGCAGCTGATCTTCGAGGCGTTCGCCCAGGCCGACGGCGGCACCGCGCGCCAGTACGGTGGCACCGGACTCGGTCTCTCCATCAGCCGTGAACTGGTGCGCCTGCTCGGGGGCGAGATCACCCTCGCCAGCACGCTCGGCCAGGGCAGCACCTTCACCCTGTATCTGCCATGGAAGCCAGCCTCCACGGCGGCGATCGAGCTCGATTCACCGTCGCTCTCGCACGAGCCTTCCACGTTGCCGCTCACGCCGCCCGCGCTCGGGCCTGGCACCGCGCCGCACAATGGCGCTGCGCTGTCGCACGACGGCGACACCGCGGCCGAGCCGCCGACTGTTCGAGATTCAGCTGTGCTGCTCACGCTCGAGCACCCGAGCGCCGCCGCCATCGCGGGCTCGAAGATCCTGGTGATCGATGACGACCTTCGCAACATCTTCGCGCTGAGCGCGCTGCTCGGGCGCTTCCAGCTCGAGGTGATCTCCGCCGAGAGCGGCGAACGGGGAATCGCCGCACTCGAGCAGAACCCCGACGTCGACCTCGTGCTCGTCGACATCATGATGCCGGGAATGGACGGCTACGCGACGATGCGAGCCATCCGCCAGATGCCCTCCGGCAGCGGCATCCCGCTGATCGCCTTCACGGCGAAGGTGTCCTCTGATGAGCGCAGGCGCTGCATCGACGCTGGCGCCTCCGCGTATATGCCCAAGCCCGTCGACACTTCGCAGCTGCTCAATGTCCTCAGCGAATGGCTCCCGGCCGCAGTAGGACCACACTTGGAGGCAATCCGCTGATGGTCGCGCGCCCCGTCGTGGAAGCTCCCGAGGAGGTGCCCGCGCCGGCGATCCTGGTGGTCGACGACAACGCCGCCAAGCGGGTCGCGCTGCGCGCGATGATCGCGCCGCTGGGCTATGCCGTCGTCGAGGTCGGATCGGGCCGCGAGGCGCTGAGGGCTCTGGAGCGGGAGACCTTCGCGATGATCATCATGGATGTGCGGATGCCCACGCTGAACGGGTTCGAGACGGCCAAGCTCTGTCGCGAGCAGGACCGGGGGGGACATACGCCGATCATCTTCGTGACGGCCATGGGCTCTGAGAATGGGGAGGCGGCCAGCGCCTATGCCATCGGCGCGGTCGACTTCATCTTCACTCCGGTGCTCCCGGAGGTGCTGAGGGCCAAGGTCTCGGCCTTCGTCGAGCTGTTTCTGCAGGCCCAGGAGCTGAAGCGCTCGCTCGAGGCGATCACGGTCCTGAACGCAGCCCTGTCTGACAGCGACGTGCTCACCCAGGCGGTGCTCGACAACGTGGCCGACGGCATCTTCATCCTCGACGAGCGCGGGCGCATCGAGTCGGTCAATCGATCGGTGTCGCGGCTGTTCGGCTACGACGCCGAGGAGCCGGTGGGGCACCCGTTCGGGTTCATGATCGCGGCCGAGCACCGTGACGAGCTGCACAGTCTCGACACGCCACAGATCGGTCGTCCGGCCGGGAGGGGCACGCCGAAAAGAGCGATCGAGACGATGGGCTGCCGCCAAGATGGCTCGACCTTCGCCATGGAACTGGAGCGCAGCGAGATACAGCACGGCGATCGAAGCTTCACCCTGGCCTCCGTGCGCGACATCTCGGAGCGCAAGGCCCACACAGAAGCGCTCGAGCACCAAGCGCTCCACGACGGCCTCACGGGACTGGCGAACCGCGTCCTCTTCAGCGACCACGTGTCTCGGACCCTGGCTGCGGCCAAGCGCAGCAAACAGCCGCACGCGGTGCTGGTGATGGACCTGGACGGGTTCAAGCAGGTCAACGACACGCTCGGACACGAGGGGGGCGACATCCTCCTCAAGCAGATCGCCGAGCGCCTCGTCGCGGAGCTGCGCGAGGGCGACACGGTCGCCCGGCTCGGAGGGGACGAGTTCGCGATCCTTCCCGCGGACGCGACCGATCTGGCGGCCGCCGCGTCGTTGGCGTGGAAGATCCAGCTGGCGTGCGAGCAGGGGTTCACGATCAAGCAGGAGGTCGTCCGTATCTCGCCGAGCATCGGCATCGCGCTCTTCCCCGATCACGGCAGCACCACGGTCGAGCTTCTGCACCGAGCCGATCTGGCGATGTACGTGGCCAAGCGCTCCGGCAACGGCTATGCGGTGTTCGACGCCGCGCAGGAGCGCCAGACCGAGCACCGTCTGGCTCGTCTGCTCGATCTGCGCCAGTGCGTTGCCCGCGACGAGCTGGTGCTCCACTATCAGCCGAAGATCGACCTCGCGAGCGGTGAGATCTTCGGCGTCGAGGCGCTGGTTCGCTGGCGGCATCCGACGCATGGGCTGCTGCTCCCAGCGAGCTTCATGCCCGAGGTGGAGCGCACAGACCTGATCGCGCCGGTAACGAGCTGGGTTCTCAACACGGCTCTGCGTCAGCAACGAGCGTGGCGCGATCAGGGCATCGATCTGACGATGGCCGTGAACGTCTCCGCGCGCAGCCTCGGCCTCGACAGCGGCCTGCCGGACATGATCGCCGAGCTGGCGGACATGTGGGGCACGACCAGCGGTCAGCTCACGCTGGAGCTGACCGAGGGCGGACTGATCGAAGCTGCGGCCCCCGACATGCTCGCCCGCCTCCATGACATGGGCGAGGAGCTCTCGATCGACGACTTCGGCACCGGATATTCGTCGCTGGCCTACCTGCAGCGGCTCCCCGTGGATGAGATCAAGATCGACAGGTCCTTCGTGACCGGCCTCGCCGAGGTGGGCGATGACGCGATCATCGTGCGCTCGACGATCGATCTCGCGCACAACCTCGGCCTGAAAGTCGTCGCCGAGGGGGTCGAGGACGAGGCCGTCCTGGAGCTCCTGATCGAATACGGCTGCGATGCGGCCCAGGGGTACCTCTTCGGCCGGCCGGTTGCCGCAGGCGAGATCAGCAGAGGCCTGGCGGGATCGACGGGCCGCCAGATCCTCGCTGCAACTCGCGTCGCAACCGCCTAGATCGCCGGAGGCCGCCCAGCGCGCCGGGCGATAGGCTCGCCGTCGAGCTCGCGAGCTCCCGCGAGGAGCTGCTCGCTGCCACGCGATCGGCATGACGGCGACGCTGAGGGCGACCGTCGCTCGGCCGGCCGGGAGGATGGCGGGCGTCGCGGCCATAATCGAGCGACGATGGACGAGCAGACCCCGGTCTACGCCGCCAAGACCGCATGGGCGCGCAACCTCGCTGCGCCCGTTCGCGACTTCCTCGGCACCGAGACCGGGGGCGCGAGCGTGCTGCTGGCGGGGACGGTCCTCGCGCTGGTGTGGGCCAACTCGCCCTGGTCTCACTCGTATGGCTCGCTGTGGAGCACCAGGCTCGCGATCACGATCGGCGGCGACGGGATCTCGGCGGATCTGCGCCATTGGGTGAACGAGGGGCTGATGACGCTCTTCTTCCTCGTCGTCGGGCTGGAGGCCAAGCGCGAGCTCGACCTCGGTGAGCTGCGCGAGCGCAGCCGGCTGACGATCCCGATGGTCGCTGCGCTCGGGGGCATGACCTGTCCGATCGCGATCTACCTCGCGTTCAACGCCGGCGGTCCCGGCGCTCACGGCTGGGGCACGGCCATGTCGACCGACACCGCCTTCGCGCTCGGCGCCCTGGCGCTGCTGACTCCGCGTGCGGCCACCCGGCTGCGCGTCTTCCTGCTCACGTTCGCCGTCGTCGACGACCTCTCGGCGCTGCTGGTGATCGCGAGCGTCTACACCCGTCACGTCTCGCTCCTGGCCCTGGCGGTCGCGCTCGTGCTGTTCGGCGCTCTGCTGCTGCTCCGCTACGCGCCCGAATGGCGTCGTCCGGTCTCGATCGCGCTCGGGGTGGGCATCTGGGTCGCGATGTTCAAGTCGGGCATCGACCCGGTGATCTCGGGGCTCGCGGTGGGACTTGCCACGAGCGCATACCCACCGTCGCGGGAGAACCTCGAGCGTGCGACCGTCCTTACGCGCTCGTTTCGCGAGCAGCCCACGCCGGAACTGGCACGCTCGGCGCAGCAGGGGGTGATGTCCGCCATCTCTGCCAACGAGCGTCTGCAGTACAGCCTGCATCCGTGGACCAGCTATGTGATCGTGCCGCTGTTCGCGCTCGCCAACGCAGGCGTCCACGTGACCGGGCGCCTGCTGGAAGACGCGATCCGCTCACCGATAACCCTGGGCATCCTCGTGGGGTACGTGGTCGGCAAGCCCGTGGGGATCGCAGGCGCCTCCTGGATCGCCTCGCGCCCGGCCCTGCACGGTCCGCGCTCGCCACTGAGCCCGCCCCTGCTGGCTGCCGGTGGGGCATTCGCGGGGATCGGGTTCACCGTCTCGCTGCTGATCGCGAGCCTGGCCTTCACCGGGGAGCATCTCGACGAGGCCAAGCTGGGGGCGCTCGGCTCGGTGGTGCTCGCGCCGCTGTTGGGGTGGGGCGTCCTGCGGGTGGTGAGACGCCTGCCCGCCACCGTTCGCGCGCGCCAGATCGCGGGCACCGCCGAGGACATCCTCGACCTCTCCGTCGAGGTCGAGCCCGAACGCGACCATGTGCGCGGGCCAGCAGACGCCCTGGTCACGCTCGTGGAGTACGGCGACTTCGAGTGTCCGTACTGCGGTCAGGCCGAGCAGGTCATCCGCGGGCTGCTGGAGTCCTTCGACGACGATCTGCGCTACGTCTGGCGCCACCTTCCGCTAAACGACGTCCACCCCAACGCGCAGCTGGCCGCCGAGGCCTCGGAGGCCGCCGCGGCCCAGGGCCGCTTCTGGGAGATGCACGATACCCTGCTCGGACACCAGGGCGATCTGCGTCCCAGTCACCTTGCCAACTACGCGACAGAGCTCGGCCTGGACGCGGATCGCATGGTCGAGGAGCTTCGCCGTCGTGAGTACGCCCCGCGTGTCAGCGAGGACGTCGCGAGCGCCGACGAAAGCGGCGTCTCGGGCACTCCGACGTTCTTCATCAACGGCCGCCGCCACTACGGCGCCTACGACGTCGACACGCTCACCGCGGCCGTGACGGCCGCCCGCGGACGCGCCCGGCTGGCGGCCAAGGCACGCAAGCCGGAGCCGGCCGCGACTTGATCAGGCGAGGGCGGTGTCCCTGCTGTCCGTGTCGCTGCCGGGGTTTTCCGCCAGCAGCTCGGGCGTGAGCAGGCGCTCGACTTCGTTGGCGTCGGCCGCCTTGCCGAGGAGCGGGCCCTGGACGGTCGTGCAGCCCATCTCGTGCAGGGCGAGGAGCTGCTCCCGTGTCTCGATCCCTGTGGTGATCACGGTCAGCGAGAGCTCCCGTCCGACGATGAGGATCGCCTCGAGCAGCCAGCTTCGGTAGTCCTCGTCCTCGGATCTGGCGAGCGAGGCGCGGTCCACCTTGAGGGCGTCGAGGGGAAGTCGCTGCAGGTCGGAGTGGCGCGCATATCCGCTGCCGCCGAAGTCGTCGATCGCCACGCGCACGCCGAGCCGCTTGACCTGTTCGAGGCGCTCGCTGGTCTCGGCGAGGTCGTGCATCGCCGTCGTCTCGGCGATTTCGAGCATCAGCAGCGAGGGGTCGATGCCCGACTGCTGCAGCGCCCGCCGCACGTCCGTGGCGAACCCCTCGCGACCCAGCTGGTTCGGGGAGACCTTCATCGACACCGCCACAGCGTGACCCGCCACGTTCCAGGCCGCCGCGCGACTGCAGGCCTCCTCCAGCGCCCAGCGGCCGATCGGCACGATCAGCTCGGTGTCCTCCGCGAGCGGGATGAAGTCCTCGGGCGCCAGCACTCCGCGCTTGGGATGCTGCCAGCGCAAGACCGCCTCGAGCCCGACCGCCCGCCGGCTCCTGAGGTCGAAGATCGGCTCGTACAGCAGGAAGAACTGTTTCTGCTGCAGAGCCGTGTTCAGTTCGGCTTCCAGCACTCCGCGGCTCTCGATCACCGAGCGCATGTTGGCGTTGAAGAGGGTGTAGCGGTCCTTGCCGGCGGCCTTGGCCGAGAGCAGGGCCAGCCGCGCGTCACGCAGGAGATCCTCGGGGGTGTCGTAGCGGCCGAAGGCCACGCCGATGCTGGCGGTTGCCACGAAGCTCGGTCCGAAGCCATCGATCTCGATGGGCTTGTGCAGGGCCTCGATCATCCGTCGCGCCAGCGAGTCCAGTCGTACGCCGCGGGCCGCCGACTCGACGAGCACGACGAACTCGTCCTCGTCGAAGCGCCCGACGGTGTCGCCGGCCCTGATCACGCCGTTGAGGCGCTCGGCCACGATCTTGAGCAGCTGGTCGCCGGCCGCCCGCCCGAGCTTCTCGTTGATGTCCTCGAACCAGTCGATGTCGACGAACAGCGCGCCCGCGAGCATCCCCGATTGGCGCCCCGCGCGCGCGACCATGCGCTCTGCCCGGTCCATCGTGAGCGCGCGGTTGGGAAGGCCGGTGAGGGGGTCATAGAGATCCTCGCGCGGGGGCACGTCGTGGAGCGATGTGGGCGAGTCGGGGCGGGGGCGTCCGAGCAGGAAGATCAGGATGCCGAGCAGGAGGCTCGAGAGCACGCCGGCGATGAGCGTCACGAGCGCATCGCCATTTGCGAGCACGCTCCCGTCGACCGGCGCTCCGAAGCTCCTGATCGACCACCCGTTGTGAAGATTGCTGGTGGTGCTCTGCGCTCCCTGATGCGATGGGCCGCTCGCGAAGGTGAGGGTCGTCGAGGACCCGGCGTGGTAGCGCAGGTGCACCGCGCTCCCTGGATATCCGCTCAGGACCTGCTTCAACAGGATGGCGGGAACGACCACGACCCGCAGCCACCCAACCGAGGCGGCCGTCCGGCCGGCGAGCGTTATCGGTGTGACGTTGCCTTTGTACACCGGGGTCTCGCCAGCCAGCGTCTGGGTACCGTCCACGGACACCGACGCGAAGGTGCTCTGCCCCGAGTTGCGAGTCAGCAGCAGCGAGGAGCTGCGTGCGCAGTAATCGAAGGCCGCGGCCGGCGCTGCGGCCGGGCTCCTCACGAGTTCGGCGGTGGCGAGGCAGTAGTAGCTGTGGTTGCTGTGGGGGACGATGCTGAGGCCCCCGACGTGAAGCGCGTTGAGCTCCGGCTTGCGTACGACTGCGATCAGGCCGAGGTTGTCGAGCTCGGGGAAGCGATGCACGGTGCGCGCCCATTTCACCCAGGCGGCGAATTCTTCGGGCGATGCCTTGGGGTCGCGGGCGAAGAACGTGCTCGCGCTGACCGCCAGCTCTTCCTCGCGCTGGATCGCCAGCGTCAAAGCCGAGGCGATCGCCGTCGAGCTCTGCCGTGAGAGCAGCCGCGCCTTGGTGGCGTCGTGGCCTGCGATCGCGTTCGCTGCCACGAGTGAGCCGACGATTCCCGCCGTCACGCACAGCGCCGCAAGCGGCGCCCAAGCGAACCTGCGTCGAGGTTGGGCGGGGTCGCTCGCGTGATCGATTTGTGGGGTGTCGCTGGCTGGCATGCTGGACGGTCCCTCCGGCCCTACACCTCTTATGCAGGCCTGATCGGGCAGGAATTGCAATTGCTGGGTAGGTTGTGCGCTTACTTCGACGGATGGTCGATGCAGCTTTACCTCTGCAGCAGCCGGCCCGCGCAGTGGCGAAGCGTCTACGAGCAGGTCTCGTACGTGCGGGTAAAGCTGGTCTTCTTGCCGTTGCGGGGCTTGGCGGTGATCCGCACGGTCACCCTCTGCCGGGAAAGGCCGCGCAGGTCGACGTCGACCGACGTGGAGGTGATCTTGAGGGTCTTCAGCTTGTGGCCCTTGGTATTGAGCAGGATCGCCTTGGTGATCCGGGTACCGCGGCCAGAGCCCTCTCTCTTGCTCAGGTGCACCGTGAGGCGGCGGTGGCTGATGCAGCCGGGAACGACCTTGGCGGTCGCCGGCGGGGCCGGAATCGGGAAGATGGTGGCCACCGGCGTGGCGGCGAGGGTTACGATTGGGACGACGTGCGTGTCGACGCTGGTGGACAGGTGCGTTTCGTCGGGGTCGCCGGTCGGGGAGGACACCGCGACGGGGAGTGAGAGTGTCGTGTCGGTGGTGATCCCGGGGTAGGCGTTCGCAGTCAGCGCGAAGTCCGCCGAGCCGGCTGCGAAGCTCACGGCGGTGCACGTCACCGCACCGGGGAACCCGAGGAGCGGGGTCGTGCACGACCAGCCGGCGGGTGCCGAGATGGCGCCGAAGTCGAGGCCGACCGGCAGCGTCGCCGTCATCGATGTTTCCGATGCGCTGTCCGGCCCGGCGTTCGTGGCTGTGATCGGGTACAGGATGTAGGCGCCGGGAGCGACTGGATCCGGCGAGCCGCTGGCCTTCACCGACAGGGCCGCGGATGGCGGGATCGGGTTGGGGCACGCCGACACGCTGTTGGAGTTCATGGTCACCGCTGCGTTTGCGAGGAGCCGGCCGGTCGCCGTCGTGCCCGCGCCGGATGTGACGGCGCCGTTGGCGAGGACGGTGCCGGTGAAGTGCGTGGCGGCGCCGAAGCCCGCCGCGCCGTTGAGCGCCCAGAACGTGTTCGGCGCGCAGGTCTCCCTGCGGGCGCCGGTGTTGATCACGTGGACGGCCGAGGCGGCTGCCGTGGTCAGCGCGCCGTTGATCCGGAACAGGAAGAAGGCGTTTGGGTCACCCTCGAAGTTGAGCGTCAGCGTCCCGGTGATCGCCGCGGCGGCTCCCGTGCAGTAGACGCCCGGCGTCAGGGTGAGCCCGGCGAGGTTGCCGTTGAAGGTCGTTTCGCACGGCAGTTCCGTCGCTTCTTCGGCGGCGGCGTATGCCGCGGCGAGATCGCTCTGTGCCTGCGTCGCCGCCGGACCGTCGGGATCTGTCGTTCCGGTGACGAGACCCGGAGGGAATCCCGTGATTTCACTGCCCGGGGAGACGCCCAGGTTTCCCGAGACGACGGTCGCTCCGGTGTTTGCGACGGTCGTTCCGGCCAGGACGACGAAGTTTCCGGCCGTCCCGAGCGGGATCGTACGGTCGGCGCCCGACGCTGATGCCGCGCTGAGGCCGAACGCTGTGATCCCGATGGTCGCCAGCGCCACGCGCGTGCGCCTCATGATGGCCCCCCTGACAGGCCAGCCTGACTGGCTGTCACCGGTAGAACCACAAGATATCTGCGCATTTCGCTGCTTCCTTACAGCCGTACCTCAATCGTCCAGGAGCGGTCGCTCCTACCGTCGAACATGTTGCGACCAGAAGGTCACGAGGAGCGTAGGCAGCACGTGCAGCGAGTTGGTCTCTCGCTGCACAACCGACCCCGGAGAGGACGTTGCAGATGTCCGCGTGATTTACGCGCTTCGTCGGGCGTAAGCCCGCAGGCACAGTATCGGCACAACAGTCGTGGAACTAAAGCTCGCGTGGCTTGAGATGGCGCGCCTCGGACTGGGCGAGCCTCCTGGCTGATATCGGGCCGGCGGCCTTGACACCGCGCGGCGGATCGTGGTGGAGCGCCGCCGTGGCTCGATCGACGTGGACAGCGAGCACGGGAGCATGGTCTTTCATGCGTGGCTGGCGATCGAGAACGCTCTAGGATCCTCCCCATGAGCGCCGCTCAGACGTGCTCCCATCTCGACCAGGTGGAGGTGCCCGAGGTGCCCGCCCGTGCGGACGTGCCGGGCTGTGAGGAGTGCTTGAAGATGGGCGGGCGTTGGGTGCACCTGCGCGTCTGTCGCACCTGCGGCAAGGTCGGCTGCTGTGACTCCTCTCCCAACAAGCACGCCTCGCGCCACGCCGCCGAGGCCTCCCATCCGATCATGAGCTCGATCGAGCCCGGCGAGGACTGGTCCTGGTGCGCTGTCGA
>CABECW010000296.1_pt1 | contig 12016 bp, 12 predicted proteins | sample 3132931 | NCBI WGS metagenome assembly CABECW01 (sample SAMEA5534328, study PRJEB31848) | metagenome | biome: tundra; feature: field; material: soil | place: USA | collected 2013-05 | depth 0.15 m
TCACGCTGAGCCGAGCGTTAGCGTGCAGCTTCATCCGGTGTTCTCCTTGGGTCTGGGTGGCTTAGACACCCCCAGCCTCCAAGGAGACCCGGATGAACAACGTCCTCAGGTTCTACAGCTAGGACGGCATGTCACTCAAAGACAAGCTCGCCAACAAGGCTGTCAGCGTCGGTGCACACGCGGCCGAAGCTGCCGCAGAGCGAGCGCAACAGACAGCCCAAAGCGCCGCTACGCGTTACCGCGGCCTTCGTGAGCTGTTCAAGGAAGAAGACGGCCCGGTCACGATTGAGAACCTCCTAGCTGCGATGGTCGACACGGGGCGAGACACTATTTGCCGTCTGGCCACGGCAACGTGCGGGGGTAAAGGCGTCGGATTCGTGCGGATCCCAGGCGGCGCTCTGAGGGGTGGAAAGCGGGCCGACTCCAACCTGTGGGGTGCCTTTATTCGATCGGGCCTGGTTTTAGGCGGCTACCGCGTACTCGTGGATGAGGCCGCCGAGCCGGTCGTGTCTGCGGATCGCGGCCGCTCGCGGGGTTTCGAGTGGTCCGGCTGGCGGGCGGGGTTCGGGTGGCGTCAGGCCGAGAGCGCGGTGGGGTCTATGGCCGTTGTAGTGGTCGACAAACTCCCGCAGAACATGCTGTAGGTGTCGGCGGTTGGCGATCAGCAGCCAGTCGAGGCACTCTCGTCGGATGGTGCCGACGAACCGCTCGGCGACAGCGTTTGCCTTCGGTGCCCTGACCGGGGTGCGGATCACACGGATTCCCTCGGTGTTGAAGACCGTGTCGAAGGCGCGCGTGAACTTGCCGTCGTCGTCACGGACCAGGAACTCCAGGGGTCGTTCTCGTTCGGAGAGCGAGAACACAAGGTTCCTCGCCTTCTGAGCTGTCCACGCACCGTCGGGGTGTTCGGTCATACCAGCGAGGTGCACGCGGCGGGTTGAGAACTCGATGAAGAACAGCACGTAGATTCGCCGCAGGCCGATGGTGTCGACCGTGAAGAAGTCGCACGCGATCATGCTGTGAGCCTGTCCGCGGATGAACTGGCGCCAGGAGAGCCCTTTTCGCGTCCCGGCCGGGCCGGGCCGAGCCCCGCGGCGGCGAGGATCCTACGAACGGTCGTAGCTGAGACGAGGACTCCCAGGCCGTGAAGCTCGCCGACCATCCGCTGGTATCCCCACCGCGGGTTCTCCCGGGCGAGCCGGAACACCAGCTCGCGGACCTCCGGGCTGACCTTCGGGCGGCCGGGGCGCCGCCCCGGATAGGTCCACCGTCGGGCGACGAGCCGGCGGTGCCAGGCGAGCAGCGTTTCCGGGGTCACGAAGAACGCGTGCCACCGCGCCCTGGGCAGCAGCCGGCTCGCCGCGGCCAAGAACGCACGGTCCGCGGGCCGCAACGCCGGGCGCGACGCCTGCCGGCGCAGCACAGCAAGCTCATGGCGAAGGACGACGATCTCAAGCTCTTTGAAATCCGACGAGCGAAAGCACAGGAACACGAGCGCCATCAAACGCCCCACCATCACGTACAGCAACGACGCCAGCACCAGCCCCCTCCTATCGTCGACAGAGCCAGCGACACTACGGGCCCGCAGCGATCAAAACACCTGCCGCCAACGCACGATCAAGTTTTGGCACCCCACAGGGGCCTAGCATCACCAACGCGGCTCGCCGACCGGCTCCGCCCCTACGCTTTCGCGCGCTGGATCGCCGCCAGGGCCCGCTTCCGCGCCTGCCGAGCCACAGGCTCCATGAGATCCTCGAGGAGTGAAGCCTGGTTCCGACGTTGTACCCGCGTCCGCGCTTGGTAGGACAGCTCTCGAACCCTGCGTCGAGCCTGCAAGCCATCCTGAACCTCATACCGCCTACAATCACTTCTCGGAAAGGACCCGAAGTCGCCATGGGTCATCGGCAACATCCTCTTCACCTGCGGTCATGCGTTTGGTGCCTGTGAATACTCAAGGTATCTCAAGTGCCACGTGTCAGGCTTTGAGGGGAAGGTGGTCAAAGTCGTCGGGGCGTTCACGGGCGGACGCGAGAAGACGACCACTGCAGTGTCCTGTCGGCGTTCGATTCGAATCAGCGGCATACTGCGACCACGCGGCTGACCCCAGCCTTGAGCCCTTCCTTCATTCGATCTATCGAAGCCCTGCTGGTCGTGAAGTTACCGACGGGCGCCCTGGCAGGTACGGACAGCTGGGATCGGAGGCCAAGTGGTCGCCGGTCACGGCAAATGCCCGTGCCCGGCTGCCGCCGCATACCTCACGGAACTCACAGCGACCACACCTGCCCTTCAGTGCCTTTGGGTCACGCAATTCGCGAAACAGCGGCGATTCGCGGTACAGCGCGACGGGATCCTCCTCGCGCACGTTTCCAGCGGACAGGGGCAGGAAGCCAGAGGGCATCACCTCTCCCAGGTGTGAGACGAACATGAAGCCGCGTCCATCGTTCACACCTTTGGCGGGACCGGGGCGGTCCAGCCCGTCGGCAAAGCGGAATCCAGCACCGGCAAGGCGGGAGGATCGCTGGCGCACGATTCGCCGAAACTGCGGCGCCGCGGTCGCCTTGACGTCAAACGAGGCCGACTCCCCGAGTTCGCACAGCCAGCCGAGCACCTCCTCGTGTTGCTCTGCGGTCAGCATCGGCAGCGTCCTGCCACGCCCGACCGGCACGAGGAAGAAGACCGACCACTGAACGACCGCCCACCGCTCGAGCAATGGGATGAGCCGCTCGAGCTCCCCGACGTTGTGGGCACACACGGTCGTGTTGATCTGGAGCGGCATGCCCTCAGCCCGCGCATTGTCGATGCCCGTCAGCGTCCGCTCGAACGAGCCCTCAAAGCCTCTGAATCGATCGTGGACTGAAGCGCTGGCGCCGTCCAGGCTAAAGGCGACTCGCCGCACGCCCGCGGCGCGTGCCTGATGCATCCGTGCTCGCGTTGCAAGCGCAGTAGCCGTGGGCGTCAGCGAGACTCGCAACCCACGTTCATCGGCATGACGTGCGAGCTCGTAGAGGTCGCGCCGCATCAACGGATCGCCGCCCGTGAGGACGAGGATGGGACGCCCGAAGCCAGCAAGCCGATCGATGAGACGCTTGCCCTCGATCGTGTCGAGCTCGCGCGGGTTGCGCTGGGGCTGCGCATCGGCACGACAATGGACGCACGCGTAGGCGCATGCGCGCGTGACCTCCCATGCGATTGTGAATGGTGCGAGGTCGAAGTCGACCATGCTGAGCCTCTTATCGCGCGACGCACGCGCAGCTCGCACGTCGGGGCGAAGGCTCGACGAGGGCGCGCCGGTCAGAGAGAACGCTGGTGCTGGCCGATCCATCAGCCGCTCTTGGGCACCATCTGGACGAAGTCGCCGAAGCGCTCTGGCTCCTCCAGTCTGCACGACCACACCAAGCGGTCGTTCCAGACCGTCATATCGGGACAGCCATCGCACATGTTCTGGCGCCCATCCTCGTAGATGTCGGCCGGCTGGATGATCATCACCGACTGGAAGCGGAGCCTCTCCAGCAGGCGCGAGGGCTTGCGGGTGCATGCGGCCAGCCAGCGGCGGGCGACGCCCCGCAGCTTCGGGTCCAGCGTGGACAGCAGCAGCATCGCCCTGCCACGTGCCAGTGTCTCCGGTCTCGTGTAGGCGAGATATCTGCCTGTTGTGAGGTGGTGGAATGTCTGCGCCAGCTCCATGGAGCGCGGCCCAACGTAGCCGTAGATCCGCTCCTTGGTGCCGAGGCGACCGGCGAGCAGCCACTTGAACGTGTCTAGCTGCTCGGTCCCATTGAGGTAGGCGGCGGGGGCGAAGTCGGGGAAGCGCTTGCGGATCTCGGCCACGATCTCAGTCGATTGGATCTCGTGTGGAGCCTGTTTGCTGGTGGCATAGGGCATCGCGGAGAAATCGACCCGAGTGCCTTTCACGTAGTGGTCAAAGCCGCCGCCCACCACGCCTGCTCGAAATGCGATGAACACGACTGTGTTGACGATCTCGATGTTGCGCTGAGCCCATTCCACCACGTCGGGCACGTACCGCAGCGTGTCCTCATACACGGTCGCGTTGAACGAACAGCCGATCTCTCCTGCCGCGGCGACCATCTCGGCGTAGCGCTGGCGCAGCTCGCATAGCTCGATCTCATCCGCGTCCTTCCAGCCCGGGCGGCCCTGCTTGGAGTCGATGTGAAACGTGAAGCCGGCCACCCCGGCGTCCTTGAGCTCGCCCAGCAGCTCCTCGGTGAGAGCCAGGCCGTTCGTGTTGACGATCGGCTTGAGGCCGTCCCCCGCGACGATTCGGACGATCTCGACGATCTCCGGATGGACGAGCGGGTCGCCGCCCGCGATCGACACGCCGTCCACTGTGCGAAAGCGTTGAAAGACATCGAGATCATGACGGACCTCATCGAGCGTCTTGTGCCCACGCGGGTCGTTCTCCCGGTAGCAGCCGAGGCACGCCAGGTTGCACTTCTTGGTCGGCTCCAGCCAAGCGATGGCGTTATCGGGCAGCGACCACGGCAGACGATAGAGCTGGCGATGATCGAGGGTTGCGTTCATGCGCTGCCTCCTGCCCCCTTGTGTTAGGTGACCCTAATTCGGGCACCCTAACACAGCTATGGCGGCGGCGATCACGGCCTGTCAATCGGTCGACTGCCGGTCTGGCCAGGGAACCGTTGAAAGCGACGCCGGGCTCAACGGTGGCGATGTCGCGGTCGCGCGGTGGGTTCGATCCGTGGAGATTTCAGGTCTCCCGCGCCCGCGTGCTCGGTCGCTGATCTCGCAACGGGCGTCTCGGGTGCTTGGCAAGGCCTCTCCGTGGAGACTACGGGGAGCCTCACCGTGGTAAGCACCCATCCCACGTGTGGCTCTCCCGCTTGTGGAGGCTCGCGTGCACTCTTACGGTTGACGCTGTGCCGAGCGGGATGCTTGCGACCGAGGCCGTGGGCGAGACCGCTGGCCTCTTGGATGCTCCGCTGCTGCGCGCCCTGCGCGGTGAGCCTGTGGAGCACACCCCCGTCTGGTTCATGCGCCAGGCGGGGCGTTCGCTGCCGGAGTATCGCGCTGTCCGTCGAGGGGCGACCCTCATGGAGATCACGCACTCTCCGGAGCTCACCGCCGAGGTGACGCTGCAGCCCGTGCGTCGTCACGGCGTTGACGCGGCGATCCTGTTCTCGGACATCGTGACGCCGCTCGAGGCGATTGGCGTGGACGTTGAGATTCGTCCCGGCGTGGGCCCCGTGATCGGCACGCCGATTCGCACCTCGCGCGATCTGCGTCTACTGCGCCCATTCGAGCCAGACGAGGACGCGCCGTGGCTGGGGGAAGGTGTGCGCCTTGCGTGTTCAGAGTTGAGCGTGCCGCTGATCGGCTTCGCCGGTGGCCCGTTCACGCTCGCCAGCTATCTGGTCGAGGGCGGGCCATCCAAGGCGCAGGCGCGCGCCAAGACGCTGATGCTCAGCGATCCCGTCACCTGGCGGGCTCTGCTTGAGCGGTTGGCCGACATCGCGCTGGCCTCGCTCACCGTGCAGGTGCAGGCCGGAGCGCAGGCCGTGCAGGTGTTCGACAGCTGGATTGGGTCGCTGTCGGCTCGCGACTACACGGCGCACGTGCTGCCCGTCGTTCGGCGCCTGTTCGACAGGCTCGCCGCCTTGCGGGTGCCACGCATCTACTTCGGGCTCGGCGCCACCCACCTGCTCGAGTCGATGGGCTCGGCCGGCCCGGACGCCGTGGGGCTCGACTGGCGGGTGCCGCTCGAGCAGGGTCGCATGCGCCTGCCCCCCGAGGTCGCCCTGCAGGGGAACCTCGATCCGGTTGCCTGCCTGGCGCCTCGCCCCGTGCTCGAGGCGGAGGTAGCCGAGGTACTCGCTCGGGCCCCCGCGAGAGGGTACGTGTTCAACCTGGGCCACGGCGTGCCACCGACGACCGACCCGGGCGCGCTCACGCATATCGTCGAACTCGTGCACGCGCATCGGGCGCGGCACGTGGATCCCTCGCCATGAGCGGTACCGCTGTCCTGGCGATGGCTTACGGGACACCGGCGGGGCCGGAGGAGCTCGAGGCCTACTACACCCACATCCGCCGCGGTCGACCGCCGACTCCTGAGCTGCTCGCCGAGTTGCGCGGCCGGTACGAGGCGATCGGCGGGCACTCTCCGCTTCTGGAGCTGACACGCGCCCAGGTCGCAGGGCTGGAACGCGCGCTTGCCGACGAGGGCCACCCGGATATCCGAGTTGCACTGGGGATGAAGCACGCGCCGCCCTTTATCGAGGACGCGGTCGCAGAGCTGGCCGCCGCGGGATCGCGCCGGATTCTCGGCCTGGTGCTCGCGCCTCACTACTCGAAGCTGAGCGTCGGCGAGTACGACGAGCGGGCGAGCGCTGCGGGGGCGGCCGCGCCCGGAGCGCCCGAAGTGTCAGTCGTTCGCTCCTGGCACCTGGCACCCGGCTATCTGGACTTTCTCTCGCAGGCGGTCGGCGACGCCCTCCGAGCATTGCCGGCAGAGGCGGGCGTGCGCGCACACGTCCTGTTCACCGCCCACAGCCTCCCCACACGAATCCTTGACGAATCGGATCCCTACCCCATGCAACTACGAGAGACCGCCGCTGCGGTGGCGGCGCGTGCGGGGTTGGAGCGCTGGTCGGTGGCGTGGCAGAGCGCCGGGCGAACCCCGGAGCCCTGGCTCGGCCCAGACGTCCTCGAGGTGCTGGGCGACCTGGCCGCCGCGGATGTCGACGCCGTCGTGGTGTGCCCGGCGGGTTTCGTCGCCGACCATCTCGAGGTCCTCTACGACCTCGACATCGAGGCTCGAGCCCGCGCGCGGGAGCTCGGGATCGCGTTCGCCCGAACCGCTTCGCCGAACGCCGACCCGCGCTTCATGCGCACCCTCGCAAACGTAGTTCTTGAGCACGTCATCGACGGCGCGGCGACGCCATGACCTGTAGCTCACAACGGCGATGAGCGAGCGTCGAGGAGTCGTCGTCGTGGGAGGTGGGATCGCCGGGCTTGCCGCCGCTCACCGTCTGGCCGGGGTGCCCGGCGCGGCCGATCGCACGGGCACCGCCGGCCCACAGATCACGCTGCTCGAGGCAGACGACCGCCTCGGCGGCAAGATCCGCACTGAGGTCTTCGCCGGGCGCCCGCTCGACGTCGGTGCTGAGGCGTTGCTTGCACGCGTCCCGGCGGGACTCGAGCTCTGTCATGAGCTGGGGCTCGAGCATGATCTGGTTGCGCCCGCCAGCGACCAGCCCTACGTGTGGACAGACCGTCTGCGCCCGCTGCCGCCGCGGCTGATGGCCGGCGTGCCCGACGGTTCACAAGCCGTGATCGCCTCCGGCATCCTCTCGCCCGCCGGCCTCCTCCGTGCCGGCCTCGACCTGATCGCCCCTGCTCGTGCTCTGACACACGACGTCTCGATCGGATCGCTGGTGCGGCGTCGTCTCGGCAACCAGGTGCTCGAGCGGCTCATCGACCCACTGCTCGGAGGTATTCACGCGGGGAATTGCGACGAGCTCAGCGTGCGTGCGACTGCGCCCCAGCTCGAGGCCGCTCTGAAGGCGCGGCGCAGCCTGGTTCGCGGACTGCGCGCGCTCTCCGGCGGGTCGCTGCCGGCCCCGACGGGGCCGACGTTCCTGACGCTGAGCGGGGGCCTCGAGGAGATCGTGCGGACGCTGCGCGAGCGCCTGCCCACCGTCGAGTTCCGCACGGGCTCGAGACTGCAGGGCCTTGAAGCCCTGCCCGGCGGCGGCGCGCGTCTGACGCTGGCCGGTGGAGAGGTCCTGAGCGCCGACCACGTGATCCTGGCCCTGCCCGCCTTCGCCGCCGCGGCCGTCCTCGGCGAGGCCTGCCCGGCGGCCGCGGCCGAGCTCGAGCAGATCCCCTACGCATCGGTGGCGACGATTGGACTCTCCTATCCAGTCGAGGCATTCGACCGCCCGCTGGCCGGGAGCGGATTCTTGGTGACACGGGGTCGCGGGCGCACGATCACCGCCTGCACCTGGTCCTCCGCGAAGTGGCCGCACCTGACAGGCGACACAGTGCTTCTGAAGTGCTCCGCGGGTCACGCGGGCCACCGCGCCGCACTCGAGCTCGACGACGAGCAGCTCGTCGATGCTGTGCGCGCAGACCTCACGCAGGCCATGAAGCTCCGCGCGGAGCCGCTCGAGCAGCGGGTGTTCCGCTTCGAGCGCGCGCTGCCGCAGTACGCCGTCGGTCATCTCGAGCGAATCGCTCGCGTCGACGCCGCGCTCGCATCGCTTCCGAGCGTGAGCCTCTGCGGCGCCGCCTACCGAGGTGTTGGCGTGGCGGCCTGTATCCGTGACGGCCAGGTGGCCGCCGAGGGCGTCCTCGCGGCCCTGTCCGGCAGGCCCGACAGCGTTGAGCGGATGGCGCCGTCGAGCCTGGCCCCGACTCCTACCTAGTTAGCCCTGACGAAAGGGAGCACAGCCATGTCCACCGTTCTTCCACGCAAGCAGACCGAGACGACGGGCGACTTCCCGGTAGGCCTCGCCTTCACCGCGTATGCAGCCTTTCGCGTGTCTGAAGCGCTCTCCCACGGCCCGCGCGCCGACCTGGCGGCAGAGGCCGAAGCGGCACTCACCGAAGCCGAGGGTGTTGCCATCCGCGGCTCCTACTCCACGGTGGGCATGCGTGCCGACTGCGACCTGCTGCTATGGCTCGCCGGACCGTCCGCCGAGGCCATGCAGGCCTCACAGGTGGCGCTGCGTAGAACGCAGCTCGGCAGCACCATCGAGCCGTTCTGGCAGGCGGTCGGAGTACACCGCGAGGCAGAGTTCTCCAAGTCCCACGTGCCCGCGTTCTTTGCCGGAGAGCCTCCACGGCGATGGCTGTGTGCCTATCCGTTCGTGCGAACCCCCGAGTGGTACCTCCTGGACCCTGATCGGCGACGCGCCCTGCTCATCGAACACGGCCGTATGGGCCGCGAGTACCCCGACGTCCGCGCCAACACGGTCAGCGCCTTCGGGCTTGGCGATTACGAGTGGCTGCTCGCCTTCGAGTGTGACGACGTGGTACGGATCCTCGACCTGATCCGCCACCTACGGGGTGCGCAGGCGCGTCTTTACACCAACAACGAGCTGCCGTTCATCACTGGCATCCGCAAGCCTCTCGCGGAGATCTTGGCGAACCTGCCCTAGTCCGGCGTGCTCTCGAGAACCCGAGATACCCATGGTGGGCTGCTGTGGACAAGAACCCGATCTCGGCAGCCGATGGGCGAGCTGAACCGATGATGAACATGACCTCCCCGACCTACAAGGCCTCCGCGGCTGCACACTGGGGCAGTGCAGGGCTCGGTCGTGTGAGGCGACGCCGGCTTGCGGCCTGGGCGGCGGCAATGGCGCTGCTCGGGTGGGCCATGATGACCATCGGCGCGTTCGTGCGCGCATCCGAATCCGGGCTTGGCTGTCCCGATTGGCCCGCGTGCCATGGCCAGCTCGTCGCAGGTGGCGACCACGCCCTGATCGAGGAGCTCCATCGCTGGGTCGCAACGGTGCTCGTCGTCGGTGTGGTCGGCTTGGCGGTGATGGTGTTCCGCGGCTACCGCCACGAGCGTCGGCTGACTCGCCCAGTGGTTTGGATGCTCGCGCTGCTCGCGCTCCAGGTTGTCCTGGGCGGCGTGACGGTGCTGCTTCGCAACGTCGCCTGGACGGTCGTCGCCCACTACGGCGGGGCTGCGCTGCTGGTGGGGTCGATCACGCTCGTCGCCGTACGACTGGCCTTCCCGGTCACCGAGCGTGCACCGCGCGACTCGTTCTCACGACTGGTCGGATGGTTCGTCGCGCTCAGCTTCGGTCTGCTGCTGGCAGGCTCGACCCTGGCGAACGCTGGCTCCGACAGCGCATGCGGTCATGGGTTCCCGCTATGCAACGGATCCCTGTTCCCGTCCTTGAACCACCTGGTCGTCATCGCTCTCATCCACCGTGTTTGGGCGGGCGCGCTGCTCGTGCTCGCCCTGTGGGTGCTGTTGCGCAGCCGCCGTGATCGGGCGGGCGCGGCGCCGATCAAGTGGGCGGCGGCGGCGGTGCTCATCCTCTATTGCGTCCTGGCGGGTCTCGGCTTCGTCATCGTTGGCGTGAGCGACAGCCACGCCATCGAGGTGCTGCACTCATCGGTCGCGTCGCTGACGTGGCTGGCGCTAGCAACGCTGCTGTCGCTGACCTGGACGCCGGCGACATGAGCTGCACGAATCCTAAGTGCTCTGGCACGGAAGTTCGGCGACGTATTCGGCACGGACAGGCTCGCTCTTGGCGGCCAGCAGGCGCCCGTCCGGTGCCGAGACAGAGCGCTGCTTGTCGTCCGTTCCGGTCGTCTGCTTGACCTGCGCTTGCACGCTCGGTTTGGCCGCAAAGGATAAGCGCAGCGAGAGAGTGGCGCGTGACCGTAGGCACGGGCCACTATTCCGACCGCTCCACCCGAGCTACGCGGTGGAGCCGGAGTCCGCGGGAGGGGGCACCTCGTTCTGCGATGCCCTCAACGCCGAGCTTTCGTCTTACCTCCGGGGATGGCCTACGCAACTCCGGTCCGATATTGATGTCTTAGCTGTCATGAGACGAGTTCTGGCGCTAACTGTCTGGATTGCACTGTCTGCCGCGAGCAGCGCCGTTGCAGCGCCAACGTTGATCGCGCCGCTGCACGGGGGGACCACCATCGAGTCTTTCGGCGACTTGCAGGTGTGGAGTGATTACAACGCGACCGACAAGAGCTGGCACCTTGTCGTGGACAGCGACGGCCTGATCTCGACGCCGCCTGTCCCTGCCGCCACACGTACGATCGAAGCCGACGTTGGTCCTGGTCCATCCGGCTCACCGCTACTCGTCTACAAGGTCTGCCCAAGCGGCTGCCATCTTGTCGTTTCAGGAGTCGATGGGAGCGATCCTCGCGCGGTCCCCGGCAGCGACGCGGCTCGGGAGCCGACGATTTGGGGCGATCGGGTCGCTTGGGTGAGGGGCGCGAATCAGGTGATGACAAGCCTGCTCGACGGCAACGGGCGAAGAATGCTCGGCGGCGCGCCGCGAAGGCTGTGCCAGCCAGCAAACAAAGAAACGCGCGCGAGCTGCGAAACCACGACGAACCGCAGCGTCACCGGTCTGCAGCTGTACTACGGGCGGCTGGCGCTAACCGACTCGTTCTACACCAGAAATGGAGGCGGGAACGGCGAAGGCGAGGTCCTGACCGAGTCGGTCAAGGGCGGTCCGCAGCATCTCATCGCGCTGCAAGGGGTTGAAGAAGGCGGGGGAGAAACGTTCTGGCTCGGTCCCTCCTGGTCAGAAGGAAAGCTCTACTTCTACGCGGACGGTCTCTCTGAGTGCGTCGAACACTGCATCTACGTGTATGGATTCGATCCGACGCACGATACGTATGTTCGAGCAACTGCGTCCACCGAGCTGACCGGATTCGCGATGGCAGCAGGGCTTCGGGCGTATGAAGCGACCGCTCCCGGCAACGGCGAAACCACTCCGAAGGCCTGTGCAGAAGCACTCAAGGGCGAACCGGCCGAGGAATACCTCATTACGGTGATTCCGTGCGTCGTACGCCTGAGCGGTCCGATTGCGTTCAGGCCAACACGCCCACCCATCTCGTTTCCCTGATTATCAGGCTCCGGGACCAGGACGGCCCTGAGGCTGGCTCCCGGGCCGGTTTGCGGCGGTAAACGGTGTCTGGGGGGCATGTCAGCGCAGACGAGCGCCGTCGCGTCGTTCGGGCTGGCGCGGAGTAGCGTCCTGAGCGGCCTGTCGCTTTGGCTCGGGAGTGGTGCTTCCTGCTACAAGCGCGCGTCCACGCCGCGACCGCGCAGGCACCCGCCTTGGACGACAAGCAGCGCGCTGTCTCGGCACCGGACGGGCGCCTGCTGGCCGCCAAGAGCCAGCGTGTCCGTCTGCCGAATGCGTCGCCGAACTTCCGAGTCAGGGCACTAAGCCTGGATCCACCGCGTAGTTGCGTGACGGGCTGGATTGGCGGTGTTGGTGGGGTTGTCGGGTGCTCGGCGGGTCCTGTGGAGGCGTGAGGGCGGCTGATGTTC
>CABECW010000304.1_pt1 | contig 11862 bp, 11 predicted proteins | sample 3132931 | NCBI WGS metagenome assembly CABECW01 (sample SAMEA5534328, study PRJEB31848) | metagenome | biome: tundra; feature: field; material: soil | place: USA | collected 2013-05 | depth 0.15 m
GTCGAGGACCGTGCGTTCGGGCATCACCTGTGCACCGCGCTTCTCGGCGAAGTACAGGTAGTTCTTGACGAGCGTGTTCTTCGCGCCGTGCACGCAGCCGACCATGCAGCGCCCGCACAGGTGACAGCCCGTCCGGTCGGGGCCCTCGCCGCCGAAGAAGGGGTCCGGCACGGTCTTGCCCTGCTCGCCGAAGTAGATGCCGACCGGCGTGTGTTTGTAGGAGTCGCCCACCCCGAGCTCCTCGCCCAGCTCGCGCAGTAGCTGGTCGGCCGGATCGTCGTGCGGGTTCTGCACCACGCCGAGCATCCTCTGAGCCTCGGCATAGTGCGGGGCCAGGGCGCTCTCCCAGTCCTGCATGTCCGCCCATTGGCGGTCCTCGAAGAATTTCGTCGGCGGGACGTAGAGCGTGCACGCGTAGCCGAGGCTGCCGCCGCCCACGCCGCAACCGGAGACGACGGAGACGTCCTTGAAGGTGGTCAGGCGGAAGATGCCCTTCAGCCCCAGCCGCGGGTTCCAGAAGTAGCGCTTCAGGTCGGCTGTCGATTTCGCGAACTCATGATCGGCGAAGCGCCGCCCGCACTCGAGCACGCCGACCGAGTAGCCCTTCTCTGACAGGCGCAGAGCAGAGACGCTGCCGCCGAAGCCCGATCCGATGACCAGCCAGTCGAAGTCGAAATCCTGCTGCGGTGTGGCCATGGCTTTGACAAGCCCCCTCAAGCTCGATTGGAAACGCCGAAGTCGATCTTAGTGGCTGACTGGCCAGGCAGCCAACTCTGTGCGAGGCGCTCCGTTCGGGTTCAGGCACCATCGATTGCTCATCTCCGGCTCCATCGGTCGACTGGGAGTCGGTCTCAAGTGACTCGACACCCCCCAACGGGTGGTGTCTCAGTTTGAAAGTTCGTGTCTGAGGCTGCCTTGAGGGGTTACGCTCGCTGGCGCAATCAACAAGGTGCCCCCGCGCCGCGTCAACGGCCCGGGGCCGTGGCAAAGGAGCCGTAACTCCAATGCAGCCGGAGGATATCCCGCGGGCTCTGCCCGTTGCCGTAGTGATCTACGGCCGCGACATACGTTTGGTCAGGTTTGGTCAGCGATCCCGCAATGCTCGCCGGGATCGTTTCCGTGTCGCAAGGAAGCGCAGGGGCCGATGCTCAACGTGCCCTGCGTGGGATGGAGCCTGCGGGCTCCGGTCTGCGGACTCTCAGCTACGGCGAGCTTGTGATCGACATAGCCGCACGTGCCGTGACCTTCGGGGGCACGGATATCGAGCTGCGCCCCCGCGAGTACGACCTACTGGCCTACCTCATCGGCGACCCCACCCGCGTCTACACCGAGCGGGAGCTGCTGCGCGACATCTGGGGCTACCGCTCGCAGGGCGTGACGCGCACGGTCCATGCGCACGCTTCGCGTGTCCGCAGGGCACTCGCACGGGCCGGGGCGCCCGGGTGGGTGCGATCGACACGGGGTGTCGGCTACCGACTCGCTCCGTGACAATGGAGGGCTGCGTGTGGCTCGGTCGCCCTCAAGACTTGTCGATAGCAGCCGATGAACGGGGTGTGCCCGGCTTGTGCGCGAGTGTTACAATAGGCGTCCGCTTGTACGGCTGGGCGTCGAGCCGTCGAAAGCCCCCCACCGATGTTCCAAACGGGTAGTAGAGGATTTACCCGAGCTAGGGGCTTTGATGATGATCGAGACAGAGGCGAACGAGAAGGAGATCGAGGATCGCGTTGCGGCGTGGATACCGGACGACTTCGACTTCCGCGTTGCCACTAAGCGGATCGATGGCGAGTGGTTCGCTTTGGCGGTCGATTTCGACATCACGGGCAAGGGCGTGACCCGTGCTGCGGCTGTACGCCAGATGGCCGAACTGCTCGGCCTCTATCTAGCGGCATATCTCGTCGATGGCGTGGAGTTCTACGGGGCGGTTCGACCAGTTCCGAGTCGGATGAGGTTCCGTATCCAGATGGAGAGCGCGGTAGGGCGGCTTATCAGCCGTCTGAACAGCAGTCTGTCGCTTTCGCGCGAGAACAACTACATCCTTCCGGTTTCCGAGGTTGCGGTCCACGCTCGCTGCTGACGGGTGCGTCGCAAGAAGCCCAGCGGCCAACTAAAGCGCGGCCCCTTCACTACCGCTGACGTAAAGCGGGCGCTGAAGAAGGATGGATGGAGCAGCAAGTCCGGTGGCGAGCACCAAACCGTGTGGGAGCATCCGTCCAAGCCGGGAAAGATCCCGATTTCCGAGGCATGGACCGCGCTACGTGCCAAGTGCCCGATCCTCAAGGGGATGGCGCGAACTATGAGCATTTCAGACCAGGACTTGCTCGAGCTGCTTCAGTAGCGGCTACGCTTTAGGGATGCCAGACCGCTCAAGCAGACGCCCCCAGGACCCGAACCAGCTCGGCAAGCTGATCGCGGACATTGCGACCGGCGAGACCGAAGATGACGCCGCGGACACGGGGAAGGACCCTGCTGCCGTTGCGCTTGGACGCAAAGGCGGATTGAAGGGCGGCAAGGCTCGGGCGGCGAGTATGACGCCCGAGGAGCGCCGAGAGGCCGCACAGCGGGCCGCAAAGGCACGCTGGTCACGCGACTAGCCCTCGATCGGCACTCGCAGAGGCAGGCGCGGAGCCACAGGGGGAAAGGCGCGCTCGAACAGGTCCTCGAACTCGGCCTTGTCGTCCGATATCCGCATCAGCGTCGTCACGGTTGAGATCTGCTTGTCGAGGTGGGGGTTTCCGGTGTCGGCTGTTAGGAACTGATGGAACTTGTGTGGGCGATACCCACGGTCGTTACGGGGATTGAGGCGCGCTAGCTCGTCATGTACGCCTGGGGGTAGCTGGTCGTAGACGTACTTGTTGATGAGCTTGCCGACGTAGGGAGTGCGCTTTGAGGTGCCCGGCTTGTAGTCCCATCCTTGAAGTCGGTAGATCTCGCGGAAGAACTCGTCGGGGAACCGCTTGATCCACGGGCGAAGCTCGGCGGCCACGTAGGCTTCGAGGATGCGTTGAAGCTCGTTACGAGCTCTCGTTTCCTGATAGCCGGTGGCCTCATCAACTAGGGCGATGATTCCAACGCGGGCAAGGCCGCGCACAAGGATCTCAGCCGCCCTCGCAGCGGGTAGCTGGCTCTTTAGAAGGTGGCCCTCGGCGCGTGCGTCGAGGTAGACATCGCAAACGGCCGGGAGCAGCTCGGCTCGGTATCCATAGGCGCGGCCTCCACCAGGTGGCGCGTAAAGGATCGGTTCTGCCAGCTCTTGCAGTTCATCGGAGAGGTAGGGCCGCAAGTTGGCCGCCGACAGGAACGCGGGGACCATGTTGGCACGTACGCCCGTGCCGCCCTTTGCCTTCGGGGCGCGCCCGAGGGCGGTCAGGAACGTCTGCTGATTGATGAGACGGGTCCCGTCCTCGGTGACAGCGCACTTGATCGAGGTGCTGCCGATCACCAGCTCGCCGTGATTTGGAGCCGCGACTGCCTGAGAGCCCCACCGTGCGGCGGCAGCCCGAGAGGCAATCGCCTTGCGGTCCTCGGGCGAGAGCTTCTCGGCGCGGGCCAGTCCACCGGCGCTCGAACCGCGCTTGGAGAGCGTCTGCGCGCTTCTTGTGACATCACTAGTCGGTTTAGCCATCTACTGCCTTCTTTCTTAGTCGAGCAAGCATGCTTGATAGGATCCTAGCATGACAAGTTATCTCCTAAGGTTTCCCCTTTGTGGGAGCCAGTTTTACCAGATCTTGCTACCGGTTGTCGACCATGCTTGCACGTCAAAGCAGGCTTGACATTGCCTGAGCGCTCTGGCATAATGTTCAGTATGAACCGGCTGAGCACAGAGAAGCGCGCCGCCATCCTCGGGATGCTGGTCGAGGGCAGCAGCATGAGGGCGACGAGCCGCATGGCGGGCGTCTCGATCAACACCGTCTCCAAGCTGCTGCTGGACGTTGGCGAGGCGTGCGCGGCCTACCAGGACGAGCACCTGCGGCAGCTGCCCTGCAAGACGATCGAGGCTGACGAGATCTGGTCGTTCGTCTACAGCAAGGCAAGAAACGTCCCGGAAGAACTAAAGGGCCAGTTCGGCGTCGGGGACGTGTGGACGTGGACGGCCCTGGACGCCGACTCCAAGCTGATCGTCTCCTGGTACGTGGGTGACCGGAAAATCGAAGACGCAGAGGCGTTCATGCTCGACCTCGCCTCTCGCGTGAGTGGACGTATCCAGCTCACGACCGACGGCAACGCGGCCTACCCGAACGCGGTCGGGTTCGCGTTCCGCCGGGACATCGACTTTGCGCAGCTCATAAAGCAGTACGCATCCGACCGCTCAGGCGAGGCTCGCTACAGCCCCCCTATCTGCACGGGTGCGCGCGTGCGGGTGGACCGAGGCGAACCGGACCCCACCCGGATCTCAACGAGCTACGTCGAGCGCCAGAACCTCACCATGCGAATGGGAATGCGCCGGTTCACGAGGCTGACCAACGGCTTCTCAAAGAAGCTCGACAACCACATGGCCGCCATCGCCCTGCACTTCATGCACTACAACTTCGCGCGGCCTCACAAGACGCTCGCCGACCCCTACCCACGCACCCCCGCGATGGCCACGGGCATCTCCGACCACATCTGGACTCCAGCCGAGATCGTCGAACTTTCAAAACTGAGACACCACCCCCCAACGACCCCGCTATATTCCGTGAAGTAATGGCGGCGGAGCGGCTCAGAAACCGGCCCTGCGGAGGTCGCTATGGCGACATCGTGCAGTCGATCGGCAACACGCCGCTGGTCGAGCTGCCGAACCTCTCGCCCAAGCCCGGCGTGCGCATCTGGGCCAAGCTCGAGTCGCGCAACCCCACCGGCTCTGTCAAGGATCGCGTGGCCCGTGCGTTGATCGAGGACGCGGAGGAGAAAGGCGCGATCGCGCCGGGACAGACCATCCTGGAACCGACCTCCGGCAACACGGGCATCTCGCTGGCGCTGATCTGCAAACTCAAGGGCTACCGGCTGAAGGTGGTCATGCCCGAGAACGTCACGCCCGAGCGCACCCAGCTGCTGAGCATGTACGGCGCTGAGATCGTCTACTCGCCCGGCGATCAGGGCTCAAACGGTGCCGTGGCGATGGCGCTGGAGATGGCCTCCGCGGACCCCTCCTGCTACATGCCCTACCAGTACGGAAACCAGGCCAACCCCAATGCCCACTACAACGGCACCGCGGTGGAGATCCTGGAAGAGCTCGACGAGGTCGCCGCGTTCGTGGCCGGGCTGGGGACGGGCGGCACGCTGATGGGCAACGGTCGAAGGCTGAAGGAGACGTTCGGCGACGCCGTCAAGATCGTCGCCGCCGAGCCCATGCAGGGCGAGCCCGTGCAGGGCCTGCGCTCGCTGGACGACGGCTTCATCCCGCCGATCATCGACATCTCCCTGCTCGACCGCAAGATCTTCGTGACCAACCACGACGCGATCGTGTGGACGCGCAAGCTGCTCGACGAGGAGGGTCTCTTCGCCGGCGTCTCGACCGGCGCGATAGCGAGCATCGCCGTGCGGATCGCCGGCGAGCTGGAGGAGGGCAACGTCGTCTTCGTCGTCGCCGACGACGGCTGGAAGTACCTGTCGAGCGGCATCTACACGCTGCCGGTCGAGGAGGTCGAGAACCTCGAGTCGACCGTCTGGTGGTGAGCTCGTCAGAGCGCTCGGGCGCCAGCCGCCGCTGATGATCATCGTCGCTGCCCTGCTGGAGGACATCGTCGCCCACGCCCGCGAGGAGTACGACGCCGAGTGCTGCGGCCTGCTCGCCTACGCATCGCTCGAGCCCGACGGCAGGGGAGAGGCGCGCGCCGTTCATCGCGCCACCAACATCTTCGCCAGTCGCAAGCGCTTCGAGATCGACGGCAAAGAGGTCCTGACGACGATCGACGAGTTCGAGGGCGAGGGCTGGGAGCTGGGCGCGATCTATCACTCCCACACCCACACCGCCCCATACCCCTCGCAGACCGACATCAACTTCGCGGCCAACTGGCCCGGCCTGGAGTGGGTGATCGTGGGCCTCGCCGGCGAGGAGCCGGAGATCCGCTGCTACCTGATCGACGCCGGCGAGGTGCAGGAGGTCGCACTCCAGGTGCGCTGATGACCGGCGAGGCGCTCGTCTGCCCGACCTGCTCGCGCGCGTATCCGCCCAGCGAGCGCTTCTGTGAGGCCTGCGGCATGCCGCTCGTGCTGGCCTCCGGCGCGCCGCCGCCGGAGGCCAGCGAGCGTCAGCAGACGGCCCGCAAGATCAAGCCCCAGTACGCCGAGGGGCCGCTCGTGAAGGTCGCACGCGCGGAGAGCCAGCCCGAGGCCGAGTTCATCGCCGGACTGCTGCTGGAGGAGGGCATCCCGAGCATGCTGCGCCGCGCCGGGGGCTTCGACGTCGCCGAATTCCTCGCGGCCGGGCCGCGCGACGTGCTCGTCCCGGAGTCCGGGGCCGAGGCTGCTCGCGAAGCGCTCTCCTGGGAGCGGCCCCCGGAAGCTGCGCCGCCCGCCGGGTAGCCGCAGCTCTAGACGAGGACCGGCTGGCCGGTGGCTTCGGAGGTGATCGAGCGGATCTCCTCGGAAGCGCGCTCGAACTCGGCATCCGAGAGCACGGGCGTGCCCTCGAACGGCAGTTCGCGCTGGAGCTCCACCCACGCGTTGGGGCCCATGTACTCGTCCTTGACCTTCACCGTGACCGGGCGCGGGATGCGGTAGGTGCGCAGGAGCAGGACGTGCAGGGGCTGGCGTCCACGCCAGCCGAGGCGCTTTTCGGCGTAGTCGGGAGTCCACACGTAGAACGGCGAGAGCGCGTCCACGCAGCGCGGGTCCACGACCGTGAAGTGATCCGTGACTTCGGCCCACGCGCGGATGCGCACGCGGTCGGGCTGTTGCAACGGGGCGCCCGAGACGAAGCTGTGCAGCGGGGGCTCGCCGTCGCTCCACACGCCCTCCTCGAGCGCGCGACGCAGCTCGGGCTGGTGGGACTCGCGAACCAGGTCGCCCGGCTGGTGGTCGAACGTGGGGTACAGGAAGAAGCGCTCGTGGGCGAGCCTGAATGGCTTCTCTCCCTGTGGCAGAACGCCCTTGCGGAGGGTTAGGAGCTGCTCCCCTTCCGCTAGCGCACGGACGGTGACAGCCCATTCTTTGAAAGCAATTGGCATAAAATAAGACAAACGGAACGACGAGGGAACATCTTGGCTACACAGCCAACGTCACTGCGAAGAGGAACGCGGCCGACTCCTTAAAGATACGAAACCTGAGCGAAAATCCCAAATCGCCTGCAAATGGGGGGTTTTTTTGCGAGCATCCACGGTGACAAACGTGTTACGAGGCGTGTTTCCAGCGCTCTCGGCGCAGCTCAGCAGCGCTTGGGACGCCGGCTCTGAGCGGCTACAGGCGTCGCCCGGCGAGGCCCTCGGCGGCCTCGATGATCGCCGCGTAGTCCTCCTCGCCATGGCCTCGGCCCATCGTTGCTGTCAGGAGATCGCGCGCGTGGGCGGCCGAGGCGAACGGAACGCCGGCTGTCTGAGCCTCCTCGAGGCACAGGCGCACGTCCTTGAGCATGTGTGCGGTCTTGAACAGCGTCGAGTAGTCGTGCTCGCGCATCGCCCTCGACTTGAGAGTCAGCTGAGTCGAGGCGCCGGAGCCGCCCGAGACGATCTCCACGAGGGCGTCGAGGTCGATCCCCGTGGCCCGGGCCAGCAGCAACGCCTCGGCCACGGCCGCCGCGTTGGCCGCGCCCAGGGCATTGTTGATCAGCTTGAGCGTCTCGCCCTTCCCCAGTTCTCCCACGTAGCGGATCAGCTCGCCCATCGTCTCCAGCAGCGGCAGGACGCGCTCGAAGTCGCCCTGCTCGCCTCCGACCATGATCGTCAGCGAGCCATCCTCGGCTCGCGGGGAGGAGCCGGTCACGGGGGCGTCGAGCATGCTCACCCCGCGCTCGCCCAGCGCCGCGCCGATCCGCCGCGTATCCGGCGGCGCGATCGTGGACATGTCGACGCACAGCAGGCCCGGCCGGGCGGATTCGATCACGCCGCCCTCACCTGTCAGGACGGAGGCGACCTGGGCTCCGTCGACGACCATGCTCACCACGATGTCGCTCGCCTGCGCCACCGCGGCCGGTGTGGGCTCCGCCGTGGCGCCGTGCTCGGCCGCCCAGCGCTCGGCCTTGCCGGGCGTGTGGGTCCATACGCTCAGCGCGTAGCCGGCGCGGGCGACGTTAGCGGCCATGCGCGAGCCCATGATGCCGAGGCCGAGGAAGCCGATACGTTCGAGCTTCGGATGCTCACCGGGGGGCATGCCCAAATCCTCCTCCACCCGGCGTTTCGATGCGTAGTCGCTGGCCGGCGAGCAGGCGACCCGTGAGCTTGCCGGGCACGAGCTGCCCGTCGATGAGGTCGCGCCCCGCAGCGCCGTCCGCGCCTCCGGCGGCGCCGCGCGGGCGGTGGCGGCGGCGCTCTGCGATCAGCGAGAAGGTCATCTCCGACAGCGCTTCGAGCTCGCGCACCACGCCATCGCCGCCGCGGTGGCGTCCCTCGCCACCCGAGCCGCGGCGCAGCGCGTACTCGACCACTCGCAGCGGGAATTCGCGCTCGAGCGCCTCGATCGGGGTGTTGAGCGTGTTGCTCATCGCCACGTGCACCCCGCTGGGACCGTCGGCGTCGGCGCACGCCCCCTGGCCACCTCCAAGCGTCTCGTAGTAGGAGAAGTCCGCGTTTCCGAGCGTCAGGTTGTTCATGGTGCCCTGACCCTGAGCGTACCCGAAGGCGCTCAGCACGAGGTCGGCCACACGCGAGGAGGTCTCCACGTTGCCGGCCGCCACCGCCGCGCCGGGCAGCGCGTTGAGGATGCTCCCGGACGGCGCGCGCACCTCGATCGGACGGTAGGCGCCGGCCGTCGGCGGGATGTCGGGATCCGTGAGCACCCGCACGGCGAACAGGCAGGCCGAGCGGGTGACCGCCAGCGGGCAGTTGAGGTTGCCCTCGTGCTGGGCCGCGCTTCCGCTGAAGTCGAGGATCAGCCGCTCCCCGACCACCTCCGCGCGCACGCGCAGGGCGAGATCGCCGGCCGGCGCCTCGAGCACGTCCTCGCAGTGGCGCTCTCCGTCCGCCAGCGCAGCCAGGCACGCACGCGTGCGCCGCTCGGAGTAGTCGAGCACCGCGTCGGTGGCCTCGCGCAGGCGAGCCGCCCCCAGCCGCTCGGCCAGCGCAGCCAGGCGCAGCGCGCCGGTTCGGTTGGCGGCGAGCTGGGCGCGCAGGTCGGCGCGCCGCTCCTCCGGCTGGCGCATCCGCCCGGCCAGCTCCTCGATCGTGGCCTCGTCCAGCGGACGCGGCGAGATCACCACGCCCTCCTCCTCGAGGCTGTGGCTGTCGGCCGGCATCGAGCCCGGCAGCCTGGCGCCCACGTCCGCGTGGTGCGCGCGGCTGGCCGCGAAGCCGATCAGCTGACGAGCGGACGCGAACACCGGGCTGATCACGGTGATGTCGGGAAGATGGGTCCCGCCGGCGAAGGGATCGTTGAGGATCCACGAGGCGCCCGCGCTGTGATCCTCGTCGAGCACCGCTGCCACGGCGGCCGGCATCGCCCCGAGGTGCACCGGTATGTGCTCGGCCTGCATGATCATCTGCCCGTCTGAGTCGAACAGCGCGGTGGAGGCGTCGCGGCGCTCCTTGATGTTCGACGAGTGCGCCGAGCGGATCAGCACGACGCCCATCTCCTGGCAGGCCGAGCGCAGCGCGCCCGTGAGCACCTGGAGCTCGATCGCGTCGAGCATCGCTCTAGGCCGCCTTCCAGTCGCGCAGGTGGACGGTGCCGTGGGCGTCCACCTCTCCCGACCAGCCCGGCGGGATCAGCAGGGTGGCGTCGGGCAGCGCACACAGCGCCGGGCCCGCCAGCTGCGTCCCCGGCGCCGGCTCGCCGCGCAGGACCGCGGCTGGCACGGGCTCGCCGGCGAACACGACCGAGCGCGTCTCGGTCGCCGCCACGGTTGCGGACGCGGCTCGCGGGCGTAGCGCGGGCGCTTCACCCCAGGCGGACACCCGCATGTTCACCAGCTCCACCTGTGCCGTCTCGTCGCGATAGCCATAGCGCTGCTCGTGGGCGCGCGCGAAGGCGCTCCGCAGCTGCTCGGGATCCAGCCACGCCGCCGGCCCGGATGGATCGAGTGACTCCTCGACGGGCAGCTCGAAGGCCTGGCCGCCGTAGCGGAGCTCGTGGCGGACCCGCACGAGCGCAGGTGAGCCCGGAAGCGCCTCGAGCGCCTCGGAGATCAGCGCGGCGCGCTCGTCTCGCAGGCGCTCGGCCGACAGCGCCTCGCCAGCGAGGATCACCGTCCGCGCGACATCGCGGCGCGGTGCGGCGGCGGCCAGCCCGAGCGCGCACAGCACCCCCGACGCGCGGGGGCACAGCACGCGCGAGATGCCCAGCTCGCGGGCCAGCGCCGCCGCGTGCAGCGGCCCCGCCCCGCCGAAGGGCATCAGGGCGAACCCGCGCGGGTCGATCCCGCGCTCGACCGTCATCAGCCGCAGCGCGCCCAGCATCTCGGCCTCGGCCACCCGCACGATCCCCTCGGCGCAGGCCATCAGGTCGAGGTCGAGCTCCCGGGCGAGGCGTGAGACCGCCTGCTCGGCGGCCGGCCGGTCGAGCTTCAGCCCACCGGCCAGCGGAGAGTCCTCGAGCAGTCGCCCCAGGATCAGGTTGGCGTCGGTCACGGTCGGCGCGACGCCGCCATGGCCGTAGCAGGCGGGTCCCGGGGCGGCTCCCGCCGAGGCCGGTCCGACACGCAGCGCGCCCCCGGCGTCGCGCCAGGCGATCGAACCCCCGCCCGCGCCCACCGTGTGGATGTCGAGCGCCGGCAGCGACAGCGGGCGCCCCGCGATCACCCGCTCGGCGGTCTCGGGCACGTGCAGGTCGTCGATCAGGCACACATCGCAGGAGGTTCCGCCCATGTCGAAGCAGAGCACCTGCGGCTCCTGCGCCAGCTCGGCCAGCAGCAGCGCTCCGCCGACGCCGCCCGCCGGACCGGAGAGCACCGTCAACGCCGCGTGCGCCCCGGCCTGCGCGGCGTCGGTGAGCCCGCCCGAGGACTGCATGACCTGCGGCTCGGCCAGCCCGATCGCCGCGGTCTGGCGGCCGAGGTCCCCCAGGTAGTCGGCGAGCAGCGGCGAGAGGGCCGCGTCGAGCACCGTCGTGGCCGTGCGCTCGTACTCGCGGAACGTTCCCACGAGCTCGCTGGAGAGCGAGACGTGAACACCCGGGAGCAGCTCGGCGAGGATCTCGCCCAGGAGCCGCTCGTGGCTCGGGTCGGCGTAGGAGTGCAGCAGCGAGACGGCCACGGCCTGCGGCTCGGCGCGGGCGATCTCTGCAACCAGCGCGCGTGCCGCGGCGGGGTCGAGCGCCTGCAGCGGCCCGTCGGGGCCGATCCGCTCCTGCGCCGCGAAGCGCAGCTCGGCGGGGACCAGCGGCTCGGGCGCCGCGGCGCACAGCCGGTACAGGCGCGCGCGAGCCTGGCGGGCGAGCTCGAGCACGTCGGTGAAGCCCGCCGTGGCGATCAGAGCGGTGCGGGCGGTGCGACCCTCGAGCAGGGCGTTCGTGGCCACCGTCATCCCGTGGGAGAAGCGCGTCACGTCCTGTGGTCGGGCGCCGGCACGGGCGAGGACCAGCCGCACGGCGGCGAGCACGCCCTCGGACTCGCGGGACGGCGTCGAGGGGACCTTGCCCGTGTGCACGGCGCCGTCCTCGCCCACGAGCACGGCGTCCGTGAACGTCCCGCCGACATCCACGCCGAGGAGCATCGGCTCAGACTACGGCAGGCTCACCGGCGATCGTCTCCCGAGACCGCCGGTCGATCAGGCCGCTACGAGCTCTCGATCCTCGGTG
>CABECW010000306.1_pt1 | contig 11841 bp, 9 predicted proteins | sample 3132931 | NCBI WGS metagenome assembly CABECW01 (sample SAMEA5534328, study PRJEB31848) | metagenome | biome: tundra; feature: field; material: soil | place: USA | collected 2013-05 | depth 0.15 m
AGGCGGCCCGACCCGAGCACCGGCCCCGGCGAACCCCGCGCGCACCAACCTGGCGGCTTCGCCCCACTGCTCGACGCCAAGGCCGCGAGCAGGCTGCTCGGCGTCCCGCACACCTGGCTGCTGGCGCGAGCACGCGAAGGCCGCATACCCCACCACCGCCTCGGACACTACGTCCGCTTCGACCCAGCGGATCTCAGAGCCTGGCTACGGGAGGCCAAGCACACGCCCCATGACTCGGCTCGAGCATCGAGGATGCGGAGCGCCTGACTCTTCTTGGGCACCACCGGCGAGCCCGACGCCGGCGGCAAGACGGGCTCAAGTCACGGGTTGCGGCGGGGGTCGCCGCAGCTACGTGCACCGGAGGCGGGCCTGCGGCCCTCTTGACCACGCGTCAAGCCACCATTACAAATCCATATAACAGCATTCGCGCGGCCATTCGTATAGGCTCGCGTCGCTGATCACATCATCGGCTTCTGAACGGGATAGGGGGGAGCATCTTGGAGCAGAATCACACGGTGCTTGGCGGGTCGCTGTACGCAAGGCACATCCGCCTGGCGGCTTCTCTGGGCGCCCGCATGGCGTATGTCGCCGTCGCTATATCTGCGCTCTTGGCTTGCTGCTCAGGCGTCGCCACGGGGGAGACGCCTGCTCCAGTGCTGGGGACCTCGGCACTGACGAGCCCGCCCCCGGCTCGTATCGCCGACGCCAAGATCAGCGAAACCTTTGCTCCCGTATGGCTGCGTGCCCCGCGTCGGGTCCGCGGTGGTTCAAACGTGCGCCTTCTGCTCGACCCCGTCTCCGCGGTTCGCTGTCAGATCTCACTTCGCGGCCCCCATCCAGGAGAGCAGTTCTCGTTGTCGGTCTCAGGTCACGGCCAACTGGCACAAATCACGCTTCGGACAAAACGCAACGCCACCGCAGGCGGTTGGGTTGCGAGCGCCGCCTGTACGGAGCCCGTGGGTCCGCAGATGAATGCGGCGGTGACCCTGATCGTTGTCAAAGCGGGGCGTGGGCAGGGTGCCCTCGTAGCGCCAAGGGGCGTGAGGGTGCAGCGCGAGCCGCTCTTTCGGGGCGACGGTGCCGCTGGACATGTCCGCGGTCGAGGCGCCGGACGCAACCCCTTCGACCCCACGCAATGCACCTGGTGGGCGTTTGAGAAGCGCGCCGATGTCTACGAAGCGGCCGTGAAAGCGGGTGTTCCCGCTGGAGGTCTCGTCGCTCACCCAGCGTTCCGCGAAGACTGGGTGTGGAATGGCAAGCGATGGGCCGAAAACGCCAGGCGCGCCGGAATACCCACCGGTACCTTCCCGGTGGCCGGAGCTCTATTCGTCGACACGAACGGCAAATACGGGCACGTCGCCTATGTCGAACGCGTAAATCCCGACGGAACGTTCCAGATCAGCCAGCACAACCAGAGCGGCTGCAACTGCTCGACAGCCACGACGACATCGACTCAGTATCCAGGACGGCCCGGAGTCGAATTCGTGTACGGCGGACCAGCGGGCAATCCTTACGCCCCGAAGGCAAGCGACTATCTGGGCCACATCGTCCAGTGGAATGGCGACAAAAACGCGCAGAAGACAGCCTGGCTGGTCGGAGTAGACGGCAGGCGCTACTGGATACCCACGATCGCGATCTTCTGGTGCCTGAAAGAACAAGGTCATCCAGGACCGGACGTACTGTCGGCGACGATCCTCGAACAGCTTCCCGACAGCGGCCAGCAGGCGACGTGCAGCGGCGGAAAAGGGCAAGGCTCAGAATCCACACCAAAATCTGAACCTCTACCTCACGAAGAACCGACCGTCGCACCGCCCACCACGAGCACCTACTCTGAGACGACCGGTGGCGTGACGCATACCTGGACGAACTACACGAACGCGGGCGGAACGCAGGGTCCGTCGATTCCCTCGAATGCAACGGTTCAGATCGCGTGCAAGCTCACTGGGTTCCGAGTCGAAGACGGCAACACCTGGTGGTATCGCGTGGCATCGAGCCCATGGAACGGCGCCTACTACGCCTCTGCTGACGCGTTCTACAACAATGGTCAGACCTCTGGAAGTCTCCACGGAACGCCGTTTGTCGACCCGGGCGTCCCTGACTGTTGAGGTGTGAACAGTTGCCTCTGAACCTACACTGGCGACCCGCGTCCGGTCTCGCCGCGCTCATATCGGTCCTAGCCGCCGTCGTGTGTGTCAACGTTACCACGCCGACCGTTGCGTCTGCTTCTCAGACTGAATGTTTCAGTTATGCCTATGCGTGTACGCCTGGGTATGACGCGACGAATACCGAGGGAACTTGGGCTTGGTCTCACTATGGTGGCAGCTACGCGGTCAACGCAAACGGTTACCATAACTGTACGCTGTATGCGGCGTGGCGCCTTGAGCAGAACGGTCTTGGGGATCCGGGTAACTGGGGTAACGCGGTCGAATGGATCAATCACACGAGCCATAACGGGACTCCTGCGGTTGGGTCGATCGCGTGGTGGGGTAGCGAGGTCGGGGGTGGGTTCGGTCATGTGGCCTACGTCGATCAGGTCAGTGGCGGCAGCGTTCATGTGATCGCTGACAACTATGTTGGTCCAAGCTCGAATGGGTACACCGACTCGGGGTGGATCCCGGCGAGTTCCGTCGACGCGTTCCTCCACCCACACGATCTTCCGGTCGAACCGCCGCCACCGCCGCTTACCGAAGCCAATCTGTTGCGGGATGGTGGGTTTGAGTCTGGTGGTTTGGGTTGGGGTGTGTTGGGTCCGGGGTTTGTCAACTACACGAGCTATGCGAACGGCTCGGCGCATGATGGGCAGCGGTATGAGGAGTCGAATACGAGCGCGGGCGGGGGGTCGCTCTATCAGGATGTTCCGGTGAACATGGTGCAGGGGCAGTCGGCGACGTTCTCGATGTGGGCTCGGTTGGCTCCTGGGACGACGCCTGGCGGGCAGAGCGTGACCTTGTGTTTGTGGGCTTTGTCGGGTGGGAACGTGGCGGCGTGTCAGAACAAGGTGTTGACGACCGCGTGGCAGCAGTTGCAGGCGACGACGACGATGCCGGCGGCGACGGGTTCTTTGCGTGCGCAGCTTTATGAGAGCAGCCCAGGCGTCAACTACGACTTCGACGGCGGGAGTGTGGGCGCGCCGCAGACGGCCGAAGCCGTATATGGCCCCGCGGCGACCTCGCCGCCGATCGTGGCCGGCGATCCAGTCGTCGGCCAGGCGCTCACGTGCATCGGAGCTTCATGGGCGAACGAACCGACATCGCTTGTCGACGGCTGGCTGAGGGACGGCAGCCCGATCGCGGGTGCAGGCGCGGCCACCTACGCCCTGACCAATGCTGACATTGGGCACATGATCAGCTGCGAGGTGAGCGCCGAGAACGATGCGGGCTCGGCGACGGCGGTCTCAGGTCAGGTTGGGCCTGTGACCCTCTCTGCCAATTTGGCCCTCGGCGCGGGCTCGACGTCGCCCTCCGCAGGACCGGCCGCAAAGGGGGGCGTCCTCTCCAGCAGCACCCGCAGCCAGTGCATCGTCCCGAAGCTGAGGAACATGACCCTGACGCAAGCTCAGATGGCACTCCGCCGCTCTCACTGCCGGCTCGGCAAGGTTCACCATACCTCCGTCGCTAGGCAGGGTCAAAGGCTGAGAGTTAGCAAGCAATCCGCGACCCCTCGCAGCCGGCACAGATCAAGCTACACAGTTAGCGTCACCCTGACAGCGGTACGGTAGGCCGCGGAGGACGCTCGTCCTCGAGCACCTTACGCAGCTCATTGGCAGCCACCTCGCGCACGCGCGCATCGCCGGCTCGGAGCGAGTCGACGATGGACAGGAGCTCTGCGAGAGCCGGGCTGTCCCGGCTCCCCGGCGGCTACAGGTAGCGCCCGAGCGCAATCGCCATCCCAAGCCCTGCACCTGCTGGCCTACAGCACGAATGGGATGATCGCGCGGACGCGCGCCTTGTACTCCGCGTAGGCGTCCGGAAAGTGCCTGCTCATGATCCGCTCCTCCTGCCGGGCCTTCCACCAGAGCCCGCCGCAGAGCCCGATGAAGAGGGCAAAGCCGATCGCCCGCCCGTAGGCGATCGCCGTACCGAGCGCCATGGCGATCAGGCCGGTGTAGATCGGATGGCGCGCCAGCGCGTACGGGCCAGACTCGATCAGCTCATGATCTTGCTTGAACGTCACCTCTGCGCTCCAGTTGCGACCCAGCGTGATCCTCGCCCAGACCGTGAACGCGGCTCCTGCGGCAACCACGCAGTCCGTCAACGCTCCCAAGGCGAGCGTTGTCCTCCAAAGATGTGAGTGTGAGGACACGTGCAAGAGCCGCCCGGCAGCGATCAGTCCAATGACGAGGACGACCGTCACCACGCGATAGCCGATCAATCCTCCTCGCTCGACCGTACGCTTGGTCGGGAAGGCCATGATCAGCCAATAGAGCACCCAAGCTATCCAGCAGCACCCAATGAACAGCCATGTCGTGTCTGTCATCTCCTGGCTCCCGGCGCACGCTCCTGAAGCTCAGTCGCCGAACTCGCTGCGTACGCCCGGCGGGGTCAGCGCGGCGATGTAGTACTGCGGCATGTGATCTCTGGGCGAGGCGTGGAACTGGAGGCGTCGCGTCAGCTTGAAGTCCGCCGCGAAGACCGACAGCAGCGAGTCGGCGATGGCCAGCGGGTTGCGCAGCTGCTTGAGCGGCGCGTTGTTCGGATCCCATTCCCCCTTGTCTCCCTTGGGCTTGTACTGGTAGCCGGTCCCGAAGTGCTTGAACCGATCCGACTCCGCCGGCGGCAGCTGCGGAACGATGTCGTTGGCGTACACGTAGCGGATCACCCGCTCGCGCAGGAAGTCGTGCCGATCGCAGTCCTCGGCGAGCTCGGGGCTGGCGATCATCGGCGCGCCGAAGGTGTAGACCGCCTTCAGCCTGCTGAGGATCGGTCGCCGATAGGCCGGCTCGACCGCGAGCATCGCCGCGCTCGCCCCGCCGAGGCTGTGGCCGGTGATGTAGAGCGCCTGCAGCTTGCTCTCGAGCTTCTCGGCGCTCGGCCTAATTGAGTGGCCCTCGACGGCGCGCTTGAGGGCTTTGAGGATCTCGTAGCGCGTCGAGCGCACGTTACGGTAGAAGCCGCTGTGCACGTAGCCATCGCCGGAGCCGCTCGGGGACGGGACGTCGATGTGCGTCGGATCGATGTTCGCGTCCGTGAGCCAGGTGATGAGGCTCGTGGGCGGCGTCCCCCGATAGCAGAGGATCACCGCGCGGCCGTCCCTGCTCTGGACCAGAAATGACGTCGAGGTGATGAACAGGGCGTCGACGTACTCCTCGATCATCACGCAGTAGTTCTCCTCGATTCCCATGCGCGCCATCATCATCGCGACCGTCTCGACTCCGGAATAGGCGTAGGCCGAGCACACCGCCATGACGTGTGCGAGCGTCTCGTCGGGGTAGGTCTCGACAGAGACGAGTTCCTCGACGAGGTTGGGGTAGACCGGGAAGGTCTCCGTCCGCTCACGCTTGAACGGCCTGAGCTCCGCGTAGCTGGGGGCGACGCAGTCCGTGACCTGCACCAGGCGAGCCTAGTGGATCCGAAGGAATGGAACAGGATCCGCCTGTCGCACCTGAGCTACGCTGTGCCCTGGCATGCGCGAGATCACACAGCGACAGTTGGGCAACGTGAGCGAGCTCTCGCCAATTCGCCGACGCCGATTCGTGCCGGCTGAGGTGGCCATCGCGGCATTTTCCCGCGTGGGCCATATCGACTACGAGCAGTTCCGCGCCGACGTCGATCGTTTCGTAGATCAGGACCCAACGCCGCGTGCCTGAGGGAGCGGCCGAGGGCGACGGGCGCGACTTTGTCCGGCCCACGGGTATATAGGTCCCATGTACGCCAACCCTCTCTCAAAGCCCGGCCACGCCGCGATCGGCGGGTTCCTGGCGCTCCTGCTGAGTCTGCTCGCCACCGTCCTCGCGCTGCCCCTCCCCGGCGCCCTCGCCGCCACCTCGGTCCCGGCCGTCAGCACCTCGGGCTCCTCCAACGTCACCTACTCATCGGTCATCCTCTACGGCAACGTCAACGCCCGCGGGCTGGCCACCAACTACGTCTTCCAGTACGGCACCACCAGCGGCTACGGCGGTCAGACGCCGCTCGCTCCCGCCGGCAACGGAACGATCTCGATCAAGCTCAGCCAGAGCGTCTCCGGGCTGCAGCCCGGCACCACCTACCACTACCGGATCGTGGCCGTCAACTCGGCCGGCACCGCCAACGGCAACGACCGCACGTTCAATACGGCCGCCGTTCCCCTCTCCGTGCAGATCGCCGGCGTGCCCAACCCTGTCCTGTTCGGCAACCCCTTCGTCGTCGAGGGCCACCTGTCGGGAACCGGCGCCGCCAACCACGAGGTCGTGCTCCAGGCCAACCCCTATCCGTATCTCGGTGGCCTCAAGAATGTGGGCAATCCCGAGGTGACCAACTCCTCCGGTGGCTTCTCCTTCCCGTATGTGGGCCTGCTCGAAAACGCCCAGCTGCGCGTGGTCACCGTCGGCAAGCCCGAAGTCGCGAGCCCCGTGATCGTCGAGAGCGTGGCCGTGCGCGTGAGCTTCCACGCGCGTCATGCCCGCCGCCGCGGCTACGCCTATCTGTATGGCACCGTCGCCCCCGCCGAGGTCGGCGCTCTGGTCGGCTTCCAGCTGCTCCAGCCCGGGCGCTCGGTCAACGAGGGCGGAACCGTCGTCAAAGCCGCCACCCCCACCGTCTCGCGCTTTGGCCGCGTCGTGCGCGTGCGCCATCCCGGTCTCTATCGGGCTCTCGTCAAGGTCAACGACGGTGCCCACGTCTCCAGCTACAGCGAGCCGATACTCGTTCGCTGAGCACTGCCTGCCAACTCGGAAGACAGGAGACGACTATCGGGAATCATGCCGATGGGCGATAAATGCAGGGAGTGTGTCGGAAAGTCACGCCCGCGTTCGTATTAGGGGTATGCGCTCGAAAGTACGCCCCCGCCGCTACATCGCCAGGCACTGGCTGCTGATCCTGCGGCCGCTGCTGCGCTTCAGCCTCACCCGCGACGCGTTCGTGCTGCGCGGGATCGGCAACCGTGCCGGTCCGGTGCTGCGGCCCGACCGCAGAGGCCGTCGCCGGGGGCGCTACGAAGGCGCTGAGCGCCGCCGTACCCAGGTCGCATAGACCGGTTCGGGGATACCGCTCTCGAAGAGTTCCCGGCCGCTCCGCGGGGCTTCTTGCGCTGCTTCGAGCGGCGCCTGGGTGGAGCGCCCGCGACTCTCCACGTCCGCGAAGGCCTCGAGCGCCTCACCGGACTTCGTCAGCGTGAGCTCGGGGTAGCTCTGCATCGCCCAGCCGCCGTCGTTGCGGGAGTAGACGATCAGGGCCCTTAGCCAGCCAGCTTCCTGATAGGGGCGGCTGTTGCCCAGCATCCCGCTGAGATCGCTGGCCGCGACCGTGCTGTCCTTCACGCTGAAGCCATGGCAGCCGACCCCCCCTTCGATGCCCGTCGGGTTGTTGACCTCTTCGGCGCAATAGCCGACCTCCGAGACGATGATGTTGTTCTGGCCAGAGGTCATCGCGGCCTGGATCAGGGGCAGCGACTGGATGCCTTCGCTCTCCTGGTCCTTGACGCCCGACGGTGGGCCGTACGGGTGCAGGTACCAGCCCTCGATTTCGCTGCCCAGCCTCGGCTGTGCCCCGTACATCGCGGGCACCCAGCCCTTGCCGGTGGCCGCCACGTAGATATCTCCGGCGGGAATCTGCGCGGCGGCGGCCGCGGGCAGGAGCGCCGCGATCACATCCGCGTACTCGCCGCCGTTGAACTGTGGGGTGGTGTAGCCCCAGGGCTCGTTCATCGGTTCGAGCAGCACTCGCATCCCGGGGTAGCGCTCGCCCACCAGAGACAGGACCGCGGATGCCGTTCTCACGAAGCCTTCGACATAGCCCCCGATCGTGTTCTTGCCGGCGGCTTCTTCGCGGGCGCTGCGCGCTTGGGGGAATTCCGGGTCGGACGCGAAGGCGTAGCCCTGGCGCGAGTAGCCCCGGTACTCGATCGTGACCACCGGGGTCATGCCGTATTCGTGGTCTTCTCGCAGGCGTCTTTCGAATTCGGCCGTTTCCGTGCCTCGTTCATCCTCGCTCGGAAGCCTGCCCGCTTCGATCTCGAAGCTGCGGTCATAGACGATCCCGTGCAGCGCGAACTGCCCGACCCAGCCGAGGTATTTGGCCGTGGCGTTGTTGAGCCCCAGCCAGCGCGGGTTGGGCGGTGGGTCATAGGCGTACTGATCGGCCGTGCTCGCGGGCGAGGTGCCGTTTGCATCCGTGACGGACACCGCCTGCAGCCCGGCGCCCGCCGGGCTCTGTGCGCTGAGCCGGGTCGCCGATTCCACCTCCACGCCCGTCGCGACCTCGGCGCCGAACCTCACGGTGGCGCCCGCGAGGAACCCCGTGCCGGTCACGCTCACCCGCGTCTGGCCCCGTTCCGCTCCGTTGTTCGGCGCGATCTGCGTGACCGTCGGGGGCGCCGCGGCCGCCCCGGCGCCGGCGCCCGCGCCGAGGCCCGCGAGGCAGGTCGTGACGAGGAGGAGAGCGAGTGCGAGCGAGCTCGCTCGACGCCTCCTCTCGCCGGCATGCATCGCGTTCGCGGGCGCCCGTCGATCCAAGGGCCAGAGGCTACCGGGGCCCCATCCATGGCCCGCCCTAAGGTAGAGCCGTGATCGACCTGCACTGCCACGTGCTGCCGGGGATCGACGACGGGCCCGAGACGATCGAGGGCTCGCTCGCGCTCGCTCGCGCCGCGAGCGCCGCCGGCACTCACATGATCGTGGCCACGCCGCACGTGAGCGCGCACTATCCCAACGACCCCGACACGATCGCGCGCCTCGTGGCCGAGCTCAACGAGCGCCTCGTGGCCGAGGGGATCGCCGTGGAGGTGCGCGCCGGCGCCGAGATCGCGCTCACGAGCGCCCTCGAGCTCCCGGCCGAGCAGCTCGCCCGCCTCACGCTCGGCGGCGGGCGCTGGCTCTTGATCGAGCCCCCCTTCACTCCCACCGCCAGCGGCATCGACGCGATGCTGGTCGACATCGCCCGCGGCGGACATGGCGTCGTGATCGCCCATCCCGAGCGCTGCCCGGCCTTTCACCGCGACCGCACCGTGCTCGAGTTCCTCGTGCGCGCCGGCATGCTGACCTCGATAACCGCGGGCTCGCTCGTGGGGCGCTTCGGCGGCGAGGTCCGCCGCTTCGCGCTCGCGCTCGTGCGCGACGGGCTCGTCCACAACGTCGCCTCAGACGCCCACGGCGCCACCAAGCGCGCTCCCGGGATGGCCGAGGAGCTCGGCGAGGCCGGACTGCGCCCGCTCGCCGCCTGGCTGACCGAGGAGGTCCCCGCCGCGGTGCTGGACGGCGGTGAGGTCCCGCCGCCTCCCCGCGGCGCGATCGAGGCGCTGCGCCCGCGACGATCCTGGCCCTGGCAGCGCCGCTGAGCCACCTGCCGGGCCGTTGCGCCTCTGGCGTCCCCGAGCGCAAAAACCGCTCTCGCCACAACGTTTGACTGTTGTGGACGGATTCCCGCCCAGGCACCGGGTAGGAGGGGGCCGAGGTGTCCGCTGAGGCCGTGCCGCTCGTGGCCCAGCACGAGCTCGCGGTCGAGCGCGAAGGGCGCCTGATCGAGGCTCTCGGCTGGATCGGCCTCGCGCTCCTGCCTCCCGCCGTCCTGATCTACCTGTCCTTCAACGCCGGCGGCTACTTCCCCAGCGCGAGCGGCTTCGTCACGATCCTCCTCGCCCAGGCGCTGGTGCTGCGAACGACGCTCGCCGCGCGTCCCTTCGAGGGCTTCAGCCGCTCGCTCGCCGTGCCGCTCGGGGGGCTGGCCCTCTACGCCGCCTGGCAGCTGACCTCGACGCTGTGGTCGCACGCCACCGCGCGCACGCTCGACAGCTATGACCGCACCCTGCTCTACCTGCTCGCGTTGGCCCTGTTCGGCTCGCTGCGCTACACCCGCCGCCACGTCGACCGGGTCCTGCGCTGCCTCGTCGCAGGGCTGGTCGCCGTCTGCCTGATCGGCCTGGTCTCACGCGTGCTGCCGCATCTGTGGCCGACCGCGAGCAGCTTCTACGACGAACGCCTCAACTACCCGCTCACCTACTGGAACGCAGAGGGGATGATGGCGGCGATCGCGCTGATCCTCGCCTTCCATCTGAGCGCCGATCGCGCCGGGCACTGGAGCGTGCGGATCCTCGCGGCCGCGGTCATTCCCGGTGTCGCCGCCACGCTGCTGTTGACCTTCTCGCGCGGAGCGCTCGGCGTCACGGCCGTGGGCCTGCTCGCCTACTGCCTGCTCACGCGCCTTCACACGCTGCCGGGCGCCCTGCTCGCGATCGTCCCGCCGACGGCCATCGCCCTGCGCTCCGCCTGGGACGCAACGCTCTTGGCGACCACGAAGGCGACCAGCCCCGCGGCCGTGGCCCAGGGCCGCCACGTGGCGATCGTGGTCGGCGCCTGCATGCTCGCCGCGGGCGCCCTGCGCGGCCTCACGCTGCTGCTGGACGGCCGCCTGGCGACGCTGCGGCCCGTGCGCTCGCCGCCGCCCCGCCGCGTGCGCCTGGGGCTCGCGGCGGGCTGTGGCGCGCTCGTGCTGGCGCTCGTACTGGCCCTGGGCGGCTACGGCTTCGCGCACCGCCAGTACGAGCGCTTCGTGCACACGAACACCGCCGGGCAGACCGTGCACACGCGCGACCGCCTCTCGGATGTGACCAACAACGGGCGCCTGTCCCTGTGGAAGGCCGCCCTGCACATCTACGACACGCAGAAGCTGCGCGGCACCGGCGCGGGCACCTACCAGCTCTACTACCCCCGCTACCGCAGCGAACCGCTGTATGTGGCCGACGCCCACTCCCTCTACCTGCAGGCCCTGGCCGAGCTCGGGCTGGTGGGCTTCGCCTTGATCCTGCTCGTCGTCCTCGGGATCCTCGCTGGCCTCTTGGCTCGTGTCAGGGGTCCGGATCGAGGGCTCTACGCGGCCCTGTTCGCAGCCACGCTCGCCTGGTCGATCCACCAGGCCTTCGACTGGGACTGGCAGATGCCGGCCGTCACCCTCGCCGTGCCGATCCTCGCGGGGCTCGCGCTCGCCCGCCGCGGTCGCGGCGGGAGCGGGCAGCGCGGGCTGCCCGCTCCCAGGACGTTCGTGGCGCTCGGGTGGCTGGCGCTCGCGGTGGCGCCGCTGCTGATCGCCACCTCCTACGCGCGCCTGCACTCGAGCGCTCAGGATCTCCGTCGCGGCGACTGCGTGGCCGCCAAGCGCGAGGCGCTCTCCTCGCTTTCGCTCTCCGCCAAGCGTCCGCAGGCCTACGTGATCGTCGGGGTCTGCGATCTGCGCCAGGGCTTTGCCCAGGCGGCCGTGCCCGCGATGGCCAGCGCCGCGCGGCTCGAGCCCCACAGCTGGGAAGACGCCTTCTGGCTGGGCGTGGCCCGCGCCGCCGCCGGGATCGATCCGCGCGCGGCCATCGCCCGCGCGATCGCGCTGGACCCGCTGGAGGAGGGGTTGCGAAACGCGGCCCGCCGCCTGGCCTCGAGCGACCCGCGCAGCTGGGAAGCGGCCGCGCCGCGACTGCGCTTCGAAGCGCTGGCCTCGGGCAAGTTCGCCCTCACGAGCCTGTGAGGAGATTTCGGATCGTCGAACTAATTCACGCGGGCCGCGTCGGAAAACGCCCCCGCCAAACGTATATGGGTGCAGAGGCCGGACACAGATCTTCCCGGCCGACCGCAAACAAGGACGTAAGGAGACTGAGATGAGGCGTAAGAACGACGCACAGCGCGAGGTGGAGGGCGTCGCTCAGCGCCTGCGCAAGGAGCGCCCC
>CABECW010000313.1_pt1 | contig 11717 bp, 15 predicted proteins | sample 3132931 | NCBI WGS metagenome assembly CABECW01 (sample SAMEA5534328, study PRJEB31848) | metagenome | biome: tundra; feature: field; material: soil | place: USA | collected 2013-05 | depth 0.15 m
GGACGCGCTTGAGGACCTGAAGGACAAGGCCGACCGGAGATGACCGACCGTGCGCGCTCGCGGAGATGACGCTGCCCGCGGCGGGCCGGGCCGCGGCGGTCGCTCACCCCGCCTTGCGCCGGTCGCGCCGCGGCCAAGCAACTCCGCGACCTCAGGGTGGTGAGAGGATGAGATCCGGAATCGTCAGTCTCCTCTACTTGGTCGTCGGGGCGGTGCTCGCCTCCTCACACCACTACTTCGAACACGCCAGCACTCTCAAGCCCATCCTGTCAGCGCTGCTGGCCATCGTCCTTTGGCCGCTCCTGCTCCTCGGCATCAACCTCCACATCAAATAGCCCCTCCCGCCGCTCCGAAGCGGCGGGGCTTTCTACTCCCGGCCTCCTCAGGGAAGCGACGTAGATACCCCTTCGCGTATTGGCAATCCGTGCCGCGGCCCTGAGCGGCAGCGCCCCCCAGTCCGACTACCGCTTTGAGGGCGAGAGCGATCCACGGGTTTGAGAACCGCGGCAGCACCGACACTTCCCTATCGCGGAGCCTGCCGCCCAACCGGCCGAGATCCTGCGAGGATCAGCGCGGTGACCGTCGCCGAGCTTTGGCTGCGCGGACAGGTGGGCTGGCCGCGCAGCTTTCCCATCGCGCAGTTCCCGAACCCGCCGCTGCTCCTCGCGTTCGCGGGGTGGGGACTCGCCGCTGTGGCCGGTGACACAGCACACGACGTCGGCCACGCGGTCTTCACCATCGGCCTCGGCGTGTGGGCATGGGAGGAGGCGGTAGGCGGGGTCAACTGGTTCCGTCGTCTCGTCGGGGCGGGAGCGCTTGTCTGGATCATCGCCGGCCTGGCAAGCGAGCTATGAGGGCCGCCGACCGAGCTTGAGACTCCTGCAACCGAATCCGCGCGTCGGCCGACGGGGTTTGCGCTTGGCTTTGGCGTCGTGCCATCGATTCGAGAAGGCCAGTTCGGAGGAGTACATTGGGGGCATGAGCTGGAGAGTCCCCGGACAGGCGATTCGAGTTGTTATCCACGACTCCGATGGCGGCATTGGTCACTACTCACGCGATCAGGACGACGACGGGAGAGTGATCTGGCGCGAGGGGCGCCCCGACGAGTTGACCCCGGCTCCCTCGGACGGGGGCATCGATGACGACCGTCGAGCTACTTGACGCCCTCACTACGTCGCTGCAACACCCCTAGCTGCCAGAGCTCACCGGCTGGTGCGGCACTGCTCGATCAGGAGATCGACATGGGCTTTGACCGGTACCGCGAGCCGGCTGGCGAGCTCGCGAGATCCTCCGCTCTGGGGCCTGCGGGTAGGCTCTGTGGGTGGCGAGTGGCTTGGTTGAGCGTGTCGATAGGTGGGCAGGTCAGGGGATCGAGGTCGCGATCGGTGGGCATCATCGCCGCCGGCTACAGCGTGTTGGCCGAATCGATCAGTTGGCTCCGCCGGACAGCCCATCGCTGTGGGCTGCCGGCGATCCGCTGCCACGCACGGGGTGCGCGCTTGACGTGTTGGTTGACGGTGGGGAGGCGCTGCCGGGCATCGCAGAGGCGCTCGCCGGTGCCCGCTCGCATGTCCATATCGCCGGATGGCACGTCACACCTGATTTCGGGCTGACGCGTGATGATCAGGCGACTCGACTGCGCGATCTGCTCGGTGATCTGGCGGAGCGAGTCGAGGTCAGGGTGCTGCTGTGGGGGGGAGCGCCACTGCCGGTCTTCACGCCGGCTCGCGCGGCCGTACGCCGCGTGCGCGAGGAGTTCACCCGCGGCACGCACGTGCAGTGCGCGCTTGATTTCCACGAGCGACCGATGCATTGCCACCACGAGAAGCTCGTTATCGTGGACGGCGAGGTCGCGTTCGTTGGCGGTATCGACCTGACCTCTCTCGGCGGCGATCGATTTGACAACAGCGATCATTTGATGCGCGGCCGTCTGGGATGGCACGATGCCTCCAGCCGGGTGCGCGGCCCAGCGGTCGCCGATGTCGCTGCGCACTTCGCGGCCCGTTGGCGCGCGGTAACCGGCGAGCATGTCGAGGACACGCCGCCGCTGGCCGCCGCCGGCGACGTGGAGCTCCAGGTGGTACGGACCGTCCCTGAGAAGATCTATGACTTCTTGCCCCAGGGCGACTTTCGCATCTTGGAGGCGTACACGCGCGCGCTGCGGTCGGCTCGCAAGCTCGTCTATCTCGAGAGCCAGTTTCTTTGGTCGGCACAGGTGGTCGAGATCCTCGCCAGCAAGCTTCGCGAACCGCCGAGCGACGATTTTCGCATCGTCGTGTTGCTGCCCGCGAAGCCGAACAACGGCGCGGACACGACGCGGGGCCAGTTGGGGGTCCTGGCTGGTGCCGACAATGGCGCCGGTCGCTTCTTGGCTACGACTATCTCAGCCCGCAGCGGGGGGCTCACCGGCGCGCTATACGTTCACGCCAAGATCGGGATCGTCGACGACGCCTGGCTGACGGTGGGGTCGGCCAACCTCAACGAGCACTCGTTCTTCAACGACACCGAGATGAACGTCGTGACGTGCGATCCCACCATTGCTCGCGAGACGCGGCTGCGCCTCTGGGCCGAGCATCTGGAGCGCTCGGTCGAGGAGGTGTCCGGCGAGCCGGTCCGGGTCATCGACGAATTGTGGCGCCCGATCGCCGGCGAGCAGCTCGAGCGCCGAAAGCGAGGCGAGCCCCTAACCCATCACCTCCAGGAGCTCCCAGGCGTCTCGCGCCGCTCGATGGGACTCCTTGGACCCCTTGACAGCCTGCTTGTTGACGGCTGAATCTGGCCGGGGATCGCAATGATCCGCACAAGCGAGTAGAGTCGTTGTTGGACGGTCGCTGACCAAGCCGACCAGCTGTCGCTGCCGCTGAGCTTTTGCCGTCGCTGCGACTAGCCGATTCGATTGACCTCCGCCCGCGTGGATCCCTTCGGGTTCGCGACCCGCCGGGTATCGCCCGGAAGGGATGGAGGACCAACAGGAGGTTCCTCTCGTGTTCAGAGCGAGACCAGCAGGCTCTGCTTCGGAAGTCGATACGGATGGTCGGCCCGTCAGAGCGTCGCGCCGGCAGGGTAGGCGTGAAGGTGGCGGCGTGGGAGCGCTCGGGCAAGGCGCGGATTTGCTCGTGCGCGTCGTTCAACTCGTTGTCAGCATCGTCGTGTTGATCATCGTCGCTGGGATTCTGCTGGTGGTGCTCAAGGCCAATCCGGCCAGCAGCATCGTCTCGGAAGTCCACAGCTGGGCACGCTGGCTCGCCGGCCCGTTCGATGGCATGTTCAGCTTCCATAGCGCCAACGACGCTATCGCCGTCAACTGGGGCATCGCCGCGGCCGTCTACCTGTTCGCGGGCGTACTGATCGCGCGACTCATCGGCGGCACCCGCCGTGAGCGCCCACTTCAGAGCTAGACATGCGGAGCCAACCCAACTGAGACTCGGGAGGTGACCATGCTCACGCTTCTCCTCATCATCATCGTAATCCTGCTGCTTACCGGCGGTGGATTCGGCTACCGCCGCCGCGGCCGCCGCCTGTAAACCGAGAACGCGAGGATCACGCCAGGGCTGCCCGGCGTGATCGGCCGATCGTCGCCCGTCAGTGCTTGGCGTCGATCTCTTGGCCGCGCTTTTGAAGGAAGCTGCCGAACGCGCCAGCCAGCGCGGCGACTACCGTGATCGCCCAGATCTCCATGAAGACATCTAGGATCCGTCCGCCGGCCGAGATCGGATTCTTGATCTGCGAGGAGACGGTCAGCAGCTGAGTCGTCGTCCAGAACACGGCGCTGCCGATTGTCTTGATCTCGGTCTGCTGGGAGTGGCGCTCGAGCAGGAACGCCATGATCGCGCAGAACAGGTCAATACCGACAGTCGCCACGACGATCGTCACAAGGTGGTCGCGCAGCCGACGATGCGTGGGCGTCGCCGCGCGAAGAACGTCACGAAACTCGCGGCCAGCGGACCCCAGCACTCGAAGCGGCATCGAGTCAATCGTCGCGGGCGCGCCGGACGTCTGTGCAGCTATCGCCCGTCGGCCGGGTGCTTGATCCCCATCAATTCGCGATGCGCCTGCGTACTCCCTTGACATGCGTCGAGGTCTCCGATACCAGGACCACGGACGTCTCGCGGACCGCCCTGCGCCATGCTGGTCTCTTACACGTTCGGCTCATCATCGCGGCCACGATCAACCTCATCGCCGTGCTAAGTAAGTAGCAACGCGAGTGCCTCGTCCTCGCCGCTATCGCTCACGTCGGGGGCGACCTCGCGCGCCCGATGATGATGAGCAGCTCGAGTAGTCCCATAACTTCAGCGTACCTGCTCACGGCGACGGCAACTCAAGTCGACTTCGACGCAGGAACTCGCTCATCGCGACCGCGGTCGCGGGAATAGAGCCCCGTACCTCATCAGGATTGCATCGACCGGGGCGCTGAATACCGCGATCGCCACCCCCGCCATAGAAGACACGCTCCCGCATTACGCCGATGGGAGCCCGCCATCGGCCGCCGTTCGCCAGGCAGACGTTCGACCCCGCGTCACGAACTGCCGCCACACTGATGCTTAGAGGGCATTACGAGCGTGCGGGGAACCTGGTGTGACCTAGCGCTCTGGACGAGCCGCAGTCGTACCGGCGCAGGCTCGCGACACGATCGCTTAGGCCGGGCGAAGCAGGCGTCTTTCGACCCTCGGCCGACGCGCTCGGAGCTCGTCCCGAGCGAGAGCCTCGCACTAGGCTCCCCGCACGCTTGCAATGGCGTCAAAGCATCAGTGTGGCAGCGGTGGCCGATGGATGAACGGGCAGGACTCGCTGCGCTCGTGGGCCACGGAGTTCGACGCCGAATCCCAACGAGCCGTAACCCGTAGTTCTCCCCGGTCGGATGTGGTTGTTCCCCGGTGCGGCGCTTGGAAGGGCTATGCGAGGCTTGCCAGCAGCCGGTTCGTAGAAGCAACAGAGCCGTCCACATTCGGGTTTGGGCGTGTTGAGGGTGAGCGCGGGAGGCGGGGTCCAACAATCCAATAGGAAGGACTTCAGATGCCGACTGCCGGGAAGTCGCTGAGTGCCAAGAGCTCGGTCCCCGAGGCTCGCGCCGAGGAGACCTCCGTCGAGGAGAGGGTGGACCTGCCTGAGCAGTGGCTTGAGCTGGCCAAGGTGAGCCAGCGGACCGCGATCGAGACGGTGCGCAAGTTCCTCGACACGGTCGAGAGCGTGCCTCTTGTTGGGACTGGCCTGTCGATCACCGAGCGTCTGACGCACGCGGAGTACGACGCGCTGCGAAGCATCGTGCGCAGCGCTGTGGGTGTGGATGTCAACGTGGGGGTGAACGTGGACGTGCTCTCGAAGGGCGTGCACGTGGACGTGCTCTCGCGGGGCGTCAATGTGAACGTGCTCTCACGGGAAGCGACGCCCTGATCACGATTTTCTCTGCCAACAGTCTCAATCTCGACGACTGACGCGCCTGCTCACGGTGGTGAAGCGAAAGTCTCCGTCGGCGTCCCGCTCACTCGTGGATTGGACGACAAGCAGCACTGGCCGCTGCTCGGTCGCCGCTACCGCAATGCGTGGACGCATAATTTTCAGCACTCTGATAGCGCGATCAGCGTGGCAACACATTGGCAACGTCCATACCGTCTGTGTATCAACGAGGGCTCGGCGACGCAGACCTCGCCCTTTGGGCCCGCCCCCGTCAATACGACCGTTTCGCGACGTAATCGCGATTGTGAGCTACACTCCGGTCCATGAGCCCATTGCTCGAAGACGCCCAACGAGTTCACGACACGGCCGGCCTATCCGACCGAATGATCGCTGCCGCGACCGGAGCGAAGCCGAGCACCGTGCGGGGCTGGCTCTCGGGGCGAAGCGAGCCGACGGGCACACGCGCCGAACGACTGATCGAGCTCGCCGAGATGATCAAACGACTTGGCCTCGTCCTGCGACCGGAGGCGATCCCCGTTTGGCTGCAGCGCCCGATCCTCGCGTTGGAGGACGAGAAGCCGATCGAGCTCATAGCCCGCGGCGAGTACCGGAGGGTCGCCAAGCTGATCGCCGAGATCGAGTACCCCGGCGTCTCCTGACCGTGGAGCAGTTGCCCGTTCGTCCTCGCACCGTCGAGGGCACGTGGATCAGGCACGTACCGCACCAAGCCGCCCTGCTCGGGAGAGCGGCCACACCATCGGACGGACGCTGGCAGCGAGGTCAGATCGTCCCCGCGCTGTATCTCGCCGACACCGTCGCGACAGCAACAGCAGAGTGGTATCGCTCGCTTGCCGAGTGGGGACTCTCGCCCCAAGATCACATTCCCTACGACCATCATCGCTGGCGCCTTGACCTTGAGCTTGCCGACCTCAGCGACGTCGAGCAACTGCGACGCGTCTCCCTCGAGGACCCCCGACCGAGCCGCAACACATGGCCTGCCTATCAAAGGGCTGGTGAGCAGCTCTGGCGCGACGGATGGCCCGGGCTCATAGCCCCCAGCGCCGCGCGACCCGGATCGCTCATCGCATGCGTGTTCGCGACGGACTGGCCGCCAGCGGGCTGCACGCCGCTCGACGCGAGCACCGTGCAAGCCATCCCGCCACCACCCCAGGGCATGACCACCTGATTGAGCCGGGCTCCGCGCCGTTGTGAGCCGGATGTCGCTTTGCGCGAAGGTCGCGAGTTCTGAGCCGCAGCTGATTGACCAGCGTGGCAACACTTTGGCAACGTCCATCCCGTCTGATGCGTCTCATGCGTCGCCAAGCCGCCACGAAATAGACGATATGGACGCCCAGAGACACATCTACGCCCGCTGAATCAGGTTGAGGGCCTTGTCCTGTGTAAGCGGGGTGGTGGTTCGAGTCCACTCGGGCGCATAAAAATAGCTGCAAATGGCGACTTTTAGGCAGCTTGTGATCTGTTTGTGATCGCGTACTGGCAACAGTTTGGCAACGTCGTACATCTTCCGGACGCTTCGTCCCGCGCCTTCGGAAGCGATATGCGATGAGTTGTGGCTATAGGAAGAGTGGCTGGGAGCCCAGGACGACAGGAGGCCTCGGGCGACAGCACAACACCTGGAGACGACTCGGGATCCTAGGACCGAAAGTCATCCATCCTCGAACCCGCTCTGCTCGAAGTCCAGCGTCGCCGCGTTCTCGGAGACCGTTCGCGCCTTCGCGTCGTCGAATCCGTCCGGCGCAGTCGCCTCGATCTCGATCGTGACGTTCAGCGTCACGCCGGGCGTGGAGCCCAGTGGTCCGAGGACCTCGTCGGTGAGCTTCTTGAAGTCCGACGCGTACCTGTCCGTCTGCAGGCGCTTGCTGCCGAAGAATCGTGTCCTGCCCGGCGACCGCGCGGTATCGTCCCGCTCGGAGACGGTCGCGGTATGCGCCTCTGAGCCGCCGACTGCGGATACGTCATCGGCCGGTAGCTCGCGTGCGCGCTGCGCCATCGCCCGCTCGGGCTGAACTATCAGTGTCGCGTCGGTCGGTCGGCAGGACGAGCGCACGATACATCCCCGTCGCTGGGTCGTAGTCGTCGGCGAGCGCAAAGCCCTCCTGCTCCCACAGCAGCTGAGGCCCGGTGAGACCCGCATCCAGCACCGCGCGATTGCGCAGTCGCGGCATGTAGGGGTACTCCGCGTACAAGCGCCAGAGCGCGCCCACAGTCACGTGCCCGTCGGCCCACAGCGGAGCGGCGGTCGTATCGAGCTGGTGGCGGATCGCCGCCGCGGCATGCTGGATGGCGAGCGCGCCATCGTTGCCGAGACGGCGACTGACGCGCTCGGCAAGCGACGTCGCCTGGCCCTCGACCTTGATCGCCTGCATCTCGATCGGCTGACCCGTGGGAACGAGCGCCCACTGGTAGGCGCCGAGCAGTCGTGCGTCGGTCGTCTCGCTGGCCTTCGTCTGCCGCTCGACCGTACCCCTTGATCGCATCGACCCGCGCATGTCCACGCTCGAGCAACCTCCACGTTGGCGGTTGGGCATAGGAAATACACGTTTCTCGTGAAAATCATCGATCCGGCGGTATCATTTAGGCTGTAATATCGAGTAACTTCACGTATTTCGTGTAGTATCTAGATCATCCTGCCGAATCGTACCCTCCAACTCCTGGATGACAAGCTCGCCACTGGACAGGCTCATCTGACCGCGCGCGAGGTCCGCGAACAGTTGGGCCTCTCCCCGCAGGCGGCCTCCAACCTGCTTACGCGCTGGCGCGAGGCGGGGCTCGTGGACCGGGTGGCGACCGGTCACTACGCAATCCGGCAGATCGGCCTGCTGGGCACCCGGGCAGCCTCTGAGGACATCGCGCTCGCTGTGGGCGCCTTCTTCGCCAGCGAGCCCCACCGCATCGCCTATCGATCAGCGCTCGACCATCACGGCCTGCTGACCCATCCGGCGCGCACGATCCAAGTCGCCTGCCCACGCGAGGTCACGGTCAAGCAGATCAGTGGTCGTCCACTGCGCACGATCATCGAGCAGCGGGAGACCGTCCTCGTCGAGGCAGTGCAGGCCGGCCATGGCGCGTACGTCTCCAGCGTCGAGCGCAGCCTGCTCGATGGCGCGGCACGCATGGACTTGATCGGCGGCGCCAATGTCCTCGCCGAAGCTCTCAACGCCGCGCAGCCGGACCCTGCCGTACTCCAGCGCCTGGCCCGGGAAATTGGCGCCGCGCCGGCCCTGCGGCGGATCGGCTCGCTGGTCGACCAGCTGCCCATCCCGGATCTCGTCAACCGCCTGGAGCCACTCGCGGCGCCCGCGAGCGACATCCAGCTCGAGCCGCGATACCCCGCAGGCCGCGAACGACCCTTCCGCGACCGTCGCTGGCGCGTCGTCTGGGCGCAGCAGCCAAGCGCGATCGCCGGCGGTCTACAGCAGTGATCGATCGCAACCAGATCATCCGGCGCGCCGATGCCGACAGCGTCCCAGCCCCCACGGTCGAGCGCGACTACATCCTAAGTCACGTCTTGGCTGCTGTCGCGGATTGCGATCAAGCGGAGAGGATCGTCTTCAAGGGTGGCACCGCACTGCGGCTGTGCTTCTTCGAGGACTACCGCTACTCCGCCGACCTCGACTTCAGCCTGATCGGCGGGCTCGATCAACCCGGCGCACTCCAGGCAGTTGCAATGGCGCTCGCCGCTTGCCGGCGGGCCCTTGGGCTGCCTCAGCTGTCCCTGACGGATGCGACCCCGCCGCGGATCGAGTACATGGGTCCGCTGGGCAGATCGCGCACGCTCAAGCTGGACTTGGCCGACGACGAGCTCGTCGAGAACATGACCCGCCGCACCGTCCTCCGTCGCTACAGCGACCAGGGAGAGGGCGACTGCCTCGCGTACACGCTCGAGGAGACCGCGGCCGAGAAGCTGCGCTGTGTCATCCAACGCCTCCAGTGCCGCGACCTCTACGACATACATGAGCTGTTCGTCGCGCGCGGTCTCGACCCGAGCTTCATCTGGCCGCTGTTCGACCGTAAGGCGAGACATCGCCAGCTCGACCCGAGCCTCTTTCCGACGCGATTCGAGGAGCGGCTGCCGCAGTACAAGGCCCGCTGGACGAACGAGCTCTCAGACCACGTGGCCGGTGACCCCCCGCAGTTTGAGGAGCTGCTTCGCGCCGTTCGCCGAGCGCTCCGTGACTCGCTGCGACGGCACTGAGATCGCCCGGTGTCGAGCCGCCTACGATCCTCCGGGCTGTAAACGGCGGGAGCAACCTCGACGCCGCGAGGCGGCCTCATGTGTCGTTGGCGCGCGGGCATGGCGTCCGTCACTCTCCCCGCCAGCGTTCGAGCGCGCGATCAACGTCACCGCGTACACGTTCTCTGGCCTCACCGCGATCGGCGCCGGCCATCAACAGCCCGTCGTAGCCGGTGTCCTCGTGGCGGATCGAGGCGATCACCGCCAGCTCGACAGCCTCGGCCTGCAGGTTGCGTCCGGCGGCGGTGCGTCCGACTCGCCCGCTGCCGCGCGCGGAGGCGCGGCGTGCGATCGCCTCCGCACGTTCGGTGGGACAGCCGGGGAACGCCGCCTTGATCTCAGCAGCGAAGCGCCTGATGAGCTCCGCGTCCTCGCCGGCGCGTCTGAGACGTTCACGCGCGCGACGGCGATTGCGCGCCTCTTCGTCGGCCAGGCACTGCAGCTCGGCGGCGGTGAGCGCATCCTCCTCCACCAGGATGCCCTGGCGCTCATAGCGCTTGCGCGCACGGCTGAAGCGCACGACGACCGCCGACAGCGTGCTGGCCGCCTTCGCGCGCCGCGTCAGCGCGGCGTCGCCGGCTGCGAGGAAGACGAGGTGGTTCATATCCGCGCAGGCCAGGCACAGCGGGCCGGGCTCCTCCATGATCAACAGCTCACCGGTCCCCTCGCAGGTCGAGCACGTCCAGTCACGGACCGGTGAGATCACCACGAGCTCCGGAGGCTTGCTGTGGCGCTCGGCCAGCCTTTCGCGCTTGCTCTCCACTTTGCGACCGCTCATTCCAGTCGAAATCGCCACAAGCTCAGCGGCGGTTGCGTTTGCGCGCCGCCCGAGCGGCCTTGCGCTTGCCGCGCCGCGCCGCGGCGCCCCGGCCGCCGCTGCTCGCGGTGGCGCGAGGCGACTCGACCCCCTCGGGCAGAGATGTGGCCACACGCACGTGACGGTCGTCGTCACCTACGATTGCGTCGCCACCGCCCAGCATCTGCTTGGCAAGCCCCCAGTTGCGCCGATCGCGGTTGGCAGCGAGGAACTCGTCGAACACGTCCTCTGCCGCATCCGCCAGCACACCGCTGTCCTCGCCGGCGAGCGTGCCGCGATCGGACATAAAGTAGACGAAGTCGCGCACGCACGTCGGCGTATCGCGCAGCAGCTGGCGGGTGGCTGACACCTTGCGTGGGAAGTGCTCGAGCAGGTACACGTGAATGTCACCCACAGTCCAGTGATCCAGGCGCCCATCACCGTAGATCGCCTTCCATTCCAGCATCGAATACACGACGAACGGGCCCGAGCGCACGACCGGGCAGTCTGGACAGATAGCGTGCTCGGTCTCGACGTAGCGCTCGTACTCCTCAGTCAACTCCGCTATCACACGCATGCAGCGATCGATATCGTCGGTGTAGTCCACCTCAAGTCGCACAAGCTCACTCACTGGCAACCGCCCCCTCTCACTCGCTCGTCTACGCCGCCCGCCTGACGGCTGTTGTTCGCGGGTCCTCGGTGCTGAACACCGACCAACCGCTGGCATCGTCGCCAACGCCGAGGGCCCTGTTGACCTCGTCCGCATCGAAGCGGGCCGCGTCGAACTGCGCAGCCGTCTTGAGACCAAGCCACTCGAGCGTGTCCTCGTGCTGTTCATGAGCGGGATCGGCGAGTGCCTCGCGCAGGTCCTCGTACCCCCACACGCCTCCGCAATCCTCGGGCGGACAGGCGCCCTTGCCGGTCAAACACAACGGGTAGCGCACACCCGACTCGGCGGCGAGCGCTCCCTCGAGAACGATCTCGTGCTCCCAGCCATCGCCGAAGTCATAGGTGTAGCGAATCCGCTCTCCCTCTCGCCTGAGCAGCCGGCCGAGTGTCACCTTGCGCTCGTCCCGGTACCCCAACTCCGGGTCCGCCAGCCCATACTCGCGAGAGCCGTCCGAGAAGGCGTGCATGTGATAATCCTCCCAACCCATCGCCGCCTGGATCACCCCGTGCAGCCGGTCGAGCCGAATGTCGGCCGGCACCAGCAGCCGCCGCCAGACCGACGGCTTTGACACCCCGAGGAGGCTGATCTTCACCTGCAGGACC
>CABECW010000340.1_pt1 | contig 11120 bp, 12 predicted proteins | sample 3132931 | NCBI WGS metagenome assembly CABECW01 (sample SAMEA5534328, study PRJEB31848) | metagenome | biome: tundra; feature: field; material: soil | place: USA | collected 2013-05 | depth 0.15 m
GCTCCAGCGCGAGGACGCCTATGCGGCGCACGTGGCGGTCGAGCGCTATCTGCGCCGCTGCGAGCTGAAGACGGCGGCGCTGTTCGAGGCCGCGTGCCGCCTGGGAGCCCTCACGGCGGTCGAGGGATCGGGCGAGCTCGCGGACGCGCTCGGGGTATTCGCCCGTCGCATCGGCCTGGCCTTCCAGATGCTCGACGACGTGCTCGACGTATCCGGCCCGGTCGAGCGCACGGGCAAGTCGCGCGGAACAGATCTGCTCGACGGCACCGTAACGCTGCCCTTCATCCTCGCGCGCGAACGCGAGCCGGAGCTCGCCACGTTCGAGCTCGCCGCGCTCGCCGGGCCGCGCCAGGCGGAGGAGCTGTGCGAGCGGATAGCAGCCACGGGCGCGCTCGATGAGGCCAGGGAGCAGGCGCTGGCGGTGGTGGCGGATGCCAAGGCCGCGCTCCCGGCCGTCCTGCCCGAAGGGCGCTCCCAGCTGCTCGAGCTGGTCGCCGACGCGGTCGTCGAGCGCTATCGCTGAGGTCGTAGCGTTCTGAGACTAGAAGTCGCCCGGCGTGATGAGGTCAGCCTCGAGCGCGCGCACGAAGAACTCGATCTCCTCGGACATGTTGGCGTGGGTCATGCGCCGCAGGTCTCCGAGCAGGGCGCTCGAGCCGCGGTCGAGCTCGTCGTCGAGGCGTTCCACGGCGGCCTGGTCGAAGACGCCCTCGCGGCGGGACTCGCACTCGGGGCAGCGCAGGATCACGCGCCAGTGACGCGGGCCCTCCTCGGACCAGTCGAGCGGGTAGACCAGCTCTCCGGCGCAGTGGAAGCAGATGTGCAGGTGCTCGGGGGCGGCGACGCCGTCGCCAGAGCGAGATTGATCGCTGTAGACGACGTCGATCTGTTCGCCGCCGGGAAGCGGCTTGCCCGGCGGCTTGGGGTCTTTTTCGGTGTCCATGGGGTGTCTCTGTCCACATCGACGCTCCGGGCCGGGGCCTTTAGCGTGATGGTAGGTTCATGAGTCCAATGGTCCGCGCGATCCGCACGGTCGACCACGAAGAGCGCCTCAGCCTCGTGGACCACCTCGAGGAGCTCCGTGCCCGCCTGATCATCAGCGGCGCCGTGCTCGCGGTGGTGTTCGGCGTCTGCCTGTGGCAGAACCACGCGCTGCTGGAAATCGTCAACAGGCCCCTCACCAGCCAGACCAAGAAGCAGGTGGAAAAGGGGCAGGGGACCGTGGGGCAGGCGGTGGTCGCCCAGAAAGGGCTCTTGAAGATCGCCGGCGACACCCAGTCGGCCCTCGGCGTGCTGGTCAAGCCGGGGAGCGGCATCTCGGCGGGAGCCCGTGCCGAGCTGACGCCGCTGCTGGCGACGCTGAAGGCCGACGCGGGCAAGCTGCCGCGCAAGGCCGAAGGCGACAAGCCGGTCACGCTCGGAGTCGGCGAGCCGTTCACCACCACGCTCACCGTCACGCTGTACTTCGCGCTCATCATCGCGCTGCCCGTGATCCTCTACGAGCTCTACGGCTTCATCATGCCCGCGCTCTCACCGAGTGAGAGACGTGCCGCCGCGCCACTGCTGACCGCGGTGCCGTTCCTGTTCGTGGCGGGCGTGCTGTTCGGCTACTTCGTGGTGCTCCCTGCCGCCATACGCTTCTTCGTAAACTTCAACGCGGGCCAGTTCAACGTCCTGGTCCAGGCCAACCAGTTCTACAGCTTCGCCGCCACGATCCTGCTGGCGATGGGGGTCGTCTTCCAGATCCCCGTCCTGATCCTGGGGGCGACGCGCCTCGGCCTCGTGACCCCGCGCCAGCTGCGCAAGAACCGCCGCTACGCCGTCCTGGCGTGCGCGGCCGTCGCGGCGTTCCTTCCGGGCGACGCGATCACCCTCGTCCTCGAGACGGTGCCGCTGTACGTGCTCTATGAGGCGAGTATCCTTGTCGCATCGTTCGTCAAGCCGCTGGGCGGCGAGGTGCGCGACGAGGAGAGCGGCGGAGCTCGAGGTGCCCCTCCACCGACTGGCGAGCCGGCACCGACACCCGATGATCCACCGGAACCAAGCGTGCAGCAGATAATCGACCACGTCGACCGAAAACTCTCGGACTGATGCTCTTCGATCTCAGGGGTCGTGGCCGTCGTCGTACGGTCCGGGTCATCTACATCGGCCTGGCGGTGCTGATGGGCTCGGGTCTCGTCCTGTTCGGGGTCGGCAGCTTCGGCGGCGGCGGCATCCTCAACAACATCTCCGGCAACGAAGGCTCGAACAGCGCGAGCTTCTCCAACCAGATCAAGAAGTACCAGAAGATCACCGAGCAGCAGCCGAGCAACGCGAGCGCGTGGGAACACCTGACGGAAAACCTGCTCCACGAAGCGGGCGGCGAAGCGTATGTGACGAGCACGGGCGTCACGAGCAAGGGCAAGGAACTGTACGCCCGAGCATCGCAGGCCTGGAGCAGCTATCTCGCGCTGAATCAACCCAAGCCGAGCGCCAAACTGGCGTTGCTGATGGTCGCGGTGTATGAAGAAGCCGGCCTCAACGAACCCGCCAAGGCGGTGGAAGCCCTGCAGATCGCGGTGGCCGCCCGGCCGAACAGCGCATCGCTCTACGCCTCTCTGGCCGAGTACGCCTACAAAGCCAAGAACGTGCGCGTCGGGGACCTCGCTTCAGCCAAGGCGGTCAGCCTCGCGCCGGCGGCGCAGCGCACGCGGCTGAAGAGCGAGCTGGCCGAAGTCAAGGCCAACCCCAGTGGCGAAAAGACGTATACGACCACCACCAACGGCAAAACCTACGTGGGCAAGCTCAACGCCAAAAAAGAACTCAAGGCGACCGAAGTCAAAACCGCGCCCACGAAGACGAGCACCACGACGAGCACCAAGAAGAAATAGCCGCGAGGGCCCCATGGAGGCATCTGGGGAGAGCTTCAGCCATACGTCGCGGTCCGAGGTCACGCAGGAGGCTCCGCGCTACACGGCGCGCCTGCTGATCGGCTGTCCGGATCGCCCTGGGATCGTGGCCGCGGTCTCGGGCTTCCTGTTCGCCCACTCGGCCAACATCGTCGACTCCCACCAGTACTCCTCCGACCCCAGCGGCGGGCGCTTCTTCCTGCGCACCGAGTTCTTCCTCGAGGAGCCGTTCGACCGCGAGGATTTCCAGCAGGGCTTTCAGGCCGAGGTGGCCGCGGACTTCGGCATGGACTGGGAGATCCGCTGGTGGGGGCAGCGCCGGCGCCTGGCGATCCTGGTCTCCGGCCACGATCATTGCCTGCTCGATTTGCTGTGGCGCGCCCGCCGCGGAGAGCTCGATGCGGAGATCGTCTCAGTGATCTCGAACCATCGCGATCTCGCTCGCGAGACCGAGGCCGCGGGTGTACCGTTCGCGCATGTGCCCGTGGAGGGGGAGCGCAAGCAGGAGGCCGAGGAGGAGATGCTGGACCGGCTGCACGGCCAAGCCGATCTGCTCGTGCTGGCTCGCTACATGCAGATCCTGAGCGGCGAGTTCCTCGAGCGGGTGGGGATGCCCGTGATCAACATCCACCACTCCTTCCTCCCGGCCTTCGCCGGGGCCGATCCCTACCGTCGCGCCCGCGAGCGCGGCGTAAAGCTGATCGGCGCGACCGCCCACTACGTCACCGAGCAGCTCGACGACGGGCCGATCATCGACCAGGACGTGGTGCGCGTGGATCATCGCCAGAGCGCCCGCGACCTCGAGCGGGTCGGCCGTGACGTCGAGCGGATGGTCCTGGCGCGCGCCGTCTCGCTGCACCTGGATGATCGCGTGATCATCGACGGCCGGCGCACGGTTGTCTTCTGAGCCAGTACCCGCGACGGCCGCTTGGGTAGAATCGAGGCTCGAGCCGGCCGATCTCGCCGGCGCCCGTACGGGCCGTTAGCTCAACCGGCAGAGCAGGGGCCTCTTAAGCCCAAGGTTCCGGGTTCGATTCCCGGACGGCCCACTTACTCAAAATGCCTGCAAATCGCCTGGTTTTCGCACGATGTGGGCGGGCACGAAACAGGGTCGTTTCGACGCTTGGGTACCACCCTTGGGTACCAAACAGGGCCGTAGAATGCGGTCTCCCGGCCTCCATTCGAGCCGATTAGCCCGTGCTTATATCAGTTCTGTTATGATCGTAGGATGCGTGCGCGGGACATCATCGTCATTGCCCGCCGCCGCGCGGGCCTTACCCAGCAGGAGCTTGGGGGGCGCCTGGGCACCTCGCAGGTGACCGTTGCGCGGTGGGAGAGCGGCGCGACCGAGCCCAAGTTCGAGACGGTGCAGGAGGTGGTGGCGGCGTGCGAGCTCGATCTGACGCTCGGGCTCGCCACGGCGGATGAGGGCTCGTGGACGTCTCTGATCTATGAGCAGCTAGGGCGCGAGCCGGCAGAGCGGGTCAGGCACCTGAGCCGCGACCGCTTCGATCGCGTTGCCGCGCTTGAGCTTGTCGGGGCGGTTGGACTGAGGGCGATCGTGGTGGGGGAGGTCGCCGGGGCGCTGCACGGCTGGCCGTTGATCCTCAGCGATGAGGGAACGCTCGATCTCGTGGTGCACCCCGAGGATCGCGCACTGGCCGCGGACACGGTCCTGGCCGCGTCGGCGGCACCCGATCGCGTCCGTCTGGTTGACGCGCCCCCCGGCACCTATGGCTTCGCCGACCTAGCGCGCGCCGCGATCGAGGTCACGATCGGCGGGAGCGCTGTCGAGGTGGCGGGGCTCGTAGATCTGTTGCGCATCGCGCTCACCGATCCTGCGCCGTACAGCCAGCGGTTCGCGCTTGCCCTCGATGCGACGTTGCAGCTCACCGCACGCGACCCGAGCCCCACGGAGACCAGGCCCCCGAGCTTGCGGGAGCGGCGCGCTCGCGCTGATGAATGGCTGGCCAGGCAGACCCAATAGACCGAGGGCGTGAGAAGCTGCTCCGCGCACTGCGCGAGGGGGACGTGCGGTTCGTGGTCATCGGCGGCGCCGCGCTGCAGAGTCACGGACAGCGCTACGAGACCGAGGACATCGACGTCACGCCCGATCGCGCGCAGCAGAACCTCGCGCGGCTTGCCGACGTGCTCAACCGCCTGGAGTGCAGTCTGGAGGTCGATCCCGCTGATCCCGAGAAGGCGGTGTCGCTCCCGCCGGACTACTTCACCGCGAGCGTGCTCACGCAGGCCACCGTGTGGAACCTGCGCACAGCTCATGGCAAGCTCGACCTCACGCTCGCGCCCAGTGGCTTCCCAGAGGGCTACACGCCCGGCGAATCGGGCACTCTGCCTGCCCCGCGTTCGATTAGTCTTGATCCATGAGTCCAGGCCGCCACGGCCTCAAGTCCCGGATCGAGCCGATCGCCGTGCGGGCTCGACAAATCGACGAGTTCATCGCGACCTACGGCTGATCTACAGTCCTTAAGGAGTCTGCATGGCGAATGACCAACCCCCGCACGCGCGCGCTGCGGCAAGCCAACCGGCCCGCAAGGTGGCCGCTGCCAGGCGCTGGGCGATGACCCAGCCGCGCCTGCAGCAGCTCGTGACGGATCTCTTCCATCGCATGTACTACGGCCTGCCGCAGCGGACGTGGAAAAGCACGACCTGGCTTGGCACCAGGATCTGGAAGTGCCCTCTGGACATGTGGATCTATCAGGAGCTGATCACCCGTGTGCGACCGGATGTGATCCTCGAGACCGGAACCAATGCCGGCGGCAGCGCGCACTTCCTGGCCACCATCTGCGACCAGCTCGGCAGCGGGAGGATCGTGACGGTCGACATCGAGACCCTGCCCAACCGTCCGCAGCACGGGCGGATCACCTATCTGGAGGGCTCCTCGACCTCCCCGGAGGTCCTCGCCCGCATGGCCCAGGAGGCGACGGGCGGGACGGTGATGGTGATCCTCGACTCCGACCATTCTCGCGCGCACGTGATCGAGGAGCTGAGGGCCTACGCTCCGCTCGTAAGCCAGGGCAGCTACCTGATAGTCGAGGACACCAACATCAACGGACACCCCGCCAGGGCCGGCTGGGGCCCCGGGCCGACGGAGGCCCTCGAGGAGTTCCTCCCCTCGCACCCCGAGTTCCGCGTGGACGGCGACTGCGAGAAGTTCTTCATGACCTTCAACCCCGGCGGTTACCTGCAGCGGATCTCCTAGGGAGCGCTCGCGCGCGGCCCACCCGGGCCCGACGCGGCTCACCCGGCGCCGCTGGCGCCGGGGAGCGTGGGTGGCGCGCTGCGTTCGCCCTGCACCGCCTGCTCCTGCCACCTGACGGCAAAGGCGCCTTCGGGTCCAGCGGCCGACGAGGGGGAAGCCTCGATCAGGCTGCTCGAGGGGACCCCGACGGCCGCCGTGCCGCGGCGGCCACCCGTGAGCGAGCTCTGGCGCAGTTCCAGTGCCGTGGTCGACCATTCGGGGTCCGCGATCGGTCCGGTGTGCCCGTGGGCGGTGGCGCTCGTGGCACTGAACTCGACCGCCCCGAAGTCGGTGAGCGCGTCCGTCCTGCAGGCGCCTGTGCCGAGGCAGATGGAGGGCGCCTCCACGATCCACTCCGCGGTGGAGACGTCCACTTTCGCCATGCGGCGGGTGATGGTGAAGCGTCCGCCGCTGCTGAGGTCGCGCAGGCGCAGGGTGGCATCGTGACCTCTGACCGTGACCGAGGCGGTCATCCGGTCGCCCGGATGCACCGCCAGGCGCACGCCCACGGCTTCTGCCGGCAGCAGCTCGAACCAGCTCGAGTAGACGGGCCGTCCGGCCGAGCTGCAGTCGGCATCGGTGCCCACCTGCTCGAGCGAGGTGGCGCTTTCACGGGCGCCGCCGAGCCCGACCCACACGGCCGAGTAGCTTTCGCGGCCCATGGTGCACGTGGCCGTGGGCTCGGTCCACGAGCCCGAGACGCTGGCGAAGGGCGAGCCTACGCTCGAGGCGGGTACGGCCACGTATCCGGCCCAGTTGCTGCTCACGTCGGCCGCCTGTGCGGATCCCGCCGCTAGCGCGAACGTGAGGATCGCTGACGCGAGCAGGCAGAGGCGGCGGATGATCTGCGATGAGCTCACCATGGAAGTATCGGCATCTCGCCTTAAGATGCGCGTCGATTCCGTGTAAGAGATGGCTAGGAGCGCACGGCCGGGGCGATCAGCGTGGCGCGACCGGCATCGGTCCACACCGTCTGCTCGCGACCCGGGCCGACGCCGATCAGGGCCACCGGCACGCCGATGTGATCGGCGATGAAGTCGAGGTATTCGCGGGCACCGTCCGGGAGGTCGGACATCGTGCGGCACTCGCCGAGGTCCTCCTTCCAGCCGCCCAGCTCGGTCAGCTTGGCGGTGGTGTGGTGCAGCACGGTCTGGTGATAGGGGAAGTCGTCGAACTCGGCGCCGTCGGCGCCGCGGTAGCTGAGGCATACCTGGATGCGGTCCAGTCCCGAGAGCACGTCGAGCTTGGTCACGACCAGCGAGGTCATCGTGTTCAGGCGCGCCGCGTAGCGCAGGGCCACGAGATCGAGCCAGCCCGTGCGGCGGGGGCGCCCCGTGGTCGTCCCGAACTCGCCGCCGCGCTCCCTGAGCCGCTCGCCCATCGCATCGTGGAGCTCGCTCGGGAACGGGCCTGCGCCGACCCGTGTGGTGTAGGCCTTGGAGATGCCCCAGATCTCATCGATGGCCTTCGGTCCGATGCCCGTGCCAACGCATGCTGCCCCGGCGAGCGGGTTGGAGGAGGTGACGAAGGGGTAGGTGCCGTGGTCGATGTCCAGCATCGCCCCCTGGGCGCCCTCGAGGATCACGGTCTCACCGGCGTCGAGCATCTGCCACATCAGCTTGGAGGTGTCGGCGATGTGCTGCTCCAGGCGGTGCCCGAACGTGAGGTATTCCTCGGTCATCGTGTGCAGGTCCAGCGCGGGATCCTTCTCGAAGGGCCGCAGCGACAGGCGCTTTGGCTCCATCGCGGCCACGATCTTCTTCTTGAGGATCTTCTCGTCGAGCAGGTCCTGCACGCGGATCCCCAGGCGGGCGGCCTTGTCGGCGTAGCAGGGTCCGATGCCCCTGCGCGTGGTGCCGATCTGAAGGCTGCCGAGTTTCACCTCCCCGGCCGAGTCCAGGAGCATGTGGTAGGGCATGATCAGGTGGGCGTTGGCCGAGATGCGCAGGCCGCCCACGTCCACGCCGCGGGCGCGCAGCGAGTCGAGCTCGTCGATCAGCACCTTCGGGTCGATCACCACGCCGTTGCCGATCACGCAGCGCTTGCCCGGATACAGGATCCCGGAGGGGATCAGATGGAGCTTCCACTCCTGATCGCCGCGCACGATCGTGTGCCCCGCGTTGTTGCCCCCCTGGAAGCGCACCACCGCGTCTGAGTGCTCGGCGAGCAGGTCGGTGATCTTGCCCTTGCCCTCGTCGCCCCATTGGGCGCCCACTATCACTATGCCTGGCATGTCGAGTGCAGTTTAGGGGGGCTCGGGTCGCTCTCAGCCGGCGCGCTCGGCGAAGGTGGCGCGCTCGGCGCGGAACTCGCGCCGCTTGTCCTCGCCGTAGAGCGGGATCAGGTCGCCGCATATCTCCACCAGGCGCGAGACCGTCCGCTCTCCCAGCCTCTCGGAGAGCTCGTCGGGCATCAGGTTGGTGGTGGCCACGACCGCCCGCTCGGCCTCGTAGCGCGCGTTCACGATCGAGTAGAGCTGCTCGAGCACCCAGTCCGTGCGGTTCTCCGCGCCGAGGTCGTCGATGTGCAGCAGGTCAACCGCCGTGAGCCTGTCCATGAAGTCGAGCTTGCCCTCGGCCGAGTCCATCGACTCGCGCAGCAGGTTGAGCAGCCGCGGCAGCGAGTAGATCGCCACGGAGTGGCCCGCGTCGAGCGCCGCCTTGGACACGAGCATCGCGAGGGTGGTCTTACCCGTGCCCACGTCCCCCTGGATCCACAGGCCGCGTCCGCTGCGGAGGTTCTCCTCGATCGCCCCCACGTAGCGACGGACCGAGCGAATCTGGTCGGGGGCCGTCCTCGCGAGGTCGCTCACGGGCGGGCGATCGAAGGAGACGCCCAGGTAGCGGCGGGGGATCCGTCCGGCGAGGCTCTTCGTGCGAGCGCCCGCGATCCGAGCCGCCCGGCAGGCGCAGTCGGATGCGGTGTTGGTGGCCTCGTCGATCACGAAGCCGCTTCCATCGCAGATCCCCAACGGGCAGGAGTCCGTGGCCGCGGCGCCCGTGATGCGTCGCGAGATCAGCTCGGGCAGCTCAGGCGGCCCGGCGGCGGGGTTCTCGGCGCTCATTCGGCGTAGCGCTCGCCCGCGTAGTTCATGAACTTGGGGTACTCCTTCTGGAAGGTGAGCGTCACTTTGCCCACAGCTCCGTTGCGATGCTTGGCGATCAGCAGGTCGGCCTCGCCGGGGCGCTCGGAGTCCTCGTTGTAGTACTCGTCGCGGTAGATGAACATCACCAGGTCGGAGTCCTGCTCGAGGTTTCCGCTCTCGCGCAGGTCTGACAGCTGCGGTTTCTTGTCCGGCCGGGACTCGACCGCGCGGCTCAGCTGCGAGAGCGCGATCACCGGCACGCCCAGCTCGCGCGCCAGGATCTTCAGGCCACGGCTGAGCTCGCCCACGGCGGTCACGCGGCTGTCGTAGCGGCTGTCGGTGCGCATCAGCTGCAGGTAGTCGATGATGATGAGCCCCAGGCCCCCCTCGCACTGGCTGTGCAGGCGCCTGGCCTTGGCGCGGATCTCGAGCATGCCCACGTCGCTGGAGTCGTCCACCCACAGTGGCGATGCGGCCAGGCGCTGACTGGCGTTCAGGATCTTGGGCCAGCGTTGCTCGGAGACCCGCCCCTTGCGCAGCTCCTCGCCCTTGATGCGCGCCTGCGAGGCGACGAAGCGCTGGGCGAGCTCGGCCTCGGCCATCTCCAGCGAGAACAGCGCCACGGCCCTGCCGTGCTCGACCGAGGCGTTCTCCGCGATGTTGCACACGAGCGCGCTCTTGCCCATCGCGGGACGGGCAGCGATGATGATCAGGTTGCCGGGCTGGAATCCCCCGGTGATCTCGTCGAGATCCTTGAAGCCCGACGGCGTGCCCGTGAGCGAGGTGCCCTCCAGCGACAGCCGGTGGAGCTTGTCGAGCTCCTCGTGCAGCACCTCCTCGATCGCGCGGAAGTCCTGCTGGCGATCGTCGCGCGCGACCTCGAGCATCGCCTTCTCGGCCTGCTCCACGAGCTCACGCGGGGCAGCGTCGTGCCCGAGCACGCTCTCCTGGATCTCATAGGTGCTCTTCAGCAGGCGCCGCAGGAGCGCGTTCTCGCGCACGATCTGCGCGTAGCGGCGCGCATGCCCGGCGGCCGGCACCACCCCGGTGAGCTCATCCACGGTGGCCGGTCCGCCCACGTCCTCGAGCTTGCCCGACTGGCGCAGCCGGTCTGTGACCGTCAGCACGTCCACGGGCTCGCTTTCGTTGTACAGGGCGAGCATCGCCTCGTAGACCAGCGCGTGGCGCTCGCGGTAGAAGTCCTCGGGCCGCAGGCCCTCTTCGATCACGAGCGCATACAGCGAGCGATCCGACAGCAGGATCGCCCCGAGCACCGACTGCTCGGCGTCGAGGTTGTGCGGCGGCGTGATCACGCCCGCGGATGCGCCGTTGGCGCCGTTGGCTGTCGGGACGGCGCTCATTGCCATGGCCTGGCCGAGTCTAGATCGCCCGCGACCGGCGCCCGGGAGGGCTCCCCGCTATCTGGGAGGAAATCGGATCTCACGAACAGATGTTCGCAGATGGGTATGACGGCGACGGTGGGCGAGCGCAGCGACGCGGCGCGCTATTTCTTGGCGACGATCATCGTCTTGATCGTCGCCTGCACGCCGTCGACCACGTCGACCACCACCATGTAGGTGCCCACGTTCTTGATCGGCTCCGGCAGGTGGACGTTGCGTTTGTCGATGCGCAGGCCGCGCGCTTCGCGGATCGCCGAGGCGATGTCCTGCGCGGTGACCGAGCCGAACAGGCGCCCGTCCGCGCCGGCCTGCTGCGGGATCGTGAGCACCGTGCGATTGAGCAGGTTGACGTTCTCCTGCGCTTTCTCGACGGCCTCGCGGGCCGCCCTCTCGGCGGCGGCCTGACGTTGGCGGATCGTTTCGATCGCGCCCTTGGTGGCCGGCTGGGCGAGCTTGCGCGGCATCAGGTAGTTGCGCAGGTAGCCCTT
>CABECW010000371.1_pt1 | contig 10354 bp, 11 predicted proteins | sample 3132931 | NCBI WGS metagenome assembly CABECW01 (sample SAMEA5534328, study PRJEB31848) | metagenome | biome: tundra; feature: field; material: soil | place: USA | collected 2013-05 | depth 0.15 m
CGTTAGCGTGCAGCTTCATCCGGTGTTCTCCTTGGGTCTGGGTGGCTTAGACACCCCCAGCCTCCAAGGAGACCCGGATGAACAACGTCCTCAGGTTCTACAGCTAGCGGGCGTCGATCACGCGCCCGCGGCCGTCACGCGCCACGTAGACCGTGGCGTGCTCGGCCTTGGCCTCGCCGCGCACGCGATCGGCGTGGGGCCGTTTCAGCGTCTTCAGCAGTGTCGATAGGGCTTGCATGCTTTGAGCATCGGCGTTTCCGGGCGCCGTACGGCGCGATCAAAGCCGCAGGTCGGGCCGGAGAACTACCCGGCCGGGCGTTAGCGCAGCGAGGCGTCCGGCTCGACATCGGCCGACAGGGCCACCCCCAACAGGCGTTCGAGCTCGGGGATGGTGGTCTCGGCGCTCGTGTGGTGGACGGTGGCCATGCCGAGCTCCTCGGCGGGGGTGAGGTTGAAGGGCAGGTCGTCCACGAACACGCACAGCTCGGCCGGCACGCCGGCGCGCTCCGCCCCGAGCTCGTACATCCGCAGGGCCGGCTTGCGGATGCCCTCCTCGCCCGAGATCACCACGCCGTCGAAGAGCTCGGAGAACATGTCGTGGGGGTAGCGGTGGACCCCCCACGAGTTGGATACCAGCGCCGTGCGGATGCCGGCCGCGTGGGCACGACGCACCGCCCCGACCATCGCCGCGTCCGGTTGCACGCCCGCGAACAGCCCGTCGACGAGGCCGTCGGGCTCGACCTCGAGCAGCGCCGCGAACTTGATCTCGAAGTCGGGCTCTTCCAGCGCGCCCGTCTCGAGCGCGATCAGCAGCTCGCGGGCCTCGGGATCGCGCCTGAAGCGTCCCGCGAGCGTCTGGGGATCGATGCCGGCCGCCAGGCAGTACGCATGAAAGGAGGCGAACAGGTTGGTCGTGAGCACGCCGCCCCAGTCGATCAGCAGGCCGCTGCGCAGCCCGGCGTCCGTTTCGCGCTCAGGCGCCATGGGCAACCTGTTCGGCCTGGCTCGCGAGCTCGAGCACTCCCTCGCCGAACTGCTTGAGGTAGGGATCGTCGGTCGTGCCGGCGATCGCTCGCTTGTAGTTGCCCTCCATGAACACCACGCTCTTCCACAGCGCGAGCGTGGTGTACCAGCGCACATTGCTCATGGAGCGCCCCGAGCGCTCCTCATAGCGTGCGATCAGCTCGGCCCGCGTCGGGAAGCCCTCGGCACGGGTGACCTTGCCGAGGTGCTCGCGCAGGCCGCCCGTGGGATCGCCGGCCTCGCTCCACATCATGCACAGGTAGCCGATGTCGGCCAGGGGGTCGCCGATCGTGGCCATCTCCCAGTCGAGCACGGCCGCGAGGTGCGCGGGGGCCTGGGAGGCGAACAGCGTGTTGCCGAGGCGGTAGTCGCCGTGAACGATCGTGGCCTGGGTGGGTGGGATCGAATCCGGCAGGTTCTCGCCGAGCCAGCGCCCCACGCTCTCCACAGCGGCGATCTCGCGGGTCTTGTTGAGCTCCCACAGCCCGCCGAAGCGGCGCAGCTGGCGCTCGAGGTAGCCGGTGGGCTTGCCGAACCCCTCCAGGCCGGCCGCCCGCCAGTCGACGTCGTGGATCTCCACCAGTGCGTCGATCAGCTGCTCGCCTATCTTGCCGCGCTGCTCGGGGGTGTCGAGGGCGCCAGGGACGCTCGCGACGATGACCTCGCCGGGCACCAGCTCCATCACGTAGAAGGGCGCGCCGATGGTGTCCTCCTCCTCGCACACCGCCAGCACGTCTGGAACGCGGGCGGCGGTTGGACGCAGCGCGCGCAGCAGCCGCGCCTCGCGGAGCACGTCGTGCGCGCTCGGCGGCAGTGGCGGGCGCGGTGGGCGTCGCAGGACGACCTCGGCGCCGCCGCGCTCGATCAGGTAGGTGATGTTGGAATGCCCCTCCCCGATCGGCGTGGCGCGGATCTCGCCCTCGCCGATGCCGTGCTCGTCGAGGAAGGTCCGCAGGGGCTCGAGCACGAGCAGCGGGGGGCGGCTGTTAGCCTCCCCCTCCGCCGGGGTCTGGACGATGTCGTCCGGTGCGATCGGAGCGCTCACGGCATCCAACCGTACAAAGACCGCAACCTTCTCTGCGCTGAGGTGTCTCAAGCGACCATGTCCAAAATCCGCACACTCCTCCTCACCCTGACCTCCTGCGCCCTCCTCTTCGGTGCCATCGGGACCGGCCAGGCCCTCGCGTCCCACGGCCAGACGACCTTCTTCGAGGGCTCCCAGGATCTGCTCGAAGCCAAGACCCGCCCCCGCGCGATCGAACAGCTTCAGGCGCTGGGGGTCAAAGCCCTGCGCATCGAGCTCAGCTGGGCCGACGTCGCTCCGGGCGCCAACAGCGCGACGCGCCCGAGCTTCGACGCGACCAACCCCGGCCTCTACGCCTGGGGCGAATACGACGCCCTGATCGCGGAAGCCGAGCGCCTGCACTGGCAGGTGCTGCTGACCGTCACCTCGCCGGTGCCGCGGTGGGCGACGTCCAACAAGAAGGCTCCATACGTCACGCGCCCCGACGACAAAGACTTCAAGGAATTCATGACCGCCGTGGCCCGCCACTACGGCTCGCAGCTCTCGTTCTTCTCGATCTGGAACGAGCCCAACCACCCGGCCTTCCTGCAGCCGCAGTTCGCCTCCAACGGCGCGCCGGCCTCGCCGCGCATCTACCGCGGCCTCTACCAGTCCGGCTACGAAGGCCTGGTAGCTGGCGGTCTGGCCCGTCCGCGCGTGCTCTTCGGCGAGACCGCGCCGACGGGCTTCGACAACGTCAAGAGCCTGCTGCGCAGGGAAAAATCCAAGGCGCTGCTCCACGACGTGGCGCCGCTTGCGTTCCTGCGCGAAGCGCTGTGCCTGAACGCCAGGTACAAGAAAGCCGGCTCATGCGGCGAGCTGTTGATGAGCGGCTACGCCCATCACGCTTACACGAAGGCCGTGGCGCCGACCTATGTGGACCCGCAGCGCGACGATGTCGAGATCGGCACGCTCTCACGGCTCTCCAACGCCCTCAACCTGGCCGCGCGCGCCCACGCGATCCCCGGTGGCCTGCCTATCTACCTCACCGAGTTCGGGGTCCAGAGCAAGCCCAACAAGTACCTCGGCGTGTCGGCTGCACAACAGGCCGAATACGACGCGATGGCCGAGCACATCGCGTGGTCGAACTCGCGGGTGGCGGCCTTCTCGCAGTATCTGCTCAAGGACGACCCGCTCGGAGGCGCTCCCGGCGCGAGCGTGCACGGCGGCTCGACCGGCTTCCAGACCGGCCTGGAGTACGTCAACGGCACCCACAAGCCGCTCTACTCCGCATGGCCGGTGCCGCTCACCGTCAGCAAGCACGGCCACAGCTACTCGTTGTGGGGGCTCGTGCGCCCGGCCACGGGCGCGACCAAGGTCACGGTCCTGGTTCGAGCGAAGGGCTCGAAGAGGTACAAGACCCTGAAGACGCTCACCACTGGATCCACGGGCTATTGGAGCTTGAACTCCTCGACCTCCGGGCAGTACTGGCGCGTGCGCTGGGTCAGCCCGACGGGCGCAAAGTACGAAGGGCCGCCGGTTCAGGCCCACTGACGGACCCTCAGAGCTCCGGCACCGCCGCCCTAGGATGGGTTGGCGATGCCGGAGCTGCCCGAGGTCGAGATCACCGCGCGCCTGCTCGACAAGGCGTTGGGCGGAACGCGGATCGAGTCGGCGCTCGCGCCCGGGATCAACGCACTGAGGACCTTCGAGCCGCCGCTGTCCGAGCTGGCCGGCGAGCGGATCGCATCGGTGCGCCGCCGGGGGAAGCACCTGATCGTCGAGACCGACGGCGGGTTGGCGCTGCTCATCCACCTGATGTCCGCCGGCAGGCTGCAGCTCTACGACAAGCACGCCGGGCCGCGCGACCGCACTTCGCGGCTGCTCGTGCGGGTCGAGAACGGACGCGAGCTGCGCCTGCGCGAGTTCGGCTCCAAGCAGGCGGCCTGGGTCAAGCTCCTGCCCGGCGCAGATCTGGAGCAGGACGAGGCGCTTGCCACGCTCGGACCGGAAGCATGGCCCGATCCGGGCGGGCCTGCTCAGATGAAAGAGCTCCTCGCTGCGCCGCGCCCTCTGCACACGCTGCTGCGCGACCAGCGCACGATCGCCGGGATCGGACGCTCGTGGGTCGATGAGATCCTGTGGCTGGCCGAGCTCTCGCCCTACAAGCGGGGCGCCGACCTGGACGAGGACGAGGCCGAGAGGCTGCGGGCGGCCGTCATCGAGACGTTGGGGGGCGCCATCGCCCACTATGAGCAGACGGTCAGCCTGCCCATCCCCGACAAGCTGCCCATGCCCCTGAGAATCCACCGCCATCAGGGCGAGCCCTGCCCGCGCTGCGCCACCGTGATGCAGGCGGTCCACTTCGAGGACTACGTGATCGCCTACTGCCCCACCTGTCAGACCGAGGGGCGCGTGCTCAAGGACCGCAGGCTCTCGCGACTGCTGCGGTGAGCAAGCGGCGGGCTGTCCGTTCTTTGGCGGCCAGGATCCAGGCCGTGATCGAACCAGGCCAAGACGCCCCAGACTTCGAGGTCGGGAGTGTCAGAGCTAGCTTCTAGCGTGCATGACGACGCTGCGGGTGGTTGTAACCGCCGCGCCGCGAAGCGGTGTGAGCGTGATCTTCACCGTCAACGTCAGGCGCCGGTGGCGGCGCAATGAGGCCTTGCCCTTGGCGCTCAGGGGCACCGAGAAGGACACACTGCCGGCCTTCAATGATGAGCGCACAAGCCGCCCGATGCGCACCTGCGCAGCGTGCTCCGTCTTGGCCAGTGAGGCGCCGGCGGCGAACAGGGCGACTTCCAGTCGCCCGCCGGAGTCGGCCTGGGACACTTTGATCGAGCCGTGTAGTGTCGATCCGTGCTGGCCGGCGGCGAGCTTGAGTGCCCTGGGTCCTCCTTCAACGGGCGAGCCGTAGCCGGGGCTGGGTTCGTTCGGCGTTGTGGGGGTAGTCGTCGTTGCTGTGGTGGTGGTTGTGGTCGTCGTGGTGGGTGTTGTCCCGGTGGTGGCGCCTTCCACGACGATTTCGTACTTGGTGTAGTTCAAGGATGGTCCACCGTTGAAGAGGGTCGAGCTTTCGAATTTGTAGGTCCCAGGCTGTTCGAACTTGCACTTGCCTTCCCAGGTTGTCTGGGGTGAGGCGGGGCTCACCGGCACGCTGGACGAGCAGGTCGGCGCGGCTCCCATCCACGCGATGTTCGCCTTGGTGGTCGTGTTGTCGGTGAACGTGACTTCGCCACCGGCGGCGATCGTGATCTTGCTCGCGGGTGCCGGTTTGGATCCCGAGCCGGCGGCTGCCCAGCACGGCCAGTTGTTCTCGACACAGTTTTCGTTGACTTCGAGCTTCGTTTCGGACGGGGCAGCAGCGAGAGCTGGCAGCACGGCCACCGCTGCTCCAACCAGCGCAGCAAGGGTGAAAAGCAAAAGCGTGGGCACTCTCATTGTGAACTCACCTTTCTCGGGCTAGGTTGTCGCCGCTACTTGGGATGGCGCATCGCCCGCATCGGCTTCGGCGTCTTTGGTGGTGGCGTCTACTTGACTGTCAGCGTGCCTTCCATTCCGGCCATTCGGTGTCCCGGGACTGAGCAGTAGAACTTGTAGGTGCCGGGCTTGAGGTTCAGCGTCAGCGTCTTTGAGCCGCCCTGAAATGTCGGCGTGGCTCCGACGACCGCGCCCGAGGCGGACGCCACGGTCATGTTGTGGGCCAGGGGCGCCATGTTGGTGAAGTCGATCGAGACCTTTCCCGCCTTCGCGCTCAGAGCCGTCCTGCTGTATTTCAGCTGGCCTTCGGGGTTCGCTTCGAGGCTGAGCGCTTCTCCGGTGCCGGTCGTGGCGGATGCCGCGGGCTTGGGGGAGCTTTCGCTTGGCGCGGTCGAGGATGCTGCGGTGCTCGATGTGGTTGGTGTGGCCGGCTGGCCTTCGTGCAAGAGGTTCAGCGTGCTTTCGCCGTCGTCTACGAAGTAGATGGCCTTGCTTTCTGGGGCGATCACCAGGCCGAATAGCGATCCGGCTCCGGTCTTCTTGTCGGCAGTCTGCACGGCGACCTGCTGACCGGCGGGTGTAGTTTCGACCATGTTGCCGTCACCACCGTTGCTCGTGATGATGTTGCCGTTTGGTGCGAGCACCATGCCCAGCGGTTCCTTGAGGTGGCCGCCTTCGGTGAGGACGGTGCCGCCTTTCGCGGCGGGCGTCGTGCGCGTCATTGCTTCGGAGATCGCGAGGATCTTGCTGTCTTCGGTCGAGGCCACATACAGCGTGCCGTCGGAGGCGAGTGCGAGTCCGGTCGGGCCAAGCACGAGGGCTTCTGCCGAATCAATCCAGGGGATGCCCTTGGCGATCACCGTTTCGCTCAGCACCTTCGGCATCTGGTGTTCGCTGGATTCCAGTTCGATCCGCAGCACGGTCGAGTTGTCGATCGTTTTGATGCCCTTCGCGGCACCGCCATTGAGCGCGTTGCTGACGAACAGCATGGTCTTGGAGCCTTCGCTCTTAGCGGTCGAGTCCCAGGGACCCTGGATGTTCTTGCTGGCGATCGTCTCGACCGTCTTACCTTTGCTGTCGAGCACAATCAGGCAGCCGTACTTCGCGGTCGCTGACTTGCCGTTGGTCGTTGGCAGGCTGCCCACGACGACGTAGCCGCCCGGCAGGATGTTCAGCGCCGTCGTCAGCCCGACGCCGCCTGGGCATGGTCCGGGGAGCGTCTTGGCATCGATCGTCGCAAACGGCGAGACCTTCCCGGCGGTTGAGACCTGCACGATCGTCGTGCCGGTGCCCTGACCGGTCTCCTTTGCACTTTCCTTGGCGTTGAAGTTGCTGATCAGCATCTGGCCCGCCTGGAGCTTGCCCACGCTGGTGGGAACCAGAACGATGCCGTACGGATTTACATCGCCGTTGGCGGGGACCGTGGAGGCGACCTTGCTGACAGTCCCCAGATTTGCCAGAAAAGGAGACGAGCTTGCACTCGACGTCGTGGCAACGCTCGCCGCGGCCGTTGTCGAACTGGAGGAGCCCGTTTTGCTGGAGCTGCCGCACCCGGCGAGGGCAAGGGCTACGGCCGCGAGGGCAAGGATTGACGATCTTGGCACTGGAGTGTTCTCCTGTAGTTCGGTATCGGGGACGAAGCAGCTTGCGGTCACCGAAGGGGGCATTCCGCTCCCCTCCGGCTTTCGGCGGCAGTCAGCACACAGCTTTTCCTCGTGCGCTACCTGCCTTGACTCCGCCGCCGCGGGATTCCTTCCCACCGGTTGTGTGCTGCGCACGACTGCCCACGAGGGGGTCGCGGGCGGGTTAGACGCGAGTGAGCTTCGGTGTGGCGCTGCTCGTGCTGGCGAGACCCCGTCGGGCCTCGCGCCATCCGCTCAGCATCGCCGTGAGCGCCGCCACACGGTGGCGCTCGAGGATCTCGGCGATCTGCTGCGGCAGCTCTGCGTCAATCAGGTTGCGGGCGGACAGGTTGACCGACATCTGAACGTCGATCCCGAGCCTTTGCCAGGTCACGAGCTGGCCGAGTGCCTGGTCGATCAGCGCCAGCGCGAGGGGTCCGATGAGCGCCGTCTGCTGCACGGGACTGCGCTCGACTCGGAGTCGTGATGTATGGCCGCGAGCCGGCTAGGATCAGGCCATGATCGAGCAAGGAGACCAAGCCCCAGACTTTGAGGTTCCCGACCAGGATGGCCGCGCCGTCAAGCTGTCCGACTTCCGAGGCACCCCGGTCGTACTGTTTTTCTATCCCAAGGCCGACACGCCTGGATGCACCACCCAGGCCTGCGGTGTGCGCGACCATCAGGCTGACTACGCCAGGGTGGGCGCCCCGGTTCTGGGGATCTCCCCCGACCCCGTGGCCAAGGTCAAGAGATTCCACGAGAAGTTCGACCTCAACTTCCCCCTGCTGGCCGACGAGGATCACGCGGTCGCCGAGGCCTACGGCGTGTGGGCTGAGAAGTCGATGTACGGGCGCAAATACTTCGGCAACGAGCGCACCACGTTCGTGATCGACCCCGACGGGCGCGTCGCCCAGGTACTTCGCAAGGTCAAGCCCGCCGAGCACGACGCGCTCGTGCTGAAGGCGCTCCAGCAGGCCAGCCCGCCGGTCGTATAGCCGGCTAATGCATGGCGTGGTCCGTGCTGATGGTCACCGTCCGGTTCCTGCCCCCGCGCTTGGCCTTGTAGAGGGCCGTGTCCGCGCCACGAAGCATCGTCTCGATGTCCGTGGGCGTGTCGCTGGCGAGGATGCCCGCGCTCACCCGCACCGTCGGCAGGCCTGAGGGGTCGCTCGCGGCGAGGGCCGCGCGGACGCGTTGTGTGAAGGCATCGGCGTCTGAGCCGTCGCTGCCGGGCAACAGAACCGTGAACTCCTCGCCGCCGGTGCGGGCGGCCACGTCGATCTCCCTGGATTGAGCCGCCAGCAGCTCGCCGGTGCGGGCGAGGACCCGGTCGCCGATCTCGTGACCCCACTCGTCGTTGATGGACTTGAAGTAGTCGATGTCGAACGCGGCAAGCGCGATCGGGCGGTCCTCTCGCCTGGCGTGCGCGAGCTCGAGCGACGCGCGCTCGTCGAAGCCGCGTCGGTTGAGCAGCCCGGTGAGCGGGTCTATTCTGGCCTCTGCGGCCAGTTGGGAGAGCAGCGCCTCGTTGCGATGAACGAGCGTCAGGGTGACCCCGGCCACCACGCTCACGCAGATCATGACGTCCACCCAGCGTCCCGGGTAGCTGCTGGCTGCCGGCAGCGAGAGGAGCGCGGCGGCGTGAGCCACGCCCACGCACGCGATTACCGCCATCGCTCCCCGTCGACCAAAGAAGAACGTCATCCACAGCACGGGCCACATGTACAGGACGGCACCGTCGCCGGCACCGGGAGTGGTGGCGAGCGCGTAGGCGATGAGCGCTACGCCGAGCGGTCCCAGTGGCGCGAGCCATCGTCGAGGAAGCCGCGGGCCGAAGGGCAGGAGAGCCAAAGCGATCGCGAGCGCGACGAGGATGGGCGTGACCGAGAAGCTCGGATCATTCGGAAGAAGGCCATCGATCCCGCCGTCGAAGGCTGCCGCTCCGTAGATCGCGCTGGCCGTGTAGGCCATGAGCCTCCTGTTGAAGCGGAGACTGACGAGCGAGGGACTCATCTGACAGGTATCGGCTGCCAGCGAGACAAACACCACACCTGCTCCCAAGATTCGGCATTCCTCGTGCCAGGCGGGTCCGGTCGATCTCGACGAGTCGAGCAACCGCGAGCCGTCCAGAGACATCTCCCGGAGGCTATCCTCCCTTCCGCGATGGCGAGCGAGGTGCCTGTCGACCCAGGCGAGCGGGACTGGCGCTTGGAGGCCGAGCTGGACACGCCGGCACCCGGTGGCGTGCTGCGCGATCTGATCGGCCGCCTGCGCGGGGACGAGGATCTCGCGGAGCAGATCGAGTCCGAGGTGCCGCGAGACGTCGTGATCACCCACGACGGACACCTGCTCTTCGCCTATGCCGCCACCCAGCAGGCTCTTGGCGCGGCCCGCGAGGCGATTGCGGGGGTGCTCCGCCGAGACGGAGTCGCGGCGAGGGTGCGTCTGAGTCATTGGGACGACGAGCGAGACCGCTGGCAGCAGACCGATCCTCCGCCCAGCCCCGAGGAGGCGGCCGTCCAGGCTGCCGATGACCGCGCCGAGGACTCGGTCGAGACGCGCACGATGGTCGCGAGCTCCGGTCGACTCGTCCGCGCCGAATTCGAGCAGACGATGCGCGAATGGGCGCGCGAGCTCGGGCTGCAGTGCGAGGTGATCGAGCATCCTCACCTCCTCAGCACGCAGGTCGGCTTCACCGTGACCGGGCCGAGGCGGAAGATCGACGAGTTCGCTCAGGGCCTTCGGGCGGAGGGCTGGGCGATGGTGCGAACCGAGAGCGCTGTCATGCTGAGCCCGCTCTGACACGCCCGTCACTGTGCGCCCGGCGCCTCAGCCGGGACCCCTCTAAGCTGGCTGCATGTCAGCTCAGGAGGTCGAGCGCACGACGCTGAACCGCGACAGCAGCGAGCGCTTCCAAGCGCTCCGGCGCGAACTGGGCGTGGTCTCCTTCGGCCTGAACCTGATCGTGCTGCAGCCGGGCCAGCGGGGGCGCATCCACTCACACGAGCACCAGGAGGAGGTCTACCTGGTGCTCGAGGGTGAGCTGACGCTCGGCGTCGAGGGCGAGGAGCAGGTCCTCAGAGCCGACCAGCTGGTGCGGGTCGGCTCAGGCGTGCGCCGCCAGCTGATCAACGCGGGGGCCGAGCGGCTCGTGCTGATCGCGCTCGGAGGCTCCGGGGAGCACGTGGGTCGAGACGGTCATGCCTGGTCCTCGTGGCTACAGGAG
>CABECW010000372.1_pt1 | contig 10351 bp, 10 predicted proteins | sample 3132931 | NCBI WGS metagenome assembly CABECW01 (sample SAMEA5534328, study PRJEB31848) | metagenome | biome: tundra; feature: field; material: soil | place: USA | collected 2013-05 | depth 0.15 m
GGCATGGTGGTTGTTGTGCCACGCCTCGCCGAGCGTGGGCAGCGCCAGCCAGGAGAGATTGCGCGACTCGTCGTCGGTGGGGAAGCGGCGGCGCCCGAAGTAGTGGCACAGCGAGTTGATGGAGAAGGTGGCGTGGTGAAGGCAGAACATCCGAACGGCTCCACCCCACAGCAATGCGGTCAGGCCACCGACGAGCGTGCCCGTCAAGGCAAGGCCGAGAGCGAACGGAAACGCGAGTCCGGCGAGCACCCACAGCAGGAACGTGTCGTCGACGAACCGCACGACCGGGTCGGCGAGCAGGTCCTTTGCGTAGCGCTCGCGGTCGGCCAGGGCGTCACCGCTGAAGATCCAGCCGACGTGAGCGTGGTACAGGCCCGCGAGCGCACCGCGCCAGCCGTTGCCGTGGTCGACGTGAGGGCTGTGCGGGTCTCCTGGCTGATCGGAGAACTGATGATGCTTGCGGTGATTTGCGACCCACTCGATCACCGGGCCCTCAACCGCCGCGGAGCCCAGCACCGCAAACAGCGCCCGAAACGGCGCGCTGGTCTTGAAGCTGCGGTGGGTGAACAGGCGATGAAAGCCGACCGTGATGCCCAGGCCGGTCAGGAGATAGGTGAGCGCGAGGACGACCAGGTCCTGCCAGTGAAGCGCCCCTCCCCAGGCCTGCCAGGCCGCGAGCCCTACGAGCCCCAGCGGCACGAGCATCACGACCACGTTGGCGATGCGGTCGATCGCGGGGGGCTCGGGCGTCGTCGCCCGCGGGGCGCGCGGCCGGGATACGGGCGAGGAGGAGCGAGGCGGAGCGGCTGGGGGTGCCTGATCGGGAGTCACGGGTCCTCTCCAGGCTACGCCGATTCGTCGCCGGTGCCTCCGCCGGGTAGGCTCACGCCGTGTGCCGTCTGTTCGGGATGAGCGCCGGATCGAAGCCCGTGCGAGCGACGTTCTGGCTGCTGGATGCGCCTGACAGCCTGTCCGCGCAGAGCCATCGCGAGCCGGACGGAACGGGGCTGGGCTGGTTCGCCCCCGACGGTACGCCCCACGTCGCAAAGCAGCCGATCGCAGCCTTCGGGGACGCTGATTTCGCGAGAGAGGCGCGAGAGCTCGCATCGAGAACCTTCGTGGCGCACATCCGCTTCGCCTCCACGGGAGCGCTCGAACTGCGCAACACTCACCCCTTCGAGCTCGAGCGGCGACTGTTCGCCCACAACGGGGTCATCCAGGACCTTCCCCTGCTCGAGCGTCACCTGGGTGACGCGCTGGACCTGGTCGATGGGGACACGGACTCCGAGCGCTTCTTTGCGCTCATCACGCGGGAGATCGCATCCCGCGGCGGAGACGTGGGCGCGGGGATCGAGGCGGCATGCACATGGGTCGCGGCGAATCTTCCAGTGCTGGCGATCAACTTCGTGCTCGCGACACACGACTCCGTGTGGGCGCTGCGCTATCCGGAGACCCATCCGCTCTTCCTGCTGGAGCGAGAACCGGGCGAGCCGCTCGAGCACGCCAGCATGCTCGGATCTCGTGTGCGCTCCCCCGACGGCGCCGGTCGTCCGCTCGTGGTGATCGCGAGCGAGCGGATGGACGCGGACCCGAGCTGGCGTGCGCTCCCCGCGGGCGAGCTGATCCAGGTCACCGAGTCGCTCGAGGTTCATCGGCGGCGGATCCTCGATCGGCCACCCGCGCATCCGCTCTCGCCGGCCGACCTCGAGGACGGAGCGCGCGCCTCCCAGGCCTGAGCGCGGTGGACGCTACTGTTGAGCGATGGGCTCAGCCGAGCCGGCGCTCTCATATGAGAAGTGGGCCGCGACCTGTGACACCCTGCACGCGCACACGCAGGTACTCGGCAAGCTGGCGGTCGCGCTGGCGCCGCCCGAGCCCGAGCTCCAGCATGCCGCCCTGCGCTTGAGCGCCCGAGGCTGGGAGACCGCGCCCCTGCCCGCCCCCGACGGCTCGGGCGCGTTCGTGGCCGTGCTCGACCTGCACGAGCACGAGGCCGCGGTCGAGCACAGCGACGGACGCTCGCTGCGCGTGGCGCTGACACCGGATCGAGCCGTTGGCGCGGTCACGCGCGAGCTGCTGGCGAGCGTGAGGATTCTCGCCGGGGATGTGAGCATCGACCCGACGCCGCAGGAGGTGCAGTGGAGCGATCCCCTCGACGAGGACGAGCGGCACGCGACCTACGAGCCCACGCAGGTGGCCTCGTACTTCGCCGCGGCCACGCGGGCAGCGCTGGTCCTCGCCGAGCTCAGGGCTCCGTTCCGCGGACGCTCGACACCGGTGAACGCATGGTGGGGGTCCTTCGACCTCGCCGTCAGCCTCTTCTCCGGCCTGCCCGCAGACCCGCCGTCCGAAGACTTCATCATGCGCAACGCGATGGACGCGCAGGAGGTTGCGGTCGGCTGGTGGCCGGGGGATCCCCGCTACGGCAAGGCCGCCTTCTACGCGTATGCGCACCCGGCACCCGAGAGCTTCTCCTCGGCGACTCTCTCTCCGCCACAGGCCCGCTGGGAGAGCGCGCTCGGCGAGTACATCCTGGACTGGGAGGACGTCCTGGCGGCTCCCGACCCCCACGCCGCCGGCGTGGAGTTCGCGCGCTCGGCCTTCCGTCACGCCTGCCAGGTGTGCGACTGGGATCCGGCGCTCGCCGCCAGCGCAGAGGGAAAGCCTCCGCCGGTTCAGTGAATGGCGCGGCGGCCCCCGGGCTCACCCCTTCGGCGGCAGCTCACGGACGCGGTGGGCGAGATCCTCGTCGTAGGCCATCTCCCGAGAGAAGGCTAGGCGGCGAAGCGCTGGGCCGCCCGCTCGCGTCGCTTGGCCGCCTCGAGCTCGCGGTTCTTGGGCGGAGCCGAGGTGACCAGGCCGTCGAGCAGCCGCGCGGTCGCCAGCGCCACGTCCTCGACAGCCCGCTCGAACGCCTGGACATTGGCCTGCGAGGGCTTGGTCGAGCCGCTGATCTTGCGGACGTACTGCAGGGCGGCCTCCCGGATCTCAGCCTCCGAGGCGGGCGGCTCGTAGTTGTGGAGCGATCTGATGTTTCTGCACATGGGCACAGCGTAATACGAGCGGACCACTCGCTCGACGCTCACCCCAGCGTGTCGATCAGATCCGCCACCGAGTCGACGATCCGCGAGGCGCGAAAGGGGTGGCGCTCGGCCTCCTCGCGAGTCGTGACGCCGCTCAGCACGAGGATCGTCTCCATCCCGGCCTCCAGGCCGGAGACGATGTCGGTGTCCATGCGATCCCCGACCATCGCCGCGGTCTCGGAGTGGGCATCGATGGCGTTCAGCGCCGAGCGCATCATCAGCGGGTTCGGCTTGCCCACGAAGTAGGGCTCCACGCCGGTGGCCCGGCTGATCAGCGCGGCCACCGATCCGGTGGCCGGGAGCGGACCCTGCGTGCTCGGTCCCGTGGCGTCGGGGTTGGTGGCGATGAAGCGCGCGCCGCCAGCGATCAGGCGAATGGCGCGGGTTATGCGCTCGAAGGAGTAGGTGCGCGTCTCGCCGAGCACGACGTAGTCGGGCGCCCGATCGGTGAGCGTGTAGCCGGCGTCGTGCAGCGCCGTGGTCAGGCCGGCCTCCCCGATCACGAAGGCCGACCCGCGCGGGCGCTGGTCCTCCAGGAAGCGGGCCGTGGCGAGCGCCGAGGTCCAGATCGCCTCCTCGGGCACCTCCAGGCCGCTCGCGCCGAGCCGCGCCACCAGGTCGCGGCGGGTGTAGATCGAGTTGTTGGTGAGCACCAGGAACGGCATGCCGAGCTCGCGCAGCCGGGTGAGAAAGCGATCGGCCCCGGGAATAGCCAGCTCCTCGCGCACGAGCACGCCGTCCATGTCCATCAGCCATGAGCGGATCTCGCGCTCGGTCATCGAGGCTAGGATGACGCACTCTGCTCCGAGGACGAACCCTCGGGGTATGCGAGGGTAGGGGCATGAGCAAACTGATCTTTCTGCCGGTGAGCGCCGCCGCCGGCCTCCTCTCAGGGCTGATCGGCAAGAAGCTGTTCGATCGCGTGTGGCGGTTGATCGACGAGAACGATCCTCCTCGCGCCGAGCAGCGACGCATCAACCCCGGCAAGCTCGCGCTTGCCCTTGCACTCGAGGGCGCGCTGTTCCGGGCGGTGAAGGGCCTCGTCGACCACGCCTCACGTGAGGGCTTCGCGCGGGTTACGGGCATCTGGCCGGGCGAGAAGGAGCAAGCGCAACCCGAGTCGGCGTGAGCGTCCCGCCCTCGGGCCGACAGTTCGAGATCGGACTGGGGAAGCAGCGCGCCACCGTCGTGGAGGTCGGTGGGGGCATCCGCGAGTACGCCGTGGGCGAGCGAGCCGTGCTCGAGCCCTATCCGCTTCAGTCCATCTGCGACGGCGCTCACGGCGCGCCGCTGATCCCATGGCCCAACCGCGTGGCCGGCGGTCGCTACCGCTTCGACGGCAGCGACCATCAGCTCGCGCTCACAGAGCCCGCGCGCGGCAACGCCATCCACGGACTCCTGCGCTGGCGACCGTGGAGCATGCGCGAGCATGGACCTTTCCACGCGATCTTGCAGACCCGGCTGCTCCCGACGCCTGGCTATCCGTTCGCGCTCGATCTCCAGATCGCCTACCAGCTCGGCCGCGCAGGGCTGACCGTCGCCACGACCGCAGTCAACATCGGCGAGCGTCCGTGTCCCTACGGCGCCGGGCAGCATCCCTATCTCTCGCCGGGACACGGCATGGTCGACGACTGCGCCCTGGAGGTGCCCGCCGCGAGACGGCTGGCGACAGACGAGCGCATGATCCCCAGCGGCGATGAGCCGGTCGCCGGCACGGCCTTCGATTTCCGCCGTGCCCGCCCGATCGGCACGACGGCGCTCGACGTGGCTCTCACGGATCTCGCCCGCGCGGAGGGCGGCCGCGCCACGGTGCGACTGACCGGTCCCGATGGGCGCCGCGTTGAGCTGTGGGTGGACGAGCACCACGGCTTCCTCGAGCTCTTCACCGGCGACAGCCTCGAGCCGTCGCGCCGGCGGCGGGGGCTTGCGGTCGAGCCGATGACGTGCGCCCCCAACGCCTTCCAGAGCGGTGACGGGCTGCTGCGACTCGAGCCGGGGGAGTCGATCACGACCAGCTGGGGAGTCGGGCTGACGGACACGCCCGGCTGACGGGCCTCAGATCCAGCCCAGCAGCGGTCCGAAGAGGAGGCCTGCCACCAGATCGAGCGCGGCCAGCGAGCCGACCACCCGCAGCTGGCGCGAGCGCCTCGGCATGTCGTGCACCCAGAAGGCGACCACGTAGAAGGTGAGGTAGCCGAACACCACGATCACGGGCCAGCTCGCCACGTTCCACCACCAGTAGTACCAGTGAAAGACGCCGTCGGCGTGCAGCAGCAGCTCGACGCCCACGGACACGAGCGACAGCGCGATCGCGAGCGCCCAGCGGTTGGGGAGGCCGAGGATGCGAGCGTCGCGCTGCGCGGGCAGGAGCTTGGCGAAGACGATCCCGTTGACGGCGAAGAACAGCGAGATCTCGATCGTGAGGCCGATCAGGATCACGAAGCTGCTGTTGCCCGTAACCGTCCACAGCGCTGCGTGACCGTCGAAGTGCAGGACCAGGGCGTTGACGATCTCGTTGGCCCAGTCCATCAGCCAGAAGGCGATCCCGGCGAGCACCACGCTCCAGTTGGCGCGCTCGACCTCGACCGCGTACACGTAGACGACGAGCCCGAGGAGCGTGACCGTGGACCAGTCGAGGCGATCGGGGGCGCGCAGCAGGTGCTCGGCCTGGCGCGTGAACTCGGGGATGCTCGCGAGCATCAGCTCAGGCGGTCTCGCGAGAGCGGCTCGCCTTGGCCTTTGCCCGCGGGCGAGCGGGGCGGCTCCTGCCTGAGCTCGAAGGCGTGGGCCCGGCCGGCTCGGCGAGGGCGAGCAGATCCTGCAGGCCCTGTTCGATCCCGCCGGTGAGCATGTCGATGTCGGGGGCGCCCTCATAGTCGCCGGTGACCCCGAAGTACAGGCCGCCGTCGTAGGAGAAGATCGCCACCACGATCTGGATGGAGCCGACGACCGGCACGAACGGATATGACTCGAGCATCCGCCGCCCCAGGGTCTGAACCGGCTGCTGGGGTCCGGGCACGTTGGTGGTGGCCGTGTGCATGTTCAGGCGCGGCGAGAGCGTCACGAGGCGGCTCCCGAGCGCCAGCAAGAGCGGCGGGGCGAAGCCCGAGAGCGAGCTCAGCACGTCGCCGGCAACCGCGTGCTTGGACTGCTTGATCCCATCCAGCTCGGCGCGGATGCTCGCCAGTCTCGCCGCCGGGTCGAGCAGGCCGACCGGCAGACCTGCGAACACGGCCGAGACGCGGTTGTTGTAGACCCCTTCTCGCCGCGGCGGCGGATCGACACGGGCACCATCGTGCGCACCGTCTGCCCCTCGGCGACGCGCTCGCCGCGCGAGAGCAGAAGCTCGCGGAAGCCATGGGTGATGATCGTGAGCACGACGTCGTTGACCGTCCCCCCGAGCTCCTCGCGGACGGCCTTGACGTCGCCCAGCGACGCCTGCGCCCAGCTCCAGCGCCTGTGCGGGCCGATCGGACCGGTGAGCGATGAGGACCCGACCGGCCGCATGGCGCCTCCGGCCGAGACGGTCGCCCGCGCAATCTCGGCGACCGAGCGCAGGGTCTCCCCGGGTGCGCGCAGCGCCTGACGGAGGGCCTGCAGCTGGCCGGCGGGGCTGAGGCGCTGGCGCAGCGAGCCTGCCAGGACCTCCACGCCGGAGGGCTCGGGCGGAGCGGACCAGGGCCTCGGCAACGCGACCGGTGAGCTGTCGGAGAACATCACCGACATCAGGTCTGTCGCGGCCACGCCGTCGACCATGCAGTGGTGGACCTTTGACAGCAGCGCCCAGCGGCCACGGTCGAGGCCCTCGACCACCCACAGCTCCCACAGCGGCTTGTTGCGGTCGAGGTGCTGGGAGAAGATGCGGCTCGCCATCTGGCGCAGCTGGAGGTCGCTCCCCGGCACCGGGACGGCGGCGTGGCGCACGTGGTAGGAGAGGCTGAAGTGGGGATCGTCAACCCAGGCGGGCGGTCCGACGGCGAGCGGGACGAAGCGAACCTTCTGGCGGTAGCGGGGGACGAGCGTGAGCTTGCCCTCCACCATCGCCTTGAGCTCATCGAACGGAGGCGGTGGCCCCGCGAAGATGCTGACTCCGCCGATGTGCATCGGCGTGGCGTCGTTCTCGACGTGCAGGAACGACGAGTCGATCGGGCTCATCCACTCCATACGTCCTCCCCTCCTACGACCTAGACGGCGGCGACCGGTGCGGTGCGACCGCACGCCGGACACACTACGCCGAAGGCACCCGCCGGGCCCGCCTCACGCCGCCCAAGCGGAGCAGCGCGCCCTCGCCACTGGTCCTCTAGGCTCGCCGGCGATGGCACCACGGCTCAGCGCGGTCTCGCTCGTGTCCCTGGCCTGCGCGCTGGAGTGCCTGTGCGGATGCGGCACCGGCACGCAGCAGCGGCGCTCGATCGCTTCCCCATCCGCAATCGTCAGGCCGATCCTCGCCGAGCAGGGCACAGGCGCGACTGTGCCGGCGACGCCCGCCACGACGAAGTCCGCGCTCGCGCTCGCGGGGCGCGTGCTCACGATCGATCCGGGACACAACGGCGGGAACTTCACCCACCCGCAGGAGATAGGGCGGCTGGTCAACGACGGCAACGGCGAGAAGGAATGCGACACCACGGGCACGGCCGCGCCCGATGGCTACCGCGAGACGGACTTCAACTGGAGCGTCGCAGTGCGCCTGCACGCGTTGCTGGTGGCACAGGGGGCGCGCGTGGTGATGACACGCCAGAGCAACGCGGGGATCGGCCCGTGCATCACAGAACGCGCCGCCATCGGCAACCGCGCGCACAGCGCGGCCGCGATCTCGATCCACGCCGACGGGGGGCCGACGAGCGGGTCGGGCTTCGCGATCCTGATTCCGGCCCCGATCCCGGGCGGGGGCGATCAGGCGATCGTTGCTCCCTCGCGGCGACTTGCCCTTGCCCTGCGCCCTGCGCTCGAGCGGGCCGGCCTGCACCCCTCCACCTACGACGGCGTGGACGGCTTGGCGCCGCGCACGGATCTCGGCGGCCTCAACCTCTCCCGCGTGCCCAAGGTGTTCGTCGAGGTGGCCAACATGCAGAACCGGGCCGACGAGGCGCCGATGGAGCGCGCTTCGTTTCGCGAGGGTGTCGCCCGGGCGCTGCTGGCGGGCCTCGAGCGCTTCCTCGCCAACGGCTGACGGCGCTCGGCGTCGGGGAGGGTTCAGATGGCGCGGGCGCTCGGACGCCGCGAGCGCTCAGGCGTCGCTGGAGGGCGCCCAGATGTTGATGGCGCTGTCGAGGGCGTGGCGCTCGATCTCGGCCAGCTCCTCGGGGGTGAAGTCGAGGTTCTCGAGTGCAGCGACGTTCTGCTCGAGCTGCGCCACGCTGCTCGCACCGATGAGCGCCGAGGTGAAGCGTCGGTCACGCAGCACCCATGCGATGGCCAGCTGGGCCAGCGACTGGCCGCGAGCCTGCGCCACCTCGTTCAGCGCGCGTACCCGCGCCAATGCCTCCTCGCTGAGGAGCTTCTCGTCGAAGGCCTCGCCGCGACGCACGCGCGAGTCCTCGGGAATGCCGTTGAGGTAGCGGTCGGTGAGCAGGCCCTGGCCAAGCGGCGAGAAGACGATCGTCCCCACCCCATGGCGATCGAGGACATCGAGCAGGCCCTGCTCGATCCAGCGGTTGAGCAGTGAGTAGGAGGGCTGATGGATCAGCAGCGGCGTGCCGAGCCGGGCCAGGATCGCGATCGCCTCCTCGGTGCGCCGAGCTGAGTAGGAGCTGATCCCGACGTAGAGGGCCTTGCCCTGTCGCACCGCGGTGTCGAGCGCTCCCATGGTCTCCTCGAGCGGGGTCCCGGGATCGAAGCGGTGGGAGTAGAAGATGTCGACGTAATCGAGTCCCATTCGCTGCAGGCTCTGGTCGAGGCTGGCGAGCAGGTACTTGCGCGAGCCGAGTTCGCCGTAGGGTCCTGGCCATTGGTCATAGCCGGCCTTGGTCGAGATCACCAGCTCGTCGCGGTAGGGGCGGAGGTCCTCGGCGAAGATGCGGCCGAAGCTCTTCTCGGCCGCGCCGTAGGGCGGCCCGTAGTTGTTGGCGAGGTCGAAGTGGGTGATGCCGAGGTCGAACGCGCGCCTCAGGATGGCGCGGTTTCCGGCCAGCGGCCGATCGTCGCCGAAGTTCTGCCACAGCCCGAGCGAGATCGCGGGCAGCTGCAGGCCACTGGCGCCGACGCGCCGATATGGCAGGCGCTCGTAACGCCCCGCATCGGGGACATAGACCGGATCGGCTCGCTGAGGGTCGTAGGGCATGAGCGATGCGTTCGGGCGCCCGGGTCAGGCAACCTCTTTCTCGACAGCTACCCGCATTGGACCCCCATCAAATCAGAGAAGAGACGCATCTAGGTCGCCGGCGAGGGCTATCCTGCCCGTTGGCCACGACCTCACGGCGCGGCCAATCGCCAAATTGTGTGCGGGAGGTTTCAGCGATGGTCAGGCGGTCTTCACGCAGCGCTGCACGCGTCAAGCTCTCGGCGCCGACCGGAATGTGACCGAGCGCCGCCTGAGCGCCAACGGCGTCGAGCTCCACGTCCTCGACGAGGGCGAGGGACCGCTGGTGATCCTCTGCCACGGCTTTCCCGAGCTGGCCTTCTCCTGGCGCCATCAGCTGCCGGCGTTGGCCGGGGCGGGCTTCCGCGTGGTGGCGCCTGACATGCGCGGCTACGGAGGTAGCTCCGCGCCTTCACAGATCGAGGCCTACGACGTGGTCTCGCTGTGCGGGGACCTGTGCGGCCTGCTCGACGCCCTGGACGCAGAGTCGGCGGTGTTCGTGGGCCACGACTGGGGCGCGAGCGTGGTGTGGCAGCTCGCCGTGCTGGAGCCCGAGCGCGTCCGCGCGGTGGCCGGTCTGAGCGTGCCCTTCGTTCCGCGCGCGCCGGCGCCCCCGATCCCGATCATGCGCAGGCACCTCGGCGAGGACTTCTACATCGTGTGGTTCCAGGAGCCGGGGGTGGCCGACGAGGCGCTGGCGCGCGATGTGCGCCGCACCCTGACCACCTCGCGCCAGTGGACGGCCGAGTGGGCCGAGGAGGAGGGCCGTCCCACCCGCAGGGCCTCATGGCTGTCCGAGGAGGAGCTCGCCGTCTACGTGGAGAGCTTCGAGCGCACAGGGTTCACGGGCGGGCTGAACTGGTATCGCAACATCGACCGCAACTGGGAGCTGACGGCCGCGGTGGCCGAGAGGCGCGTGGAGCAGCCCGCGCTGTTCCTCACGGGCGAGCTGGACCCGGTGCGCCGCTTC
>CABECW010000373.1_pt1 | contig 10316 bp, 8 predicted proteins | sample 3132931 | NCBI WGS metagenome assembly CABECW01 (sample SAMEA5534328, study PRJEB31848) | metagenome | biome: tundra; feature: field; material: soil | place: USA | collected 2013-05 | depth 0.15 m
GACCTGCGCCACGAGCGCCTTTGCGGCGGCGGCGTCAAGCGAGAGACCGAGGCGGGCGGCCTGCTCGCGCGCCCACTTGGCGAGCTCCCACGACTTCACCGTCATCTGAGCCACGATCTGACCGCCCGCTCGCTTCACGGCCTCGTGGACCGCGGCAGGCGCCTTTGCCCGTCCGTCCTCGCGGGCAAACAGCGCGAGCGTGGTATCGGCTGGCATCTGGGCGATGGCCGGGGCGAGGTGCTGCTCGACCTCGGCCGCGCGCCAGCGCTCCACCCCCTCCACGATGATCACCCGCCGTCCGATCGCGAGCGTCATCGCCGCCAGCGCTTCGGCCACTCCCGAGGGCGTCGCCAGATCGCCCTCGAGCACCTCGACCCCGGCGGCGCCACCATCCTCGCGTTCGGCCAGTGCCCGCAGTCCCGCGCGCCGCTCGCCCACGGCGCCGTGATCGTCGCCATGGATCAGGTAGACGGGTTTGAGCTCTGCCATCGATGTCCGAGTCTATGCCGCCGCAACGACGATCACTCGTGGCTGGCGTCTAGCGCACTACGAGGTTCACGAGCTTCCCTGGCACCACGATCTCCTTCACGATCTCCTTGCCGTCCACGTGGGCGCGCACGTTGGGCGCCGCCCGGCACAGGTCCTTGAGCGTCTCGGGGACCGCGTCTGCGCTCGCCTGCACCCGGTCGCGAACCTTGCCGTTCACCTGGCAGACGAGCTCGTAGACCTCGCGCTCGAGCAGCGCCTCGTCGGCCTCCGGCCAGGGCTGCTCCCACACGCGCTCCCCCGTCAGCAGCTCGTAGATGTCCGAGCAGACGTGCGGCGCGAAGGGGAACAGCAGCGAGGCCGCCGTGCCCAGAGCAAAGCGCAATGTGTCAACACCGACCGAGTCGCGCAGCCTCGAGCAGTCGTTCAGGAGCTCCATCACGGCCGCGATCGCCGTGTTGAAGGCGAAGCGGCGAAGGTCGCCGCTGACCTTGTCGATGGCCCAGTGGGTCTTGCGCATCAGGTCGAGGTCATCGCCCTCCGCTGCGGCTGGACCGGCGAGCTCGGCGACGGGCGCTCCGGCGCGCTCAGCCGTCTCGGCCGCCAGCCGCCACAGCCGCGAGAGGAAGCGGTGAACGCCATCCACTCCCTCATCCGACCAGTCTGCGTCCTGGTCAGGGGGGCCGACGAACAGGATGTAGCAGCGCGCCGTGTCCGCGCCCACGCGCTCCACGATTGCCGCGGGCGAGACGACATTGCCCTTGGACTTGCTCATCTTGGAGCCGTCCTTGGTGACCATGCCCTGGGTGAACAGGGCCTGGAAGGGCTCCTGAAAATCCAGATGCCCCAGATCCGCGAGCGCCTTGGTGAAGAAGCGCGCGTACATCAGGTGCAGGATCGCGTGCTCGACCCCGCCGATGTACTGGTCGACGGGCATCCACTCGCGCAGGGCAGCCGGATCCCAGGCGGCCCGCTCGTTGGATGCGTCGCAATAGCGCAGGAAGTACCAGGAGGAGTCCACGAAGGTGTCCATCGTGTCGGTCTCCCGTCGCGCGCTGCCGCCGCAGCTCGGACAGCGCGTGTTCACCCACTCCTCGGCCGCCGCCAGCGGCGAGCGACCCTTGGGCGTGTAGTCGTCGATGTCCGGGAGCTCGACCGGGAGCTGCTCGTCGGGAACCGGCACCATCCCGCAGCTCTCGCAGTAGATGATCGGGATCGGACAGCCCCAGTAGCGCTGCCTGGACACGAGCCAGTCGCGCAGCCGGTAGTTGATCGACGCGTGACCCTTGCCCTCGCGATCGAGCCACGCCACGATCGCGCCCAGCGCCTCGCGGTTGCCGATCCCGTCGAAGTCCGGGTGGGAGTTGACCAGCACGCCGTCGCCGCCATACGGCAACCCGTCCTCGTCCGCGTCGGGCTCGGGCGTGGCCTGCGAGTCGCTCGGCGCGATCACGCGGCGGATCGGCAGCTGAAAGGCGCGCGCGAAGGCATAGTCGCGCTCGTCGTGTCCGGGTACCGCCATGATCGCCCCGGTGCCGTACTCCATCAGCACGTAGTCGGCCACATACATGGGGATCTGCTCGCCGTTGACCGGGTTGGTGACAGTGCGCCCGAGCGGCACGCCGGTCTTGGGCTTCTCGGCGTTGCCGCGCTCCTCGTTGGTCTCGTTGAGCGCGTGGTTTACGTAGTCGTGCACGGCCTGCTCGTTGGGGGTCCCACGCGAGAGGCGCATCACGTCCGGATGCTCGGGCGCCATCACGAAGAAGGTGGCGCCGAACAGCGTGTCCGGTCGGGTCGTGAAGACCGGGTAGTCGACCCCGAGCTCCTCGCAACGGAATGTGACCTCGGCGCCTTCGCTGCGCCCGATCCAGTTGCGCTGCATCGTCTTGACGTGCTCGGGCCACTCGATCACGTCGAGGTCGCCCAGCAGGCGCTCTGCGTAGTCGGTGATGCGCAGGAACCACTGCTCCAGCTGCCTGACTTCGACGACCGCGCCGCAGCGCTCGCAGTGGCCTTCGGCGTCCACCTGCTCGTTGGCCAGGACCGTCTGGTCTTTGGGGCACCACTTGACCGCCGCCTCCTTGCGGTAGGCAAGGCCAGCGCGGAACAGCTCCAGGAAGATCCACTGCGTCCAGCGGTAGTAGGAGGGTTCGTGGGTGGCCAGCTCGCGCGACCAGTCGATCGAGATCCCCCACGAACGGAACTGGCGCTGGAAGGAGGCGATCGACTCGGCAGTCGAGACACGGGGGTGCACCCCGGTCCTGATCGCGTGGTTCTCGGCTGGGAGCCCGAACGCGTCGTAGCCCATCGGATGCAGAACGCGACTGCCCAGCCGGCGACGGAAGTGGGCAATGGCGTCGCCGACCGAGTAGGTCTTCAGATGCCCGATGTGAGGCTCGCCGCTCGGGTAGGGCAGCATCTCGAGCACGTAGGCGCTCTGGGTCTGGGAGCCGCCGCGAGCGAAGCCGGCGCGTCCGTCCCCGCGTCCGTCGGCGCCGCGCTCGTTGCTCACCTCCCACGTGCGCTCACTCGCCCACACGCTCTGCCAGCGCGGCTCGATCTCGTGCGGGTCGTATCGGTGCTCGGCCATCGGGAATCGGAGGTTAGCGGGCGCCCTGGGACGGGACGCCCTCGCAGCTGTCCGATAGGGACCGTTGTCGCGCTCAGGTGAAGCGCGAGCGGGCGCGCAGCGTCTCTACGACGGCCTGCGGCGCCTTGGCCGGCGAGCCGGCGTCGAACGGCGGCTCGGGGTCGTACTCGATGCTCAGCTGGATCGCCTGGGCGACCTCCGGGCTGGCGACCCTCGCCGCCAGCGACAGCGCCATGTCGATGCCCGCAGAGACGCCCGCGCCGGTGACGAGCTTGCCGTCGAAGACCACGCGCTCATGGACCGGCTCGGCTCCCAGCCGCGCGAGCTCGTCGAAGGCCAGCCAGTGCGTGGTCGCGCGCCTGCCCTCGAGCAGCCCGGCGGCGGCGAGCACGAGCGAGCCGGTGCAGACGGATGTGGTCCATTCGCTCGTCTCGTTCGCCGTTCTCAGCCATTCGAGCACGCCATCCCCTGCGCGTGCCGCCACCTCGCCGGGGCCGCCGGGGACGAGGACGATGTCGCCTCCGCGCACGTCCGCGAGTGAGCGCTCAGCGACGACCGTGAGCATGCCGTTGTCGGTGGTGATCGGCCCGCGCTCGGCGGCCAGGAAAGCGAGGCTCACCCCGGGCAGGCGGCTCAGCACCTCATACGGCCCGATCGCGTCGAGGGCCGTGAAGCGCTCGTAGAGGACGATCGCTATGTCCATGTCAGGCCGCCGCCTGTGATCGGACGGCTTCGCCCCTGAAGCGACGCCGGTACTCGGCGGGCCCCACCTGCAGGGTGCGCAGGAACACGCGGCGCATCGTCTCGGCGGTCCCGAAGCCGCACGCCGATGCGATCGTGCCGACCGGCTCGGCGCCTTCCTCCAGGCGCCGGCGGGCCGCCTCGAGGCGAACCCGCTCCACGTAGCGGGCGGGCGTCACCCCGGTCTCGCTGCGAAAAGCCCTGGCGAAGTGACGTAGGCTCATGTGAGCGCGCTCGGCCATGGCCTCGACGGTGTGGAGGCCCGCCACGTCCTCGAGCACCGCCTGCTGGATCTCGCGCAGCGGCTCGCGACGGGGCTGCTGCGAGCCGAGCGTGACGCTGAACTGAGACTGGCTGCCGGGCCGCCTCAGGAACAGCACGAGATGGCGAGCGATCGTGAGCGCCGCCTCGCGATCGAGATCCTCCTCTACGAGCGCCAGCGCGAGATCCATCCCGGCCGTGACTCCAGCGGATGTCCAGATCGCTCCGTCGCGCACGAAGATCGGGTCCGGATCGACCTCCACCTCGGGGTGGGCGCGAGCGAGCTCCTCGGCCCGAGCCCAGTGCGTGGTCGCGCGACGGCCGTTCAGCAGCCCGGCGCGAGCGAGCAGAAAGGCGCCCGTGCAGACCGACGCCGTGCGGCGAGCCTTCGTGGAGGCGCGCCCGATCCAGTCGAGCAGCGCCTGATCCTCGCCGGCCTTCCGCTGCCCAGCGCCGCCGGGCACGATCAACGTGTCGATCCGCGTGGGCGCCTGCGCAATCGAGGCGTGCGGCTCGATCGTCAACCCGCTCGAGGTCGCCAGCGGACCGCCATCGCGGCTGACGATCCGCACCTCGTAGCCTCGCTCGCGGCGGGCAGAGGACTCGATCAAGCGCTCTGCTCCCGCAAAGACCTCCAGCGGTCCGGTGATGTCGAGGCTCTGCACGCCCGGGAAGGCGAGTATCACGATCTGACGCGCTCCCCGAGCTCTGGCCATGCGGCGATCATCCCGCACCCGTCGTCTGTCTGCAAGGACATATTTCCAACAATCTCTGCCATCACCCCAGCCTTGACCGAGCCCATTCGCCGATCCGCCGCGGGCTTGCGTCGGGGGCCGCCGGGCGCCCAGGAGCAGGGCGGTTTACGATGGCGCGCGTGGAGGGGCACCAGTTCGAGGAAGAGCACTACTCATACGACGAGGACCCCGACGCCCTGAGCGCTGCGCCAGGGCGTGTGGCGCACATCGTCGGCGCGGCCGAACGGGCCGCGGCCGAGCTTCGCGACCAGGCCGAGACACGCGCCCGCGAGCGCATCGCCGAGGCCGATCGCGCCGCCGACAACCGCGTGCATGCGGCTGAAGAGGAGGCCGAGGACATCCTCGAGTCCGCGCGCACACAGGCGGAGGCGACGACGGCCGAGGCGACCGAGACGGCCACGAGGCTCCACGCCGATGCCGAGCGCGCGAACAGCGAGGCCATCCAGGCCCTGTCCAAGGCCCGCGAGAGCTCCGATCACCTTCTCACCGAGGCGCGCGAGGAGGCTGCCGAGTGGCGGGCCGCTGCTGCTGAGGAGGCCGAGGGCCTGCGCGCGGCCGCTCATCGCGAGTCCGAGCAGGTGCGGGCGGCAGCCAAGAAGGAGTCCGATCAGATGCGCTCCTCGGCCGAGGAGGAGTCCGAGCAGCTGCGCGCCAAGGCGCAGGCCGAGGCCGAGCGGATCGCGCAGGAGACCCGTGACCAGACTGAGCGGCTGCTGCTGGCACGGCGCGAGGAGCTCGCACGGCTGCACGAGGAGGCCGAGAAGCAGGCCAAGGAGCTGAAGGCCAAGGCCCGGGTCGAAGCTCGCGAGATCACGAGCGAGGCTCACGTCGTGGCCCACGACGTCCTGGTGGAGGGGACGGAGGTGTCGCGCAACCTGCGCGAGCTGTCGGTCTCGCTGCGCAACAACGCCGAGCGCCTGCTGCGCGACGTGCGTCTGGCCCATGGCGGCATGACCGCCCGCCTCGACCAGGTCGCCCCGGACATCGAGCGCGACCGTGGCGAGACCCCACCGGCTCCCGCTGGGCGGCGGCGATCACAGCGCGACGATGAGCCCGATGACGGCCTCGACGTGCCCGAGTTCATCCCGCGGAGCTGAGGGTTTGCGGGGCCACCTGGGCGTTGCAATTTCGTCACACCCTCGCCACGCCATTTCCACATAGGGCGACCACGGGGCACACGAAGCCCTCTAGCTTGGAGCCATGGATGGCCTCAGCCCCAGTCAGAAGGGTGCCGCTGCCGAGGCTGCGATCGCGGCGGCGGCAATACGGCTCGGCTTGGTGGTGCTGAGACCGCTCGTCGACGGCAGCCGATACGACCTCGCGATCGATGTAGGCGATGTCCTGTTGCGAGTTCAATGCAAGTGGGCGCCGCTCCGCGGTGAGACCCTCACGGCTCGATGCGTGACGAGCCGCCACACCCCTGCGGGCTATCGCAGAACGCAGTACTGCGCCTCGGAGATTGATGCGCTCGCCGCATACGCACCGGACACCGACCGCTGCTATCTCCTCCCAGTCGAGGAAGTCGAAGGCCACAAGGCGATCAGCCTGCGCGTCGGGCCCACCCGCAACAACCAGGCGCGCGGTGTGCGCTGGGCGCGCGATTACGAGCTGGATGTGACGCTGAGGCGTCGTTGGGGGTTCGCATAGGGCGCTACGCCCTTGCCATAGTCTCCGTGCTTCGGGCGATAGGATGTTCTGAACTCGGGGCTATAGCTCAGCTGGGAGAGCGCCGCCATGGCATGGCGGAGGTCGTCGGTTCGAGCCCGACTAGCTCCATGTTTCGCCCGAAGGTCGAACCAAGGACCTCGTGGTTCAACCGTCCTCCGGTCCCGTCCATTCACACAACTGTCTGCGGACGGGTAAGGGCGTCTGCAGAGGCGGGGCGATGTCGCCAACCAGAACCTCGCGGCCGGTCTGCTCGACAGGGACGAAGGGGATGATTCGTTGACTTGGGGGGTGGGCGATACCGCCGGTCCTAGTGGAGCTAGGAAATCGTGCGCAATTTGCGCGATCTCGCTCGTGGGAACGTATCGAGCCAGTTGACTCTTAGGCCGCACACGCTGAGACTTGTTGATACGGCGTGGCACGGCAGAGGTTGTCAAGTTCTCCGATATCCCGCGGGATACGCGGGCCAGTGGAGCGCTTGCGAAAGGACGAGACGATGAGCGGACCTGGACCTGTACTGATACGACGCGAGATCTCGGGTCTCGCGGCGAGCGACCCGATCGTCACCGGCTACGCGCAGGGCGTCAAACGGATGCAGGAACGCCACCCGGACAACCCCACCAGCTGGTCCTACCAGGCCGCTATCCACGGCAGCCTTGAGACTCCCGCCCGCAACCTATGGAACCAATGCCAGCACGCCACCTGGTACTTCTTTCCGTGGCACCGCATGTACCTGTACTACTTCGAGCGAATCGTGCGGGCCGCGATCGTCGAAGCAGGAGGGCCGCCGGACTGGACGCTGCCCTACTGGAACTACTGCCTCGGCCAACAGCACGCCTTCCTACCGGCGCCCTTCCGAACGCCGCCAGCCGGCGAGCACAGCCCACTCTACGTTCCCGAACGAGACCCCAAGCTGAACTCCGGTCAGGAAGGGATGCCGGAATACGTCACCACGCCGAGGAAGGCACTCGAACGTCCGCACTTCGTCGGCAAAGCCGAATTCGGAGGCCCACAGACCGGCTTTCAGCACTCGGGCGAAACCTTCGGCGCACTCGAGAACTCCCCCCACAACGCGGTTCACGTGTTCGTCAAAGGCCTAATGGAATCACCCGAAACGGCCGCGCAAGATCCGATCTTCTGGCTCCATCACGCCAACATCGACCGGCTGTGGTCGCAATGGATCGCCACCGGCGCCGGCCACGAAGACCCTCCCGAGGAAGGGTGGCGGAACTTCTCATTCACGCTCTATGACGAGCACGGGCACGAAGTCTCGATGCGATGCGAGCAGGTGCTCCAGACCGCAACGGACCTCGGCTACACCTACGACAGCGAACAAGCACCGCCACCGCCACCACTACCTCCGCAGCCGCCCACGCCTAGGCTTACCGGCGTGACAGCGCAACCGCGAGAGATGATCGGAGCCACGCAGGAGGGCGTCACGCTGATCGGCGAGCAGATCACCGTCTCGGTGCCGATCGCACAGGCTGCCGCCGAGGGCTTCGGCGAGCAGGTTCACGCCTATCTCAACGTCGAGGAGATCGAAGCGGCGCACAACCCCGGGGTCACCTATCTTGTCTACGCCGATCTGGAAGGCGGTGAGGCGCCCCATCCTGACAGCCCTCACTATCTCGGCACTCTGTCGTTCTTCGGCGTCGAGCGGGCGCGCAACCCGGTTGGCGACGCTGCACCGCACGCGCTACAGGCGTCATACGACATCACGCCGATCGCGCGCGAGCTCGAGGCGCAGGGCAAATGGGCAGGACATGAGTTCCCCGTTACGTTCGCGCCGCTGAACCTCGTGGGACCCGGCGCAGGGCCGACGGACGGCATCGGGCCGGCCCCGCACGGCGCGCAGCCCGTGCGCCTCGGACGTCTCAGTGTGTTCTACGACGCGTGAGTGCAAGGGCTCGCCGCCTGGCAGAACCCTGGAGGTTGGCGCTCAGCCTCCAGGTCCAGGCCGTCCTCCTCATCGCCGTGGTCGCCTGGGTCGTCATCATCTGGCTCTGGCTCGCGCCGAGCGCCGGCTCGGTGCAGACGAGCAGATCGATGTGGTGGTGCATGCCAGGGATGAGCCCTGCGGCCGCAAACGGGGGGAGCGCTTCGGTGGGGCTCACCGGGTGGATCCCGATCTGGCTGGCGATGACGGTCGCGATGACCTTGCCGGGCGAGCTTCCCGCCGCGCAATACGTCGCGACGAACACATTTCGCCGGAACAGAACCTCGGCGGTCGCGATCTTCGTTGCGGTCTACGTGCTGCTGTGGCTGAGCTGCGGCCTCCCCGCGACGCTGCTCCTGGCTGCGCTTCGCGGCCTGCCAGGCGCCGTCGCCGTCGCCGCCATCCTGCTCGCGGCCGCCTTCTGGGAGCTGACGCCGCTGAAGCGCCGCGCGCTGAACCGCTGTCATCGCGGCGAAGCGCTCCCACCGACGGGCGCCGGCCGGCTGGCGGGCGTCGCTCGCTTCGGTTGGCGTAACGCCAGCGGTTGCATCGCCTCATGCTCGCCGGCGATGCTCGCCGCGTTCGTGGTGCCTGTGGCTCAGCCCCTGGCCATGGCGGGCTTCACGGTCGTGATGACCTACGAGCGGTTGACGCGACGGCCGAGGACGGCGCGGCGACGGATCGCTGCGAGCTACCTCGCCATTGCGGCCGTGTTCGTCCTCGTCGCCCTCTGAGGCGCGCCGCCACGCCGCGGCTGACTTAAAGTGCCCTGACTGCCCGATCAACCAAGATTCAGCGCTGGCGCCACGATCACGTGGTTTGCGCACAGCCAAGTTTCGCCCATTGAACTTGTGAGCGCGCGAACCGGGAGGCGCCGACGCCTGCTAACCGTGCGCCAGGGGTCCGCATCGCTTGGCATCCTCGGCCGGTGGACGGATTTAGGCACCCGCGTTACCGCGACCTCTGGATCGCCGCGACTGCGCTGGCGCACGACTTCACGCTCGTCACCGCAAATGAGCGCCAGGCGGCGCTGCCGCTCATACGCTCGACGCTGGTCGACCGGTAGACCCCTTTATCGTGATTCAAGTCCCGGTCGGAGGCCATCCGGCTCATGCCACGCGGCGGCCTCCTCGACGATGCGGGCGATCTCTTCCTCTCGAGGTCTCTCGACCGTGGTCGCTACGCCGGCACCTCCCGCCCCAGCCAGCCGCGGTAGAACCCTTCGACGTCGGGGAGGAACTCGTGCACGACGGGGTAGCCGGGCGGCAGCGCCTCGACCTCGAGCTGGCGCGCACACGACGGGCAGAAGTACTCGCGTAGATGCTGGAGAGTCGGGTCCGGTCCCGCCATCTTCGGGTAGACCTCGAGGATCGCCTCCTCGCTCTCGCGCACGTGGACCACGGCATCCATCTTCCAGTTGCGGTTGTGCGCGCAGAAGTCGTGGCCGCAGTCGCAGCGGTGAGTCAGCTGCCCGTCCGAGCGCCGCCGCACGATGTTCAGGCCCTCCCCGGCCGGGAGCACGATCGGGTCGTCATATGCCACGCGATCCTGGAGCACCGAGATCCACTTCTCGAACCTGTCGGCGTCCTTGTAGCCGGACTGGATCTCCTTCACCTCGCGGCGTGAGAGGCGCTCGTCGAGCAGCGCCTCCAGCGTCTCGCGGTCGAGCCGACCCCCTCCGGGCGAAGGTGTGGATGCGACCGGTTCCGATGCTGCCAGGAACGCGTCGGCCGCATCATCGGGATCGGTCCGGCCGGGCTGCGCGCGGGCAACGGTGACGGTCGGCGTGAGGACGTCGAAGTCGAAGTCCTCCGGCAGGTCCCAGAAGCCCCGGTACTCGGCTGCCCAGCGCGGCGACAGGCGCATCGACTCCGCATACATC
>CABECW010000004.1_pt1 | contig 9569 bp, 9 predicted proteins | sample 3132931 | NCBI WGS metagenome assembly CABECW01 (sample SAMEA5534328, study PRJEB31848) | metagenome | biome: tundra; feature: field; material: soil | place: USA | collected 2013-05 | depth 0.15 m
AATCCGGGCCAAGCCGATCGCCGGGCACTCGAGCGCATCGATCGGATAGGGTCGCCAGACCCGGTCTCGCCGGTCCCGGCTCCCCGTCTGAAAGGCAGTCCAATGCACGCAGTCGTGATCAAAGTCTCTATGAACGACCAGTCCGCCGCGCAGGCTCAGCTGAGCGAGCTTGTACCGCGTGTTTCCGCAATGCCGGGGTTCGTCGCCGCCTATTGGATTGCTCTGTCTCCCAACACGGGTACCGCGATCCACGTGTTCGACTCCGAGGCGTCGGCGCAGGCTCTCCTCGCCCAGGTCGAGTCGGCTCCCGCCGGCGCCGTGACAGCCGACAGCGTCGAGGTTGGCCAGGTCATGGCACACGCCTAGCATCGATGCGCAGGCAACGCACGACGCTGCGGGCTGATCTCTGAGGAGTCCACGACCCCGGCCACAAGGCTCGGGCAGGCAGTCGCCATATAGTTACGGCATGGCTGAGGTGGCGAGCGATGTTGTGAGCGAGCACGACCGACAGGAGAGCCACTCGCCCCCGATGCTGCTGGTCGAGCGGTTCTTGGATCTGCTCCGTGCCAAGGACATCGAGGGAGCGGCCGAGCTCTTGGCGGTAGACGTGGAGTACGCAAACGTCGGGCTGCCCACCGTGCATGGGCGTAAGCGTGTTCGGTGGGTCCTCCGGGCCGCACTCCGTTGGGCTGGCGCCCGGGTTCGAGGTCTACGTGCACACGATCTCGGCGAACGGATCATCGGTCTTGACCGAGCGCACGGACGTCCTGAAGTTCCGCCGGCTGCGCCTCCAGTTCTGGGTCTGCGGGCGCTTCGACGTTCGCGACGGACAGATCGTGCTCTGGCGCGACTACTTCGACCAGGCGAACATCGCGGCCGCGACCGTGCGCGGCCTGCTCGGTACGGTCTTTCCCGCGGCTCGCGCCAAGCCACCCACCACCTGAGCTCATGTACGGTCGGCCCGCGCTATGCGTTGATCGCGGTGGCGACAGCGTCGGCGACAGGCAGCGGGCGACCGGACCCGCCAGGAGCCGGGGCTCCTAGGGCGCGAGGCGGGTGGTGGCCCACTCGTTTCCGTCGCGCTCGTAGAGCAGCCGGTCGTGGAGGCGGTCTCGTGCTTCGCTCCAGAACTCGATCGTGTCCGGGATGACCCGGATCGCGCCCCAGTCCTCCGGACAGGCAGGCGGAGCCTCCATCGTTGCCGCGAGGTGGGCGTGTCGCGCTCGCAGCGTCTGTAGATCGGTGATCGGCTCGCCTTGGCGGGAGACGATGCTCTGGAGCTGGCTCGGGAGGTCCCGCTCGGCAAACAGCTCTCGAGCGAGCTCGCGCTCGGCGAGCGTGGCGATCCCGGTGATGTGCACCTGGCGACCCAGCGACGGCCAATGAAAGAGCAGGGCAACGTGGGGATTGCTCTCCATCTCCCGCGCTTTGCGAGTCCAAAGCGCGCTCGTGAAGAGGAGTGCGTCCCGCTCGATCCGCTTCAAGGAGACGGTCCGTGCAGACGGGCGGCAATCGTCGCCGACTGTCACGAACGCCACCGAGGAGGGCAAAGGAGCGCTCGCCTCGCCGGCATCCTCGATCCAGCGATCGAGCTCCGCGAGCGGATGCGGGGACGGCGGCATCCGCGCAGCCTACGGTGCCGTTGCGCCTGATACAACGCACGTCCCTCGAGGAACGCGATCAGGGCGTGCTTTCCGCCGCGCCGGCGCCGGCCCTCCTGCTCGTAGGTAGTGAACGTCTGGCCTCGGGATGCCCGCTATCACCTGCCGGCGTGCCTCGAGCAGGGGACAGGGCCTCTCTCGGTGAACCGAATCCCACGCCTCCGCGGCACATCCCCGAGACTCTTTCCCCGCAATTTGCGTGATATTTGGCTGTGATTTGGGGTTGCATCGGACTTGTGAGGAGAAGACACTCTGGAGCACTGGGGGCCGGACGGGAGTGGGGATCGAAGGCCGAGGGGCCGGAACCGTCGCGATCATTGAATGATCGCGGGCGCTGACGAGACGATCACAGCATTCCAGCTGGGCCGCAGAATCAACAAGGCCAAAAGGAGGAATGATGAGGAGACTCAGGGCTCTCGGGCTATGCATGGTGGCCGCGCTTGCCATCAGCGCGATCGCCGTTTCGAGCGCGTCCGCGGAAGCGCCCGAATACGGCAGGTGCATCAAAAAGGCGAAAGCCGAAGGCGGCGGTTACTCAAACTCGGGCTGCACGACCTCGGTTGAAACGGGAGCGAAATTCGAATGGGTGGCCGGTCCGGGACCCAAAGCGCACTTCACGTCCGTGGAACGCTTTGTGTTCACCGCGAAATACAACAACTGCATATCGGCGCGCGGTGAAGAACAGATCGCAGAAGAAGATCTGAGTGCAGCGAAAATAGCGAGAGAAAAAGAAGAAATCGGACGGGCCGAAGAACTCGAACACGAAGCCGCCATCCATCAGGCCTCAGCGAATGCCTACCGTGAAAAAGCCGGTCTCACGAAGGAAGGCTGCGAAAAACTGATCGCAGAAGAAAAAGCCAAAGCGCCGGCCGAACTCGAGACGGTGTCCGGCACGCCCATAGTGTGCGGCGGCGTGACCAGCGAAGGCGAATACACCGGGCCGAAAACCATCGCCAACCTCGTGACGAGCTTCACCGAATGCACCACGAGCGGCTTCAAATGCACCTCTCCCGGGGCCGAACCGGGTGAAATCGTGACCTCCGCGCTCAACGGCGAACTCGGGGTCATCAAAAAAGAAGCCACCAAAACCAAAGTCGGCATCGATCTCGCTCCGCCTCCTGGCACGGTCGAGACGGAATTCACCTGCGGCGGATTCGTACACGTGGTCGTGACTGGCTCGGTGATTCACGAAGTCAGAGGCAACGTCATGATCCTGACAGAAAATGAATCCTTCGCGCAGAACAAAGGCAAACAGAAACCTGAAAAATTCGAAGGCCTCGAAGCAGACGTTCTCGAGAGCTCGATCGGAGGCGGACCCAACGTGCAGTCCGGGTTGACCCTCCGCGGTTTTCTGACCAACGAAGAAAAGATCGAGGTCAACACGGTCGTCTAGCTGACGCCCGAGCGTCTGGCTGAGGCCGAAGCTTCTGGCTGACGCTGAAGGCCGGCCGTGCGCGTGGTCACCGATGACCACGCGCACGCGCCGGTCGGCCCTCGGCCCTCGGCCGTGCCCGCGACACACCGGCGTGCGCCTCTCGCCCAGAGACCGCCACGCCGTCCCCCTCTGAGGCGCGGGCGTCGCCGGTGGGCCGCGCATCGCCCCGCCGGGCGGGCGCCGGAGGATGGTCGCGATCGGGATCCGCCCCGAGCGAGCGGGGTCCGGTACCGAGCGAGCGCGGTTCGGTATATTCCCGCGTCCGCACAGATCGGCCCTTGCGGGGGCAGTCGATCCGCCGGTCGTTCGTTCGGTCGGTCCGGGGTTCGACATCTTGGTACCTGCTTGTTTGCAGAGGCTGCGTTCCGGGCTGCGCCGTGGTATGCTCGCGCGATCTCGGGGGTCGGCGGAGGGGAGCCCATCAGCCCGCGGGTCTTCACATTACGTTGACGACCATCCAGCTTGATCAGGAGCCTCTGTCGAGGCGAAAGCGAGGACCTAGGAGAATGAGACGCGTAAGGATCGTAGCCGGGCTTGCATCGGTGGTGTGCGCACTCGGCGCATTTGCCGCCCCGGCGCTCGCCAAAAAAGAAAAAAAAGAAGTCGTGTTCGGCAAATTCGTCGCCAGCATCCCTGGGGGCACGATCTCATCTGGCTCGCCGGTGACGGCGGCGGGACACGGCGAACTGACGAGTCTGGACCTAGCAAAAGGTGCGCTCTCGATCACGAACTGCGAAAAGCCGCTGAAGTCGACCGGCAAGGTGGAATCTGAAAGCTCGAACACCTTCCTGCAGATCATCACTTTCGCACGTTGCTTCTCCAAAGTGGGCATCAACCACGAAGTGGTCGAAGAACGGAAAGTCAAGCCCTTCAAGCTGGCCATGGAATTCCATTCCAACCACTCGGTGGTGGCCGGTGAAAGCGCCCCCTCCGAAGTCAAGATCGTCACCCCGAGCACGGTCACGATTCCGGTCGCCAAAGGCGCCGCCTGCGTTGTCGTGATCCCGGCGCAGACGATCCCGACGAAGGCGGAACGCAAACCGGAACTCGAATACGAAGCGGCCAGCTACGAAACGGAAGTCGAAACCGGGCTGAACCCCAAAAAATTCCCGGGTGGCTTCCAGGACAAGCTCAACATCGAAATGGAATTCAACAAGATCGAAGCTTGGTTGAAGCCGGGCGCGCACTGCACATACTCGGGCGGAACCGAAGGAAGATACGACAACGAAGAAGGAACGCCCGCGTACGGCTACGTCGTCTACACGAACGGCACGCTCGAAGCTGAACTCGAAGAAATCACGATCAAGGGCGGCAACCTCGCCTTCGAACCGGCCAAAGAATAAGTCTGGCCGATTCGCCTTCGGTCTGATCTGAACGAACGTCCTCCTAGGACATACGCAGCGCCCACCGGAGCGTGGGGAGCGGACCGTCAAGCCGGCGTCCGCTCTCCGCGCTCCGGGTGTCTTGAGAGGCTGTTTCGGAATGAAGGGTTATGTCTCCTGAGCTGGGACTAGTCGTCGGTGTCGGCGACAGTTGGAGGTCAAGTATGGCTCGGCGCAATGGGCCCAATCGGCGCGATGACCGGCCCCGGCCGCGCCAGGCGGATGAGCGCGCTGGAGAGATGGGCGCCCTGAGGCCACGTCGGCGTAGTTGGCGGCGCCTGCGCCGTCGACGACCAGATGCGCCGCGGCAGGACCACGGCTGGAAGCGAGCCTCCGGCAACGAGTCCTTCCGGGTCCTCAGGCGCTGTCGATCATGGTGAGGAAGTCGGCGAAGGCCCGGTGCGTGCGTGTGGTGTCGCCGGTTGCGTCGAGGTCCCTGAGGAGGCCACGGATGACGGCGAGCACGACGGTGGCCAGCTCGGGTCGCCCGAGGCTGCGCATGCCGGCCTCGAGCGGTGCGAGCCAGTCGGTGGTCGCGGTCCGCCGGAAGCCAGGCCAGAGTGGTTCTCCCGCGGTGTCGTGCAGCCGGCTGAACATGCGCAGGTAGGGCTCGCCCTGCGGCCCGGAGATCGCTGACCATGCGCGGGCCAGGGTCACCGGGTAGGGCTCGTCGGGTCGCAGGCGTATGACCTCGGTGAAGGCCTCGACCTGGCGCTGCCGGGCCTGTCCCAGTACCTCGCGGAGCAGTCCGTCACGGGTCTCGAAGTGGTAGATCAGCATCCGGCTCGAGGTGCCCGCGGCGGCCGCCAACGGCCCAAGCCGATCAGGGAGCCCGTGCTCGAGCGCGTAGTCGGTGCACGCGTCGAGAAGCCGCTGCTTGATCTGCGGTTGGCGCTGCCTGCCCATCAGGTCATCTTTTCACGTAACGAACGATACGTCTACTCTTGCTCCAGATCAGATCGAGACACGATGAGGAGGTCATGATGAGGGTCGTTTTCGTGCATGGGGCATGCGTCAAGGACGGATCGTGGTGGTGGCACCGAACCGGTGAGCTGCTGGCCGAGCGGGGCGTCGCCAGCGAGGCGCCCGCCCTGCCCAGCTGCGGCGAGACGGGTGAGCCGACGGGTGCCCAAGGACCCGGGCTGGCCGAGGATGTCGCCTCGGTCCGGCAAGTCTTGACCGCGAGCGATGAGCCAACCGTCGTGGTCGCCCACAGTTACGGCGGGATCGTCACCGCGGAGGCAGCGGCGGGCGTCGACGCCGTGCGCCATCTGCTGCTCGTGTCCAGCTACCTGCCCGAGGTCGGGCAGAGCCTCTCCTCGTTCGGCGGTGAGGAGCCCGCCCCGTTTCTCGACATCGATCCCGAGGGCGGCACGTTCACCGTCCGGCCGGAGGCCCTGGCCGAGACGTTCCTGCAGGATTGCGATCCGGAGATCCAGCGACAGGCCATGGACAAGACGGCCCGGCAGAGCCTGGCGGTCCTCGAGCAGCCGGTGCAGTCAGCGGCCTGGCAGCACGTGCCCTCGACGTACCTCGTCTGCGCGCAGGACCAGGGCACCCCGGCCGACCTGCAACGCGAGCTCGCCGGTCGAGCAGCCAGCGTCGTGGAACTCGACGCCGGCCACCACCCATTCCTCTCCCAGCCCGCCGCCGTCCGCGACCTGATCGTCGGGCTGTGACGGCGACCACCGCCGTGCAGGCGGACCACCGAGAGCTCCTGCTGCCCACGCCGAAGCTCAACGACTTCCTCGACCGCTCACGGGCGCGTCTAAGGAGCTCCGGGCGTCTTGACGGGGCGGCTAGCGGAAGTCGGGAGCTGCCAGCACGGGCTCGCTGAGGCCCTGTTCCTTGGAGCGGTACATTGCCTCGTCCGCCCGCCGGACAAGCGCGTCGGGAGTGCTCGTGGCGCCCTGCGCGCAGGCCACGCCGATGCTCGCCCGCAACTCCACGGTCCCACCGGAGAGCGTGAAGCTGTCACACAAGCCTTCGCGGACCCGCTCGGCCACCTGCATCGCCGTCTGCCGATCGCGGACGTCCTGGAGCACGATCAGGAACTCGTCGCCGCCGAGGCGTCCCACGAGGTCGCTGTCCCGGCTGGCCTGCCTCAGGCGCTCAGCCACGAGCACGAGCAGCTCATCTCCCGTGGCATGCCCGAGGTTGTCGTTGACCGGCTTGAACTGGTCGAGATCCACGTAGATCACGCCGGTCGTCACGCCCTGCTCCCGTGCGAGCTCGCGCTCCAGGGCACTGAGAATGGAGGAGCGGTTGCGACAGTGGGTGAGGGGATCGAAACTCGCGCGCCGCTCGAGCTCCAGGCGCGCCCGTGCGCTGTCTGTGACGTCGAGCACGCAGACGATCGCGCCGTTTGCCTCGCCGCTCGCTCGCAGGAGCGCCCGCACGCTGAACAGGGCTCGGCGCCACGCGCCCGAGGGCAGCTCGAGGTCCACCTCCACGTCGCGGTCCACTCCCTCTGCGAGGACCTCGCCGAGCGCTCCGTCAAAGGCCGCCATGCCCTCTGCGCTGAGCGTCTTCAGGAGCGTCGTCGCCGAGGTCCCTCCGGCGATCGGCTCGCTCGCCACCGAGGTCTCGACGGCCGCCATCTCGACCATCGGGGCGTCCGATCCGTAGAGGATGTCCAGCAGGCGGGCGTTGTGGTAGACCACCCCGCGTTCGTTGTCCAGGTGCAGCAGCCCGACGGGCATCGCGTTGGTCAGGCGGCGCAGCAGCTCCTCGCGTTCCTGCAGGGCCTCCTGCGCCTGCATCTCGGCCGAGATGTCGATCAGCTCCACCAGCACGTAGTTGCGCCCCGGGTAGTTGAGGTAGTTGCGCAGCGTGGTGTCCACCCACATCCACGTCCCGTCCTTGCGCTTGCGGCGTAGGCGCGTCTGTTGGTCGCGACGGGTCGAGAGCACGGCGAGCCACCCCTCCACCGCGCGGCCCTGATCGTCGGGGTGGATCTGGTCGAGGACCGAGTTGCCGAGCAGCTCCTCGCAGCTGTAGCCGAACATCTCCGTGAACGCCTCGTCGCAGCCCACCACCTTGGCGTGTTCGTCCTCCATCAACGAGCAGAAGCGGGGCGAGGCCGGTGCGAGATCCTCGGCCGGGCCGCCGTCCTCGGCGTCCTCCTCGCTCGGGATGACCACGCCCAGGAGCACCCCGTGGACTTCGCGCAGATCCAGGAAGTGCAGCGTCGCCCAGGTCGAGGGCCGGCGCAGCATGCGCACCTTGGCCGCCCCCGCGCCCTCCTCCTGGACTTGCAGCCACAGCCGCACGACCGTCGTGCGGTCGTCCGCCATCACGTTGTCCACCAGCGCCCTGCCCTCGATCAAGCCCTGCCCCCACAGCCCCACCGACTGCGGGACCGGAACGATCAGCCCATTGCCGGCCAGCCCGCACACGAGCGCATCCGGGTGCTCGCGCAACAGCGCTTCCGCGGCCAGCGCGATCGTCTGACCGTCCTGGACGGTTGCCTTGGCGGTGTATGGCCTGGATTGATCCATGGTGTTGCGAATATCGCAATCCAGGGATCGGCCGCCATCGGGGGGCGCATGAGCGCCGATCGGCGCCATGGACGCGTGATCAGAGAGCTGGCTGCCCGCAGCGAGCGAGGGTCTGCGCCTCGAGCGAGCGAGGGTCTGCGCCTCGAGCGAGCGACGATCTGCGCCTCGAGCGAGCGACGGCGAGGTTGGGCTTGATCTTCTACATATTTCTGATAGGCTCACTGAGCAATGCACGTGACACGACTCCCGGTAAGCAATTCCTCGCGCGCCGGGTGCCCATCGTCCTCAGGGCGTGGGCGGCGTGAAACGTGCGTTGTGGATGTACGTGACGTTTCTCTCCTCCTCATCTGAGGGGTGTAGTGCTGCTCCTCAGAACCCTCCAGACGACTGGGCCGGCTCCCCTCGCCGGCCCAGTCGCATTTCTGCGCCCGCTCAGCCGTCGGGGAAGGGTGCGACCGGCACGCCGTGGTCGCGCTCGCGCATGCCCAGCTCAAAGGCGCCGCCGTGGGCCGTGCTCAGCGCCACCGGCTCGCCGCCGCCGAGCCTCGCCGTGAGCTGAACCGAGGCCACCGAGCAGTTGACCACGTCGTGCTCGCCGCCCTCCGGGTCCGCATATCGCCATCCGGCGGCCGAGCCCTCCGGCACCTCCACGCTGCCCTCGAGCAGCAGGCCGCCGGCGCCGGGCAGGCGCAGCGTGCACCCGGCCGCGCTCTCGCGCACGCTCAGCCCGCGCGCGCCGAGGCCCCCGAGACGGTGGCGCCGTCCGCGCAGCGAGAGCGCGCCGTTGGCCACCCACGGGGTCATGCGCCCGGCGAGCTTGATCCGGCCGAGGGCCACGTCGAGCCAGGCCTGCGGCTCCTGCTCGAAGCCGATGCCGTGCAGCCAGATCCAGCGCTCTGCGTGCTCTGAGCCCCAGTTGTGCCCCACCATGCCTCGCCACCCACCCAGATCGATGCTGCGCCCGTCCGCGAGCTCGAGCACGCCCTCGAACAGCGCCGCCGGTGCCGGGCTCGTGAGCTTCGTCCGCGGCAGCGGCGCGCGGTAGAGCCAGTCCGGCTGCAGGTGGCGCAGCTCCGGCTCGCCCGTGCTGAAGCCCAGCGACCAGCGCGCCTCCCCGCAGCTCCCCTCGGCGCGCTGCGGGCCCATCCACGCGTCCGCGCCCACAGCGATCCAGCCCCCCGGTGGGACGCTCAGCCGATCGCTGCTCGTCTTGTGCATGAACGGGCGGCCCCTGCGCGCGTCGAACACCGTGCACCACACCGATCCGCGCGCCGGGCGTCCAGGGGCCTTGTGGACCGTATGGCGAATCCACACCCCGAGCGGCTCCTCGGGGGCGACCGCGCGCAGGTAGAAGGACTCATACATTCCAGCCCGCAGTGCCGCCCGTGGGAAGACCGGCCCCGTGTCCATGGCGCCGATACTAACCTCGCCGCCGAAATACTGAGAGGATGGCGCCGATGAACCGGACGCCCCTGGTCGAGCTCCCGGCCGCCATCACCCATCCCCACCCGCGTGAGGGCGCGCGCTTCCTGCTCGGGATCGACGGCGGGGCGACGAAGACCCTCGCAGCTGTGCTCGATCTCCAGACCAA
>CABECW010000019.1_pt1 | contig 9395 bp, 8 predicted proteins | sample 3132931 | NCBI WGS metagenome assembly CABECW01 (sample SAMEA5534328, study PRJEB31848) | metagenome | biome: tundra; feature: field; material: soil | place: USA | collected 2013-05 | depth 0.15 m
CAGCTCGGCGGCGTTCTCGGGCTTGACCGAGCCGCCGTAGAGGATCCGCACGCCCTCGGCCGCCGTCTTGTCGCGGTCGCCCACCAGCGCCCTGATGAAGGCGATCGCCTCCTGGACCTGCTCGGCGGTGGCGACGCGGCCCGTCCCGATCGCCCAGATCGGCTCATAGGCGATGACGACCTCGGCGAGGCGCTCGGCCGCCACGTTCGCGAGATCGTCCTTGATCTGCTGGCGCAGCTTGCGGTCGGTGTCGTCGTTGTCGCGCTCCTGCTCGGTCTCGCCCACGCACAGGATCGGCACGAGCCCGGCGTCGAGCGCAGCGGGAGCCTTCAGCGCGAGCGCCTTGTCGGTCTCCCCGAACATGGCCCTGCGCTCGGAGTGTCCGAGGACCACACCGCGGGCGTCCAGCTCGGTGAGCATCGGCGCGGAGATCTCGCCGGTGAAGGCGCCCTCGGGCTCGTGGTGCATGTTCTGCGCGTAGACCTCCACCCGCGACCCCCTGGCGCTGTCGATCATCGCCCGCAGGTCGGTGAACGGCACGCAGATCGCCACGTCGACGCCGTCGATCGCCGAGACGCGGGGAAGCAGCGCCTGGATGTAATCCTCGGCCTGCTCCTCGGTCTTGTGCATCTTCCAGTTGCCCGCGATCAGCGGGGTGCGCGCCCCCGGCTCGGCCATCAGCCGGCGACCCTGGCGCATTCGAGCGCCTGGACGCCCGGGAGGGTCTTGCCCTCGACGAGCTCGAGCGTGGCGCCCCCGCCCGTGGAGAGATGGTCGACGGAGTCCTCCAGCCCGAACAGGGACAGGGCCGCGGCGGAGTCGCCGCCTCCGACCACTGTCACGCCCGGTGCGTTCGCGACCGCCTCGGCGACGCGGCGCGTACCGGCGGCGAAGGGAGCCATCTCGAACGCCCCCATGGGGCCGTTCCAGAAGACTGAGCCCGCTCGCGCGATCTCGGCGGCGTAGCGCTCGGCGGTCGCGGGGCCGATGTCCAGACCCATCCACCCCGTCGGGACCTCCACCGAGTCCAGCACCCGATGCTCGGCGTCCTCGGCGAAGCGATCTCCGATCACGAGGTCGCTCGGGAGATCGACGCTCGCGCGACCCGGGTGGGTGGCCTTGGCGAGAGCGCGACGGGCGTGCTCTGTGTCCTCGTCGTCGCAGAGCGAGTCACCGACGGCGTGGCCCTGGGCGCAGAGGAAGGGAAAGCACATGGCGCCCCCGATGATCACCACGTCGGCCACATCCAGGAAGCGGTCGATCACGGCGATCTTGTCCGCGACCTTCGATCCGCCGACGACCGCCACCAGCGGCCGGGGAGGATCTTCGAGGATCTTTGTGAGCGTGCGCACCTCACGTTCGAGCAGCCGCCCGGCGGCGCTCGGGAGCAGATGCGCGACGCCCTCGGTGCTCGCGTGCGCGCGATGGGCCGCCCCGAAGGCGTCGTTGACGTAGAGGTCGCCGAGCGCGGCCAGGGCACGCGCGAACTCGGGATCGTTGCTCGTCTCACCGGGGTCGAAGCGGACGTTCTCGAGGACCAGTATCTCCCCTTCGCCGAGCCCTTCTGTGAGCGCCTTCACCTCATCGCCGACGACGGCCCCGGCGAACGTCACGTTCGCGTCGGTCAGCTCGCGCAGGTGCTCGACGACGGGAGCGAGCGATAGATCGGCCTCGGGGCGACCCTCGGGGCGCCCGAGGTGGGATACCAGCACGAGCCTCGCACCCTTTGCGCGCAGCTCCTCGATCGTGGCGAGCGCCGCCGTCATCCGCGTGTCGTCGGCGACCTCACGGCGACCATCGGCGTCCGTGTGCAGGGGCACGTTGAAGTCGACTCGCACCAGCACGCGCTTGCCGCGCACGTCCAAATCGTCGAGGCCTCTCATCGTCAAAGCACCCTTTGGACCAGGTCCACCAGCCGGTTGGAGTAGCCCCACTCGTTGTCATACCAGGCGACGACCTTGAGCATCGTCCCATCGAGGACGGCCGTCAACTGCGAATCGACGATCGATGAGAACGGCGAGGAGACGATGTCGCTGGAGACGATCGGGTCTTCGGTGTACTGCATGATCCCGTGGAGCGGCCCGCTCTCGGCGGCGGCCTTCAGCGCCGAGTTGATCTCCTCGACGCTCGTCTCGCGCGGGGTCTCGACGGTCAGGTCGACGACCGAGCCGGTGGGCACGGGCGCGCGCACGGCGAAGCCGTGGAGCTTGCCCTGCAGCTCGGGGATCACGAGGCCGATCGCCTTGGCCGCGCCGGTGGAGGCGGGGATCAGGTTGATCGCGGCGGCGCGCGCGCGGCGCAGGTCTTTGTGAGGCAGGTCCTGCAGCCGCTGGTCGGCGGTGTAGGCGTGGATCGTGGTCATCAGGCCGTGCTTGATGCCGACCGTGTCGTTGATCACCTTGACCACGGGCGCCAGGCAGTTGGTCGTGCAGGAGGCGTTGGAGATGACGTCGTGGGCGTCGCGGTCGTAGACCTCGTCGAAGTTCACGCCGAGCACGACCGTGGCGTCCGGGTCGGTGGCGGGCGCCGAGATCACGACCTTCTTTGCGCCCTGCGCGAGGTGCTTGGCGGCGTTGGGACGGTCGTGGAAGAGGCCGGTGGACTCGATCACGACGTCGACGCCGAGCTCGCCCCATGGCAGCGCTCCGGGGTCCCGCTCGGCGAGCACCTTGATCTCGACGCCGTCGACGCGGATCGCGGAGCCCTCGTCCTCGACCGTGCCGGGGTAGGGGCCGAGGATCGAGTCGTACTTGAACAGGTGCGCAAGCGTGCGCGAGTCCGTCAGGTCGTTGACGGCCACCCACTCGATGTCCGCACCCTGTGCGGCCCCCCGCGCTTTGGCGGCACGCAAGACGTTCCGGCCGATCCGGCCGAATCCGTTGATCCCCACGCGTACGGGCATTCATTGCCTCCTGGAGCGAAAATGAAAGATGCCGGACACCGGAGCCACTGCCCCACCGCCCGGCCCACCGGGGAAGCCAGCCGCCCGGCCTGCCGGGGAGGCTATCAGCGCGCCGTTTGCCGGGTCCTGTGTCTATCTACGTAACCGCCATGACGATTTTCCACATCGCTCAGGAGCCGCGCGGCGCCTTGTCGATGTCGCGATGCGCGACGGCCACGTCGAGGTCGTCCTGGTCGCGATAGCGCTCCGCCAGGTGCTCGGCGATGGCGACGGAGCGATGCCGCCCCCCGGTGCAGCCGATCGCGATCACGAGGTGGGCCTTGCCCTCGGCCTCGTACTGGGGCAGCAGGAAGTCGAGCAGGGCGTGCAGGCGGACGTAGAGCTCCTCGAGGCGCCCGTCGCCCGCGATGTAGTCGACGACGCGCCGATCGAGCCCGGTCAGCTCGCGCAGGCTCGGCTCGTAGTGGGGGTTTGGCAGGAAGCGCACGTCGAAGGCCAGGTCCTCCTCGCGCGGCGGGCCGTGCTTGAAGCCGAAGCTCATGAAGGTCACGGCCAGCCGGCCTGCGCTCTTGCGCGGAAGGAACTCGCGCGCGATCCTCTCGCGCAGCGTCGCCGCCGACATGGCGGTCGTGTCGATGACCAGGTCGGCGCGCTCGCGCAGCGGCTCCAGCAGCGCCCGCTCGGCGGCCACGCCCGCGGCCACGCTGCCCTCGGGGGCCAGCGGATGACGGCGGCGGGTCTCCTTGTAGCGCGTCACGAGCGTCTGCTCGGCCGCCTCGAGGAAGACCACGTGGTGGGTCAGGCCGAGGGCGTCCAGATCGTCGACGACCGCTCGCAGCGACTCGAAGTAGACGCCGCCGCGAACGTCCGAGACGACGGCCGCGCGTTCGACCTTGGAGCCCTTGTGCACGAACAGCTCGACCAGCGATCTGATCATCTCCGGCGGGAGGTTGTCCACGCAGAAGTAGCCCGCGTCCTCGAACACGTTCATGGCGGTCGACTTGCCCGCTCCGGAGAATCCGGTGATCACGACCAGGTCCTCCAGCCGCGACTCGACCACCGGCTTGGCGGACTTGCCGCCGGCGGCTCGCAGCGGACGCAGGGTCCTGATCACTGCCATCGTCGTTCAATTGTGCCGCTTGGCGCGGACACGCGGTGAAGTTCCTGGTGCCTCGTCCAAGTCCCCGTGCAACCGGGGTGCTCCGAGATGGTGCGCATTCCTCTCTTTCCGGTCGGTGTCTGCCTTCCCGTCGGTGTCTGCCTTTCCCGTCGGTGTATAACCATGGTGATACAGCAGTGGCAAACGAAGAAGCAGTGGACACAGGGACAACAACACACTGTGCTCGTCTCCCGCCGGGGCCGCCTCCATGCGGCGGTCCCCTCCCGTCGCCAGCGCCCTGGGAGGACAGCTCAGCCGGCTCGATGCAGAAACGCGTAGAGCTCGCGCCCGACCTTGGCGGGCAGCCCGGGGACGCTCTGCAGTTCCTCGCGCGTGGCTCCCACCATCGCGTCGGGGGAGCCGAAGTGGGCGAGCAGGGCGCGCTTGCGCGCGGGTCCCACTCCGGGGAGCTCATCGAGCAGGGAGCTCGTCATCGCCTTGTCGCGCCTGCCCCGGTGGTGGGTGACGGCGAAGCGGTGGGCCTCGTCGCGCACGCGCTGCAGCAGCTGCAGCTCGGGGGTGGAGTGGTCGAGCACCAGCGGCGCACGGCGACCCGGGATGAAGACCTCCTCGATCCGCTTGGCCAGCGAGATCACGGCCACGCCCCGTTCGCGGAAGCCCTTCAGGGGCCCCATCCCGGCGGCCAGCTGGCCCTTGCCGCCGTCGATCACGACGACGTTGGGCAGGGCGGCGAAGCTGGGGTCGTAGGCGGGGTCGTGGGGTGAGATGTCGGCCTGGCGCTCCCACTGGGCGAAGCGCCGCGAGAGCACCTCGGCCATCGAGGCGAAGTCGTCGGGGTGGGCAGGATCTCGAATCGTGCGGATCGTGAAGCGCCGGTAGTCGGACTTCTTCGGCGCGCCGCCCTCGAAGACGACCATCGAGGCGACCGTGTGGGTGCCGCCGAGGTTTGAGATGTCGAAGCACTCGATCCGGATCGGGGGCACGTCGAGCCCGAGCGCCTCCTGCAGCCCGTCGAGGGCCTCGACGCGACTCTGGCGGCGGCGCTCGGAGCGGAGCTTCTCCTGGTCTAGCGCCAGGCGGGCGTTGCGCTCGGCCAGCTCGAGGATGCGCCGCTTCTCGCCGCGCTCGGCGGTGCGCAGCTCCACCGGACCTCCACGACGACTGGCGAGCGCCTCGGCGAGAACCTCGTGGCCGGCGAGGTCGCGCTGGGTGACGAGCAGCGCGGGGATCGATATCTGCCCACCGTAGTACTGGAGCATGAACTCCTCGGCCACCTCGGCGAGCTCGCGCTCGGTCTCGTTGGCGAGGTAGAAGGACTGGCGGTCGGAGAGCACGCCGTCGCGCACCTGGAAGACCTGGGCGTTGGCCTCGCGCCCGTCGATCGCCACGGCCACCGCGTCGAAGGTTCCGACCGACTCGCTTGTCACGCGGCGGCGCTCCAGCAGCGAGCGCACGGCCTGCAGGCGGTTGCGCTCGAGCGTGGCCTGCTCGAACTCCTCCTCGGCGGCGGCCGCGCGCATGCGCTGCTCGAGGTCGCGCTCGATCGCGGAGAAGCGCCCGGAGAGGAAGTCGATCACCCCGTCGATGCTCTTGCGGTAGTCCTCCTTGGAGACATACCCGACGCAGGGGGCCTCGCAGCGCTTGATGTAGTAGTCCAGGCACGGGCTGCCGCTGCGCCGGCCGGGCTCGGGCCCGGTGCAGGAGCGGAACATGAACACCTTGGCGAGCACCTCGAGCGTGGCGCGCACACGCTTGGCGTTGGAGTAGGGGCCGAAGTAGGCCCGCGAGCTGCGATGGCGCTCGCGGGTGAAGTACACGCGCGGAAAGTCCTCGTCGAGGGAGATGGCGATGAACGGATAGGACTTGTCGTCGCGCAGCCGGATGTTGAAGCGCGGGCGGTACTGCTTGATGAAGCTCTGCTCGGTCAGGAGGGCCTCGGCCTCGGTGGCGACCACGACGCACTCGATGTGCTCCACGCTCGCCACCATCTCGGCGTGGCCGGGACTCGAGTGCACCTGTGCCTTGGAGAAGTGCGAGGCCACGCGCTTGCGCACGGACTTGGCCTTGCCCACGTAGATCACGCGGCCCTTGCCGTCCCTGAACAGGTACACCCCGGGCTGGTCGGGCAGGGCGCGGCGCTGCTCGGCGAGGCTCGTCTGCTCGTCCGATCCTGCCGCTGTCACCTCGGTGCTCGCCACAAAACGAGGATAGGAGGCGGCCCCTGCCGCGGCTCGGGCGCCGCCGAGCGGGCCTCAGTAGCTGCGCGCGTGGCGGTAGACCTCCATCGCCACATAGAGCACGCCGATGATCAACAGGAACCAGGCGAGCTCGCCGAGGCCCGTCTGCCACATTCGCGTGCGGGCCACGACGGCGAACACGGCGACGGCCACGCCCCCGTAGAGCAGGGCTCGATGGCGATCGCCGAGGCCGTGCAGCGAGATCCTGTGTTCGCGGTAGAGGCGCAGCCCCATGTAGGCGATGCCGGCGCCGAAGGCCGCCCACAGAACCGCTTCGAAGGTGCCCGCGGCGCGCCCTCCGCCGGGGATGAAGTAGACAGCCGCGGCGATCACCACGATGATGGCGACGTTGCGGGCGGTCTTCAGCGAATCGCTCATGCCTGAGAGATTAGCTCCGGGAGCGCCCTCGCCGGCGGCAGTACCCGCGGTCTACTATCAGGGATATGGCGAGGATCAGCGTGAGCTTCGAGGATGACCTGTACCAACGGGTCCGCGAGGCAGCCGGCCCGAACGGCGTGTCCGGCTGGCTCGCCGACGCCGCGGCCGCCCGCCTGCGCTCCGAGGCGCTATCCAGCGTTGCCGAGGAGATCTCGGCGGCAACCGGCGGACCGTACACCGAGCATGAGCTGAGATCTCGAGATGATTGCTGGAGGCAGCGATAGGGGCGCGATGTGTTGCAGCTAGCTGTCTACAAGAACGGTGCGCTTAGACGCCTGTTCCCGTCGGAGGCGACGGGATTGTAGGCAGCGACAGGTCGGGGGGCACTCGGAGCTCTATGCGAAGCTCTACGTGGAGCGCGTCAGCCACGGTCCAAAGCTGCCCGACCGTCAAGTTTTCCTTGCCGGCCTCCAAGCTCGACACGTAGGGTGCCGAGACGCCGATGCGCTCTGCTAGCTCGCGTTGCGTCAGGCCTAGCTCGTGCCGGACATTGCGGATTGCTCGGCCGGCAGCCTTCGACGCCACTACGCTGTAGGTAGTCCTAGGCATCTAGACGCATGCGCGCTGTCCGGACGCTAGTCGAGTCGACTGGGAGGGCATGGGGATACTTGGAAGGTCGTCTGGCTGGACGGGTGCATGAGCGTCCTCGGGGGGGTCGGTGTCTAGAACTACGACCGCCACGAAGTCACCCGCCCGAAATGCGGCGGGCAGGTTACGAGCCCATACCTCCGGATTCTCGCTGGCTAGCAGCTGCTTGCCCGTTGCAAGGTCCAAGATGCCAGGCTCATCTACGGCGACTAGATCCGCATCGCCATAGATATCGAGGCTCTGACCGTCCGCCTTGACGAGCGCCAGACCTCGCCATGTGATCTCACTGGACTCCTCATCGTATATCGGGGTTCGGATCTCAACAACAACCATATTTCCTGGCCCCCTTATGTATCGCTAGCCGGAATGGTCAATCCATCGACGGGACGAAAACATATCTTAAGCTCTTGACCTAAGATACCCACGTATTGGCTGCCCATCCTAAAAGTTGCCTGGGAGTGGAAGCATTCCGCAATCGAGCATCCTTCTCGCGCGAGCTTCAAAGGCGTCGGCCCGATCTGGAGCTACGAATCGGCGCATGCCGACCATGTCCGTGCTCTCGAGAATTGTCTCTAGCGCATCCGTCTCGGCTCTCTTCAGCGCAGTCGCGTTTTCGGAGCGGCGACACGCGAGAAAGACCGAGGCATTGTTGAGGTCGTCAGGCCTCGCAAACGTGAACGCATTGTCGATCAGCGCCAAGCGCCGCGCATTCGCGTCGTATCGAAAGTTTCTCGCGTGTCGGTCCTGTTGACCGATAAGTGCGTCCCAGAACGCAGCGGCATGCGCCTGCACCCGCGCTTCGGTGACAACTCTCATGTCGGGGGATCCTTCACGCCAGTTGATAAGCACCCCGGGCCCGATTCCAGCCAGATCGCGAAGGACCGCGGTGGGAACCAACTGCTCCCAATGACCACCAAGGGCGTGGGCAAGCCGCCAGGCCGCCACCTCGTGGGTGATAGCGTCGAAGCGATCCTGCTGGAAGTTGGCGCAGACGTTGGGATTTTGGCCACTGAATGGCTTGAAGATCGCTTGGCGCCGCGACTGGAAGATCACAACATAAGTGGTGCTTGCGCCGGGATTTTCCGTCTCGTTCGGCGAGGCATCCAAGATGAGTTCGCGGAGCAGCAAGTCCTCGAGCGGAGATCCGTCGACGGTAGCCGCTTGTAGCTCGTTGATCCGTTGTTGAAGGGTCATCGGGTCGCGGTAGCTCTAGTCTGCTGGCAGCTGACAATCGAGCATCATCGCTGCTCATCCGGATGCTCGAATATCGAGGAGCGCGGAAAGTCGGATCCGCGCCGCTCAGCGCTTGTAGTCGGCGACGCGCTCAATCGTTCCGCCCGATGCTCGTCCGCCCCGTCTGATCAGTCGATCAGCGTCTCCAGGCGCGCGTAGGCATCCTCGACCGCGCGCTTGGCCGCTGTGTGCCGCGCTTCGGACTTGGCGGCCTCGTAGCGCGTGGCCCAGGCGGCCGGATCGGCCAGATCCCCTTCGAGCTCCTTCAGCGACGCCTCGGCCGCTTCGACCGCCTTCTCGGCCTTCTGCTGGTCGCTGAGTCGGTTCTTGGACGGCCCCTTGGGCTTGGCCTTGCCCTTCGGCCTGGCCTCTCCGGGACCCGATCCGTTCCCACCCGCGAGGTCATTTGCAGTTCCAGCCTGCACATGTGCAGGCTGGAGGAGGGGCGCATGGGCCCCTCCGGGGGACCGCGCATGCGCGGTCCCTTTCCCGCTTCCGCTGCCGTTCGTGGACCTGCCCTCAGACCCCGCCGCCCGCAGCTCGTCGCGCACGCGCACGTACTCGGGCCAGCCGCCCTCGTAGCTGTGCAGCGAGCCCTCCTCCACGGCGACGGTGCGCGTGCCCACCGCGTCGAGCAGGGCGCGATCGTGGGAGACGAGCAGGATCGCCCCGGGGAAGGAGCGCAGGGCGTCCTCGAGCGCCTCGCGGCTCTCGATGTCGAGGTGGTTGGTGGGCTCGTCGAGGATCAGGACGTTGGCGCCGGACTGGACGAGCACGGCCAGGGACAGTCGCCGGCGCTCCCCGCCGGAGAGCCCGCTGAGCGGTTTCTCGGCCTCCTCGCCGGAGAACAGGAAGCGCCCCAGCAACGCCCGGGCCT
>CABECW010000021.1_pt1 | contig 9288 bp, 13 predicted proteins | sample 3132931 | NCBI WGS metagenome assembly CABECW01 (sample SAMEA5534328, study PRJEB31848) | metagenome | biome: tundra; feature: field; material: soil | place: USA | collected 2013-05 | depth 0.15 m
GCGATCTGCTCGCGGACATCCGGCTCCATCGCGGCGAGGGCGGTCGCGAGTGGACCGGCCAGTTGCGGCACGCAACCACCGCGGCCAAGAGCCGACCGAGGGCAGCGTGGTTTGAAAGCTGGGCTGCCTGGCGTGGGTGGGTTCAAGCACAGCGAGAAGCCCATGTTTCGTAGTAGCTTGCCGATCAGCGCTGGGTTGTCGTGCGGTGTCACGTCAGTACGCAGATCGACAACGTCCGCATCAAGCGCCTGGTCGATCGGTACCGCAACGAAGAGTCAGAGCCGAGGCCGCTGACAGAAGCGCACCGTTGCGAGCGGTATTCTAGTAGTAGTGGCCGTAATGGATGCCAGGGGGAATGTCGCTGCAGATGCCATTGGGTCGGTGCGAGCCGAGGGGTTGGAGCCGGGCACGACTGTGGCCGACATCCTTGCTTGCTGGGTCGACGGTCAGCTTGATACGGAGCAGCTCGGGGAAGCCGCGCAGCGCCTCGCGGCCGGCGAGTCGGTCGCCCAGCTGCTCGGTAGGCCAGAGCCTGTGTCAGCACGCCGCTGACCAGCGCGTGGCCGATCCCTACGTGTATCCCGGCACCACGGTGCTGCGAAACCTTGCCGGGCTGCAGGACGCCGACACGCTGGCGGACCGTGAGGCGCAGGCGAGCACGCTGCGAGTCGCACAGCTCGCCGCGCTCAGGCTAGAGGGCGCCTACGACCTCTGGCACCTGCGGGAGTTCCACCGCTTCATCTTCCAAGACATCTACTCGTGGGCCGGCGAGCTGCGAAGCGTTCCGCTCGCCAAGCCAGGCAGCATGTTCGCGCTCCCAGAGCGCATCGAGAGCTACGCGACCGACGTGCTGCGCCAACTCGCCGACGAGCGGCATCTGCGCGAGCTGGCGCGCGAGCGGTTCGCGGCCGTCGGTCGTGAGCTGCGACAACGTCACCACGATTCCGGCTGACGCTCTGCGAGACCAGATCGGTGTGCTGCTCGATGATCAGGAGCTGCAGCTCAGCGAGGCCATTCGTGCTGCGTTCGACCTTGATTGAGACGCCCGGGTGATGGGGTCCGGCGCGCTCCCGGGCGACGAACCCGGGCGCGCTGTCGGCGTGAATGTCATGCGGCTCTGGTGTGGAAGTAGTGGCCCTGGTCCAGGTCCTCGATCAGCCCGGGCTGGGTCGGCTGCCAGTCGAGCAGCTCGCGGGTCAGCTTGCTCGAGGCCGGGCTGTCGATCGCGAGGAAGCCGCCCAGCCAGCTGAAGTGCTCGCCTGCGTCCTCGGGGGCGACGGAGACCACCGGCAGATCCAGATGGCGGCCGATCACCTCGGCGATGTCCCGGATTGGCACGCCCTCGTCCGCGACCGCGTGCAGCGTCGATCCCGCGGGAGCCTTCTCGGTCGCCAGACGGAACAGGCGGGCGGAGTCGAGCCGATGCACGGCAGGCCAGCGGTTGGTCCCGTCGCCGATGTAGCCGGAGACGCCCTTCTCGCGGGCGATCCCGACCAGGAACGCCATGAAGCCGTTGTCTCCATCGCCGTGATTTGTCGGCGGAAGTCGCATGACCGACGAGCGGACGCCTTGGGAAGCGAGGGAGAGCACCAGCTGCGCAGTGGCCTGCCTGGTTTGTGGACCCTCGCCGAAAGCGGCGACAGCCGGGTCAGGATCGTGTCCGTCCTGCTCGGTCGCAACACGCCCCGGTGCGATCCCGAGCAGCCCTGAAGCGAGGACAAACGGTCGATCCGTGCCCGCGAGCGCTTCGCCGAGCGTCTCGACAGCACGGCGATCCGCGTCGGCGGCGCCCTGGAAGTCCCCGGAGAAGGCGAGGTCGTGCTTGAACGCGAGGTGGATCACGCCATCCGACGCCGCAGCTGCGCTGCGCAGGCTGTCGAGGTCGTCGAGTGTGCCGCGGTGCACGTCTGCTCCGGCGGCGGTGAGGGCAGCCGCCGAGGCATCCGAGCGGGCGAGTCCGACGACCTGATGGCCCGCGCCCAAGAGCTCGGGAACGACGGCGGAACCAATCCAGCCGGACGCGCCGGTGACGAAGATACGCATGAGAAAGACCTCCAGTTTGTAGTCCGCCCCCACCGCCGGGTGGTCCAGACGGGCTGATGTCAGTTGCTGTCATCAGCGTAGCACGGATGATGTCAGCGACTGTCGTCAGGTAGGATTGGGAACATGGGTCGATGGGAGCCAAACGCGCGCGGCCGCCTTGCGCAGGCGGCCTTTGCGCTCTACAGCGAGCGCGGGTTCGAACAGACCACGGTGGCGGAGATCGCCAAGCGGGCAGGACTCACGGAGCGAACGTTCTTTCGTCACTTCACCGACAAGCGTGAGGTTCTGTTCGCGGGCGCGGACGCGCTGAAGGAGCTGCTCGTCAGCACCGTCACCGACGCGCCCGATTCCGCGGCGCCGATCGACGCGGTGGCCGCGGCCCTTGAGGCTGCCGGCGCCTACATCCAGGAGGGAGGGGAGCTCCCGCGACAGCGCCAGGCCATCATCGCTGCGAGCGCAGAGCTTCAGGAGCGCGAGCTGATCAAGCTCGCAGCGCTGGCCTCAGCGCTCGCCGACGCCTTGCGTCGACGCGGCGTCGAGGACCCAGCCGCGAGCCTCACTGCTGAGGCGGGGATCGCTGTCTTCAGAATTGCATTCGAACGCTGGATCAACGAGACCGACAAGCAGGACTTGCCGCTGCTGATGCGAGAGTCGCTCGACGAGCTGAAAGCTGTGACCGCGGGCCGATAGCCGTCGGTTAGCCGCGCGTTGCGGGCTTCGGCCGGCTTCCGCCCTCGTAGCGGACCTGCAAGGTTGGTGCCCCCAGATCGCGTATGAGGTCCGGGGTCAAAGAGGCTTCTCTTGGGCAAAGGGGGCAGATGCCGGAGAAGCCCTTGCGCCCCCGTCGGCTCCAAGCCTTCATGCGACTCTCCAAGCGAGGTGTTCCGAGCCACGTTTGCGCGAGGGTTAGCCTGAGATCCTCCGCGACGGCCTTTCTCGTCTCTCGGGCTCCGTGGCCTGCTCGATGCTGCGCAAAGCGCCGTTCGATGTCGCTGGACCAGCCGAGGTAGTGCTGGCGGCCCTCGCTCGTCTTGGCTGAGAAGTGGACGAGATAGATCGTCCCTGGAGCGTCGTCTCGCGGATAGCGGTTGCCGGCCATCGCGGATACGGTCGGTCCGGAGAGCCGAGAGCCGAGAGCCGAAGCCGGCTGATGGCAATCCAACAAATCGACTACCGCCGGTCAGTGGGCATGAGCCGAAGAGCTGGTCGTGGACTCGCGATACTTGGCGGTCGAGTGTTGCGCCTGGTGACGATCCCGATCAGCCACTACTGCGAGAAGGCGCGGTGGAGCCTCGAGCGAGCGGGCATCGACTACCGCGAGGAGCGCCACGTGCAGGGCATCCACAGGTTGGCCGCAAGACGGGCCGGCGGTGGCGCAACGGTGCCGGTGCTGGTCACGCCGGAAGGGCCGATCGGCGAGTCGCAGCAGATCCTTGAATGGGTTGACGAGCACACGCCGGCCGAGGATCGTCTGTTCCCGCAGGATCAGCGCTCGCGCGCTGAGGTTGATCGCCTCTGCCGTCGCTTCGACACGGTGCTCGGGCCGAGGGCACGGCGGCTGATGTACGTGCACATGCTGCGTGATCGCCCGCTGGCGCTGCGCTTCAATAACGACGGCGTACCGGCTTGGGAGGAGCGGACCATCCGCTATGGCTGGCCGGCGATCCAGATGGTGATCAGGCGCGTGCTCGAGATTCGGCCGGGTGTGGAGCTGGAGGACGAGGTCGCCGTCTGGGGTGAGCTCGACTTTGTGGCGGAAATGCTCGCCGATGGGCGCCCGCACCTTTGCGGGCAGCGATTCACTGCAGCCGATCTGACCTTCGCGTCCCTCTCGGCAGCGGTCCTCGTACCGCCCGTGTACGGTGTGGCGCTGCCGCAGCCGGCCCAGATGCGTCCGGAGATGGCGGCGCTAGTCGTTCGAGCGCGCGAGCATCCGGCGGGTGCTTACGCACTTTCGCTGTTCGCGAGCCGTATCGACCCTAGTGCGCCGCTGTCTACTTGAGCACGAGTCACGACCATCTTCACCTCGCGCGGCCCTGATCTCGACGGGGTGCCAAACGAGGCCTCCACCCCACAGGAGGACCGCAACCTATTGTCTGCAGGGGTAATTCACAGCGCCGGCCTACGATTACGTGGTAGCAATCTGCTACCATATTGGGATGAGCAAGCAAATCGCCGTACGCCTCCCAGACGAGCTCGTTGAGTTTGTGGACAGGGTTGTCGCCTCTGGCAGCGCGCGGAGCCGTGCCTCGGTGGTTACCCGAGCGCTAGAGCGTGAGCGCCGGCGTGCTGTCGCCGAAAGAGATGCCGTGATCCTTGCTCGTACTGGCCCGGACCCCGAGCTTGCTGGGCTGGCGGAGCATGCTGCAGGCGCGCCCTCTGCGCTCGCGTGATGCGCCCGATCTACGTCGCGCGGCTCGACAAGGCACGCCCGGTGCTCGTGCTCACTCGTGAGCTCGTGCGGCCACATCTGACGACCGTCACGGTTGCGCCGATCACGACCACGATTCGCGGACTTTCCACCGAGGTGCATGTTGACGCGGCCAACGGTCTCTCTCAACAGTCGGTCGTCAGCTGTGACAACGTCATCACGATTCCAGCCGAGGCTCTGCAGGATCAGATTGGTGTGCTGCTCGACGATCAGGAGCCGCAGCTCAGCGAGGCGATTCGAGCTGCGTTCGATCTCGATTGAGGCATGTCTCGGTGGTGGGCTCGACGCACATGGTGCTCAATGCCTAGCTCGAGCCTCGATGAGGCGCCAAACGCGCGTCTGACTCCCGTCGCTCCCGCTTTCTTTCGAGAGGCCACGCGCGGGCCGACTGGACATGGCGTCATGCTGTGACCGCAATAGACCCGAGGCCCGCCCTTGAAAGGACACCAGCCATGGAGCATGAGCACACGCAGTACGTCGCCGCCCCGCCGGACAGCGTGTTCGCGGCGCTGGCGGACGTAGGCAACCTCCCGCGCTACTTCCCGCAGGTGATCGCGGCTCGTCGCGGTGACGGCGACAACGTCTCCATCGAGGCGCGCTACGAGGGCCACACCCAGCACGGAGAGGGCTGGTTTCGAGCCGACGAGTCGGCGCGAAAGGTCGAATGGGGTGCCGAGGGCAGCGAGTACCACGGTTGGTTGCAGGTGAGTCCGGAGGCCGAGGGCTCGCGGCTGACGCTGTTCCTGGCGACCTCGCGCGGCGACGCGCCCGACAGCGAGGTGATGGGCACCCTCGACGCGATCAGGAGGTTGGTCGAGGCGGACGCTTAGCGGGAGCGCAGCGTCATCCCTCGGTCAGGACCACGATCGTCTCGGGGTGAACGCCGTCGAACTTCATTGCATCGGCCCCCGCCTCGGACTGCAGAGCCTCCTGCCAGACAGCCATATCGGGGATCTCTGCGACAAGCCCGACCTGCTTCGAACCCTCCGCGCCCCGGAAGGTGCGCGCAGTGATACCCAAGGGGCCAAAGAGCTCCTCTCGCTTCGGTGAGCTCAGCCAGTGGTCGACATCGTCCACGTCGTGGAGCACAAGTACCGTTGCCATCATGCCTCGTCTTTCCCACGGCAAGAAGCCGTGAAGTGTTGGTTAGCGAGAGCAACCCTAACTCGTTTCCTCATGCCCTCGCCGCTTCGATGTCGCAGGATGGCCGGTCAGGCCACGGAGGCGCGCACACGCACACAGCGCGCGCGCACGCACGCGCGCCGCCCCGCGGGCTCTACTCGTGCCTCACGCCGTCAAGAGGTTCACGATCTCGGCGCTGCGCTCCTCGGGCTGGCCCGCAAAGCCCCCCTCGATCGGCATGCTCGCCATCAGCTTGTCGTGGAGGAAGCGCTCGTATTGCTCCTTGGAGTCCCACACGGCCGTGATGAGGATCCCGCCGTCCGTCGGGCCGGCGGCATGGTAGACCTGCCCCTCGGGCAGGCCCTCCGGCGGGTGCACCACCGCCACTGTCGCGTTGTACTGATCCTCGGTCGCGCCCGGCCAGAAGTGGGTAATCAGGTATGCCATCGGTTTGGATCCTCTCCATTGGGTCGGCCGAGCCTATCCCACCCGAACGTGTCGCTCCCGGGGGGCCGAGGTGCGTGGCTGAAGGTGCGCGTCCGGACCCCCCCGCCGATCTGCGCGCGGATGAGAGCTAATCTGATCACGCTGCGGCGATCGCCGCGGATACTCGCCGATCAAAGGGGGCGTGGTTGAACACTTGGGATCTAAGGACCCTTGACCTCAAGCCGCGCTTGCCCGAGATCCTCTCGTCGAGCGATGCTGCGCGGGTGATTGCGCTCGACTTGGCAGCGGGCGAGGCCCTGTCCGAGCACGAAGTTCACGAGCGGGCGTGGATTCTCGTGATCGAGGGAGCGATCGAGGTGACTACGGCAGCCGGCGAGCACACAGGCGGAGGCGGCGGGCTGCTGATCGAATTCGCTCCAGGGGAACGCCACGAGGTGTGCGCATCCTCCGATGCTCGATTGCTGCTGTTGCTCGCCCCATGGCCGGGGAGCGGCCATCCCGGTGCGATGACGATTCGAGAGAAGCTCTACGCGCGACGCCATGCGGCCAAGCGGCGGTGAGCGCCACGAGCGGCACTGATCGCGTCTCGACACGGGTGGCCGGGCGCTCTTATCCGAGCGCGGCGAGTATGTGTTCGGCGATCGCGTCCGGTGTCGGCGGACAGCCAGGGATGCGGATGTTGACCGGGAGCACGTCCTCCAGGGCGCCCACGATCTCGGCGGGGTCGCCGAGGACGTTGCAGCCAAGCGCGCAGTCGCCGAGTGCGGCCACGAGGCGGGGCTCGGGCATCGCCCGGTAGGCCGTGAGCAGTGGCCCGAGCATTCGGGTGGTGACGGGTCCGGTGACGAGCAGGATGTCGGCGTGTCGTGGGGAGGCGACGATGTCGAGGCCGTGACGCTGAAGGTCGTGGAAGGGGTTGGCTACGGCGCCGAGCTCGTGCTCGCAGCCGTTGCACGAGCCGGCGTCGACGTGGCGTATCGCGAGCGAGCGCGGCTGGCCGCGGGTCAGGCGGGCCTCACGGCGGATCGTGGCGAGCTGGCGCAGCAGCACGTACATCAGCGGTCCACGCAGGCGTAGCAGAGCTCGAAGCTCTTGTTGATCAGCGGGAAGTCGGGCAGCAGGTTGTCGGCGGCTGCATGGGCGAGCGCCGGCCAGTTGGCGTAGGAGCCGGTGCGCAGGCGCAGGCGGGCGACCCGGGCGCCGTCGAGCTCGACGGCGCACATCGTGGCCCCGCGTGGGCTCTCGACGGTGCCGACGCCGAGCGTTGTCGCGGCTGCGCCGTCGCCGGTCGTGGTGCCCGGAGCGAGCGGCTGTCTGAGCAGATCCTCGAGCAGCTCGCAGGTGCTCTCGAGCTCGATCGCGCGCATCCTCAGACGTGCTGCAACATCGCCGGCCGGCGCGGTTGGGGACGCGGGCGTGAAGCTGTCGTAGGCAAGGCGCGGGCTCGTGCCGCGGGCGTCCTCGCGGATGCCGGCGGCTCGTGCCGCCGGTCCGACGGCTCCGAGCCGTTGGGCGTCCGAGTGCGAGAGCACACCGACGCCGTCGAGCCGGGCCTGCACCGAGCCGGCGAACTCGAGCTCGCGCCAGGCGGCCGCTGCGTCCGCGTGCAGCTCGCGGATCGCCCCTCGTGCGGAGTCCGTGCTCGAGGCGTCGAGCTCGACCGCTCCGCGTCCGACGCGGACGCTCCCGAACAGGAAGCGATGTCCGAATGCGCGCTGGTTGACCTGCTGGGCGCGATCCTTCAGCGCGGCGAACGCCATCGACCCGGGCGCGAAGCCGACGCCTGCGCAGATGGCGCCGATGTCGTGCAGGTGGTTGTACAGGCGCTCGAGCTCCAGCAGCACCGTTCGGTTGACCCGCAGCTCGCGATCCGGCCTCAGCGCCTGAGCGTCCTCGACCGCGTGCGCGTAGGCGAGCGTGTTGGAGACGGAGCAGGCTCCGCACGCCCGCTGGGCGTATTGGAGCGCCTGTTCGCTGTCGCTGCCCTCGGCGGCGCGCTCGAGTCCCCGGTGCTTGTAGAAGAGCCGTGGGTCCACCGCGAGGATGCGCTCGCCCACGACGTGGAAGCGGAAGTGGCCGGACTCGATCACGCCGGCGTGGATCGGGCCCACGGCCACCTGGTGCACTCCATCGCCTGTCACTGGCGTCATCCACTGCGCGGGATCCTCCGGATGCGCCGCCAGCGCGCGCAGCGGTGAATGGCCGGGGAACGCCATGTCGTAGAGGTCATGGGCCTCGCGCTCATCCCATCCTGCGGCCTCGACGAGATCGACGATGCTCTCGACCTGCCGTTCGTTCGCCTGGCATGAGATCACGCGCTCGCCTTGGGACGATGTGAGCAGCGCGCGCCAGGCCAGGCTCCCATCGCGTCCGCTCGCCCAGGCGCCCCCAAAGCGCTCCCCCCGGAGAAGGGCTTGCGCGACCGTCTCGCGCCACGCGCGCGGCGCCACGTGCTCGATCGCTGTCACAGCGCTCCCTTCGCGAGCGTGTCCACGAAGCCCGAGCCGGGAAGCAGCAGGCCCGCCGCGGTGAGAGCCAGCAGCCCGCTGCCGAGCACCGCGGTGAGCGCGATGATCGGTCGCTCGGCGCGCGACCGCGCCCGCCGGTGGTGTCGAGCGTGTTCTCCGACCACGCCCTCGATCAGCGCGTGGAGCAGCCCGAGGAACCCGAGCGCCAGAGCGATGAGCGCGATCGCGCTGACGAGCGCGTCGCCGGCGGCGATGCCGCCGAGCAGGATCAGCAGCTCGGACAGGAACAGGGGCGAGGGCGGCAGGCCGGAGAGCGTCAGGAGGCTGACGCCCATCGCGGCGGCCGTGGAGGGACTGTCGCCGACAACGCCCTCGGGTGCGCGTTTGGCTGCGTCGGGGTCGATCCGCAGCAGTGGCAGGGCGGCGTAGAAGCCGAGCGCCTTGGCGAGCGCATGGCCGGCGACGTGGAGCACGACGCCGGCGATCGCCAATGGTGTGCCGAACCCGATTCCAAGGCCGATCACGCCCATGTGCTCGAGGCTCGAGTAGGCGAGCAGTCGCTTCCATGGCAGCGATCGCCAGAGGAACGGCACGGCGACGAGGATCGAGGTCAGGCCGAACGCGATGAACACGCCACGCGTGGTGGCGCTGCCCACGGATGGCTCGAGGATCGACTTCACCCGCCAGGCCACCAGGAGCACGCTTGGCAGTAGCGCGGCTGAGAGCAGAGCGCTGATCGGAGCCGGCGCCTCACTGTGTGCGTCCGGCAGCCAGTTG
>CABECW010000022.1_pt1 | contig 9282 bp, 8 predicted proteins | sample 3132931 | NCBI WGS metagenome assembly CABECW01 (sample SAMEA5534328, study PRJEB31848) | metagenome | biome: tundra; feature: field; material: soil | place: USA | collected 2013-05 | depth 0.15 m
CCAACACGGCATCTACTACACGTCGGAGCTGCTCTCGGACTACCTGTCCGAGAGCGCCCTCGATGCCCTCACACGAGAGGCGGAGATCGGCGACCCGGGCGGGTCTGGCGTCGAGTCCCTTCTCGAAGCCCGCCAGAAGCGCCTCGGTGCGCTACGCATCGTGGACATGGCCTGCGGGTCCGGCGCGTTCCTCGTGTCGAGCTACCAAGCGCTACTCGAGGAGCTCCTGAGCGCGACCGACGCGCTCACCGCGTTGAAGGCGCAGGGCGCGCAGGGCGACCTATTCACGATGGGCGAGACGGTCACGCAGGCTCGGCTCCTTAGCACTACGCTTTATGGCGCGGATCTGCTGCCGCAGGCGACCGAGATCGCGAAGCTCGCGTTGTGGCTGCGCTCGGCACGCAAGGACGAGAAGGTCGCAGACCTCTCGTCCAACATCGTCGCCACGAACAGCCTCAACGTGCCGGGGCTCCTAGCTGCGATGAACAGCCAGGCCGCGAGCTTCGATCTCGTGGTGGGCAATCCGCCGTGGGGCGCGGAGGTGGAGCCCGACCTCTACGAGGCGTGCTGCATGCACCTTGGAATCGACGCGGAGCCCGAGTGGGATAGCTGGGAGCTGTTCGTGCACCTCGGGCTGTCGCTACTCCGCGACGGGGGGCGGCTCGCGTTCGTGCTCCCGGACACGCTGTTCTCTCCGGAGAAGGAGCGCGCACGCCGCCTCATCCTCACCTCGGGTGCCGTTGAGTACATCCACAACATCGGCACAGACTGGTTCGCGAACGTGCGGATGGGCAGTGTCCTGCTCCAAGTGCGGCGCGGTACCCGCCCTACCGGGCACACGTTCAAGGCGCTACTCCTTTCCGGCACGCGCAGGAGGGAAGCCATCGCCGGAGAGGTCCCCCTCAAGCAGCTCGTCGCGCGCTTCGGGCGCGACATCCCCCAAGACCGGTGTCTCGTTTCTCCGACCGCCGAGATCGAGGTTTTCCGGTCGACGGCAGACGACGCGCTGATCGACGAGATGGTGAGCCATAGCAGCGAGTTGGCGGCCCTCACAACGCATGGCCGCGGCGAGGAGATGGCGAAGACGGGGATGCTGTGGATATGCCCGAGCTGCACCACGGCGACCGTCCCCGCCCGCAAGAAAAAGGCCGACCCCGATAATTCCGACGGGCCAAAGTACCACTCGAAGGAGTGCCCCGGCTGTGAACTGGTCCTCACGGAGGACAATGTCTCGCCTGACTATCTCGTGAGGCCCGCCGGCCAGTCCCAGCACGGCGCGGAGGTCGCGCCATACATCGACGGGGACGACATCGCCCGCCGGTACCTCAAGCTCAACCCCACGAAGGAGCTTCGCCTCGACTTCAAGGGCTTCTCCTTCAAGGACGAGAAGAAGTACACGGCGCCAAAGCTCTTGATACGACAGGCGGGGGTAGGGCTCATGGCGACGCTCGATGACACAGGGGCAAGAGTGCCGCAGTCCGTGTACTGGTACCGACTCACCCCGCAAGCGCAAGAACAGGGCTACAAGCCTGAGTTCCTGCTCGCCGTGCTCCTATCGCGGACGATGGCGTATTACATCTTCAAGCGTTTTGGCGAGGTTGATCCCGCCCGCGCACACGCCAAGGTCACGCACGAGCGGCTGAGGGCGTTCCCGATCCCGAAAGTGGATTTCGATGACCGAGAGCAGCGCAAGCTGCACGATGACATCGTTGCCTCCGTAACTGCGCTACTCGCAGGCGATGCCGAGGTTGGCGGCCCGAGAGATATGCAGATCGACGTGGCGCTGCGAAAGCTGTGGGGTCTCTCGCCGGAGGACGGCATGCATATCCTGCTTGAGCTGGCCGAGCTGCCCGCGGGGCAGGTGATCCGCGAGCTGTACCCCGACGGCGTTCCGAAACAGATTCTCAAGCCAGCCGATGACGGGTCGCCCGACGAGTTCGAGGTTGCGACCCCGGGCGTCCTCGCCTAACGGCCCGACCGAGCCACATGGCCGCACGCGTCACGGCCTCTGCGGTCTCGGGCCGTCGATACCGAGCACGCGCGCGGGCTCGTGTTGGGATGGTACAGCTTTCCAGCATGCCGACTGGCACCAAGGAGGCGACGATGGACCAGGCCGAAAAGGCGCGCGAGAACAAGGTGCGGAGGATGGCCGAGCGCGAAGGGTTTGCGCTCCAGAGGTCCCGGCGCCGCGATCCCCTGGCGATCGACTACGGCGTGTACCGGCTCTGGCGTGACGGCCTGCTGGTGCTCGGCGACGCGGTTGGGTGCCACATGGACGAAATCGAGCAATTCCTGGCGCTCGACTGGCCAGCCAAAGAAAGCCGTGGTGCGTGATGGCTGGCAGAGCACCAAAGGGAGAGGTTGTACGCAACCCGGTGCGCGGTGGGTACACCTACGCGCTGCGGTTCACGGCCTACGGCAAGCGCCGGTACGTGACGCTGGGCAGGCCGGCGGATGGGTGGAGTGAGGCGAAGGCGCAGACGGCGCTGCGGGACGTGCTGGCCGACGTGCGGCGCGGCATCTGGGAGCCCAATGCGCCACACGCCCCCGAGGCGACGCAGGAGCCGACGTTCCACGAGTTCGCCTCGGCGTGGCTGGCATCGGTGAGCAAGCAGCTACGGCTCGGCACGGTGCTGGACTACGAGAACCAGCTGCGCGTTCACCTGCTGCCGTTCTTCCGCGACCACCTGCTCTCGCAGATCACGGTGGCCGAGGTTGACCGCTACCGCGAGGCCAAGGTGAGCGAGGGGGTGCTCGGGCCCACATCGATCAACAAAACGATCACCCGCCTTGGGCAGATCCTCGAGGTGGCAGTCGAGCGCGAGTTGATCCCGCGCAACCCCGCGAAGGTGGGCGGCAAGCGCCGCATGGTCAAGGCCTCCAAGCCGCTCCGCAGCTACCTGGACCGAGCGGAGCAGATCGAGGCTCTGCTTGACGCCGCGGGGCAGCTTGACGCCGAGGCACCCGCCAACCGCCGGATCGCGCGGAGGGCCATGCTGGCCACGATCACATTCGCGGGCCTGCGGATCAGCGAGCTACTGGCGCTCGACTGGCGGGACGTGGACTTGGCCGCCGGCCGGCTGCGCGTGCGCCAGAGCAAGACCGACGCGGGCGTCCGCTACGTGGACCTGCAGCCGATTCTCGCCTCGGAGCTACGCGTGCTGAAGGCGGGCGTGAAGCCGAAGCCCACCGATCCCGTGTTTGCCTCGGTGGCCGGGACGCGCCTGGATCGCTACCGGGTGCTGAAACGGATGCTAGGGCAACCCGCCCGCGTTGCGGGGGGGCAAGGAGGTGCCCGGCACGGGCGCTGTGGGGCGCGCGAACAAGAACCTCGCAGCCGAGGGCATGGCGGCGCTGCCGGAGGGCCTAACGCTGCACGCGCTGCGCCGCACGTTCGGCCCGCTGCTCATCGCAATAGGCCGTGACCCGGCCTACGTGATGGCGCAGATGGGGCATACTTCGCCGGCAATGACGCTGGGGCTGTATGCGCAGGTGATGAACGTGGCCGAGGCCGACCGGCAGCGGCTGCGCGCCCTAGTTGAGGGCGACTATCTGGCAGTAGCTGGCAGTGGCAGCGCCGTTGCAGGCCCCCGGCTGACCGGGAGGCGGTAGGCGCAAAAAGCAGCGATTAGCAGCGAATTTGCAGCACCGTGCGGCGGTAGCTCAGTTGGTAGAGCGCAAGCTTCCCAAGCTTGAGGTCGCGGGTTCGACCCCCGTCCGCCGCTTGTTGGGCCAGAGCCACGCAGATGCGGCTGGCGTAGGCGAGGCGATCGACGTGTCATGCTGCAAAATACCCCGGAAGCGGGCTATGTTGCAGCATTGTGCTGCAAGAGATACTGCACAACATGTCAGTTTTGGTATATTTTGCAGTATGGCTCGTCCGCTCCAACGTCTATTTGATGTCGCCGAGGACCAGTGGGGTCTGTGCACGCGTCAGCAGGCGCAGCAGGCCGGCGTGGGCGCGAGCTCGCTCGCGCGCCTCACCGGCGATGGGCTGCTCGAACGTGTCGCGCACGGCGTCTACAGGATCCGTGGGGCTGCCGAGCCAGATCATCTCGCACTGAGGGCGGCGTGGCTTCAGCTCGAGCCCGACACGCCAGCGTGGGTGCGTGTGCGTTCGCCCGATGTGGCGCTCGTCTCGCACGCCTCGGCCGCGTCGCTGTACGGGGTCGGCGATCTGCGGGCCGACGTGCACGAGTTCACGATCCCCGTGCGACGTCAGACCCGTCGATCTGATGTACGCCTGCACCGCGGCGTGGTGCCCGACGGACAACGGCTCCTGCTGCACGGCCTTCCCACGACCCACGCCGGCCTGATGATCGCCGACCTGCTCGACGATCACATCGAGCCAGAGAGCGTTGCTCAGATCACAGCAGAGGTCGTCCAGCGGGCGCTCGACCCCCCGAGTTCGATAGCCGAGTGCATAGCCCCATCAGCGGGTCGCTACGGGTTTCGCCGGGGTGATGGCGTGGCTCTGCTCGAGCATCTCCTCACGATGGCCGGGTACTCAAATCAGCCCGAGATGGTCGCGATGGCCATAGGCAATGAGCGCTAACCTTTACCGTGATCCGCACGCGATGCGCAACGCCATCGCTGATCGACTGCGGCCGCTCGCGCGCGAGCGCGGCATCCAACTCAGCAGCCTGCAGCGCCAGTTCGCCTACGACCGGCTCCTGTGCCGCGTCTTCCGCGATGAACCCGACCGATGGGTGCTCAAGGGCGCGACCGCGATGCTCGCCCGACTCGGAGCGGACGCCCGCCATACGCGCGATATCGATTTGCTCAGTCGCACCGGAGACCTCGACGAGTCAGAGCGAGCACTACGCGGTGCCGCTGCGCTTGATCTGAGGGACTACTTCACCTTCACGCTCAACCCCGGCCGACGCATCGCGCAGGGAGTCGGAGCAGTTCGCGTGGATGTCGTCGCCTTCTTGGGGCTCGATCAGTTCGCGAGCTTCCATGTTGACCTCGTTGCCGACCTGCTGATGACCGGCGTCCCGGATGCCGTCTCGCCATTGGTGCCACTTGAGCTACCCGGACTCGTAGTGACGAGCTACAGCGCGTATCCGCTTGTGGATCATGTGGCGGACAAGGTGTGCGCTCTGCTCGAGACTCATGAGCGCGCGAGCGGGTTGAGGCAGCCGAGCACCCGCTTCCGAGACCTGGCAGATCTGGCGATCTTCGCCCACACAATCTCAGTCGGTGCCGCCGAGCTTGGTGTGGCGCTGAAATCCGAGGCCAAAAGGCGCGGCCTCACTTTGCTTGACAGTCTCGCGGCGCCCGCCGGAGGCGACTGGCCGAGCGGCTACGAGCGCGTCGCGCGTGACGCGCCGCAGTTGAAGGAGCGCGACCTCGTGAGCGCCGTCGAGATCGTCGGGCGGTTCATCGATCCGGTGCTCTCAGAGATCGCACAGGGCCAGTGGAATCCCCGTGAGCTGCGCTGGCACGATGCCCTGACAGGTGCGACAGTGTCCTGAGTGGTCAGTATCTGCGTGACTGCCCCGCCTACATCATCTCCTCATCGCGCGGGCGTCTCCCGAACGCAAGAGGATAGCCGCGGTTCTCGTAGAGTTGGAGGCCGCAGGGTGAGCGCTTGGTATGCCGTCGCATAGGGATGGTGCTTCGCCGGGCCGAGCGTGCCGTAGCAGACGTAAAGGCCCATTTTTTGGAATCCAATTCGGCAGTATGGTCCTGCGGGTCCGGTTGGTGTCGTTCGCTGGCTTGGTGTGCTATCCCCGGTAGCTATGGGGATACGTGAGGATGGTTCTGGAGATCGACAGCTAGGAATTGATCGGGAGCAGAAGATTCTCGATCTGGAGCAGGTCATCTCCGACGCACATCAGATGCGCCTTGATCGTGAACAGCTGCTCGTTGATGATGCGCAGTGTGCGCTTGATTCCTCTCCGCGGGTGATGCGTGAGTGCATCGACGTCGATCTCGCTCGGCGACAGTCCGAGCTTTCTCGCCGCCAGGACACGAATGATGAGCACCAAGGCCAGGTTGATGACGGCGTAATCGCGCTTTGCGGGCGCCAGAATGTGCTTGACGAGCGACAGTCCATGCTGGACAGGGACGCTGCGCGACGATCTACGGCTTGGGCGGTGCGGCGTGATGCCTCCGCCAGGCGCGAAGCGGCCGGGGCTCAGCGTCGTGCGTTCGCTCGGGAGCGCTTCGCTGTCTCAGCGCGGCGTCATTCCGACGGTCAAGCCAGCAGCTCTTGAGGGCGGGCGGACCACGGTCTTGGGGCAGAGTGCCGTGGTCTGGTTTGAGGTGTTTGTACCCGGGATAGTGACCGCGAAGCCCAGCAAACATGGGCAAGAAACCCCGAAAACCCGCAAACCCGGGGGATCGCGTGAAACGTTTCGCCCGGTTTCGCGGGGTTTGGCGGTCGGACGTTTGACCGGGCGGGCTGCGGAGATCATCCGCGAGACGGCCTGACGAACTCGACCGGCGCTCCAGGCGCACCCACTCCACGCGCTATCGGCGAATCGTCGTCAGGCTGAAGGGGTGGAGATGCGTTCGACGTAGGAGCAGAGCGCATCACGGCCGTGCTCGATCACCTCATTGTCGGCGTGAGGCCGATCGCGGAACGCAAGATCGAGAACGCGGTCCCCGAGCTCGACGAGCAGGACGAAGGCGCTCTCACTCACGCTCGGGTCGACCAGGCCGAAGGCCGCCAGCGTCGATCGCGCGCGGAGCGCGAGAGCGCGGTTACGCCTGTGCACCTCGGCGACCACCGTCGGGGAGATCCGTCCGCCGAACCAGAGTCGCACGAAGCTCGGATGCTTCTCGTAGTAGGCGACGTGCAGCTCGAGCTCCCGGCTGACGAAGTCGCGGATCGAGGCGATCTCCCACGTCGCCTCGGTTGCTTCGGCGTGCCGATCGAGCTCGGCGAGCTGCGCGCTCAGCAGCCGGTCGAAGATCTCCTCGCGGTCGGCGAAGAAGCGGTAGAGCGAGGGAGCGGACACGCCCGCCCGCTCGGTGATCGCCCGAGTGGTGACGGCGTCCAGGCCCTCTGCTTCGATCAGCTCGGCGGCGGCCTCAAGGATGCGCCCGACGGTCTCGCGGCTGCGGACCTGAACGGGTTCCCTGCGTTGGCGGGTCGTGTTGCTCACGCGCTTGGGTGCGATCGTCTCACCTGCCCCCGACGATGAGCTTGACAAGGGGCGCACCTCACCGTACTGTAACACGAATCGCATTTGTGTATTAGAGAGGTGAGGGCGAGGGAACCGTGAGCAACGAACCAAATCTGCATGGCAAGGTCGCAGTTGTCACCGGCGGCGGCTCGGGCATCGGTCGCGCGACGGCGCTGCTGCTTGCCCGCCACGGCGCCAAGGTCCACGTCGCAGATCTGAGGGCCGACACCGCCGAGGAGGTCGTTCGGGCGATCGAGGCTGCAGGCGGGAGTGCGGTTGCACACGCCCTGGATGTCTCCGATCCCGATGCGGTGGAGGCGTTGGCCGGGAGCGTGTTTGCCGAGGAGGGCCACGTCGACATCCTTCACAACAACGCCGGCATCGGTCACGGAGGGAACATCGAGGCGACCACGTTCGAGGACTGGCAGCGCGTCATCGGGGTCAACCTGCTCGGCGTCGCCTACGGCGTCCAGGCGTTCATCCCGCGGATGCTGAAACAGGGCCGTCCGGCCTCGGTGGTGAACACGGCATCGATGGCGGGCCTCGTGCCCACCGCCAAGATGGCCCCCTACTGCGCGTCGAAGTTCGGCGTGGTCGGCCTCAGCGAGTCGCTCAACGCCGAGCTCTCCAAGCGGGGTATTCACGTCAGCGCGATCTGCCCGGGCATCATCGACACCCCGATCGTCTCCACAGGGATCGTGCGCGGGGAGATCGCCGACATCCAGGGACGGGCATCGAGCTACTACGCCAAGCACGGCGCATCCCCCGACGAGGTCGCGCAGGCGATCCTCGCGACCATCGCCAGGCCCAGGCTCGTCGTCCCGGTGCCCCGCCGCCATGTCACCGTGCCCTACCTGTTGCACCGCATCTCACCGCGGCTCGTCCAGCCGCTCGCACGGAGCTTCGAACGCATCGTCACGCGCGGCTGACGGGAGGAGATCGATCATGAACGACCAGGTCGCGATCATCACCGGAGCGGCCAGCGGCGTCGGGCGGCACTTCGCCACCGAGCTGCGGCGGCGACGTCCCCAGATGGGCCTCGTCCTGGTGGACGTAGACGGCGAGCGGCTCGCGGAGTCCTTCCAGCCCGCTGAGCACGTCGTGCTCGAGGCGTTCGACATCCGCTCCGTCGAGGAATGGCAGCGCGTGGTCGACGAGACGATCGGGCGTTTCGGGGCAATCGACTACCTCTGCAACATCGCTGGCATCGACCGCTCGGCCATGTTCATCGATCAGCCGTTGGGGAACATCGACGCCCTCGTCGACATCAATCTCAAGGGCTCGCTCTACGGGATGCGGATCGTAGCCGGGCACATGGCCGCCCGCGGGTCGGGACACATCATCAACATGGCCTCGCTGGCGGGGGTCACGCCGACGCCCGGCACCTCGATCTACTCGGCCACGAAGTTCGGCCTGCGGGCCGTCTCCATCGCGGCGGCGGTCGAGCTGCGCTCCCGCGGCGTGTACGTGACAGTCATCTGCCCGGACCTCATCGACACCGCGCTGCTCGACCAGCACCTCGACAACCAGGACGCCGAGGCTGTCGCGCTGATCTTCTCTGGATCTCGGGCTCTGACAGCCGATGAGGTCAGTGAGGCGATCTTCCGCGCGATGCGCGACCGACCGCTTGAGATCGACCTGCCCTTCAGCCGCGGGCTCCTGTCGAAGCTCAGCAGCGCCGTCCCCGGGGTGCTGCTGATGCTGTACGAGCCGCTGAAGCGCAGGGGCATCAGGCAGCTCGAGCGCGCCCGCCGCGAGCGTGAGCGCGCGTGAGCGCTGCTCCCTCGACCCCGATCAACCAGGTGTGCATAGTCGCGCGGAACGCGCCCCGCACCGCGCGCTGGTACACCCACGGCCTGGGGATGCTGCCCGCCGGGTGCAACGTCTTCTTCGGCAGGCTCACCGAGCGCGTCCAGGCGGTTCCAAGCCCGCTGCTTCTGGCGTGCTGGGCGCTTGACCGCCAGGGTTTCTTCCAGGTCGAGGTCTTTCAATACCGCACCCCGCGCTCACGACCGCTGCGCGCCGACTGGCGCCCGGCGGACTGGGGGTACTCGATGGTGGGCGTGCACGTAGGGGACTTCGACGCCACCCTCGACCGGCTCGCTGGGCTCGGCTCGCTGCCATACACCCGGCCGGACGGTCCTCC
>CABECW010000028.1_pt1 | contig 8805 bp, 7 predicted proteins | sample 3132931 | NCBI WGS metagenome assembly CABECW01 (sample SAMEA5534328, study PRJEB31848) | metagenome | biome: tundra; feature: field; material: soil | place: USA | collected 2013-05 | depth 0.15 m
GAGATCTGGGTCTACTCGCGGTTCATGGCCGAGAACATCGGCGCGGTGTCGCCCGTACCGGTCATCGCATTGCCGCCGCCGGTCCAGCCGCCCGCAGAGCCGGCCGCTCCGCTGCGCCTGGGGGTACCCGAGGGCTTTCTGCTCCTGTTCGTCTTCGACTATCTGAGCACCATTCAACGCAAGAACCCGGTGGGGTTGATCGAGGCGTTCAAGCGCGCGTTCGCGCCCGGCGAGGGGCCACAGCTGCTGATCAAGACGATCAACGGCCCGCTACGCCCGCTCGCCGAAGAGGAGGTGCTGTGGGCCGCGTACGGCCGCTCGGACATCCACGTGGTCGATCGCTCGCTCAGCGGCGACGAGATGAGCGCACTGATGGCGGCCGGCGACTGCTACGTCTCGCTCCATCGCGCCGAGGGCTTCGGCTTGACGATGGCCGAGGCGATGGCCATCGGCAAGCCCGTCATCGGGACCGGCTACTCCGGGAACGTGGACTTCATGAACAGCGAGAACAGCTATCTGGTCGACTACGAGATGGGCCTGGTTGGGCCGGAATGCGAGATCTATCCGCCCGAGGGGGAGTGGGCCGAGCCGAGCGTCGAGCACGCCGCGGAGCTGATGCGCCGCGTATACGAGAACCCCGATGAGGCCATGCGGATCGGTGAGCGGGCGCGCGAGGACATCGCCCGCGCGCTCTCGCCCGAGGCTACGGGCGCGGCGATGCGCGCACGGCTGGAGGAGCTGTCCGCGGGGGGGCCTGAGGAGGCTCGAACGCCGGCTCGAGGTGAATGAGGTTCAGCGCTGCAGGATCTCTCGAGCGATTACTTGATGCGCTATGATGCGCTGCCATGGAGCGTCGACGTAGAGCACCCCACCGGGAAGGACGCAGAACCACCCTCACTGTGCCCCACTCGGTCATGGATGCAGCCGACCGACTGGCGCGAGAGCTGGGCACGACGGCAAACGACGCGATCGTGCGCTTGGCAGAGGAGGGAGCCTCAGCCCGCGATCGTCGCGAGCAGATCGTCGCGTTGGCATCCGAGCGCCGAGCGGCGGTTGAGCACGTCAGCCTCGACAAGGCAGTGACGTTCCCCTCCGCGGATGAGTTCCGTGACGCGATGCTCGCCGGCCGCCGCGACCCTTGATGGGGGCATGGGATACGACCCTCGTCTCCCGGCTCTACCCAGGCGGGTCACTGGAGCGACATATGCTCGAATGCGCCCATGTGGGCGCTCCTGTCGCCATCGCCGCGCCTACGGTGATGGAGGTTGTTCGCGGCGTCCAGGCCACAGCTACCCGCAAGCCGCGGATCGCGCCGGCGCTGGCCTGGTTCGTTCGACTCGTCGCGAGCGATCTGGTCGAGATTCTGTCGCTAGACCGGTCCGCGGCCATCGTCGCCGGGCGGCTTCGCGCCACGCATCCCACACCACCCACCGGGGCGCGGCGAAAGGGCGTCAAGCCAGAGCAGCGCGCTGGCTGGGTGCTGGACATCCAGATCGCTGCCTGTGCCTGGACCCACGGTCGCGAGATCGCAACGGAGAACCTCCGCGACTTCGAGGTTCTACGCGACCTCATCGCACAGCTCTATCCAGGCACCACGCCCCTTGTCGTGACCGCCCCGCCAGCGACTCGCTCTGAGCTGCAGACCTAGCGCTGCAGAACTTCGCGGGCGAAGTCGACCAGTTGGCTGCCGCCCGGCATCGAGCAGCTCAGGGTGGACCTCGAGGCCTATCGTCCGGAGCGGGGGCTGGCTGGGCACGACCTCGCCCGCGCGCACCACGATGCCCGCGACCATGCGGCGGCGGTGATCCAGCTGATCGAGAGGCTCGGCCCGGGAGCGGCGCTCGGCGAGCCCTCCGCCGTGCGTGCGCTCGCCCAGCTGGCCGAGTCTCAGCTGCGGGCAGAGCTCGCGGCGGAGCACTACCGCAGGGAAGCCAAGCCGTGGCTCGCGCGCTACAACGAGGCGCTCGAGCAGATGGCCCAAATGCGAGGCGAGTCGGAGGCCCGGCGCGCGCGCGAGCCGGGATGGAGGCCGAGCGCGCGGCCCTCGCAAGCGCTGCTCAGGTTGCGGCCGAAGGCACGGCCGCGCTCATGCGAACCCGGCGCTTTCGCCTTGCCCAGGCGCTCGCCCGGCCGCTCGATCGGCTGCGCGGTCGCCTCCCGCGTCTGTGACCGCTCGCAGGTGTCAGGCGCGCGCCGGCCGCGACCTCGGCTCTCAGCGTGGTTTGCGAGACAGGAGGAACATCTCCTCGACGAAAAGACTGCGGTGCTCCAGGACGTACATCCGCTCTCGCAGGGCATCGAGAAGCTTGATGTGGTTGAAGCCCAGGTGGGTTTCAGGTGTCCAGTCGGGCTCTAGCGCGCTCGTCTCCTTGCGGACGATCGAATTGAACATCTGCCGAGGGCCAATCGGATCGCGGTGCAGGTTGGCTGCGGAGAGCGCGATCCGCTGAAGGAGAAACGGCAAGCCCACCATATTGGGCACGGACGCAACGATCACGCCATTGGGCTCGAGCAGGTCGAACATCTTTTCGACAAGATCGACGCGGGACTCATACAGGCGCCCGTGCTCGCCGAAGTGCTCAAGGGTCATGATCGTGAACAGCACCTCGAAGCGGTCGGGCGCCAGCGCCGTGGTGAGCGCGGCGGTGTCTTTCCCGTCGCTGCACATCAGCCGCACGTTGGAGAGCTTGAGCGCATGCATGGCCTTCTCCGCGATGTCGATCGAATCGGGGTCACGGTCGATTCCCACGGCCTTGGGGAACCAATGAGCCAGTGACGGCAGGAACACACCGTCGGCGCATCCGAAGTCGATCGCGTTGGCGCGGCCGAACCATGGTCGGGTCATCCGAAGCGCAGCCTCGAAATGGGCTGCCTTGACCCGGGCGATCAGCCCACCGCGGAGGTAGTTGTAGCTGGCGTAGGTGGCGTGACCAGGCGCGTACTCGGTGCTCTTGCCTGCGTAGGCGGACGCGGGAGGAAGCCGCAGGTAGCGAAAGCGCATGAGGGGGAGCATCGGCGGCGAGGGAGCCTAGCAACCGACGCTCCGGCATCCGTGCCAGCATGCGGCCGTTCCGCTTCTCGGGCCTGTTTCATCCCGTGCTTCAGGAGGATCTGGCGCGGGCGCCGGGCGCCAGGACCTCCATCCATTGGTAGCCGGCGTCGGCGGCGCAGACACGCGCGGCCTCGCTGCCGGGGACGACCACCAGACGACCGTCCGGAGGCTGTTCGAGTGCGAATATCAGCGGCCCGAGCACGCCCGAGGAGGTGTCTGGGCCATCGCCGCTTCCCGGGTGGAGGCTGCCCCCCCCGCGCGTCAGGCGAATCCGGTGAGTCCCCGCCTTCAGGAACACTTGGGCGAAGTGCAGGAACTGCCCCGGATAGCGCTCCTGGTAGGCGACGCTTCCCGCGCGCTGACCGTCGATGTAGAGCACGATCGGGCGTCCTACCGAGCCCGGCATGGAGATGTCGTAACTGCCACTGGCGGGGAGGGAGATCGACCCTTCGATCGCCCCGGCGCCGTAGGCGCGTAGCGCTTCGGGTCCGACTGCGTGCCAGTAGCTCGGGTGCGTCACCCGCGTGGGGATCATCTCCGTTCGCGACGCGCTCGGCACATACGCGACGGAGGCGCCGGCTCCCGCTCGTCGCACGGCTGCCAGCAGGCCACTGCAGAACTTCGGTGTTCGCTCGGTCGGGATGCCCGACAGGGGAAAGTGCGTCACGACTTCCGAGGCTGGTCGCACGCGACGCCAGGCCTGGAATTCAGCGGTCTGGTCAGCGAGCTCGAAGTTCGCCGGCGGACGGCTCACGGCCGAGTTGCGGGCGGTCACGAGCAACCGGAAGCGCTGTACGAAGTTGAGTTCGAGCTGATTGAGATCCAGCGCATAGGCGAACTGTCCGGCCGGGAGGTTCACGGCGCCTGGACGGATCTCGAGTCCGGGAGGTTTGACCAGGTCGTAGCCGTGCTCCTTGCGTAGGAAGTACTCCGAGTACTCGTCGAAGGCGGGATAGAACGCAGGCCCGATACCCGCGAACCGTTCGCCGATCTCGGCCAGCTGCTTGTAGCGGGCGGCAGGCGCCAGCGAGATGTCGTGATAGGTCAATGCGTTGCCGTAGAGCACGGCCCCGGCCACGGCGATGGTGCCGAGCCAGGCAGCGATCTTGAGCGGCACGGTGGCTCGGAGCCGAGGCAGGTCGGCCAGCGCTCCCGCCCCCACGAAGGCCATCGCGAGGAACATCGTGGCCGTGATCGTGTACGCCTTGAGCTCGATCCAGGGGCCGCCGTGCGCGACCCAGTAAGTGAGCGCGATCGGAGTGGCCAAGCCGAAGGCGGCAATCATCCATAGTCGTCTGCGCAGCGCGTAGAGGACGCCGATCGCCGCCAACGCGATCACGACCAGGTCGAAGGCGTGGCTTATGCCCGCGTGGGCGAATACCGGGAAGCGGTAGTCGTTGCTGATCCAGACGCCGACCGAAGCGATCTCCGGGATCGGCGCCGTCAGGTTGCCCAAGCCGAGTTCCACGACACCGTTGACCGCGGTCGTGAGGTCCCCGAAGAGTTTGATCGAGCTGACCACGCTGGAGGTCGCGAGCAAGGCGGTTGCGACGGCGACCACTCCCCAGCTCGCCAGCGTTCGCTTGCGTCCCTGGCGCGGAACCAGGCTGACCACGAATGCCGCCGCGAGGAGCAGCCCCAGCCAGGGAATGACTCCATAGCTGAAGGCCGCCACCGCCGCGGCGATGGCGGGCGCAAGCGCGAGGCTCGAACGAAGCGATCGCGGTTCCGGCGTTCGCTCGACGAGCAGGGCGGCCACCAGAAGGATGAGGCTCGCCGTGGTGAGCTCCTTGATCCCGCCCTCGAGCGCGTAGTCGTAGAGGATGTTGGGCTGGATCGCCACCGCCGCGCCGATGCAGCAGATGATCGAGTTGGCCACGGCGTGTCTCAGGAGGGCGAAGAGGGCCAGTGCGCCCATCGCTGCGGTCCATGCCTGGTAGGCCTGGTAGCACCACGGGACATCTGTGCGGATGACGCCGGCGAGGGCCCCGAGCGTCGCCTGCGCCCCACCGGGATACCCGTTTCCGGTGAGGCCGAGGATCGTCTCGTTGAATGAGGAGTTCCCGATCGGGACCGACCGTCCGGCTTCGGCCAGATGCTGCGCAAAGGCCATCTGGAAGGCTGTGTCTACGATGCGCCCGAAGCCCGTCCAGGATGGCGTCCCGGTGAGTATCACCGGTGCGCCGATGACGGCGAACGCCACGAACGCCGCGATCGCCGGATAGAGGAACGCGCCCGAGACCCGTCGGCCCTTCAGACGCAGAGACGGACGCTCGAGCACGAGTCCGACTACGGCTACCGCGACCGCCAGCGCACCGGCGTATGGCCCTAGCCAGGTGATCGATGTCCCAAGCGTGCAGACCGCGACGGTCAGGGCGAAGCCGACCGGAAGAAGCAGGACACCCGACACTGCGCCCCCGCTGATGCGACGGACGAGCAGGCCGGAGCCGCCGCACACGCCAAGGAGCAGCAGGGGAAAGAGAAGCCAAGCGCTTAGGAAGAGTCCTGTCATCGGTTCAGGTGCCGGACATCGCGGGCGCCGTGTGGCCCCCTGGGGGCCTACCTGCGATCGGCTAGGCTACTAACACTGTGCGTGAGCCCAGCCGAGCTTATTGGACGGGTCGAGCGGTGGTGGTCACCGGCGGGGCGGGATTCGTCGGTAGCGCGCTCGTCAAGGATCTCCGGGCACTTGGGGCCGAGGTGCGGGTGGTGCGCTCCGCCGAGCATGACCTCCGCGACCCTCGCGCGACCCGCGAGGCCCTCGACGGCGGACAGGTCGTCATCCACCTGGCGGCCAACGTGGGCGGGATCGGCTTCAACCGTCGCAACCCCGCGCCCCTGGTCTACGACAACATGATGATGGCTGGGAACATCTTCGAGCAGTCGCGCCAGGCCGGCGTCGAGAAGCTGGTGTCCGCCTGCACCGTATGCGCCTATCCGAAGTTCACGCCCACCCCATTCTCGGAGGACGAGCTATGGAACGGCTATCCGGAGGAGACCAATGCGCCGTACGGGCTGGCCAAGAAGATGATGCTCGTGCTGTCCGACAGCTACCGTCGCCAATACGACTTCGATTCGGTCGTGCCGATGGTCGTGAACCTCTACGGCCCGAACGATCACTTCTCGCTGGAGGACTCCCATGTGATTCCGGCGATGATTCGCAAGCTGCACGAAGCCACTGTCGCCGACGCTCCGCAGGTGGCCATGTGGGGCAGCGGCAATCCGTCCCGCGAGTTCCTCTACGTTGACGACGCCGCGCGCGCGCTGCTCCTGGCGGGCGAGCACCTGCAGACCTCGGACCCGGTGAATGTGGGCACCGGCGTCGAGACCAGGATTCGGGATCTCGCCGACATGATCGCTCGGTTCACCGGCTATGAGGGCGAGCTCGCGTGGGACACCTCGAAACCCGACGGGCAGCCCACGCGCTGCCTGGATGTCTCGCGTGCGCGTGCGCTCATGGGCTTCGAGGCGAAGATAGGCCTCGAAGAGGGCCTGCTGCGGACGGTGGAGTGGTTTCGCCAGAGCGTGACCGAAGGGGAGATCTCGACCGAGCGCGCCGAGTCGTCCTTCGGCCGGATCTGAGAGAGCAGCTCTGAGCCAGGAGCCTCCGCTGGCCGATCGTGTCGTCCCTGCGCCGTCGGGCGCCCCCGACGGCAAGACGGTCTACTTCCACATAGGACGCTTCGGGCATCCCTTCTTCAAGGAGCAGCTCCACTCCGCTCCACCGGGATTTGCATACCGCACTGCCGACTCCGGTGGCGATGCGACAGCGCCTCGCCGTATCGCGCTCCAGGCTGCGCGTCTGCGTTGGGCTCGCGACGCCGCGGAGCGGCTCGCGATCCGTGGCCTCTCCTGGTCGGGGTACGTACGACGGCGGACGCTCGAGCCTCCGCCCGGCTGCTCGCTGATCCACAGCGCGCAGATGCTGGTGCGCTCGGATCGACCCTACGTGGTCGACTTCGAGTGCATCGAAGTCTTCTGTCTTTACCAGCGGGCCACGCTGCGCCGCCCGTGGGCCCGCCACCGGCTCCTCGAGGCTCTGGGCGCGCAGAGCTGTCGCCATCTGCTGCCCTGGTCTGAGGCGGCCAGGAGAGGACTCGAGACGGCGCTGGGAGCGCAGGCAGCCGACCGTCTCCGGCGGAAGACTACGGTGGTGCTGCCTGCGATCCGCCCTCGCGCCACCAGCCCGGCGCGGCGAGACACCGGGCCTCTGCGCGTGCTCTTCATCGGTACGGCCTTCGAGGCGAAGGGCGGTGTCGAGGCAATACGCGCCGTCCGCGGTGTGCGCACCAGCCACGACGTCCTGCTGGACATCCTCAGCGATGTGCCCCCGCGCTGGCACCGGGAGATCGAGAGCTGCCCGGGCATCACCATGCATCCCTGGCCGGCATCAGGGAGTCAGGTGGAGCACCTCTTTGAGAATGCCCAGCTGCTGATCTTCCCTTCGCACATGGACACCCTCGGGTTCGTGATGCTGGAGGCGATGGCCCAGGGGGTTCCTGTCCTGGCGACACGCCATTTCGCAACTCCGGAGCTCGTCGAGGACGAGGTCTCCGGAATCCTGGTAGACGCCGAGAACCCGCTGTATGGCCAGGACGGCCTATGCCGGTTTGAGCACACGCTCCCCCCGCCGCGAGCCTACCGTCGCGCTCTCGCCTCGCCCTCAGAGGCATACGTGCAGCGACTTGCCGCGGCGATGGCACGAGTCGCTGCCGACAGCGATCTGCACGAACGCCTGGCCGCCGGGGCCCTGGCACGCGTGATCGACGGTCCTCTGTCGCTGCAGCGTCGCCGCGGGCAGCTCGAGCGGATCTACAGCGACGCCTTGGCTGGATGAGCCGATGAGCGGCTCTGTCGGGCGCCAGCCGGGCAGCTAGGCTGCGTGGATGTTCGGAGGAGGCACCATGATCCGCAAGCGGCGACTCTGGGACAGCAGGGTGGCCGTGAAGGCGTATGCGCTCGCACGCAGGGCAGCGGAGCGCGTTGGACTTCAAGTCGTTCTCAAGACGTACTACAGCCCGATCCCCGACCTCTCCACCATTCCTGAGGAGGCCTGGGAGGAGCCGGATCCGCTGCGAGGGATAGATCTCGATCTCGATGCTCAGATCGAAGGTCTCCAAGGCCGACTGGCACCATTGATCGGCGAGTTTGCCGCCGGGTCCCCGGCGGGCGGCGGCTATGAGGAGCTGAATGCGTCATATCCGCTCCCGGACGCCCGCCTGCTCTATGCGATGGTGCGTGATCTGCGGCCCGCCTCGGTCATCGAGCTCGGCTCCGGTCAGACGAGCCGAGTGATAGCCCAGGCATGTGCGGTCAACGCGGCGGAGGGCTCGCCCAGCCATTTCAGGGCCTACGACCCCTTCCCGACGGCAGTGGACGAGACTCTGCCGGGCCTCGCGCGCTTGGAGCGCACTCCCGCCCAAGAGGTGCCCGAGGAGGTGTTCGCCGGGCTCACAGACGGCGACATCCTGTTTGTGGACACCACCCACACGGTCAAGATCGGCAGCGACGTCAATCGCATCATCCTGCGAGTCCTGCCGCTGCTCGCGCCGGGGGTCGTCGTGCACTTCCACGATATCTGCCTGCCATATGAGTACCCGAGGTACCTCTTCGAGGATTACGCTCTCTACTGGGCCGAGCAGTATCTGCTGCAGGCGTTTCTGGCGATGAATCCGAGCTTCGAGGTGCTCTACGCCACCAATGCTCTGTGCCGCGATCGCCGAGCCGCGGTCGAAAGCGCGGGCCTCGCGGCA
>CABECW010000034.1_pt1 | contig 8530 bp, 7 predicted proteins | sample 3132931 | NCBI WGS metagenome assembly CABECW01 (sample SAMEA5534328, study PRJEB31848) | metagenome | biome: tundra; feature: field; material: soil | place: USA | collected 2013-05 | depth 0.15 m
ATCACCAGCCGGGCATTTTCGCCCATGCCCCGCTGGACCACCGACTTGATGGACACGTCGTGTTCGCCGAGCACCTTCGTGACCGAGGCGAGCACCCCGGGACGATCGGCCACGTCGAGGTGCAGGTAGAAGGCGCTCTGCACGTCCTCGACCAGACGCAGCGGCAGCGGCGGGGCCGGTGGGCGGGCGCCGCCGGTCATCACGCTCACCACGTCACCGAGCACGGCGCTCGCGGTCTGGCGGCCACCGGCGCCCGGCCCCGACAGCGTGATCTCGGTGATCGTCTCGGACTCGACCGTCACGGCGTTGAACGATCCCGAGATCGCCGCGAGCGGGTGGCCGGAGTACAGGAACGTGGGATACACGCTCACGGCCAGGCCGCCGTCGATGCGCTCCGCCGTTCCGATCAGCTTCAGGCCGAGGCCGAACTCGCGCGCGTACTCCAGGTCGTCGGCGTGCAGGTGCTCGATGCCCTCGTAGCGCACGTCGTCGAGGTGGACGGGCGTCCCGAACGCCAGGCGCGCGAGGATCGCCATCTTGGCGGCCGCGTCCCGGCCGCTGACGTCGTCGCTCGGGTCGGCCTCCGCGTAGCCCTTGCGCTGAGCCTCGGCGAGCGCCTCGGCGTAGCTCGAGCCATGAGCCATCTCGGTGAGGATGAAGTTGGTGGTGCCGTTGACGATCCCGTGGATGCGGTCTATGGGAGTGGCCGACAGCGACTCCTCGAGCACTCGCACCACGGGCACCGTGCCCGCCACGGCAGCCTCGAAGCGCAGCCTGACGTCGTGCTCGCGGGCCGTCTCGAACAGCTCCTCGCCGTACTGGGAGAGCAGCTGCTTGTTGGCGCTCACCACGTCCTTGCCTGCGCGCATCGCGCTCAGGAGGTGCTCGCGCGCGGGCTCGATGCCACCCATCACCTCGACGATGATGTCGGCCTCGGCGAGGATCTCCTCGAAGTCGCCCCGCGTACGCGTGAGCACCCCGCTGATCACCGGCCTGCGCCCGTTGAAGCGCTCGATCTCATCAGCTCGCTCCTGCAGCAGCTCGGCGAAGGCGGCGCCGACCGTCCCAAAGCCGAGCAGGCCGACCTTGAACGGAGCCTCGTGGATGGGGGCCTCAGGGGACATCGTGCGCACCCCCCTTCTTAGACGACATCGCGCGCAGTCAGGTCCTCGAAGCTCTCGCGCCTGACCACCACACGCGCATCGCCGTCTCTGCAGAAGATCACCGGCGGGCGTGGAACGCCGTTGTAGTTGCTCGCCATCGCATGGCCGTAGGCGCCGGTGGCGGGGGTCACGATCACATCGCCCGGCCGGGGATCCTCGAGCGTGGCCTCGCGCACGATCACATCGCCGGACTCGCAGTGCTTTCCCGCGAGCACGCAGCGCGTGGCGCCGCCGAAGCGATCGGCGACCTGCGCCTGGTAGACCGCGCCGTAGAGCATCGGGCGCAGGTTGTCCGACATGCCGCCGTCGACGGCCACCCAGCGCGAGACGTTCTGCTTGACGCTCTCGACCGTGTAGAGGGTCACGGCGGCATTGGCGCAAAGCGAGCGGCCCGGCTCGACCATCAGCCGCCGCTCGGCCAGGCCGTTGGCGTGCGCCGCCGCCACGATCGCGCTCACGTACTCCTCGATCGGCGGTGGCGAGGGCTGCTCGTCGACGTACTGGACGCCGAGCCCGCCGCCGATGTCCCACACGGGGAAGTCGCCGAGCCCTGCCAGCTCGGCGACCTCGCGGCGGAAGGGATCGAGGCTCAGGAGCTGCGAGCCGATGTGCGCGTGCACGCCCTGCAGCGAAAGTCCGTCGACCTCCTGGACGCGGGCGATCGCCGCGGGCGCATCCGCCATCGAGAAGCCGAACTTGGAGTCGGCCTGGCCGGTGGAGATCTTCTCGTGCGTCTCTCCCCGGACATCCGGGGTGACCCGCACGAGCACCGCCTGGGGGCCGAGGTCGGCGAGCGCACCCTCCCCCACGAGCCTCTCAAGGCGGCCGATCTCGTCGAAGTTGTCGATCACGATCAGGCCCACGCGATGGCGCAGGGCCATCCGCAGCTCGGCCTCGGACTTCGCGTTGCCGTGCAGCACGATCCGCTCCGGGGCGAAGCCAGCCCGCAGCGCCAGGTGCAGCTCCCCTCCGGAGGCCGCATCGCACCACAGCCCCTCGCGCGCGAACAGCTCGAGCACGGCCGCGCATGGAAAGGCCTTGGAGGCGAAGACGACGTGGTAGTCACGGTGGCCGGCGTCGCGCCCGGCCTGCACGAACGCCCTGGCGCGAGCGCGCAGGTCGTCCTCGGCCACGACGTACGCGGGTGTCCCGAACTCCCTCGCCAACTCGATCGTGTCGCAGCCTCCCACCTCCAGGCGCCCGCGCTCGTTCAGCCTGCTGGCGAGCGGGAACGCGAGAGAGAGGCTCGTGCCGGTGGCCATGGCCGTGATTATCGCTTGCCTACAGAAGAGCTCGTCGGACGGCCCGCTCAGGCCGTCGTGGGACGCCGCGCGGCGGTGCCGCCGCGGCGCACCATCACCGCCAGCCACAGCAGCCCGATCGCCAGCAGCGCGAGGCTCTCGAGCTGTGGCGTCGTCAGGCCGGCCAGCACCTCTTTGTTGCGGCGGATGAACTCCACCAGGAACCGCTCCAGGCCACTGCCGACGAGATACAGCGCGAACACGACTCCGGGCCGCACACGGTCGCGCAGCTTCCACAGAAGCCAGGCCAGCAGGCACATGGCGAGCGTCTCGTAGATCGGGGTTGGCTGCACCCGAACCCCGGGCGGCGTGGGGAGCGTGCCGTGCGGATAGCCCATCGCCCACGGCAGGCTCGAGCGGATCCCGTAGTCGCCGTCGCCAGAGACCTGGCAGCCGATGCGTCCGATCGCGTACCCGAGCGCCAGGGCCGTGGCGCACATGTCGAAGGCCCTCAGTTCGAGCATGTCGCGCCAGCGCATCCACGCGATCACGCCGATCGCGCCACCGATGGCGCCGCCGTACCACACGAGTCCCGAGCCGGAGAAGATGCTTCCGATCAGGTCGTGCTTGACCTGGTCGTAGTTCTGGATCACGTAGTAGCCGCGTGCGCCGACCACACCGCCGAGGAGCGCCGCGAAGGTGATCTCATAGGCCCAGTCGACCGGCTTGCCGAGCTCGCGCAGCCTGCGTGCCACGAGCGCGCCGCAGGCGAGGAAGCCCAGCGCGAAGCAGACGCCGAAGGTCTTGATCGAGATGCCGAGGAGTTCGACTTCGGGCTTCATGGAGTCAGGGCGCCGGGCACGGGATCAACTCCGGACTCTAGGGCACCGGGATTTAGGGCAGCGGTATCTGCGTCTGCGACAATCCGCACCATGGCGGCAAGACGCTCGAGCTTCGGCAAGGACACCGGCCTGCAGGCGCGGATGCTGCTGACCATGTTCCTGCTCGGGCTCGTCTACGTCGTGTTCATCGGCGTGCTGTTCGCAGCCGGGGCAGCCGCCGGCCTGATCGTGGCCGTGGCGCTGGTGCTGCTGGTGGTGCAGTTCTTCGGTGCGGACAAGATCGCGCTGGCGACGATGGGGGTCAAGGAGGTGACCCCCGCGCAGGAGCCCGAGCTGCACGGGATCATCGAGCGCCTGTGCGTGCAGGCCGATCTGCCCAAGCCGAAAGTGGGCGTGATCGAGACCTCGATGCCGAACGCCTGCGCGATGGGCAAATCGAAGAAGGCGACCACCGTCTGTGCCACCCGTGGCATTCTCGAGCTGCTCTCGCCGGCGGAGCTCGAAGGCGTTATGGCGCACGAGCTCACGCACGTGATCAACCGCGACGTGATGGTGATGACGCTCGCGAGCTTCTTCGCGACGCTCGCTTCGATGATCGCGCAGTTCGCGCTGTTCTTCGGCGGGGGCTTCGGCGGGGGCTATGGTCGCAACCAGAACGAGGAGGAGGAGATCATGGCGGTGCTGGTGGTCTCGGCGCTCGTCTATGCCATCTCCTTCCTGCTGCTGCGCGCCCTCTCGCGCTACCGCGAGTTCGCCGCCGACCGCGGCTCGGCGGTGCTCACCGGACGCCCGAGCGCGCTCGCCTCGGCGCTGCTGAAGATCAGCGGCACGATGGAGCGGGTGCCCAGCCAGGACCTGCGCAAGGCGGAGGCGATGAGCGCCTTCTTCATTCTGCCCGCGCGCACCAAGAAGTCGCTGATGAACATCTTTGCCGACCACCCACCCCTGGAGCAGCGCCTGGCGGCGCTCGAGCGCCTAGAGTCCCAGCTCCAGAGCGCCGTCTGAGACGTGGGCCTGCGCGACATCCTCACGGGCCGCCACGAGGTCAAGGGCCCCGCGCCCGACCGCCTCTTCGCGATCTCCACCGCCTACATAACGCTCGAGTCAGAGCACCAGATCGAGCCGGTGGGCACGGCCGCGATCGTCTTTCAGGCGCTCGCCACCAGCGAGTTCGAAGCCACCCTGCGCGAGATGGAGGAAGTCGTCACGGCCACGGGCGGCGAGAGCGGGACCAAGGTCTCGACAGAGGACGACAGCTACGGCTACCGCTGGATGGTCCTGCACAACCCCGACGGAGCTCCGAGCGTCGAAGACCTCGCGGTCGGGATCAACGCCGTCTCCAGCTCGATCGAGACGGCCGGCTACGGCGAGCGTCTGCTGTGCGCCGTGTTCGCCTTCAAGGACGCCCAGGCGCGGCGCATCTACTTCATCTACAACTACAAGCGGGGCTTCTGGTACCCGTTCGTCCCGGCGGGTGGGGGGGATTCAACTCAAGCTCAGGAGCGCTCCACCGAGCGCGAGCTGCAGATCAAGGCGCAGATGGCCTCCGAACTGCCGATCGAGCCCGAGCTCGAGCGCTGGTTCCCGCTGTGGGGGATACCGATCTGAGAGCCGCCCGATGGGATCCAGAGACGCTCCGCTGCTCCTGGAGCGAGGCTTCTGGAGCCGCGGGCAGCGCCTCCAGAAGCTCGGCGAAGCCATCCTCTATCCCGTCGGCGAGCACCTGCAGGTCCGACGTGGAGTCGCGATCGGCGCTCAGGCCGAGCACCACGGTGCCGTTGTAGGAGAAGATGGCGATGCCCACGGTGTGCTCGGCGGCGAGCGGGACCAGCGGATGGATCTCGCGCAACCGCGCGCCGAGCGCGTAGAGGGGGACCTGCGGTCCCGGGACGTTGGTGATCGTGAGGTTGAACAGCCGTGTGGCATAGAGCGAACGCGCCAAGAACGCGTGCAGCAGCGGCGGAGCCAGCGCGGCCAGGTCGATCATCGCGGTGGCCCCGAGCCCCGCTCCCGAGGATTTCAGGTGGCGTGTGTGCTTGACGATCCGGCCCAGCCGCGCGATCGCGTCGACCTCCGCGACCGGAAGGTCGACGAACAGCGAGCTCACGCGGTTGCCAAGCGCGAGATCCTCGACTCCGGCCCGGACGTTGATCGGCACCATCGCCCGCAGCCCGTCCTGTGGCGGCGCCTCCGCGCGTGAGACGAGCAGCCGGCTCAGACCGGCCGTGCACGCCGCGAGGACGACATCGTTGACAGAGCCCCCGAGAGCGAGACCGATCGCCTTGATCTCGGGAAGCGAGGCGCGCACGATCAGGAAGCGGCGCGTCGCGCCGATCGGCGCATTGAGGCTCGTGCGCGGCGCGGCGATCAGCTCGTCGCGGACGAGCAGCTCCGCCAGTCGGCGCGAGCGCTCGAGCATCTCGCGTGGATGCAGCGCCGCGTGCAGGCCGGCGCGCGCCGCCTGTGCCCCGGTCCTCGCCAGGCCGGCGAGGAGCTCGGGTGGGTTCGGCAGGAGCGCGCGGACCGGCTGCGGGGTCCCATCGGGGTCCGCCACCGTCGCCTGCGGCGGCTCCGACGAGGGCTCGGCGTCGAGCAGCAGCTGCGCAACACCGACCGATCCAACCCCATCGACGAGGCAGTGATGGGTCTTGGTCACCAGCGCCCAGGCTCCGCCTTCGAGCCCTTCGACGAGCACCATCTCCCACAGCGGGCGCATCCTGTCGAGTCGGTGCGAGAAGTAGTCGGCAGCCCAGTCGCACAGCTCGACATCGCCACCCGGCTCGGGCAGCGCCGCACGACGGACGTGGTTGCGGATGTCGAACTGCGTGTCCTTCTCCCACCGCGGCCACGCGAGGCCTCCGGTTCGCTGGGAGGAGAGCCGCTGCGAGTATCGCGGCAGCAATGTCAGGCGCGAGGCGATGCTGTCGCGAACCGCATCCAGCCCCGGGACGGCACCGTCCGGCAGGGGGTCGAAGACCATCACTCCCCCGATGTGCATGGTCGCGCCCTCGTCCGCCTGCTCCAGCTCGAGGAAGGTTGCGTCCAATGCGCTCAGACGGTCCACGACGGCAGGCTACGGTGCCCGGCCGCGCCCGTCATCGGCATCCAGGTGCAGCCCCATCCGTAGTTCGCCACAGAAACACCAGCCCGGCGGCTGCTTCTGACAGGAAAATAGCGTTCAGGCTGCGACTGCTTCCTGCAGCGTGACGTGTGTCCGAGCGCTTCGAGTTGGGCGATGAGGCGTTTGGTGGTGCGTTGGGGGTCGCGTTTGCGGAAGTAGTCCCCGCCGAGGTCGTTGTAGAGCTCGCCTGTGGAGAGCATGTGCCAGCAGGCGATGATGATGGAGTGCTTGACTGCGCCGAGGGCCTTCTTGTGTCCGCGGCGGGGTCTGAGGCGTTGGTATTGCGCTTGGAGGTAGACGTCGTTGGTGCGTGTTGCGGCGAGCGCGGCCTCCTCCAGCGCCCAGTCGAGCCACTTCGATCCCTTGCGGGTGCGCCCGGAGCGCCGTCGGCCGGCGGACTGGTCGTTGCCGGGGCACTGCCCGGCCCAGGAGGCCAGTTCCTTGGCGGTCGGGAAGACGCTCATGTCCACGCCGATCTCCGCGATGATCACCTCAGCGGTGCGCCGTTGAACCCCGGGGATCGTGCACAGCAGCTCAACGGCCTTCTCGAAAGGGGCGATCTGCTCCCCGATCGTCTCGGTCAGAGAAGCGATCTGCTCGTCCAGGAAATCCAGGTGCGCGAGGATCGCGCCGACCCAAACGGCATGCAGCCGGTCGAAGCGGCCCTCCAAGGCCTCCCGCAACGCGGGGAGCTTCGCGCGCAGCCTGCCCCTCGCGAGATCGGCGAGCACCTCGGGGTCGGTGGTGCCGGCCACGAGCGCGTCGAGCATCAGCCGCCCGGAGACACCGAGGATGTCTGAGGCGACGCAGTCCAGCTTGATCCCGGTGTCCTCCAATGCCTTGTGCAGCCGGTTGGCCTCCCGTGAGCGCTCCTGGATCTGGGTCTTGCGATAGCGGGTGAGGTTCCTGAGCGCACGGATCGGCTTCGGCGGCACGAAGCTCGCTTTCAACAGGCCGGCCTCCGCGAGCTGACACAGCCATTCGGCGTCCTTGACATCGGTCTTGCGACCAGGGACCTGCTTCACATGGCGGGCGTTGACGAGCAGCAGCTCGAACTCGTCCTCGAGGATCGCCCAGATCGGCTTCCAGAACACGCCGGTCGCCTCCATCGTGACCTGCGTCACCCCGTGAGCGGTGAGCCAGTCGCGCAGCGTGAGCAGCCCCGCGACCGTCGTTGAGAACTCCGCCACGTGCTGCTCACGTCCGCCACTATCGGCCGGAACGCGCACGCACGCGGTCACCTGCGCTTTATGAACATCCAGCGCCCCAGGACGCTCGACGACCGTCTCCATTGAAACCTCCCAAGGGGGATCGAGGACACACCATCATCGCCCAGGGGCCTCAAGAACTACGAATCTGACAGGCGTGCTCATGGCAACAGTCCGGAGGTCCGGGGAGACCCACACGCCAGACTAGCCTCGGGCTCAACAGCACCAAGAAGAAGATCGGCGTCGCGGGCGACACCCAACATCATCACCCATTTTCATCAGCCCGCCGGGCCCGCGACGCGGGCACGGGGACTAGCCCGGGATCAAACCCTCGCCGGTGAACTCGCGACCGGCCTCCTCGAAGGACATGTCAGCCGGGGGGATGATCACGTCGGAGCCCTCGAGGTCGTCGTCGGGAACCACCTGGCCGCGGCTGCGCACGTAGTCGAGCACCGCGCCGAAGGCATCGGCGTACTCGTCCTCGCGGCCGCCCTCGACAACGGCGACGACGGCGTTCTCGAGCTCGTTCAGACGCCCGGCGTCATCGTCGGAGAGCCGGTACTGCCCCTCGCCGGAGATGCGGACGATCATGCCTGGCCGCTCTCGCTCGGCTCGCCGGTCGAGATCTGCGGGGTCTCCGCGGGAGCCCCCTGTCCGAGTTCGCCCTTCATCTTCGCCAGCTCGTCGTCGACGGCCGGCTGGCTGGAGAGCTGCTTGAGCTGGCGGTCGATGTCGTCCTCGCCACCGCCGAGCTGGGTGATGTCGTCGAAGGTGCCGGCGGCTTCCAGCTCGGACACAGCGTCGGCGCGGGCTTTCATGTTTTCGGTCTTGTCGACCGCCCGCTGCATGGCCAGCCCCACATCGGCCATCTGCTCGCCGACACCGGTGGCCGCCTCTGAGATCCGGACCTGGGCCTCGGCGGCGGAGTACTGCGCCTTGATGACCTCCTTCTTGG
>CABECW010000035.1_pt1 | contig 8471 bp, 9 predicted proteins | sample 3132931 | NCBI WGS metagenome assembly CABECW01 (sample SAMEA5534328, study PRJEB31848) | metagenome | biome: tundra; feature: field; material: soil | place: USA | collected 2013-05 | depth 0.15 m
CTCGAGCTCGTCCGGGTCGACGATCACGTCGGCGTCGGCGAGCTCGCCGAGCTCGAGCAGCTCGGGGTTGGTGAAGGCGGCCTGGGCGGGGCCGCGGCGCCCGAGGACGATCACCTCGGAGACGCGGCTGGCGGCGAGCACGGCGAGGGCATGGTCGGCGGTGTCGGTGGGGGCCAGCTCGGAGGGCGCCAGCACGAGCATGCGGGCGACGTCGATGGCCACGTTGCCGTTGCCCACGACGACAGCGCGCTCTGCGCTCAGCAGGTCGACCTCGAGGTCGGTGTGGTCGGGGTGGCCGTTGTACCAGCCCACGAACTCGGTGGCGGCATGGGAGCCGGGCAGCTCTTCGCCGGGGATGCCGAGCGGACGGTCGGATGGCGAGCCGGTGGCGTAGACGATGGCGTGGTAGTGCTCGAGCAGCTCCTCGCGGGAGACGTGCTGGCCGAAGGTGATGTTTCCGAAATAGCGGAAACGGGGGTGTGCGGCGGTCTTCTCATAGACGCGGGTGACGGACTTGATCTTGGGATGGTCGGGGGCGACGCCCGAGCGCACGAGCCCCCAGGGGGTGGGCAGGCGCTCGAGCATGTCCACCTCACAGCTCTCGGAGGCCTTGAGCAGGTGCCCGGCGGCGTAGAAGCCGGCGGGACCGGAGCCGATCACGGCGATGCGGATGGAGGCGGGCTCGGGCATTGGTCTCCAGCGTAGGGAAGCAGTCTCAGAATATCCTGGGAACAGCCTGGGAACGGACTATGGGCGCGGCCCGACTCGAACGGGCGACCCCCTCGGTGTAAACGAGGTGCTCTAGCCAACTGAGCTACGCGCCCCAGCTGATGGGGACACAAGGCTAGCGAGCGGGAGAGCGGCGTTCCCTGCGAAGCTGCGGGGAATGTGGCGCGACGGCGGTCTCGGGGTCTGGCAGAGGTGGGCCGTGTGGGCGGCTGCGGCGGTGGTGCTCCTGCTGGCGCTGGCGCAGGTGATCCTGCCGCGGATAGCGGCGAGCGTGATCTCCTCGCGGGTGGGCCGCTACGGCAAGGTGAACAGCGTGAGCGTGTCGGCGTGGCCGGCCGTGAAGCTGCTGTGGGGGAGCGCTGACTCGGTGAAGGTGCGGGCGCAGAGCCTGACGCTGGAACCGGGGCAGGCGGCGAAGCTCTTGTGGGAAGCGCGGAGCACGACGCGGGTGGACGCGAGCGTGCAGCGCGTGCGGATGGGCTCGCTGGCGCTGAGCGATGCGCGCCTGAGCAAGCGCGGCTCAGCGCTCAGCGCAAAGGCGCGGGCGAGTGAGGGGGACGTGGCGGCGGCGCTCCCGCGCGGCTTCTCGCTGGGACTGCTGAGAAGCGAAGGCGGCGAGGTCGAAGTGCAGGCGAGCGGGGGCCTGTTCGGCGTGGGCGCGTCGGTGAAGGCGGTGGGGCAGGCGAGCGAAGGCAGGCTGGTGGCCCACCCGCTGGGGTTCCTCGTGGAAGGGCTGCGCCTGACGCTGTTCTCGGACCCCCATGTTTACGTGGAGGGCGTGGGCGCGAGCGTGCTCTCGAAGCAGCCGCTCACGTATGGGCTTTCGATGAGGGCGAGCCTGCGCTGAGGCGGCCTTCCGGGGGGCGGGCCCGCCCGAAACTGGGTGGTGGAGCGGGGCGCTTTCAGGCCGCCGCCGAGAGATCGGCGACTGGGGCGGTGGCCCGCGGAGAGACGATCATGGGCAGCCCGGCCTTGGGGCTGATGGTGGGCATCTGGCGGATGCTCAGCTGGAAGTCATGGGGAAGGGAGAGGGAGAAGCGCGAGAGGATCAGAGTGGCGATCGTGCGGACCTCGAGCTGGCCGAAGCGCATCCCGATGCAGGTGCGGGAGCCGCCCCCGAAGGGCACGTAGGCGCCCTTGGGCAGCGCGGCGCGAGCCTCGGGGGCAAAGCGCTCGGGGCGGAACTCCTCGGGCTTCTCGTAGACGTCGGGAAGGTGGTGGGAGGCCCAGGAGCAGTAGTTGACGAAGGCGCGGCCGGGCACGGTGTGGCCCTGGAACTCGAACGGCCGGATCGAGCGCCGCGGGCCGACCCAGGCGGGCGGGTACTTGCGCAGGGTCTCATCGAGCACGAGCTCGAGCTCTGTGAGCTCCCCGGAGGCGAGCTGGGCGGCCGTGGGCAGCGCACCGGGGAAGAGGGCGTCCTGCTCGGCGCGCAGGCGGGCGGCGATGTGGGGGTTGCGGGCGAGCTCGTAGAACATGAAGGAGACGGTCGAGGTGGTGGTGTCGTGACCGGCGAACAGGAGCGTCATGACCTCGTCGCGGATCTGCAGGTCGCTGAGGGCGTTTCCGTCCTCGTCGTGGGCATCGAGCAGCAGGCTGAGGATGTCCGAGCCGCGCTGCCCGGTTGCACGGCGGTGGGAGATCTCGGAGTAGATCAGCGTGTCGAGCTTGCGGGCGGCGGCCTGCAGGCGCGCCCAGGGGGTGAAGGGGCCGCGCAGCACGCGCAGGAAGTAGTCGCTGGCGTAGAAGGCGAGCGCCTCCTCGAACAGCCCGGCGGCGTCGATGGCCCGCGCCTGCGGACCGTCGGGGTCGAGGCCGAACAGGGCGCGCATGGCCACGCGCAGGGCGAGGTGACGCGTCCAGGCGTAGAGGTCCACGGTCTGGCCGGGAGCGAGCCGATCGAGCGCGCGGCCGGTCTCCTCGACGATCGTCTCGGCGGAGGCGAGGATGTGCTCGCGGTGGAAGGCCGGCAGCATGATCAGCCGCGAGCGGCGGTGGAACTCGCCGTCGATCGTGAGCAGGCCATCGCCCATCAGCCCGATCAGGTCACGGAAGTGGGACTCGCGCCAGAGGAAGTTGGAGGCGTGGGAGACCGTGATGTAGTGGTTGGCCTCCGGGCCGAGCATGAAGACGACGTTGCCGTGGAACAGCCGCAGCGTGAAGATCGGTCCGAAGCGCTCGTAGGCCTCGAGCAGCATCGGCAGCGGTTCCTCGGCGAAGCGCCTCGTGCGGGTCAGCGAGAAGCGGGTTTCCCCGGGCGGGAACGGGACGGTGGCGCCACGCTCGTCGCGAAGGTCTTCCAGCAGCGCTGACAGCGGGCTCGAGTTGAGCAACGGAGGAGGACCGACGAGCGCCACAGCGCAAGACTAGCCCAAGCCTGGCTGCCTGGCCAGGCTTGAATTCGGACTCTCGCTCAGCGGCCCCGGCGGCTCCCCTCAGCGCTCGGGGCGGGGCCTCGGGCCGAGCCTTGGCATACTGGTGGAGCACGGAACCTCAGCCCCGATGATCCGTGCATTCGCGGGGGCGTAGCTCAGTCGGTTAGAGCGCTGCCCTGTCACGGCAGAGGTCGCGGGTTCGAGTCCCGTCGCTCCCGCTTAACTTAGGCGTTTGACCCTGGATCTGCCCGCAAAATTGGCGTTTTCTCGGCGGCCGACCACCCGGATCTTTGGCTAGGGGTCGGTCCCACTTGTCTCCGATTTCCCGTGAATATGGGCTTTTCGGGAGGTCGCGGGTTGAGGCGGTTGTCCCGCGACCACAAGAAAAGCTTTACCACAAAAAAGATCCTCAATATATTGCTGCTCAGATAGTCTAAAACTCATTATACTGCTATAGTAAGTCTCGTGAAGCGTTCGCGTATCTACTCTCCGTATGCCGTCGAAGCGGCCCGACTCCTCGGGGCGCAGATCAGCCTTGCGCGCCGTGAACGGCGCTGGTCCATGCGCGAGCTCGCCGAACGCGTGGGCACCACGGAGTTCACGCTGGGCAAGGTCGAGCGCGGCGATCCGACGGTTTCCCTTGGTTTGGCGTTTGAGGCCGCAACTCTTGTTGGCGTGCCGCTCTTCCATGAGGATCCCTCAAGGATGACTCTGGATATCGACCGGGTGCGCGACCGAATCGCGCTACTCCCGCACAGGGTTCGGGCCCGCAAGGAAGACGTCAGGGATGACTTCTGAGCAGCCGACAGAGGCCTACGTCTGGGTGTGGCTGCCCGGCGCTGCCGAGCCGGTGGTAGCCGGCAGGGTCGAAGCTGTCGCGGACATCATCAACTTCAACTACGGTCAAAGCTACCTGGCCCGGGATGACGCGGTCCCCCTCTACCTGCCAGAGCTGCCGCTGGAGCGCGGCCAGATACAGCCCCTGCCGGGCTTGACCGTTGCTGGCTGCATCGCGGATGCCGCCCCTGACGCGTGGGGCCAGCGTGTCATCCTGCGGCGCATCGTCGGAGAGGGACAGGGCGGCGAGGACCCCTCGAGTCTCAGCCGCTTGACGTACCTGCTCCAGACAGGCTCTGATCGGATTGGAGCGCTCGACTTTCAGGCCTCGCCAGACGAGTACGTCGGTCGTGAGTGGAGCAGCGCTCCCCTGGAGGAGCTCCTGCAGTCGGCACAGCGAGTCGAGGAAGGAGTGCCCTTCTCTCCCGCTCTGGACCAGGCTCTGCTACACGGAAGCTCGATCGGAGGCGCACGACCAAAGACAATCTTGGACGACGACGGCCTGGGGCTGATCGCGAAGTTTTCCTCCACCACCGATCGCTACGCGGTCGTCAAGGGCGAGTACACGGCCATGGAGTTGGCCCACCGGGTGGGACTAAGCGTCGCGGCCGTGACTCTCGAGGAGGTGCTTGGCAAGGATGTCCTGCTGATAAGGCGCTTTGATCGCGTACAGGACTCGACGCAACGGAGAGCGATCGTCTCGGCGCTCACGATCCTTGAGCTAGACGAAATGGCAGCTCGCTATGCAAGCTACGAGGCGCTCGCCCAAAAGATCAGAGAGCGCTTCACCGGCGCGGCCTTCACGCTGCGCGAGCTCTTCGCCCGACTCACGCTCAACATCCTCGTCGGTAACAACGACGACCACGCACGCAACCACGCCGCGTTCTGGGACGGACACGCGCTCACCCTCACCCCGGCGTACGACATTTGCCCGCAATCGAGGGCCGGTGGCGAGACGACCCAAGCCATGGCGATTAGGGCAGACGGGTTTCGGCTGAGCCAGCTCGCCGCGTGCGTAAGACAGGCCTCGACCTATCTCATTTCCGAAGCGGAGGCCCGCGAAATCATCGACTGCCAGATCGATGTGATCGAATCCGAGTGGAACGAGGTGTGCGACCGCGCGCGCATGACCGAGGTCGAGCGCCACTACTTTTGGCGACGGCAGTTCCTCAACCCCTACGCCTTTGAGGGATACCGGCAGAGCGCACCTCAGAGCTTCGCCTCGAAACAACGACAATGACCGGCCACCTGTCGTGTGACTCATCCGCACGGGGATCGGATGTCCAAAGCCGCTTCGACTCGGCGGGCGACTCGGAGTCTTGTGTGCGTTCGGTCCCGCCCTTGCCCACGCGTGCGACCTGACCCCGTGTCTCGGCCGGCGTGCCCTCAGGCCTTCCACTTGATCGAGCAACCGACCGGTGGCGTCTCGACGGGGCTGGGATCGCGACCGTCGAGCACCGCATCGAGAGCGCCGCGCAAGAAGGCGGCGTTCTGTGTCGGGTCGTCGTGGTCGGCGTCCGGGGCGCCCCGGTAGCGGAGCACCTCGGCGGCATCGAGCACGAACACATCGGGTGTCGTCTTCGCGCCATACGCCCGGGCGACGCTCTGCAATTCGTCGCACAGGTAGGGGACGCCCTCGAACTCTCCACCCTCAACTCGAACCCGCATCGCCTCGGGCGAGTCGCGAGGGTAGCGCTCGGCATCGTTGGGATTGACCGCCAGCACCCGAACGCCGCGGTCGGCGTAATCGCGCGCGACCCCGATGATCCGCTCATGCCACGCCAGTGCGTAAGGACAGTGGTTGCAGGTAAACACGACGACCGTCACGGGAGCCCCGCCCGGCTCGTGCATGGTCCCCTCGGTGTCTGGCAGGGCGAACGTCGGAGCATGATCGCCAACAGCTGTCATCTATTCCTCTCCGTAGTGGCTGTGCGGGCAGTACGCAGCGCATCGCGCACGTCGGCCGGGTCCGGTGTCGGTGATATCCGGCCGTCGCGGCGATGGTAGACGCGGCACGTCAGTCCGACCGGCTCCTCGCCGGGGGGCTGAACGTCCACGCCATCGATGCGAATGGTTGGCGACCCGACGAAACGCTCCAGCGCTGCCTCTGGCTGCGTCTTGACCTCGCGGACGACGACCGTGCTCGGGTCGAGCGCAATATCCACCATCGCCTCGCGCAGCTCGGCAAGCGCCTTGGGATGCGAGGGACAGCCGTCCCAGAACAAAAGCTCGACACGCACCCCTTCAGGCTAGGGCACGTGCAGTTCCGGCTTGGGAGCTCAACACGCCCGATTTGCGGCAGGCGCAGCGAGGAGGCGGCTCGTCCCAAACCTCGATGTCGCCGTAGTCGGGGGGTAAAGTCGGGGTCTGACCCCCGTCGCCCCCGCTTTTGTCACCCCGCTTTTCCGGTTGGCTTTCGGGTGTTTCGACTTTGCTTGGTCGACTGCCTTGAAGTAGCCGCGAATGCTGGGCGTGGTTTGACGGCGACGATCGTGCCGTTGTCCTGCCAGACGTGGTCGAACAGGCTGGAGAGGAGCTTGCGGCGCTCGGCTGGATTGAGCGCGAGGGCTGCGGACCGATCGAGAGCCGGCGGCTCCTCTCCCTCGTAGCGGAACTCGACTGCCCAGGGGGAGAGCACGTCAGCCTCGGAGAGAACCTCCGGAGCCTCAATCTCGTTCTCTTCGACCACGCCGACCAGGTAGCTCAGCGCATGGCTCTTCATGAATCCCACACCCCGTGCAGCCAGGACCGCCTTGATCAGCTTCTCGACGGCCTGCTGTGGAAGCCGACGATCGCGTCGGCGATGTCCGTATCCGAGGAGACCTTCCGTACGAGCGTCTCGTCGTCTACGGCCCGGGCCAGCAGCACGCGGGCCAGATCGAGTCGGTCATGCGGCGGCATGCAGCACTCGACCCTCGGTGAGCGCGGCATGCACCATCGACCCCTCCACGCCTTCCCAATCCTCGACGTAGCGCTCGCTTACGACGACGACATCGAACGGCATCCCTAGGGGGCGGAGTGCTCGACCCAGACGCACCATCTCGGCATGTCGGTCCTGCGGGTCGCGCTCCACGACCAAGAAGTCGAAGTCGCTGTCAGGGCCGGCGTCGCTGCGGGCACGCGAGCCGAAGAGCACGATCTTGACCGGATCGGCAGCGACGGCCGCCAACGTCTGGCCTGCCGCATCAATGACATCCTGCGCAACCATGACGACACCGTAGCGAAGCTGCCAGGCGGGCTTGCGCTTGGCCTGGTTCGCGCGACAGCGTTGCGGACTTCCGACGCGGTGCGCTCCCGGCTCAAAGAGCGCGTGGCTGGACCGCGCCACGCTCTTTCGGGCCGCCTTGCCGCGCGCCACCCGCTCCGCCACGCTCAGCTGGGTGACTCGCGAGGCGGACGCGCGCTTGCTACCCATCCGCGCGACCTTACCCCCACCTCTGCCTGCTGGTAGGCGACGAAGGACGGCTCGCGCGACCTCTCTTGCGCGTCTGTTCGGGAAAGCACGCCGGCAGCGGGCGAGAACTACCGATGCGAGGGACCGACAGGCTTCATAGCCTCGCGCTCGTGTCGAAGGTCCTCGATCAGAGCGCCATGTTGGTCGCGCAGGCCGAGCGACCCCAGACGACTGGCGCTGGAGATCGCGAAGGGCCAGCGCGCGAGCGGACGCGCCGCGGGACGGCCCTTGCCGTGTTGTGCGTCTCGATCCTCATCGTGAATCTCGACAACACGATCCTCAATGTGGCGCTGCCGACGCTCGTGCGCAAGCTCGGTGCCACCTCGAGCGAGCTGCAGTGGATCGTGGATGCCTATTCGATGGTGTTCGCCGGCCTGCTGCTCGTCGGCGGCAGCGTCGCCGACCGGTTCGGACGCAAGCGCGTCTTCCTGCTAGGCCTCACGATCTTCGGGTGCGGTTCGGTGGGCGCCGCGTTCTCCGGCTCTGTCGGGATGCTGATCGGATGGCGCGCCGTGATGGGATCGGGCGCCGCGTTGACAATGCCGGCGACGCTCTCGCTGATCAACGACCTCTTCCCCGATCCGGGCGAGCGCTCGCGTGCGATCGGACTGTGGGCCGGCATGAGCGGGATCGGCATCGCCATTGGGCCGATCGCTGGCGGTCTGCTGCTTGCGCACTTCTGGTGGGGCTCGGTCTTCCTGGTGAACGTGCCGATCATCCTCGGCGGACTGCTCGGTGCGGTACTGCTCGTGCCGGAATCGCGCAACCCGCACGCTGCGCGGCCGGACCCCGGCGGTGCACTCCTCTCGATTCTCGCGCTTGGCTGCATTCTTTGGGCGATCATCGAAGCCCCAACGCATGGCTGGACCTCGACCGACGTGCTCGGCGTCGGCCTCACGGGCATCGCGATCCTGGCGGTGTTCCTCGTCTGGGAGCTCCGTTGCGAGCATCCGATGCTCAACCTCAACTTCTTCCGTGCCCGTCGGTTCTCGGCTGCCGCCGCCGCGGTGTCGCTCGGTGCGTTTGCTCTGTTCGGCGCACTCTTCGTGCAAACGCAGTTCCTTCAGTTCGACCTG
>CABECW010000036.1_pt1 | contig 8456 bp, 8 predicted proteins | sample 3132931 | NCBI WGS metagenome assembly CABECW01 (sample SAMEA5534328, study PRJEB31848) | metagenome | biome: tundra; feature: field; material: soil | place: USA | collected 2013-05 | depth 0.15 m
ACGAGCCCGCTCGAGCGCCGCCCCCGCCCCGGCGCCGTCGCCGCCTGCGATGCACGCGCACAGCTCGGTGCGAGACGCTCTCAGCGCGAGGGGATCTGAGCCCCCAAGCTCGGCCAGGACCTCGGCCGCCTCGGCGTAGCGCCGCTGGCTGAGCAGGACCTCGCCCAGCGCCACACGCGCGCGGCTCGACTGCGGCTGTTCGGCCAGCACCGCCTCGAGCAGCTCGATCGCCTCGCCGACGTCGCCTTCCTCACACAGGATCTCGGCGAGGCAGAACCTCGGAAGGTGGGTCCCCGTCCCGACGCGCGGGGCGTAGCGCCGGGGAGGCTCGCCCATCTCGACGCAGCGCCGAAACAGCGCCAGCGCGCGCTCACGCTGCCCGAGCTCGAGACGGGCCAGCGCCTGCTCATAGACCAGATCGGTGAACCCAGGCAGCCACTCGAGCGCCTCCTCGGCGCGGGCGATCGCGTCCTCGGCACGCCCACAGTCGCGCAGCGCGCGGACCAGCCGGCTCGCGAGCGGGGCAACGAGCTCCTCGCCGGCGCGATCGATGCCGTCATCGAGCAGCTCCCACGCACGTTCGAGCTCCGCCATCGCCGCGAGGCTGTTGCCGGCGGCGGCGTGCTCCGATCCGAGGTTGAAGTGCAGGAAGGCGCTCGGCGGGCGCTCGGCCTGCTCCGCTCGCAACAGCTCGATGTTGCGAGCGGACTTCGCGCGCGCGGAGCGCACGGAGCCCAGGTAGCCGAAGTGCTCGACCCGTACCCCGCTCACCTCCAGGCGCTCGGGTAGATAGGTGGGCAGAGAGCCCGCGATCTGCTCGTGCACCCGGCCGTGGAAGCGGTACTCGGGTCGGTTGCGAAGCACGCGCAGGGCGTTGTGGACGACGGCTGTTCCGTCGCCCAGCTCGCCCGTGTGATTGGTCTCGCACAGGTAGAACCCCTCGCGCCATGTACGCCCGGTCAGCGAGCGCAGCAGGGGGCAGTCCTCCTCGACGAGGACCTCGTCGGCGTCCAGGTACACCAGCCAGTCGCCTTCGGCGGCGTCGAAGGAGACGTTTCGAGCCTCCGCGAAGGAGCCGCGCCAGGGGTGCTCGATCACCCGCGCGCCGAACGAGCGCGCGATCTCGACCGTGGCATCGCTCGATCCGGTATCCACGATCACGATCTCATCGACGGCCGCTGCTGCTGCTGAGAGGCAGCGTGGGAGCATCTCCTGCTCGTCACGCACGATCATGCACAGGCTCAGCCGCAGCCCCTCTGCCGGGCCGGCGCGGGATGCCAGCTCGCGCGCGCGGGCGTCCAGGCGTGCGAGCTCAGCGATCGCAGGACGGCGGGCAGGGCCCGCGGCCGCGGCCGCCTCGCGCCTGCGCGCGGCGAGCCTTGCCAGCCCGCGATCCACGTCCGCCAGCTGCGGGTCGAGCCGTCGGGCAGCCTCGAGCAGCGCCTCGGCCGCGTCGAAGCTCGAGAGCTCGGTCAGGATGGCGGCGGCGTAGCCGAGCAGGCGGGGCTCGCTGGGCGCGCGCTCGAGCGCCTCCAAGACACCTGCGGCCATCGCCCCGAACAGCACCGGCGTGCGGGCCGGCGGGGTGTGGGCGCCTGCCGCGAGACCCAGCTCGAGGAGCTTCACGGTGACCTGGTAGCGCCGGTGGGGATCCTCGATCGAGGCCAGCCGGGCAAACAGCTCGCCGTAGCGGGCTAGCTGCCCGGCGACGAGCAGCGTCTCGGCGAGCGCCGGCAGCTCGATGGCCGCGACCGAGCCCTCCGGCACGGCTGATCCTGAGTTGCGGAGGGTCATGTCCTGATCCGGTGATCGACAGCCAGCGGGGATTTCTGAGCAGGCGGAGCCTTCCCCTGGAGGACGTCCACCGGACGTCGGGGGAACGGGCCCGAGCGCGTGCTCCCGCTGCCCAGTTACGACCGAAGCAGGGAATATGGTCCCCGCCGCGAAACCATCTGCCGGTTAAACCGCTGCAAATCACGCTCGGACGCGAGCAGAGTGTCACAGCAGGCGGGCCATCCCCCTGTCAGTTCCCTCGATAACAGACCAGGAGAATGGACATAATCGGAAAGCGTGGGGTTCGGGCACCGACGGCTGAGGTGCTGGCGACCTGGGAGGAGTATCGGCGCACCGGCGAGCGAGAGCTGCGCGACCGGCTGATCTTCATGTTCATGCCGATGGTCCGCTACATCGTCTACCGCAAGGTTCGCGAGGTCCCTGCCCAGTGCGACGTCGAGGACTTCCTGTCCTGCGGCCTCGAGGCCCTGATCCGATCGATCGACCGCTATGACCCGGAGAAGGGCGCGACGCTCGAGCAGTACGCGTGGACGCGGATCCACGGCGCGGTGCTCGACGAGCTGCGTCGCCACGATTGGGCGCCGCGCTCGCTGCGCCGAGACGAGCGTGCGATCAACACGGCACGCGAGGGTTTCATCTCAGCGCACGAACGCCAGCCCAGCCGCGAGGAGCTGGCGGCGAAGGTGGGCATGTCGCCGACCGAGCTGACCGAGCGCCTCGACCAGGTCGTGCTCGCGGAGGTCGGCTCGCTCAACCGGATCGTCCGCTCGGATGAGAGCGCCACGATCGAGCGCATCGACACGCTCGAGAGTCCCGACGAGGACTGCGACCCGACCTTGGGCGCCGAGCGACGCGAAGCCAAGGAGCGCTTCCGCACGGCGTTTGCTCGGCTGAGCCGCCAGGAGCGCGAGGTCGCGGTGCTGCTGTACGTCGAGGACTGGACGCTGCGCGACATCGGCGAGCGCCTCGGAGTGTCGGAGAGTCGCGTCTCGCAGATCCACAGCCAGCTGCGCCGCAGACTGTACGAACAGCTCTCGGGAGAGCTGGCGCTGTTCTCCTCGGTCGGCTGATCCGCCACCTCCAGGCGGGGAGGAGGCTAAAGAATAGAGGCGAGCGGTCGAACACCTCGGGCGAAATGGATCTAGGTCTCTCCATCGCCGCCACGGGAATGGTCGCCGAGCAGGTCCGTGAGGGCCAGCTCTCCAACGACCTCGCCAACGCCTCGACGCCCGGGTACAAGTCCGACCAGGCCCCTCAGCACAGCTTCGGGGAACTGCTCGTGTCGAGCACGCAGGGAGCCGCGGCCGTGGGCCCGCTGAGCGCGGGCGTGGCCCTCGGCAAGACCTATACGGACATGACGCCAGCCGCGATCCAGGAAACCGGCGAACCGCTCGACTTCGCGATCCAGGGCGGCGGCTTCTTCGCGGTCCAGACCCCTCAGGGCGTGCGCTACACGCGCGACGGGCAGTTCACGAGCACGGCCGCCGGCATCCTCACCGATGCGAGCGGCAACCCTGTTCTCGGCCAGAGCGGCGCCCAGATCAAGGTGTCGGCGAGCGGAACGGTCCCCGCGAGCAGCGTGGGGATCTTCGAAGTGCCCGGCGCGAGCAAGCAGGGCGAAAACCTCTATACGGGGACCGCCGCGGGCAAAGCGCCCGGCACGGTGCGCCAGGGCGCGCTCGAGGGCTCGGGTGTGAACGCGGCCAAGGTGATGGTCGACATGGTCACCTCGCTGCGCACCTTCCAGTCTGGACAGCAGGCCGTCCAGGCGATCGCCCAGACCCTGCAGGAGTCAGCCTCCCAGGTCGGCTCCCTCAACGGCTGACAGGCGCCGCCTGAGGAGTCCGAGGCCCCGGCGCTCAAGTCCGTCTGAGAGCGGCCGATCACCGGGGTGACGAAGCATCGAGCCGCTCGGCTGGACCGCCTTGCGGAGAGCCCGGCTCGGCGACCACGATTCAAGGGCGGGCTGATGCTCGAAGGACTCTATTCCGCAGCAGCAGGTATGGCGGCTCAGGAACAGCAGCTGGACGCGATCAGCAACGATCTGGCGAACGTATCGACCGACGGCTACAAGTCAGAGCGCGTGGCCTTCAGCGACCTGCTCTACAACACGGTCGAACAGGCCGGGACCGCGAGCACGACCGGCGCCGGTGCCAGCGCACAGTTCATCGGGCACAGCAAGACGCAGGGAGCGATCAAGGAGACGGGCAACCCGCTCGACCTCGCAATCGAAGGCGACGGCTACTTCCAGATCACCCGCGCGAACGGCCAGCTGGCGCTCACCCGCGACGGAGCCTTCGCGGTAGACGCCAGCGGCTCGATAACCAACGCCGAAGGCAACCAGCTGGTGCCGCCGATCAAGCTGCCCGCGGGGGTCTCGGCAAGCGAGCTTCGCATCGCCTCCGACGGAACCGTGACCGCAGGCAAGCGCACGCTCGGGCAGATCAAGCTCGTGACCGTCACCTCGCCGGATCATCTTCACTCCGACGGCGCCAACGAGCTCACGCCCACCTCCGAAAGCGGCACACCGCACGCGGCCACCGCGGCCAAGATCAACCAGGGCGCGCTGGAGGAGTCGAATGTGGACGTGGCGAAGGAGATGGCCGCGATGGTGAGCACGCAGCGCAGCTATCAGCTGACCAGCAACGCGATCCAGACCGAGAGCCAGATGATGTCGATCGCCAACCAGCTGCGGCCGTGACCATCGACCCCTCATCCGCTCCTGGGCTGCCGGTCGTCAATCAGGCACAGGAGCCGGCGTGGGTGCGGGGCGGCTCGGCGAGCACCCAGAAGGCCTACTCGACGGCCCTGGCCTTCGAAGAGATCCTCGTACAGCAGCTCTCGCAGTCGCTGAGCGCGACCAGCGGGGTCGCAGGCGAAGGAGGAGGCGAAGGCGGCTCGGCCCCGGGCGGCGAATCTGACGCCGGGAGCAGCGAGCTCTCCTCGATGCTGCCCCAGGCGCTGTCAGCCGGCGTGATGGGCGCCGGCGGCCTCGGCATGGCGGCACAGCTGACCCGGGAGCTGCAGGGCGGGCTCTCGAGCTCGATCGCCACCAAGGCGCCAGCGTCGACGGGCGGGACCGCCGCATGAGCCAGGCCACGCTCGCCGCGCCCCAGGATCGTGCGCTCGCCGCCGAGGTGCTGGCGCATCTGGAGGCTCAGATCGAATCGGCGCGCAGCCTGTTGGAGGTCGTCCTCGAGCAGGGCGCGGCGATCCGCGCGCGCGACGTGAACACGGTGGTGCGCCTGGCGGGAATCCTGCGCGGCGAGATGGGTCGCCGGCAGCTGCTCGAGGAGGAGCGCTCACGCCTGCTGAGCCGAAGCGGCGAGCGCCTGGGAGTACCTGCGGAGGCCGTGACGCTGACGCAGCTGAGCACGCTGATGGATCGCGCCGACAGCGAGCGGGCGGGAGCGCGCAGCGCCCAGCTCAAGGGACTCCTGCACGAGCTGCAACGCGAGCACACCTGTAACCGCGCCCTGATGCAGATAGAGCTCGGCTTCCTCGATCAGCTGATGGGGATGCTCGCGCTCGATGGCGTCAACGGCTATGACACGCGCGGCTCGTCGACCTCGATCACGCGGCCTCGCCCCCATGGCGGGCTGCACGTCCTCGACCTGCGCGCCTGAGCGATGTCGATACCGACGCTCCAGGGACTTCAGACGGCGCTGAGCGGACTGCTCGCCGAGCAGCAGGCGATGGACATCACCGGGCACAACATCGCCAACGCGAACACCGAAGGCTATTCGCGCGAGACGGCCGTGATGCAGCCAAACCCGCCGATCGTCATACCGGCGCTGTCGACCAAGACCGGTGAAGGCGGGCAGCTCGGCACGGGCGTCAACGTCGCGACATACACGCGTATCCGCAACGCCTACCTCGATGCGCAGTACCGCGCACAGAACAGCTCGCTGAGCGGGGCGACGACCGAATCCGAAGAGCTCACCCAGGCGCAGAGCGCGTTCAACGAGCCGTCCAGCTCGGGGATCTCCGCTCAGCTGTCGGCCTTCTGGAGCGCCTGGAGCGCGCTCGCCAACTCGCCCACGAGCGAAGCCGCCAAACAGGGGGTCGTGGCGGCCGCCGAACGGCTCACCAGCACCTTCAACCAGCTGAGCACCCAGCTCTCGACGGTTGCCACCCAGGCCAACGAACAGTACTCGGCGCTCACGGCACCAACCGGTGAAGTCCAGGGCTATGCCCACCAGATAGCCGAGCTCAACGGCCAGATCAAGCTCGCCGAAGGGGCCGGACAGCAGCCCAACGACATGCTCGACCGGCGCGACCTGCTGCTCGACAAGCTCTCCTCCCTGGCTCAGATAAGCGTAGTCAAGCAGGCCGACGGGACGGACACCGTGACCTTTGGCGACGCCGCCAAACCGCTCGTGGAAGGCACGACGGTCAATTGGCCACAGTCGCTCACCTCGGCGGCCGGCGGTCAGCTGGGGGCGCTGCTCGGCCTGACCAGCCCCACGGGCACCCTGAGCTCCTACGCCTCCGCCCTGGACGGCGTTGCCGCCACGCTGGCGAGCACGGTCAACGCCCTGCACACCTCGACGCCCTTCTTCAGCGGCACCACGGCGGCCACCCTGAGCGTCGCAGTCACCTCTGCCCAGGTTCAATCATCCTCCGGCGGCGGAGCCGGCGGCAACGACGTGGCGCTCGCGCTTGCCGGGCTGCGCGGCGGCAGCGCCGACTCGAGCTACTCGGCCCTTGTGGAGCGGGTGGGAAGCACTGTGAGAACCGCGCAAACCGAGCAGACGAACCTGCAGACGATCGTGACCACGGTCAACAACCAGCGCCAGAGCGTCTCGGGCGTCTCGCTCGATGAAGAAATGACCAACCTCATCAGCTTCCAGCGCGGCTATCAGGCCTCGGCGCGCACGCTCACGGCGATGGACAGCATGCTCGAACTCCTGATCGAGCACACAGGAATGGTGGGGCTCTAGCGATGAGCGATCGCATCACGGCCGCGATGGTCACGGGCTCGACCCTCAACGACATCAACTCGGCGCTCTCCTCGCTGGAGCGCAGCTCCAACGAACTCTCCTCGGGCAAGTCGATCCTGGCGCCGTCGGACAACCCCTACGGCGCGAGCCATGCGATCGACCTGCAGAGCCAGCTCGACGGGCTGAGCTCCTATGCCAGCAACGTACAGGACGGCATCTCGTGGGCGACCACGTCGGAAAGCGCGATGGCGAACATGGGCAGCGTGCTTCAGCGCGTGCGCGAACTGACGCTTCAGGCCTCGAATGGCACCAACAACCAGGGCGATCTCAACAACATCGCGACCGAGGTCGAACAGCTCACCGAAACGATCAAGCAGGACGCCAACACCCAGTACGCGGGGCAGTATGTGTTCGCCGGAACGCTCACCACGACAGCCCCCTACCAGCCGGGCGAAAGCGACACATACAACGGCAACGGGGGCGCTGTTGCGCGCGCGATCGGCCCGGGAGCATCGGTCACGGTGAACACCAACATCTCCTCGCTGCTCGGCAGCGGCAAAGGCGCGGCCGACGGCAAGCTGCTCGACACGCTGCGCACCGTCGTCCAGAACCTGCGCGAAGGCACGACCGAAAGCAGGGGCGCGCTGAGCTCCACCGACCTCAAAGCGCTCGACGCGAACGCCGAAGTGCTGAGTCAGCTGCAGGCCACGGCCGGGAGCGCCATCGATCAGCTGCAGACGGCCTCGAGTCGCATCGAAGGGCTGCAGGCGTCGATCACCAAGGCGCTTTCCAACACCCAGGACGCGGACATCGCAAAGACGTCGATCGCGTTCTCCAACCAGCAGGCGGCCTACCAGGCGGCGCTCCGTGCGGGCGCGAGCATCGTCCAGGAATCCCTGCTCAACTTCCTCCATTAGGCGAACAGGAGAGACCATGTCCGTGACATTCGAGAGCATCCGCTTCGGCCAGGTCGAGATCCCGGAGGACGACGTGATCGAGTTTCCCTCCGGCCTGATCGGCCTGGGAGGCCTTCGCTACGCGCTCATCGACCGCAACCCCGGCACCGGCTTCCTGTGGCTGCATGCCCTCGACGATCCCGCACTGGCCCTGCCGGTGGTGAGCCCGACCCAGTTCTTCTCCACGTTCTCGCTGCAGCTGGCGCCCGAGGACCTGGAGCTCATCGGCATCGAGGACATGGGCGCGGCCCGCGTCTATGTGACCGTGCGCGCCGCCACCGATCCGCTCGACATAACGGCCAACCTCCGTGCCCCGCTTGTGGTCCATGAGGGCCGCGGCTACCAGCTGATCAACCTCGACGAGACGGCGCCGCTGCAGGCACCGCTGTTCACGATGCCCACGCAACCGACCGCCGAGCACGCGCCGTCGGTCGACGCGGCTTAGATGGTTGACGCTCACGCAGGGCGCAGCGGCGATCGCCGCGAGATTGCTTCATAATCGGATGCGATGCTGATCCTGACGCGTCGTCCCGGAGAGCGCGTCGTCATCGGCGATGAGATTCTCGTGACCGTGATGGGCGTCAGCGGCCACACGGTCCGTCTCGGCATCGCCGCCCCAGAGGGGGTGCCGATCTACCGCGAGGAGATCTGGCTGGCCGTCAAGGAGGAGAACCGCGCGGCCGCGGCGGCCGGCGCAGACGCGCTTCCGCCAGTACCCCCGCCTGCGCAGGCTGCGCCCCCGCCTCCGCAGGCGCCCGCACAG
>CABECW010000041.1_pt1 | contig 8083 bp, 5 predicted proteins | sample 3132931 | NCBI WGS metagenome assembly CABECW01 (sample SAMEA5534328, study PRJEB31848) | metagenome | biome: tundra; feature: field; material: soil | place: USA | collected 2013-05 | depth 0.15 m
CCGCGATCTGCTCGCCCTCCGCAGTGAGCGGGAACCGTGGGTTCAGGGCGAGCGCCTCCGCGCCCTCCTCGGCTCGGGGGAGGCGCACGAGCTCCACCGCGTTTCTCGTCATTTGCACGACTTCCGCCATCTCGGTATCGAGGACCGCGCCGGTCGAGATCACGAGGCCATCGGCCACATCCGGGGAGGAGGCGGCGCGCCGGTCGATCGCGCCGTCGATCAGCACCTGCTCGGCGCCGTGGGCGAGCATCGCGTCGCTCACCGCCCGCACCTGCTCCGCCGCGCTCGGGCCGGCGACCTCGATCGCCCCGGCCCCGCGCAGGCGCGCGATCAGCACCCGTCCCAACGGCGTGCGCACGTCGGTCTGCTCGAGCAGCTCGTGGGGGATGCCGCTCGCTCGCAAGAGCCCGTCGGTGGTGGCCACGAGGCTTCCTCCCGACAGCTGGATGCTGGGCTTCTCGATCCGCGCGTCGATCACGTCGTGCTCCTCGCCGTCGCGGCCCACCGAGGTCACGCCCACGCGACGGCCGTCCGATTCGAGCTCGCGCAGCAGCGTCGCGAGCGCCACGGTCTTGCCGGTGTTCTTGGCCAGGCCCACCAGCGCCAGGCGCCTGTAGGGGGCTGTCAGCTCGGAGAGCAACGCAGGGTCAGCCGCTGCTGGCCACACGCGCGGCCAGCTCGCGCACGATGAACGTCGCGAGGTGCTGCGGTTCTGTGCCCTTGGAGAAGCCCGCGTCATAGCCCAGCTCCTTGGCGAGCTCGTTGGAGACGCGCGGTCCTCCGCAGGCGAGGATCATGTCGCCGCGTCGGCCCTCCGCCTCGACCATCTCCACGAGCTCGGTCAGGTTGTGCACGTGCAGGTTCTGCTGGGTGACCGTCTGGGAGACCAGGATCGCGTCCGCGCCCACCTCGATCGCCTTGGCCAGCAGCACGCTGTTGGGCACCTGACTGCCGAGGTTGTGGGTCTCGAACGAGCGGTAGCCCTCGAGGCCGTGGTGGCCGTGGTAGCCCTTGAGGTTGAGCATCGCGTCGATCCCCACGCTGTGGGTGTCAGAGCCCGTGCTCGCGCCCACCACCACGACCTTGCGGTGCAGGTGCTCCTCGGCGAAGCGCTCGATCTCGTCCTCGCTCATGTACTCGATGTCGAAGCCCTCGCCCTGCAGCGCCTCGAAGTCCACGCTCTGCACGCAGCGCCCGTACATCACGAAGTAGGTGTAGCCCTCGGTCAGCTGCTCGTAGTGGACGACCTCGGGCTCCTCGAAGCCCATCCTCCCGGCCAGCTCGAGGGCCGCCTTGCGCGCTGCCAGCGAGTAGGGCACGGGCAGCGTAAAGCTCATCTGCACGAGGCCGTCGCCGAGGTGGTCCGCGTAGGGCCTGACCGCCGTGAGATCGACCTCACGCATAGCTCGCCTCGTCGGCCTTGGCCGGCTCGCGCATCAGCCCCACGACCGGGTTGAAGTAGCCCGGCTCGGTCCTCACGATCCCCTCGATCCCACGGCCCCCGTCGACCTTGCGGCTGACGTCGCCGAAGGTGGCCTCCTCGATCGCCTGGAAGAGACCGACCTCGGCGATGCGCAGCAGCAGCGCGTGCGCTCCCGCGAGCACCTCCTGGGCGCGGGTCTGGATGATCCCGCCCCGCTTGAACTCGATCTCCTCGCCGAGGTCGCGGGCCGCGTTGAAGACGTAGTCGACGTTCTGCAGCCCCAGCACGCGGTCGTGGATGTGGGGGGTGAAGATGCCCTCGGTGGGCACCCCGATCGTCTGGATGCCCTGCCCGGTGGCGACCGTGACGAGGTTGAAGAGCGCATCCGCGGCGTGCGTGCGGAAGAGGTTTCCGTCCATGTGCCTGGTCGGCGGCATGTACTTGACGGGGCAATCCGGGAACAGCTCGCGCGTGAGCTGGGCCTGCGCCCACTCGAGCAGCAGGCCGTTCTCCACGGGGGTATCGATCTCGAAGGCGTCGCCGAGGGCGATCTGCGCGTCCGGCACGCCCGAGTCGCGCGCGAGCTGGTGGTTGATGAACTGCGAGGCCGTCACCGACGGCGCGGCCTCGATCGCATCGGCCGTGCGCAGGTAGTTGTCCTCGCCGGTGTTGATGACGACCCCGAAGTAACCGTTGATCATGCGCGAGACGCGCTGGTCGATCAGCCCGCGCACGATGTTGATGTCGCGGTAGAGGATCCCGTAGAGGGCGTCGTTGACCATGTTGTCGAAGCCCTCCCACGCGCCCATCGCCGCGATCTCCGACATGCACAGGCCCGAGCAGAAGCTCGACAGGCGCACGTAGCGCCCGTGAGACTCCGACCACTCGTCCATCGCCTCGCGCATGATCCGGAAGTTGGCCTGGGTGGCGAACGTGCCGCCGTAGCCCTCCCTGGTGGGTCCGTAGGGGACGTAGTCGAGCAGGCTCTGCGCCGTCGAGCGGATCACCGCCACGATGTCCCCGCCCGCTTCCGCCACCGCGCGGGCGTGCACCACGTCCTCGTACACGTCGCCCGTCGCCGTGAGCACATAGCGCAGCGGCGTCGCGGCTTCGCCGAGGCGCGCGCGCATCTCGCGGCGCTCCTCGAAGCGCCCCGCGATCTCGCGCAGGCGCGCCGCGCACTCCTCGCTCACGCGCTCGCGGATCTGACCCTCCTCTGCCATCTCGAGCTCCAGCAGGTCGAGCTCGCCCGCGCTCACCGCCTCGGCCAGCTGCTGGGGCGAGCGTCCGGTCTGGATCATCGCGTTGCCGAGCCAGTGGGCGATGCCCTGACCGAGGCCGCCGCGCTCGTGCACGTGGTCGACGAGCACGTTGGGCAGCGGCGCCTCCACGGCATCGGCGCCGTCCACGCCCAGCAGGCGCGTGACGCTGCGCTCGACCGACACCGTCGTGCGGCCCGAGATCTCCTCGGCGACCCGGTCGGCGATCTGCCTGGCCGCCTGGCGGCACTCGGCGATCATGCCCGGGTCGAGGCCGAGCTTTCCGGCGGGGGCGCTCATTGCAGGTCCCTCACGATCGGGAAGGGGATGACCTCGCGCAGGGTGTCGCGTTCGGTCAGGATCATGATCAGACGGTCCACGCCCATGCCGCCGCCGGCCGTGGGCGAGTAGCCGTACTCGATCGCCCGCGCGTATTCCTCGTCGTTGGGGTGGGGTACGTCCTCGTCGTCGATCATCCGCCGCTTGCGCTGGTCGACGAAGCGCTGCCACTGGTCGACCGGGTCGTTGAGCTCGGTGTCGCCGCTGACCAGCTCGATGCCGCCGATGACCGCGTCGAAGTGCTCCCCCAGCTCCGGGTGCACCGCGTGGCGCTTGGTGATCGGGAAGGGCTCGAGCGGGAAGTCGAAGACGTGCGTGGGCTGGTTGATCGTGCTCTCGATCTTCTCCGAGTAGATGTCCGCGACCACCTCCGCCCAGGTGGCGGCCGGGTCCATCGGCTCGTCCAGCACCTCGGCCAGCTGCTCGCGCGTGGACTCCATGAAGTCGAGGCCGAAGCGCTCCTGGATCAGCTCGCGCATCGTCACCCGCCGCCACGGCTTGGCGAGATCGATCTCCTCGCCGTTTCGTTTGATCGTCGTGCGCCCGAGCGCCTTCTGCGCGACGTCACGGAACATCTCTTCGGTGACCGTGGCCACGTCGTTGTAGTCGGAGTAGGCGCACATGAACTCGATGATCGTGAACTCCGGGCTGTGCTTGTGGGAGATGCCCTCGTTGCGGAACACCTTGCCCATGTCGTACACGTTCTCCATGCCGCCCACGATGCAGCGGTTGAGGAACAGCTCCACCGAGATGCGCAGGTAGAGGTCGCGGTCGAGCGCGTTGTGGTGGGTCGTGAACGGTCGCGAGCCCGCGCCGCCGGCGAGCGACTGCAGCGCTGGCGTTTCGATCTCCACGAAGTTGCGCTCGGCCAGCCATTCGCGGATCGCGAGAACGATCTTGTTGCGCGTGATGAACAGCTCGCGCGTCTGCTCGTTGGCCATCAGGTCCAGCTCCCGGTAGCGGTATCTGGTCCCTGTGTCTCCGAGGCCGTGGTGCTTGTCCGGCGGCGGGCGCAGCGCCTTGGTCAAGAGCGTGCACTCGACCACCGCGAGCGCCAGCTGGCCGCGCTGGGTCACATAGACGCAGCCGAGGATGCCGACGATGTCTCCAATATCCAGGGCCAGGATGCGATCGTAGGTCTCCTGGCCGAGCGCATCCACCCTGACCACCGCCTGGATCGACCCCGACAGGTCGCGGATGTCGAGGAAGGCCGTCTTGCCGTGTCCGCGCCGCGAGATCAGGCGTCCGGCGATCTGATAGCGCAGCTCCGGGTGTTCCCCAGCCTCCAGCGTCGCCGCGTCGTGGGCGGCCAGCACGTCGGCGATGCGCGTGCGCGTGGCCCACAGCGACACGGGCGGATAGGGGTCGATCCCGGCCGCTCGCAGGCGATCCAGCTTGGCGCGGCGTTCGTCGAATTCGACCATGCCGTCATCGGACACGGACTCACCGCCGTCTGGCTGCGACCCCTCCTCCAACTCCTCATCTTGCTTCCCCGGTGCTGACATTTAGAAGACGATCCTCTCAGTTGGCACGCGCTTGTCAAGCGCGACGGTTTCCGAGCGGAGCGCGTGGGCCCGCCCGCTCAAGGCCTTGACGGCCTGCGAGTCAGGAAGGGCATGTCGGCTGGCGCGACGGCCCGTGGATCAGGCCATCGGGAGCGACATGCCCACGGGTTTGCGGCTCTCCTCCCGCGGCTCGGCGGCGACAGCCACCTCGACCAGGGGAAGGACCGGCAACGCCACTGGGGACATCGCGACGATGCCGCGCGCGACCTGGCGGATAGCCTGCGAGGCCGGGTCGTCCGGATCCACGATCACGAGCGGCACGCCATCGTCGGCCTGCTCGCGCAGGGGCATCGTCAGCGGGATCTTGCCCAGCAGCGGCACGTCGAGCTCCTCGGCCAGCTCGTTGCCGCCGCCCTCTCCGAAGATCGTGAAGCGCTCGCCCGAGGGGGTGGTGAAGCTCGACATGTTCTCGATCACGCCGCCGATCTCCAGGTCCACCTTGTGGGCCATGTGGGCCGAGCGGCGCGCCACCTTCTGCGCGGTCTGCTGCGGTGTCGTGACGATCAGGAACTTGGCCTGCGGCAGCAGCTGCGCGAGCGTCATCGAGACGTCGCCCGTGCCCGGCGGCAGATCCACGAGCAGGTAGTCCAGGGCGCCCCAGTCCACGTCCTGCAGGAACTGGGTGAGCGCCTTGTGCAGCATCGGGCCGCGCCACACAACCGCCGCGTCCTCCTCCACGAAGAAGCCGATCGACATCACCTTCACGCCGTGGGACTCCAGCGGGATGATCTTGCGCTCCGCCGACACCGGCGGGCGGGTCGCGCCGAGGCCGTACATGCGCGGGATCGAGTAGCCCCACACGTCCGCGTCGAGCACGCCCACGCGCTTGCCTTCCGCCGTGAGCGCCGCGGCGAGATTGGCCGTCAGCGTGGACTTGCCCACGCCGCCCTTGCCCGATCCGATGCACAGGACGTTCGCGACCTGGGCGAGCGCGCCGGCCGGCAGGCTGCCGCGCCCGAGCTTCTGCTGCAGAGCCGCCTTCTGGGTGTCCGTGAGGACGTCGAAGTAGACGTTGGCGTGGGTCACGCCCTCAAGCGCCGTCACGGCCTCGGCGACCGCGCTCTGGAAGTGGCCCTTGATCGGGCAGCCGGGCGTGGTCAGCGAGACGGTCACGTCGACCACGCCGTTGGGGCTGATCTCGATCGAGCGCACCATGTCGAGCTCGACGATCGAGCGGTGCAGCTCGGGGTCGATCACCACCTCGAGCGCCTTGAGGATCTGGTCGCGGTCGGTCACTTGCTCCATTGTGGCAAACCGAGGCCGAACATCCGGCCGGCGGCGGACAACGTGACTATCGAGGCTTGGCCCAGGCGACGCCGTGTGCGGGCGTTGGTGACGCGCCGGCTCCCCGCAGCGGCTCTTCCGGTGGTTGGCCGCCTGCCGGCCTACGTCGGTCGTGCCGTGGGCGGTGCGACCACTCGTGCCCGATCGCGCGGGTCGAGCGCCTGCAGCGCGCCACGACGATCGCCCACAGCATCGACAGCAGGTCGCGTACCCGGGGGGACCAGTCGAGCTCCGCGGTCGTGTTCCCGTGGCCGGATGCCACCAGCGGGCTCGGGGCCGGTATTCGCCGCAGCAGTTCGTCCGAGAAGTTGGGGACCTGCTCCATGTGCATCTCGCCGCCGGGCATCTCCCATCGTTGCGCCGGAAAGGCACCGCGGAGCTCCGCCAGGATCCAGGTGGCCGCGATTGAGCCGGCGCGAGCCAGCTCATCATCGGCTGGACATCCGTCGGGTCGCCTGCCCACGGACGCCGCGAGGTGCAGCTGCCCGATAAGGATCCCCTGGACCTCCCCGATCCAGCGCTCTCCCAGCAGCGTCGCGGCCTCCCTCGTCGAGATCCGGTGCGTCCAAGCCACGTGCAGGGACAGCGGGTCGCCCTCGCCTTCGTCGAGCAGCGACGCCCTGCGCCATCCAGGGACCGCCCCCGGTGCAAACGGGTCGCTCGGCTCTGTGGCTGTGATCCTCACTCCAGGTGGAGCGAGTATCTCCATCCGCGTGTCGGAGTCCGAGGTGAACCAGATGCCTCCGTCGGGCGCATCGTGCATCCCCCATTCGCACCTCACGAGCACCACCTCCGAGCTCGGAGCGAGACACAGGTTGGGTTGGCGAATGTAAACGACTCGACTTTGACCATGGCGGAAGCGTATTGCACGATCTGAAAAAGCAATGCGGTGAAACGCCCTGAACCACGCGAATCGCATAACCGTGCGGAACATGTACGCGCCCCCAGCACCGGGGCTGGGAGAAATCCGCAGTTGGGAGTGTTGTAAGTGCTGGTTGACGGCATGAGAAGAGGCGTAACAGAAGGAAATCTAGTTCAGGCCGCGACACCTCTCATATTGCCCGAACGCGGCGACCGCAATCCCATATGTCGGTTCATGCCCAACAGGTAGAGATAGCTATATCCGAATCGGGGAATCATCCGCACATCACATCGCGCATTACTGTGGGCTTGACCGGCCCTCGCTGTCAAGCCACGGGTGGCCGTGCGGATTCTGTCAGCATGGCACCGGGATAGCCAGAGGGAGAGAGATAGTGAAAACAGGTGCGTCGGCGCCCATCCGTCAGCCGGTCGAGATCGCCAGCGTGCTGTCACGCGAGGCCCAGTCGGTGGCCGCGGGCGCCCTCGCTCGCACCGGCGAGTTCGCTGTCGGCCTCGACATGTTCTGCGCAGGCAAGCTCGCCGAGGCCGCGGTGGCGGCCGTCTGTCGCGGCGAGGCCAGAGCTGGGTTGAAGCTCGGACGCCTGCTCGCGGCGGCTCGTGTCGGCAACGGCCACGCGCGCGAAGCGCACTTCACATCGGAGCTCACCGAGCTAGCCGATCTGGCCGTCAGATCCACTGCGGTGGAGGCCGTTCGCGCCGTTCGCTATGAACACATGTACGTCAAGTGGGCCCGGGTGGGGCGCGATCGCAACTCGCTTGGCACGGACCGGGTCAAGAACGTCACCGCTGGGCTGCGCTTTGCCGGTATAGCGGCATCGTGCGACGACAGGCACCTGCCGACGGTCGAGATCCCGTTCACAACCGGCACCAGGCACGACCATTCGAGCCCCCGCGCGGACCTTGGCGAGATCGAGCGCTTGACGGCGCAGCTCGGCAGACGTCCCGCCGGCACGGTCGCAGAGCACTTCAAGGAGCTGCTCGACGTGCAGCGAGCGGCTCGTGCCCGAGTCCATGCAGCTCTCGAGCGTGGCGGTTGGGCATCGATGCTCGCACGGTTCGGCTTCAGCGACCTCGCGGTGCTCACCCTGATGCCGTGCGGGCCGGCCGAGGCTCGACAGCAGGAAGGCGGCGAGATCCGGCCCCCGGGGATAGACAGGTCGCTCGTGCGGGTGCTGGAAATGGCCGGCAGAAGAGGCGTAGCCCAGATGGGCAGTCGTCGGCCCCCCACGGACGGACTCTCGCCGGCCCACTTGCTCGCTGAGGGCTTCGAGCCGCGCTACTTCGAGCGCTCGCCGACCGACGACACGCTCGCAAACGACATCGAGTGGGGT
>CABECW010000042.1_pt1 | contig 8082 bp, 6 predicted proteins | sample 3132931 | NCBI WGS metagenome assembly CABECW01 (sample SAMEA5534328, study PRJEB31848) | metagenome | biome: tundra; feature: field; material: soil | place: USA | collected 2013-05 | depth 0.15 m
GGCGGGCTGATCGACGACGCGGCGCTCAAGGACGCTCTGGACTCCGGCAAGGTGGGCGGCGCGGCGCTCGACGTGTTCCCGTCCGAGCCGATCACCGACTACCCGCTGTTCGAGGGCTATCCGAATGTCATCGTGACCCCGCATCTCGGCGCCTCGACCGCGGAGGCGACCGATCGCGCCGGCTATCAGAGCGCCGAGCAGGTGGTCGCTGCGCTGACGGGTGGCGTCGTCTCGACCGCGGTCAACATCCCGTCGATCGCGGCCGAGGACATGGAGGTGCTGGGACCGTTCCTGCCGCTGGCCGGGCAGCTGGGTCGCCTGGCGATGGCCCTCGCCGAGGGCAGCTCGGTGGAGCGGATCGAGGCGGCCTTCATGGGTCGGATCGCCGACTTCGACACGCGCCTGCTCGGCCTGGCCGTGATCGTGGGGGCCCTGGAGGGCCGCACCGAGGAGCAGGTCAACCTGGTGAACGCTCCCACGATGGCCCATCAGCGCGGGATCGTCTTCGAGGAGAAGAGCGTCTCCGAGGCCCAGGACTTCAACGAGCTGATCCGCGTGACCGTCGTCGCGGGCGGCGAGCGCGTGGCCGTGGCCGGCACCGGCATCGGCCCCAACCGCGTGCCCCACCTCGTCGAGGTCCAGGGCAGGCGCCTGACGATCGAGCTCGAGCCCTACGTGACCGTTTTTCGATATGAGGACCTGCCCGGGATGATCGGGCGCGTGGGCACGATCTTCGGTGGCCACGGGATCAACATCTCCTCGGCCGCCGTCGGGCACACACCGGACGGTGGCGAGGACGGGGGCCAGGTCGGCCAGCGCTTGGCCGCGATGGTCGTCACGACCGACGCGCCCGTGCCCGACGCGGTCGTCGATGAGATCGTCGCCTCCGACGGGTTCGTCAACGGCTGGTCTGTGGATCTCGGCTGATCGCCCTGGGGCGCAGATGGCCGGCGTCTCACTCGACCCTCGAGCGCCGCGGTGCTACGCTGCGCGTCAGATGTCGTTTCGCAACTCGCTTCTCTCGCTTCTCCTGCTCCCCCCTCGGGGGGAATAGCGCGTGGCGGCCGCGTAGCCGCATACCCAGCAGAGAGGAACGTAAAGCGAGATAGAGAAGGAGCACGAACGACATGAGCACGAACGACCGATCGAATGACGTCGCCGGCCCGGACGGCGAGGTCGCGAAGCGAGACGCGGCCAATCGCGTCCTGATCTTCGACACGACCCTGCGCGACGGCGAGCAGTCGCCGGGCATCTCCCTGAACAAGCAGGAAAAGCTCGAGATCGCCCACCAGCTTGCGCGCCTGAACGTGGACGTGATCGAGGCCGGCTTCCCGATCACCTCGCCCGGGGACTTCGAGTCCGTCCAGGCGATTTCGCGGGAGGTGGAAGGGCCCATAATCTGCGGATTGGCGCGCACGAGCAAGCAGGACATCGAGGCCGCCTGGAACGCGGTCCGGGACTCCGAGCGCCCACGAATCCACACGTTCATCGCCACCAGCGACATCCACATCGAGCGCAAGCTGCAGACCACGCGCGAGGACGTCAAGGGCCAGGTGCGCGCAGCCGTGGCACAGGCGCGCGAGTACACCGACGACGTCGAGTTCTCCCCCGAGGACGGCTCGCGCTCGGATGTGGAGTACATGGCCGAGGTGATCCAGATCGCCCTCGAGGAGGGCGCAACCACGATCAACGTGCCCGACACCGTCGGCTACACGATGCCGCGCGAGTACAACGCGATGTTCACCGAGCTCTACCGGCTGGTGCCGGATCTGCGCAAGGTGGTCGTCTCGGTCCACTGCCACGACGACCTCGGCCTGGCCGTGGCCAACTCGCTGGCGGGCCTCGAAGCGGGATGCCGCCAGGTCGAGTGCGCGATCAACGGCATCGGCGAGCGCGCCGGCAACGCCTCGCTCGAGGAGATCGCGATGCTGCTGCACACGCGTCAGCCGAGCCTCGGGCTGTGGACGGGGATCGAGACCACCGAGATCGCGCGAACGAGCCGCCTGGTCTCGCGCCTGACCGGCTACCAGGTCCAGCCCAACAAGGCGATCGTCGGCCGCAACGCCTTCGCGCACGAGGCCGGCATCCACCAGGACGGGGTGCTGAAGGAGCGCACCACCTACGAGATCATGGACGCCACCACGGTGGGGCTGCGCAGCAACTCGATCGTGCTCGGCAAGCACTCCGGACGCCACGCCCTGAGCAAAGCGCTCGAGGAGATGGGCTTCGAGCTCGACGGCCAGGCGCTCAACACCGCCTTCAAGCGCTTCAAGGAGATCGCCGACCGCAAGAAGCAGGTCACGGCGATGGATCTCGAGGCGCTCGTCACCGACGAGCTGCGCGAGGAGATCTCAGGCTATGCCCTCGAGTGGTTCGAGGTCGAGGCCTCATCGCTGCGCCCGCCCCATGCCCGCGTGTCGATCACGCTCCCCGACGGCAGTTCGGCCACAGGCTCCTTCATGGGGGATGGGCCGATCGACGCCGTCTTCCAGGCGATCAACGCCGCCAGCGGCATGGGCGCCAAGCTCAGCGAGTTCACGATCGGAGCTGTCACCGAGGGCCAGGACGCGCTCGGCGAGGTCTCGATCGTTGTCGAGGTCAACGGTTTCACCGGCGCCGGGCAGGGCATCTCCACGGACATCATCGATGCAGCGGCTCGAGCGTATGTGCGGGCGCTGTCGGTGGCCGTGGCGCGCTCGCACGCCGATGCCGCGATCGGGCTGCCGGAGGGCGCGGCGGGCTGAGTCGCGGTCGCGCCCCGGGCGCGTAAGGAGTGCGCCCGGGGCGTCGTCGTACCGGCGCTGTCCGTGATAACGTACGCGCGTATGACTGCTGCAATCGCTCCTGAGAAGCAGCCCGACTGGGCGCAATCACTTTCGCCGGCCGTGATCGGCGCGCGCGTCAAGGCGCTGCGCGAGTCCGCGGCCCTCTCGCTGCGCGACCTCGCCGAGCGCAGCGGCGTGAGCGCGCCGATGCTCTCGCAGGTCGAGCGCGGGGAGACGAGCCCAACCTTGACGGTCGCCGTGCGCATCGCTTCCGGTCTCGATCTGCGCCTCTCCCAGCTGCTGCGCCTCGACGAGGGCGGCGCCGTCACTGTCGTCCGCTCCGGCGAGCGCCGGCACGGGGGCAACAGGCGACGAGGTCACAGCTTCGAGGTGCTCACCTCTGCCCAACCCGGCCAGCGCGCCGAGCTCTCACGCCACACGCTCGCACCGGGCGGTGCGACGGGTGCCTCCGACGATCCCCCGATGCACGAGCCCGGAAGCCGCGAGACGGCACTTGTCGAGCATGGCTCGCTGGTGCTGGTCTGCGACGGGCAGCGCTACGAGCTCACCGAGGGCGACTGCGTGACCTTCGACGCCGACCTGCCCCACCACTTCGAGAACCCGACCGACGCGGAGGCCGCCTTCCTGGCGGTCGTCTCCGCGGGCCTGAGGAGGAGCTAGATGCCGCAGACGCTGTTCGACAAGATCTGGGAGACCCACGAGGTGGCCCACGGCCTGCTCTACATCGATCTGCATCTCGTGCACGAGGTGACCAGTCCACAGGCCTTCGACGGCCTGCGCCTCGCCGGGCGCACCGTCCGGCGCCCCGACCGCACGTTGGCCACAGCCGACCACAACACCCCCACCGACGGCACCCCGGTGGCGGCGCGCATCAAGGACGAACTCTCCCGCGTGCAGGTGGAAACGCTCGAGCGCAACTGCGCGGAGCTCGGCGTGCCCGTGTACTCGCTCGGCTCCGAGCGCCAGGGGATCGTGCACGTGATCGGTCCCGAGCTCGGCGTCACCCAGCCGGGCATGACGATCGTGTGCGGCGACTCGCACACCGCGACGCACGGGGCCTTTGGAGCGCTCGCGTTCGGGATCGGCACGAGTGAGGTCGAGCACGTCCTCGCGACGCAGTGTATGGTTCAGCACAAGCCGCGCTCGATGCGTGTCACTTACGAGGGCGCGCTCGGCTTCGGCGTCACCGCCAAGGACCTGATCCTCGGGACGCTCGGCCAGCTGGGCGTCGGCGGCATGACGGGTCACGTCGTCGAGTACGCCGGCCCGGCGATCGAGGGCCTCTCGATGGAAGGGCGCATGACCGTCTGCAACATGACGATCGAGGGCGGCGGGCGCGCCGGGATGATCGCGCCCGACGAGACGACCTTCGCGTGGTTCACAGATACCGAGCGGCCTGGCGCTCCGCGCGGAAAGGACCTGGAGAGGGCGATCGAGCAGTGGCGTCGGCTGCGCACCGACGAGGGCGCCGAGTTCGATCGCGAGACCGTGATCGACGCGAGCGCGATCTCCCCGCAGGTGACTTGGGGGACTAACCCCGGGATGGTGCGCTCGGTAACCGACAGCGTGCCCGCGCCCGAGGAGTTCGACAGCCCCGCGGATCGCGAGGCCACTGAGCGGGCGCTTCAGTACATGGGCCTCGAGCCCGGCACGCCGATCGAGCAGATCGCGCTCGATCGTGTGTTCATCGGATCCTGCACCAACTCGCGCATCGGCGACCTGCGGGCCGCCGCCGAGGTCATCGTGGGTCGCAAGGTCGCCGCGAGCGTAGAGGCGATGGTCGTCCCTGGCTCCCAGCAGGTCAAGGCGCAGGCCGAGGCCGAGGGTCTCGATCGCGTATTCCGTGAGGCCGGCTTCGACTGGCGCGTGGCCGGGTGCTCGATGTGCCTGGGGATGAACCCCGACATCCTGGCGCCGGGCGAGCGTTGCGCCTCGACCTCGAATCGCAACTTCGAGGGTCGCCAGGGACGTGGCGGGCGCACCCATCTCGTCTCCCCGCAGATGGCCGCCGCCGCGGCGATCGAGGGCCATTTCGTCGACATAAGGAGCTGGAGCTGATGAATCCGATAAGCGTCATCGCAGGGCCGGTCAGCTTCCTCGACCGCTCCGACGTCGACACCGACCAGATCATGCCCAAGCAGTTCCTCAAGCGCGTCGAGCGCACGGGCTTCGGCCAGTTCCTCTTCTACGACTGGGCCAAGGAGCCGGGGTGGGAGCTGCCGGCCAACCAGATCCTCGTCGCCGGGGAGAACTTCGGCTGCGGCTCCTCGCGCGAGCACGCTCCCTGGGGCCTGCAGGACTATGGCTTCAGGGCGATCGTGGCGCCGAGCTTCGCCGACATCTTCTACTCCAACTGCACCAAGATCGGGCTGCTGCCGGTCGTGCTCGACGCCGAGGACTGCCGCAGCCTGGCCCACGCCGGCGCCGGCGAGATCGACCTGCTCGAGCAGGAGGTCCGCTTCGCCGGGCGCGACGTCGCCTTCGAGATCGATCACGAGATCCGTCACCGCCTGCTCAACGGGCTCGACGACATCGCGCTCACGCTCGAGATGGCGGCCGAGATCGCAGAGTTCGAGGGGGAGAGCGAGCGCTCCGGGTGGACCCGTACTCCCACCACGGCGCTGTAGGGGACGCGATGGCACATCACATCGTCACCCTGCCCGGCGACGGGATCGGTCCCGAGATCATGGCTCCGACGCTCGATCTGCTGCAGCGGCTCGGCGACTTCGAGTTCGAGGAGCATCTCTTCGGCGGCGCCTCGATCGATGCGCACGGGACCGCGCTCACCGATGAGACGCTCGAGGCCTGCCGGCGCGCCGACGCGGTGCTGCTGGCGGCCGTGGGCGGCCCGAAGTGGGACACCACCGATCCCGCCAAACCCCGCCCGGAGCAGGGCCTGCTCGGCCTGCGCAAGGGTCTCGGGCTGTATGCCAACCTGCGGCCGGTCAAGTCGCTCCCCGCGCTCTATGAATCCTCTCCGCTGCGACGAGAGCGGATCGAGGGCACAGACCTGCTCGTCGTGCGCGAGCTGACCGGCGGGATCTACTTCGGCAAGAAGACCCGCACGGAGACCTCCGCCTCGGACATTTGCTCCTATACGACCGCGGAGATCGAGCGCATCGCCCGCACGGCCTTCGAGGCCGCACGAGCCAGGGTCTCGAGCGTGGACAAGGCCAACGTGCTTGAGACCTCGCGACTCTGGCGCCAGGTCGTAAGCGAGCTGCACTCGCGCGAGTTCCCGCACATCGAGCTCGAGCACGTGCTCGTCGACAACGCGGCCATGCAGCTGGTCTCGGCGCCGCGACACTTCGACACGATCCTGACCGAGAACATGTTCGGAGACATCCTCTCCGACGAGGCCGCGATGATCACGGGCTCGATCGGGATGCTCCCGAGCGCCTCGCTCGGCGCCGATGGCCCCGGCATGTTCGAGCCTGTGCACGGCTCGGCGCCGGACATAGCGGGGCAGGGGGTGGCCAACCCGCTCGCGATGTTCCTCTCGGCGGCGATGCTGCTCCGGCATGGCCTCGGCTTGGCAAGCGAGGCCACGGCTGTAGAATCGGCTGTTGAACGCGCGCTCGACGCGGGTCTGCGCACACCCGATCTGGGAGGCACGGACGGCACCGCGCAGGCGACCAAGGCAGTGTTCGAAAACCTCTAACAGGAGCGCAGACACCGTGGAGCCCACCGACCTCATCTGGATGAACGGAGATTTCGTCGCCTGGGAGGACGCCAAGGTCCACGTCCTGACGCACGGCCTGCACTACGGTACCGGGGTATTCGAGGGCATCCGTTGCTACGAGACCGACCTCGGTCCCGCCATATTCCGCAACGCGGAGCACATGCAGCGGTTGCTGCGCTCAGCCGAGCTCTACTACATGCCCGTGACCTACTCGCCGGAGGCGCTCCAAGCGGCCGCGCGTGAGCTCGTGGCCCGCAACGGACTGAGCTCCTGCTACATCCGCCCGATCGTCTACCGCGGTTACGGCTCGATGGGCCTGAACCCGATGGACGCGCCGATCGACGTGACGATCGCGTGCTGGGAGTGGGCGACCTACCTCGGCGAGGAGGGGACGCGCAACGGCATCCGTGCCCATGTCTCCTCGTGGCGGCGCATCAGCCCCGATTCCCTGATCCCGCAGGCCAAGGCCTCCGGTCAGTACCTCAACAACGTGCTCGCGAAGGTGGAGTCGATGAAGGCCGGCTACCAGGAGGCGATCCTGCTCGACGAGCACGGGCACGTGTGCGAGGGGACGGGCGAGAACATCTACATCGTGGCCGGCGGCGAGATCGTCACGCCGGGACATCACAACTCGATCCTCGACGGCATCACCCGCCGCTCGGTCATGCAACTCGCCGCCGACCTCGGCTACCCGGTGGTCGAGCGCAACATCGCGCGCGCGGAGGTGTATCTCGCCGAGGAGGTGTTCATGTCCGGCACGGCGGCCGAGCTCGTGCCGGTTGTCGAGGTGGACGACCACAAGATCGGCACCGGCAAGCCCGGCGAGGTCACGCGCCTGCTGCAGAGCGCATTCGACGACGCGATCCACGGCCGCTCCGAGCCCTACCGCGAATGGCTCGACGTCGTAAGCCCGGTGGACCTGGAGACCCCCGCCGGCGAGGTCGTCCTGCCGAGCGCCCAGACCACAGCCGCGGGCTAGGCCGATGGCGGACATACAGCTATACGACGCCACCCTCCGGGACGGGATGGGTGGCGGCGGCCTGACGCTCACGGCTGAGGAGAAGCTGCGAATCGTGCACGCGCTCGACGATCTCGGCGTGCACATGATCGAGGCCGGCTTCCCGTCGTCGAACCCCAAGGAGCAGGAGCTCTTCGGCCTGCTGGCCGGCGAGCGCCTCGGCGTCGCCGAGATCCTCGCCTTCGGGATGACGCGCCGCCGTGACGTGCGAGCCGAGAACGACGAGGGCCTGCGCGTGCTGGTTGAGTGCTTCGCCCCCGCCTGCACGCTCGTGGGCAAGGCCTCGGTCCTGCACGTCGAGAAGGTCGTGCGCGTCTCGCGCGAGGAGAACCTCGCGATGATCTCCGACTCGGTCGCCTTCCTCGTGGGCGAGGGCAAGCGCGTGCTGCTCGACGCCGAGCACTTCTTCGACGGCTTCGCCCTGGACCCGGCCTTCGCCCTGGACTGCCTGCGCGCCGCGGCCGACGCGGGTGCCGAGCGCCTGGTTCTGTGCGACACGAACGGCGGCTCGCTACCGCCACAGATACGCACCGCCTTGGCCGTCGTGACGGAAGCCCTCCCCGGTGTCGCGCTCGGGATCCACACACACAACGACT
>CABECW010000045.1_pt1 | contig 8054 bp, 8 predicted proteins | sample 3132931 | NCBI WGS metagenome assembly CABECW01 (sample SAMEA5534328, study PRJEB31848) | metagenome | biome: tundra; feature: field; material: soil | place: USA | collected 2013-05 | depth 0.15 m
ATCGGGATCGGCGCCGGGCAGATGAGCAGGGTGGACGCTGTGCGGATCGCGATCGAGAAGGCACGCGCCTTCCAGCCCGAGGCGCTCGCCGGCTCGGCGCTCGCCTCCGACGCCTACTTCCCCTTCGCCGACGGTCCCGAGCTCGCGATGGAGGCCGGAGTGAGCGCGATCATCCAGCCGGGCGGGTCGGTGCGCGACGAGGAGGTCGTGGCCGCCGTGGACGGTGCCGGTGCGGCGATGGTCGCAACCGATCGTCGTCACTTCCGCCACTGAGCTGGTCGCGGCCTGGATTTGGAGATCGCTCGCTTCCCGGCGGGGGGGCTTGAAGAAAGTGATGTACCGATATATCGTGATGCTCTCAAGATAGTTCACGATAGGAGTAGATATGTTTGGCAATGCACATTCAAGAGACGCTGAGGCCCCGCGCTGCGGGCCCTCACGCCACGGTGGGCACCGCGCCCACCACTTCGCCCACGGTCCCCGGGGCGAGTTCGGAGGGCCGTTCGGCGGCTTCGGTGGAGGCCCCCGCGGTCGCGGTCGCAAGGCCCGTCGCGGCGACATCCGCACGGCGGCGCTGCTGCTGCTGAGCGAGGAGCCGCGCAACGGCTACCAGATCATGCAGGAGGTCCAGGAGCGCAGCGGCGGCGTGTGGCGGGCGAGCCCCGGCTCGGTCTACCCCGCCTTGGCACAGCTCGAGGACGAGGGCCTGATCCGCTCGGAGGAGTCCGACGGGCGCAAGCTGTTCGCACTCACGGACGCCGGTCGCGCATGGGTGGCCGAGCGTGGCGATGAGGCGCCTGCGCCTTGGGATCAGATGAGCGAGGATGTCAGCGAGAAGGCCCATGAGCTGGGCAAGCTGATGCGCGAGGTCGCCTTCGCGTTCGCGCAGGTGATGCGCACGGGCAGCGAGGCTCAGATCGGCAGGGCCCGCGGGGTTCTGGCGAGCACGCGCCGCGACCTCTACCGGATCCTCGCCGACGGCGAGGAGCAGACCGGTACGGTGGACGAGGACAGTTGAGCCAGCCGAGCGCCCCGATATCGAGTCCCGCACCCGCCGTGTCGGTCAACGGCCTGGTCAAGCGCTACGACGAGGTCGAGGCGGTGCGGGGCATCGATTTCGAGGTTCGCTCCGGCGAGATCTTCGGCTTCCTGGGCCCCAACGGGGCTGGCAAGTCGACGACGATCAACATGCTCTGCACGCTCGTGCGACCAAGTGGCGGCTCGGCCAAGGTGGCCGGCCACGACGTGGTGAGCGAACGCGACGAGGTCAGGCGCAACATCGGCCTGGTCTTCCAGGACACGACGCTCGACGGCTACCTCACGGCCGAGCAGAACCTGCGCCTGCACGCCGAGCTCTACGGCGTGCCGCGCGAGCTCGTGGGCGAGCGGATGCGCCAGGTGATGGAGATGGTCGGGCTGTGGGAGCGGCGCTCGAGCTGGGTCAACACCTTCTCGGGCGGGATGAAGCGGCGCCTCGAGATCGCGCGGGGCCTGTTGCACTCGCCGCGGGTGCTGTTCCTGGACGAGCCCACGGTGGGACTGGACCCGCAGACGCGCAGCTCGATCTGGAGCTACATCCGCGAGCTGAAGACGCGCGAGGACATCACGATCTTCCTGACCACCCACTACATGGACGAGGCCGAGTACTGCGATCGCATCGCGATCATGGACCAGGGGAAGATCATCGTGCTCGACACGCCCGAGGCGCTGAAGGCGAAAGTGGGCAGCGACCGCGTGCAGATCCAGACCGATGACGACGAGGCGGCGATCGTGGCGCTGCGCGAGCGCTTCGGGATCGAGGCGACGGTGGCAGAGGGCGAGGTGACCTTCGGGGTGCCCGAGGGCGAGCACTTCGTGCCGCGCCTGTTCGCCGAGCTGGGCCAGCCGATCCGCTCGGTCAGCGTCTCGCGCCCCTCGCTGGATGACGTGTTCATGTCCTACACCGGCTCCACGATCCGCGACGCCGAGGCCTCGCAGACCGACACGCGGCGAAACTTCGCGCGGATGATGAGTCGCTGATGGCCAGCGAGACGACAGCCCCCGTGCAGGAGGCGACAGCCCCGGGATCCGCCGGTGCGCTCGCGAGCGGCGGCGGGCATCAGGTGGCGGGCGTGCGCGTGCCGGTGCGCAGCGCGGGCAGCGAGCTGCGGGCGATCAAGGTGGTGTGGAAGCGCGAGCTGATCCGCTTCAGCCGCGACCGGCTGCGGATCCTGACGTCGCTGATGCAGCCCTTCCTGTTCCTGTTCGTGCTCGGCACTGGCCTCTCGCGCCTGGCCTCGGCTGGCACGCACGGGGTGAACCTGCGCACGTTCGTCTACCCCGGGGTGCTGTGCATGGCGGTGATGTTCACGGCGATGTTCTCGGCCGCCTCGCTGGTGTGGGACCGCGAGTTCGGCTTCCTGCGCGAGATGATGGTGGCGCCCGTGCGGCGCAGCTCGCTGGTGCTCGGAAAGTGCTTCGGCGGGGCCACCGTCGCGGGCTTCCAGGGCGTGATCGTGCTGTGCCTCGCTGGCCTCGTGGGGGTGCCCTACTCGGCGATCCTGATCATCGAGGTGTTCGCCCTGCAGCTGCTGCTGGCCTTCGCGATCACGGCCTTCGGCGTGATGGTGGCGGCTCGAATCACCCAGATGCAGTCGTTCATGGCGCTGATGCAGATGGCGATCATGCCGATGTACTTCCTCTCGGGAGCCCTGTTCCCGGTGGCGGGCCTGCCCCAGTGGCTCGAGATCCTCAATCGCCTCGACCCGCTCACCTACGCGGTCGACCCGATGCGCAGGGCGGTCTTCGCGCACCTCGACATCAGCGCGGCGGCGCGGCGGGCGCTGGACCCCGGCGTGACCTGGTGGAGCTGGCACGTCCCGGGCCTCGTCGAGGCCGCCGTGGTGGCGCTGCTCGGCCTCGCGATGCTGGGCATCGCGATCGTGGAGTTCGGCCGCGCGGAGTGAGCGGCCTGCGCTAGTGGATCGCCTGCGTGGCGACCCCGAGCAGCGGGTCCTGGCTGTCTGACTCGTGGGTCTCCTCCGCCACGCGCATGACCTCGGCCAGCTGCGCGTTGTCCTTGGCGGCAAGCGCTTCGGTCAGCGGCTGCAGCAGCCCGCGCAGGAGGATCATCGGGCCGACCCAGCGCGGGGCCCACAGTCGCGCGGAGCGCCGTTCGATGCCGCGCTCGATCGCGTCGATGGCCTTGGACAGCGGTGCGGGATTGCGGATGAAGCCGGGCAGCTGGCCCGTCAGCACCTGGGCGGAGGGCTGGGCGAAGCCGGCGCGCACGAGGTCCGTGTCGATGAAGCCGAAGTAGGCGCAGCCGACCTGTGTGCCCGAGGGCGCCATCTCCATTCTCAGCGCGTCGGTGAGCGCCTCCACGCCGGCCTTGGCGGCGGTGTAGGGGCCCATCAGCGGCGAGTGGCTGATGGCCGACATCGAGGAGATATTGAGCAGGTAGCCGCGGCGCTTGGCGATCTCGCCGATGACGGCGCGGTCGGTGCGCCACACGCCGAGCAGGTTGACGGCGAGCGTGCGCTCGACCTGTGCGACGGGTGCGGTGGCGAGGGCGCCCGTGTAGGAGATTCCGGCGTTGGCGATCGCCACGTCGATGGCGCCGAAGCGCTCCACGGTCGCGCTCACCGCGCGTTCGAGCGCGGCCAGGTCGGTGACGTCGGCCTCGAAGAACACAGCCCGATCCCCCAGCGCCGCGGCGTTCTGCTCGAGGCGCTCGGGCTCGAGTCCGACGAGCGCGACGTTGGCTCCCTTGGCGTGCAGTCGCTGGGCGGTGGCGGCGCCGATTCCGCGGGCGGCCCCGGTGATGAAGACGGTGCGGCCGTTGACGTCATAGGGCGCGTTCACGTGAGCAACCTCCGAGTCGTTCTGGGTGCGGGCAGGATCGCGGGCACGGCCAGAGCCTACCCTGGTAGGGTCGGCGCATGGCTCCGCTCGGACCGTCCTGTTCGGCTCTCGAGCTCGCCGCGGCCCTACGCTCCGGCCAGCTCTCCTCGGTGGAGCTGCTCGACGCATGCCTGGCGGCGGTGGACGCGCTGAACCCGCAGATCAACGCGGTGATCTGGCGCGACGACGAGCAGGCGCGCGCGGCGGCGCAGGAGGCCGACCGTCGTCTGGCGGCGGGCGAGCACGCTCCGTTCCTGGGCGTTCCGCTGCCGATCAAGGACCTCACGCCGGTGGCGGGCTGGCCCGTGACCTATGGCTCGAATGGCGCTCCCTCGGGCCCGAGCGAGGAGAGCGAGCTGGTCGTGGACGCGCTGGTGCAGGCGGGCTTTGTCCTGTGCGGGCGCACCAACACCCCGGAGTTCGGCGTGATCACGGTCGCCGAGAACAGCCGCTACGGCATCACCCGCAACCCCTGGGACACGGAGCGCTCGCCGGGCGGCTCGAGCGGCGGCGCGGCCGCGGCGGTGGCGGCGGGCATGTTCCCGATCGCCCACGCCAACGACGGCGGCGGCTCGATCCGCATCCCCGCCTCCTACTGCGGCCTGGTCGGGTTGAAGCCGAGCCGCGGCCGCGTGCCGCGCCTGGCCCAGAGCTGGCTCGGCGCTGTGGTGGAGGGTGTGGTGTCGCGCACGGTGGCCGACTCGGCGGTGGCGCTCGACGTGATCGCCGGTCCGGATCCGCTGGCCTGGTACAACGCACCGGCGCCGCCGCGACCGTTCGCGGAGGAGACGAGCACGCCTCCTGGCACGGTGCGCATCGGGCTGATGGCGGAGGCGCCGCTGGGCATCCCCACCGACCCGGCCTGCAGCGAGGCGGCGCGCTCCACCGCGGCCGCGCTGGAGGAGCTCGGCCACTCTGTCGAGGAGGTCCAGGTGCCGACGATCTCCGAAGAGATGGTGCCGCCGTTCATCGCCCTCACCCAGGGCGGCCTGGCCGACTACGAGGGCGTGGACTGGTCGGCGGTCGAGCCCCACATCGCCCACCAGCGCGGTCTCGCGAGCGAGACGGGCGCCTACGACTACGTCCTCGCCGCGCGCACGCTCGAGCTGCTCAGCCGCCGCGAGGTGGCACGCTGGGGGCGCGACTTCGACGTGCTCGTGACACCCGTCTCGGCGATCCTGCCGCCCCCCGCGGGCTCGGTGCTGGCGGCCCAGCACGCCGCGCCGGACCAGCCGCTGTTCGAGGTCGTCGCCAGCGTGTCGTTTACGGCCTTCGGCAATGTCACCGGACTGCCGGCCGTGAGCCTGCCGCTGCACTGGACCGATGAGGGGGTGCCCGTCGGTGTGCAGCTCGTGGCCGGACCGTGGCAGGAGGCGCGGCTGATCAGCCTGGCGGCGCAGCTCGAGCAGGCGCGGCCTTGGGTGCAGCGCCAGGCGCCGGTCGCTCAGGCGGCTTAGCCGAACCCCAGGCTGCCCTTCGTGCTGTATGCGCCGGGAGTGACGATAGTAATCCCGGCGCGCTACGCGTATATCACCGGCGATCCGAGCCTTCTGCATGTGCGCCTGACGATCGTCGGCAAGGAGGTGTTCAACGGCGACAGCGGCTTTGGAGACGCCGCTTCGGAGTCCACATACCTACCGGCCCTGCTGGGCGCCCACCGTCCCCTCCTGCGAGAGCTCGGCGTGAACGGCAGGGACCTGAGGAAGAGGGATCTCCGCAAGCGGCTCTTCAGATCGCTGGAGCAGAGCGTGACCTTCCCGGGGAGGGTCGTCGAGGTGATCCCCGTCGCGATCTACGACTGAGCGCCCGTCTCGGCGGCCACTGCCGAGCTGCGCGCGTCGACCTCCTCGCTGTGATGCGGTCGGTGGCGGCGAGCACGGTGAAGACGAGGAAGGCCGTCAGCACCACTTCGGCTGCGAAGGCCGAGCCCCACGGATAGCCGCCGGGCGAGTGGGCTCCGAAGCCGTTGGCGCCGAGGCCTTCGCTGCCGGCGTGGTAGCCGCCTTTGCGCCCGGCCACGATCGCGAGCAGGACCCCTGCGGCGATGATCCCGCCGAGGATCTGCGCGACCCAGTAGCGGGCGGCCCCTTTCCGACTGTTGGACGCCGACTGGGATGGGTTCGTCATCGAGGGTCGCGATCCTGCCGCGCGGCATGCCGAGCCTTATTAGCCCGTGGTGGAAGTCATCGCTGGTGTGAGCGGTTCCCCGGGGAAGCGCACGCCGAAGCGCTCGATCAGACCGGGGATGCTGGACGGGTCCATCTCGAGCGCGTAGCGCTCGCACAGCTCACCCAGGATCGCTGGGTCGGCCTGCAGGACGCCACCGAGCTCGACGAGCTCGGCGAAGAAACGCTCGAACCCGGCCGGCGCGATGATCTCGAGGATCCGGCAGGGCTCGTCTCCGGCGTTCCAGAAGGTGTGCCACTCACCGCGGGGCTTGAGCACGAGGTTCCCCGGGCCTGCCTCGAGCACCTCCTCGCCGAGGATCGCTCCCATGCGGCCTTCCAGCACATAGCTGTACTCATCCTCGCGGGCATGCCTGTGCAGAGGAGCGGCGAGTGCGCGCGCCGACATCGGGTGCTCGACGAGGGAGAAGCCACCGTCGCTTGCATCGCCATTGAGCATGAAACGCACCCCGATGCTGCCGAGGAACCCGGCCTTGCCATCCGCGGGTCCGACCACGCGACTCGAAGCGGTCTGCATTGCTCCCTCATTTCATTGGACAGTGATGTCGCGCCAACTATACACGCGCCGAGGCGCCTGCGAGAATTGAGCGGACAGCTTTGACCGATCAATCTCGCCCATATCGCATGAAGCGCCGTGCGGAGTCCCAGCAAGAGACCCGTCGCCGCATCACTGAGAGCGCCGTCGAGCTGCACGGGACGCTGGGGCCTTCACGGACGTCGATGAGCGCCGTTGCTGCGCACGCGGGGGTTCGTCGCTCGACCCTCTATCGTCATTTCCCGGACGAGGCGGCGCTCTTTGACGCGTGCACGGCACACTGGGCGGCTTCCAACCCGCCGCCCGATCTCGCAGCCTGGTCGAGCGTCGAGGACCCGGATGAACGCCTGACGGCGGCGCTCGGCGAGCTCTACGCCTTCTACGGGCGAACTGAGACCATGCTCGGGAACCTCTTTCGAGATGAGGTCACGGTGCCGATGGTGCGTGAGCGGTTCGCCGCGTTCCGTGGCTACCTCGCCGCGGGGCAAGGCACGCTCATGGCGGGCCGCCAACTTCGAGGAACGGCAAAGCGCCGCACAAGAGCTGCGCTCGGCCACGCGATCGCGTTCTCGACCTGGAAGTCCCTTGTGCGAGATCAGGGGCTCGATGACGGAGAGGTCGTCGAGCTGATGCTTGCTCTCGTGGGTGCTGCGGCGCGTCGCTGGATGCCCCGTGCGGGACTCGAACCCGCCCCACCGGATTAAAAGTCCGGCGCTCTACCAGATGAGCTAACGGGGCCCTGAGCGCGACAGTCTGGCAGACCGGCGGCCAGGTGGGGCGGGATCCGTGCGGGCGGCCGGCTTGGGCTATTCGGCGGCGGCCACGCGCAGCAGCTCCTCGATTCGCGTGAGCTTGACGCGGGGGCGTCCGGCGGGCTCGCCGAGGGCGCGCTCGTGGCGATCGATGGCCTCCCAGCCGGCGTAGGTGACGAGCTCGGGCTGGCGTGAGCGCAGCAGCGCCTCGGCGGCGGCGGCGGCGGGCTCTCCGGGAACGTGCCGCGCGCCGGCGGCGGCCGCGGAGCCGTTGCTCTCGCCGCTGGCTGCGGAGAGGTCGGCGAGCATCGCGTCGACGGTCTCCTGGGCGTCCTTCTTGTTGGTGCCGATCACGCCTGAGGGCCCGCGCTTGATCCAGCCGACGACGTACTCGCCGGGCAGGGGCGAGCCGCCGGCGACGTCGGTGACACGCCCGCCCCGGTTTGGGATGACGCCGGCGCGCTCGTCGAAGGGGACGCCCGGGAGCGGAAGCCCGCGGTAGCCGATGGCGCGGAAGACGAGACCGGCGTGGATCGTCTCGCGCTCCTCGGTGGCCTGCGCGCGCAGGCCACCGTCAGGGGTGGGCACGAGCTCGTTGCGGGTCAGCTCCACGCTCGCCAGGCGTCCATCGTCACCGGCGAGCAGGGCGGCGGGCGAGAGCAGGAAGCGCAGGAGGATTCGCTTGGGGTGCCCGACGGG
>CABECW010000047.1_pt1 | contig 8042 bp, 6 predicted proteins | sample 3132931 | NCBI WGS metagenome assembly CABECW01 (sample SAMEA5534328, study PRJEB31848) | metagenome | biome: tundra; feature: field; material: soil | place: USA | collected 2013-05 | depth 0.15 m
ATGTAGAAGATCGCGAACGCGAGAGAGCTCCAGAAGAGGTAGTAGCTGGAGAAGTGTTCGCCGCTCACGACGGCGAAGATGAGGGCCACGAAGGCCACCTGGAAGAGCGAGCCGACGATCCGCGAGAGCCCCGGACGCAGCGCCCGCTCGGCATAGAGGCCCGAGCGCGCGAACAGCAGGGCCGTGAGCAGGTAGGCGAAGGGCAGGAAGTGTTCGGTCGTTTCGCGGGAGTGCACCGCCTGCACCCGACCGTGCACCACTTCCTTGAGCACCAGCGCCGTGAAGATCGCGAGCGCCACACCGCCGAAGTCGAGCGCCAGCAACGAGACCACGCGGCTGACGCGCCGCACGGTGGAGCGCCGCAGCAGGAAGGACAGCACCGGCGGGCGGCGACTGCGGATGTCGCGGTCGGGCAGCTCGAGCGGCGCGGTCGTGGCCGACCGGCGTGATCCCATCTCGCTACTCACAACACCTCGGGCTCTCGTACGGAGCGGTTGCGCGGCCCTTGGCGGAGCCGCTGAGCAGTGTCGAGCTCAGCGCGCGCCGCCTCCAATCAGAAGGTCGACCCCCGAGTCTTCGATCGTCCGCTGCAGCCCTTCGCGAAGCGAGACCTCCGGCGCCCATCCGAGCAGCTCGCCCGCGAGCGTGATGTCGGGCTTGCGCTGCTTGGGATCGTCCTCGGGCAGCGCCTCGAAGATGACCTCGGAGGTGGAGCCCGTCAGCTCTTTGACCGTCTCTGCCAGTTCGAGCAGCGTGAACTCGTCGGGGTTGCCCACGTTCACGGGGTTGTGGTACCCGGACTCGGCGAGCGCGATCAGCCCGCGAATGAGATCGCTCACGTAGCAGAAGGAGCGCGTCTGGCTGCCGTCGCCGAAGACCGTGATCGGGCGGTTCGCGAGCGCCTGGCGCAGGAAGGTCGGGATCGCGCGCCCATCGTGGGGGCGCATCCGCGAGCCATAGGTGTTGAAGATCCGCACGATCGCCGTGTCGACGCCCTGCTGGCGGTGGTAGGCCATGGTCAGGGCCTCGGCGTAGCGCTTGGCCTCGTCGTAGACGCCGCGGGGCCCGATCGGGTTGACGTGACCCCAATAGGTCTCGGCCTGTGGGTGTTCCAGCGGGTCGCCGTACACCTCACTGGTCGAGGCGATCAGGAAGCGCGCCCGCTTGGCCTTGGCCAGGCCGAGCGTGTGGTGGGTGCCGTAGGAGCCCACCTTGAGCGTGTGCAGGGGCAGGCGCAGGTAGTCGATCGGCGAGGCCGGCGAGGCGAGGTGATAGACGAAGTCGACCGGCTCGTCCACGAAGTAGGGCTCGATGATGTCGACCCCGATGTGCCGGAAGCGGTCGGGGTCGCGCAGGTGCTCGATGTTGGCGAGCGAGCCCGTCTCGAGGTTGTCCACGCAGATGACGCGGTTTCCGCGCGCCAGCAGCTCGTCGCACAGGTGCGAGCCGAGGAACCCTGCGCCTCCTGTGACCAGGCAGGTCGCCACCCTGCGCAGGATACCCGAGCCCCCCGCCCCGGGGCAGTCCTGCAAGCGGGCGCCCCGAGGGCCCGGATGGCCCATATCATCAGCCTCGATGGCCGCGAGCGCTCCAGATGACGACGAGGATCTCACCGTCGCCCCAATCGTGGGCCCGGACGACCCCCGCCGCTTCACCGACTCTGGCATCGAGATCGCGGAGCTCTACTCCGAGGCGGATCTCCCCGAGGACCTCGACCTGGGCGAGCCGGGGGAGTTCCCCTACACCCGCGGCGTGCACCGCGAGATGTATCGCAAGCAGACGTGGACGATGCGCCAGTACGCCGGCTACGCCTCGGCCAAGGAGTCGAACGAGCGCTACAAATATCTGCTTTCCAAGGGCTCCACGGGCCTGTCGATGGCCTTCGACCTACCGACCCAGCTCGGCCTGGACTCCGACAACCCCCGCTGCCTGGGAGAGGTGGGACGCACGGGCGTCGCGATCGACACGATCGACGACATGCGCACCGCCTTCGAGGGCATCCCGCTGGACCAGGTATCGACATCGATGACGATCAACGCGCCGGCCGCCTGCCTGCTGCTCCTGTACGAGCTCGTGGGCGAGGAGCAGGGCGTGGGAAGCGAGAAGCTGCGCGGGACCACCCAGAACGACGTGCTCAAGGAGTACATCGCCCGCGGCAACTACATCTACCCGCCCGGGCCCACCATGCGCCTGACGACCGACCTGTTCGAGTACTGCCACGAGCACGTGCCCCGCTGGAACACGATCTCGATATCGGGCTACCACTTCCGCGAGAAGGGCTGCTCGGCCGTGCAGGAGGTTGCGTTCACGCTCTCCTCGGGCATCGCCTACGTCCAGGCGGCGATCGACAAGGGCCTGTCGGTCGACGACTTCGCCCCCCGTCTGGCCTTCTTCTTCAACGGCCACAACAACGTCTTCCAGGAGGTCGCCAAGTTCCGGGCCGCGCGGCGGATGTGGGCGCACATCATGCGCGAGCGCTTCGGGGCCACGAGCGAGAAGGCCACGATGCTGCGCTTCCACACCCAGACGGGTGGCGTCACGTTGACGGCCCAGCAGCCCGAGAACAACATCGTGCGGGTCGCCCTGCAGGGCTTCGCGGCCGTCTGCGGCGGGACCCAGTCGCTGCACACCAACGGCTTCGACGAGGCCCTGGCGCTGCCCACCGAGCGCGCGGCCAAGATCGCGCTGCGCACCCAGCAGGTCCTCGCACACGAGTCCGGGGCCGCCGACACGGTCGACCCGTTCGCGGGCTCCTACTTCGTGGAGGCCCTCACCGACGAGATCGAAGAGCGCGCCAACAAGCTGATCGCGAAGGTCGACGATCTGGGCGGCTCGGTCAACGCGATCGAGTTCATCACGGGCGAGATCGACGAGTCCGCGTGGGGCTACCAGGAGCGTTATCGCATCGGCCAGGACATCGTGGTCGGGGTCAACAAGTACGTGGAAGACGCCGCCGAGGTTCCCGACCTGCTGCGTGTGGACCCGGAGTCCGAGCGCGAACAGCTCGATCGCCTGAAGCGGTTCAAGGGGAACCGCGACCAGGAGCTCGTCGCCCGGCGACTGGAGGAGCTGCGGGTTCTCGCCCGCGGCAGCGAGAACCTGCTCCCGGCGATCCGCCAGGCGCTGAAGGACCGCTGCTCGCTGGGCGAGGTCTGCGGGGCGATGCAGGACGTCTTCGGCAAGTACGCGCCGACGTTCTAGTGGCTAGGGTGGCCCCGTGACCCTGACCCCCGCGGCATCCCTCTACGACTTCGTCCTCGCCGTGCACATCATGGCCGTGGTGATCGGCTTCGGGTTCGTGTTCGCGCTCCCGGTCGTCTACATGGTGGCCGGGAAACACGACCCCCGCAGCCTCCCGATCCTTCACCGGATCGAATACACGGTGGAGCGCATGATCATCAACCCGGCGTTGCTCGTCGTGGTGGCCGCCGGGATCTACCTGGCGAGCGAGGGCCACCACTGGAGCGAGTTCTTCGTCCAGTGGGGCCTGGGGGCCGTGGTCGTGATCGGTGCGCTGGTGGGCTCGGTGATGATCCCCGCGGCCAAACGCGCCGAGGAGGCCGCCAGGCGCGACCTCGCAGACGTCGGCGAGAGCGACTTCCAGCCGGGCGCCGAGTATCGGGCGCTGGTTCGCCGCCTCAACCTCGTCGGCTCGGGATTGGGCGTGCTCGTGCTGGCGACGATCCTCTTCATGGCCGTCAAGCCTTAGAACGAGCCGCTTTCGCGCGGTACCCTGACGCGATGAGCGGTGGTTATCGAGTGGCCGTGGTCGGCGCCACGGGGCAGGTCGGCACGCTGATGCTGGAGCTTCTGCGCGAGCGCGCCTTCCCGGCCAGCGAGATCGTGCCGTTCGCCTCCGAGCGCTCCGTCGGGCGCGTGCTCGACGGCGGCCTGGTCGTCCAGGGCCTGAGCGAGGAGTCGATCCAGGGCTTCGACCTGGCGCTGTTCTCGGCCGGCGGCTCGACCTCTGGCGAGTGGGCGCCCCGATTCGCGAAGGCCGGCGCGGTGGTCATCGACAACTCGTCGCGCTGGCGCATGAGCGAGGACGTGCCGCTGGTCGTCTCAGAGGTCAATCCCGAGGCGCTCGACGCCCATCACGGGATCATCGCCAACCCCAACTGCTCGACCATGCAGATGGTCGTGGCGCTCAAGCCCATTCACGACTCGGCGGGCATCGAGCGTCTGGTCGTCAGCACCTACCAGGCCGTTTCGGGCACGGGCAAGCGCGCGGTGGACGAGCTGCTCGACCAGTCCCATGCCCTCCTGCACGACCGGGACATCGAGCCGCCGGACGCCTATGCGCACCAGATCGCGTTCAACGCGCTCCCCCACGCCGGATCGTTCGCGCCGGGCGAGGACCACACCGATGAGGAGCGCAAGCTGATCAACGAGACCCGCAAGATCCTCGGCGATCCCGAGATCCGCATCTCGGCCACCTGCGTGCGCGTGCCGGTCGTCAACGGCCACTCGGAGGCCGTCAACGTGCAGACCCAGCGCGAGCTATCACCCGAGCACGCCCGCGAGCTGTTGGAAGCGGCCCCCGGCGTCACCGTGCTCGACGATCCCGCCGCATCGCTCTACCCGCTCGCGATCGACGCCACGGGCAAGGACGAGGTGTTCGTGGGGCGCATCCGCCGCGATCCAGGCCACGAGCGCGCGCTCGACCTGTGGATCGTCGCCGACAACCTGCGCAAGGGGGCCGCCACCAACGCGGTTCAGCTCGCCGAGCTCCTGCACGAGCGGGGCCTCGTGCACGCTCAGGCCGCATCCTCTCCCGCCTGACGGCCGCGCGCCGGCGCCCAGGCCGGGGCAGCCCAGAAGGAGTAGGGCGAGATCGCTCGAAAGGATGAAGCGATGATCTCCTCGGAGGTGCAGCGCACTCTGGTCAAGTCTCCGCCGGAGCTGTGGGCGGAGCTGAGCGACCCCGCGGCGCTCGCCCGCCACCTGGGTGAGCTCGGCGAGATCCGCATCACGCGCACTGAGCCCGAGAAGCTCGTCGAGTGGGAAGCCGATGGGATCACGGGCACCGTGCAGATCAAGCCGTCTGGATGGGGAACCAAGGTCACGCTATGCGTGGCACGCGAAGTTGCGCTCGCTGATGTCGAGACGGAGGCCGAGTCAGAGCACGACGACGAGCCAGCAGCTGAGGTCGCGGCCGAGCCCGCGACGGACACGCAGCCCGAGCCCGAGGGCGCGGAGCAGCTCGAGGTCGAGCCGGAGACTGAGCCGGAGGGCATGGCCCTCGCCCCCGAGGAGCCCGTCGACGTGGAGGAGCCTGTCGACGTGGAGAGCGCTGCGATCGCCCAGGAGATCACAGACGCGGAGGTCTCCGTCGAGGAGACGACTCCGGCAGATTCCAGCGAGGCAGGGCCAGCGCCCAAGCCTCGGCGCGGGTTCTTCGCGCGGCTGTTCGGCCGGAGCAAGCAGGTGACCGGCGAGTCGAGCGAGCGCGCTTTGGTGGTGGCGCGCTCGATAGCGGACACGCCGGCAGAGGATGCGCCGCCCGCGGTGGACCGGCCACTGGTCGAGGAGACGTCGGCCTCACCCGAGCCCGAGCCCACCGGCTCGGCGATCGAGTCGCTCCAGGCCCGCTTCCAGGCCGACGCAGCCGCCGTGATGATCAATCGCGACATGAGCGAGTCCCGGGCCGTGGCGCCGGAGGCGCAGGCCGCAGAGCAGCCACAGACGTCACCGACACCGAGCGCGGCCCCCCCGGAGCCGGAGGCAGACACAAGCCGGGAGGCTGACGCAGACGCGGAGCTGGCGCATGACCTAGCGGCCGAGCTGAGGGCATCCGAGGAGGTGGCGGTCGAGGAGGTAACGGCCGTGCTCACGGCTGTGCTCGACCGGCTGGGGGCGGCGCACCACCGTCCGTTCTCGCGGGCGTAGCGCGGGCCTCGGACGAGAGCGACGACCGCACTCCTCCGAATAATGGGCCTGTGAGCGAATGGCCTCGCGAAGTCTTCATTGACATCAACCGCCGATCGGAGCTCATTCCCATTCGCTACGCGATTGTGCTCGAGACTCACGTCGACGGCACATGGACGGCCATTCGACTCTGGGACAACGCGCACTACGCCGAGGAGCATCACGAGCACGAGTACACTCGCGGTAGCGGTAAGCACGACCCGGTTGTGCGTAGGTTCATGTCCATCAACGAAGCGATGGCGGACGCGATGAAGCGTGCATCACAAGATTGGCCGGCGATTCTCGAGTCCTGGAGGAGGGGATGAGCGGTCCATCTATGCGCCGCCCGGCGGCAATCGAGAAGGTGATCGAGGGAATGCTCACCGCGGAGACCGACGCGCGCTACCCAAACCGCACCCACTTCATCGACGCTGAGAATCCTGACCAAGCGATCCTCACGAGCCGAGCGCTGTTCGCCGGCGACCCCGCAGCCGTCATCTATCCGGACGGTCGTGAGGTCCTCTTCACACCTGAGCGCGCGAGTGGCGTAGCAGGCATGCTGCTCCTTCTGGCGGTGCTTTGGATGAAGCTTCGAGAGCGATCGACAGGCGAGCTCGTGCAGCTTCCTCCCCGTACTCGGGTCGAAGTCCGGGATGGGGCGGGGCTTCCCCATGCGGCATAGCTCAGGAGGCAGGCGCTTCGGGCGCGCCCGCGCCCGAGTCCCACGCCACGGATAACATTCCGCCCCCGATGGCCAGCTCCCACGACCGACAGAACGACGCGGCGCTCCTGGCCGCCTCACGCAGCGGCCACCGCAAACCGCCGCGCCAGAAGGCGCCGGAGACCTACGAGGAGAAGCTCGCCCAGCTGCACGAGCTGCGCGAGGCGGCCCTGCACTCCTCGCCGGAGGCGGAGGAGAAGCAGCATGCGCGCGGCAAGTACACGGCGCGTGAGCGCGTGGAAAAGCTGCTGGACCCGGGCTCCTTCCAGGAGCTCGACACGTTCGTGCGCCACCGCACCTACGACTTCGACATGCAGAAGAACAGGCCGTGGGGCGACGCGGTGGTGACTGGCCACGGCACCATCGACGGGCGCACCGTGTGCGTGTTCAGCCAGGACTTCACCGTCTTCGGCGGCTCGCTGGGCGAGGTGATGGGCGAGAAGATGTGCAAGGTCATGGACCTGGCCGCCAAGATCGGCTGCCCGGTGATCGGCATCAACGACTCCGGCGGCGCGCGCATCCAGGAGGGGGTCGTCTCGCTGGGCGCCTACGGGGACGTGTTCGTGCGCAACGTCAAGTGCTCGGGCGTGATCCCGCAGATCAGCCTGATCATGGGACCGTGCGCCGGCGGTGCCGTGTACTCGCCGGCGATCACGGACTTCATCTTCATGGTCAAGGAGACCTCGCACATGTTCATCACCGGCCCGGATGTGATCAAGACGGTCACCGGCGAGGAGGTCGGCTTCGAGGAGCTCGGCGGGGCGATGTCGCACAACTCCAAGTCGGGCGTGGCCCACTTCGCATCCGAGGACGAGGATGCGTGCCTGGAGGACTGTCGCTACCTGATCAGCTTCCTGCCACAGAACAACATGCAGACGGCCCCCCGCGTGCAGCCGACCGACGACCCCCAGCGCATGGACCCGGAGCTGGACACGGTGGTGCCGGACAACTCCAACAAGCCCTACGACATGCGGGGCGTCGTCAGGCTGATCGTGGACGACGGCGAGTTCTTCGAGGTGCACGAGCACCACGCCAAGAACATCATCTGCGGCTTCTCCCGCCTGGACGGCTTCGCGGTCGGGATCGTGGGCAACCAGCCGGCGCAGCTGGCGGGCGTGCTCGACATCGACGCGTCAGCCAAGGCGGCTCGCTTCGTGCGCACCTGCGATGCCTTCAACATCCCGCTGATCACCTTCACCGACGTCCCGGGGTTCCTGCCGGGGACGGCGCAGGAGTGGGGCGGGATCATCCGCCACGGCGCCAAGCTGCTCTATGCCTTCACAGAGGCGACCGTGCCGAAGCTGACCGTGATCACGCGCAAGGCCTACGGAGGCGCCTACGACGTCATGGCCTCAAAGCACCTGCTCGCGGACTTCAACTTCGCCTGGCCGACCTCCGAGGTCGCCGTGATGGG
>CABECW010000054.1_pt1 | contig 7770 bp, 6 predicted proteins | sample 3132931 | NCBI WGS metagenome assembly CABECW01 (sample SAMEA5534328, study PRJEB31848) | metagenome | biome: tundra; feature: field; material: soil | place: USA | collected 2013-05 | depth 0.15 m
ATCGCGATCAAGGACGACGTGGACGTGGCTGGGGAGGTGACGGCCTACGGCACCAACGCCCACGGCGGCCCCGCGCGGGCGGACGCGGAGGTGGTGCGCAGGCTGCGCGAGGCGGGGGCGGTGATCATCGGCAAGACGAACGTGCCCGAGCTGACGCTGTGGCCGTTCACCGAGACGGCGACGTTCGGAGCGACCCGCAACCCCTGGGATCTGCAGCGCGCGCCCGGGGGCTCCAGCGGCGGAAGCGGCGCGGCGGTGGCGGCGGGACTGGTGGGCGCGGCGCTCGGCTCTGATGGGGCGGGCTCGATCAGGATTCCAGCGGCGTGGTGTGGCCTGTTCGGGTTGAAGCCCCAGCGCGGCCGGGTCTCGATGGCTCCGCGGCCGCGTCCCTGGCACGGTCTGTCGGTCAACGGCGTGCTCACGCGCAGCGTGGCCGACTCGGCGCTCTTCTACGACGTGGCATCGGGCGCGATCGACACTGACAGCGACAGCGCGCCGCCGCCGGCGGTGCCGTTCGTCCAGGCCGCGGCGACGGCGCCGGGACGGCTGCGCATCGCCTACTCGACGCGCGTGCCCGTGGGCGTGGTCTCGAAGCTCGACGGCGATGCGGCTCGGGCGCTGCAGGAGACGGTCGAGCTGCTGCGCTCCCTGGGACACGAGGTGAGCGAGCACGACCCCGACTACGGCATGGGCTCGATCCCGGCGCTGCTGGCGCGCTACCTGCGGGGCGCCCATGACGACGCGGCGGCGCTGCCTCACCCGGAGCGCCTGGAACGGCGGACACGGGGGATGGCTCGCCTGGGCGGGCTGATACCACCCGCGCTGCTCGAGCGCTCGCTGGCCGGCGAGGCGCAGCTCGCGCGCAGGTTGAACCTGGTCTTCGAGGATCACGACGTGCTGATCACGCCGGCCACGGCCGCGCCGCCGCCTCGGATCGGCCAGCTGCAGGGCCGCGGGGCGCTGTGGACGCTGAACGTGGTGGCGGGCTGGGTCCCCTACAATGGCATCTGGAATGTGACGGGCCAGCCCGCCGCCTCGGTCCCGGCGGGGTTCGGCGCGGATGGGCTGCCAAGGGCGGTGCAGCTGGTGGGGCGCGCCGGAGATGAGGGCACCCTGCTCTCGCTGGCCGCCCAGCTCGAGAGCGAGCGCCCGTGGGCGCAGCGGCGCCCGCCAGAGTTCGCGTGAGCGCGATCCTGGGCTCGAGCGCGGGCGAGCAGGCAGAGCTGCTGGAGGTGGCGGTGGACGCGGCCCGGATGGCGGGCGCGCTGCTGCTCGAGCGCGTTCACCACGGCGCGGAGCGAACCGTCAGCAGCAAGAGCACGCCGACCGACCTTGTCTCGGAAGCCGATCTCGCCTCTGAGCGGGCGATCCGCGAGCTGCTCGCCGGGCGGCGTCCGGACGACGGCTTCGTGGGCGAGGAGGGCGGCCGAGAGGGTGGAACCAGCGGCCTGCGCTGGGTGGTGGATCCGCTCGACGGCACCGTCAACTTCCTGTTCGGGATCCCGCAGTGGTGCGTGAGCGTGGCCGTGGGAGACGAGCAGGGGACGCTGGCGGGCGCGGTCTATGACCCCAACCGCGATGAGCTCTTCACGGCGATCAGGGATGGCGGGGCAGAGCTGCTCGGTCCCGCGGGCTCGCTCGATCTGAGGCATGAGGCGGCGGCCGGGCCGGCGGGCCGGCTCGATGGCGAGCGCAACGGGGACGCCGAGGAGGCTCTGGCCACAGCGATGGTGGCGACGGGCCTCGCCTACGACGCGCAGGTGCGCGGGGCGCAGGCGAAGGTCCTGGCGCGGCTGGCGCCGCGCGTGCGCGACATCCGCCGCTTCGGCAGCGCGGCCCTCGATCTGACGTGGACGGCGGCGGGCCGCTACGACGCCTACTTCGAGCGCTCGGTCAAACAGTGGGACATCGCGGCCGGGGCGCTGATCTGCGAACGGGCCGGGCTGCGAGTGCTCGAGCTGCCCGTGCACGAGAACCTGCCGTGGGGAATACTGGCCGCGCGTGCCGGGCTGGCCGAGGGACTGCTCGAGCTCGTCAGCGGTCCCTGAGGCCGCGCCGGTCCCCTGAGGCCGCGCCTCAGAAGGGCCGTCTGGTGCGGCGGGTGGGAGTCGAACCCACACGCCCTTTCGGACAGGGGCTTTTGAGGCCCCCGCGTCTACCGTTCCGCCACCGCCGCAAGATGGTCGCCGCAGACGAGGATATAGGGCGGATCACGCCGGGTGGGGAGGCGCGTCGGTGAAGCGTTCGCCTCGCATGCCCGGATCGCGGCGCTCGAGCTCGACGTTCCAGCCCTGTTTGAAGCCGCGCATGGCGAAGGCCACGAGCAGCATCTGCACGGGCACGATCAGAAGCGTGAGCAGGCCGAGCAGGCCGGCGTTCAGGGCGGGCTGGGCGAAGCCCGATTTGTCCCGGTCGAACCAGGCCGGACCGGCGACGAGCGCGAAGATGGCGAGCAGAACCGCGAGCGCGGCCGCGACCGGAAGCACGCCCCGGTTCCAGCGAGCCGCGAAGAACGCCAGCGTCAGGTCCACGACGATGTAGCCGATCTGCACCGGAATGGCGCCCTCCAGCACGCTCCACCCGCCCACGGTCACGATCAGCACGAGGGCGGCGCTGGCCAGCAGCAGGAGGATGACGGTGACGCGTGTCGCCTGCACGACGGGCTTGTCGCGATTGGGATGCGTGACGATCACGCCGGGCTGCGCCTCCGGAACCGAGGACATAACAGCCATGACCATACAAGCTCGCATGGCCGGTGTGCGAGGGAGCAGAGGCCTGGAGCGTTCGGCTCGCGCCCGGTACGCTGCGAAGGATCGCGCGGGCGTGGTGGAATTGGTAGACACGCCGGCCTTAGGAGCCGGTGGGCTTTACGCCCTTGGGGGTTCGAGTCCCTTCGCCCGCATTCCCGCCCAAGAGATGGTGTACCAGTCATGCGGTACACTGCAGATGTGCCACCCACCACGCCGCGTATCCAGGTCACGCTCGACTCCGAGCTGGCCGCTGCCGTCGCTGAGTTCGGCGGTACGGAGCCGCGCTCACGCGCGGTGCGTGACCTCGCGCTGCGTGGCGCGGAGGCGATTCGTGCGGAGCGCGCTGACAGAAGCAAGGCCCGCGATCATCTGCTGCGAATAGCAGCCGGTGATGACGATGGGTACGACTTCGCCGTCTCAGAGCAGCTTCATGCCGATCGCTGAGCCCTACGGCTCGGGCGGATTGCTCGTATTCGATACCTCGGCGTGGGACCGCCAGCGCGACCCGGTCGTGCTTCCTCGCTGGCTGGCAACCGCAGAATCCGACCTGTTCGCCGTGTGTCCCGTGGTCGCGCTTGAGCTACTTGCGAGCGCTCGCGACGAGCGGAGATTCGCTGACCTGGACCAAACGCTGGCCGCTTTGCCTGCGGCTCATGTCACGCGCAGCGCGAGCGGTGCGGCTCTCGGCGCCTCGCGCAAGTTGCGAGGCGAGCGACGCATCCCAGCGGCGGACTATCTGATTGCCGCGGCCGCCGCCGGTCGGGGCGCAGGCGTGCTGCACTATGACCACCATTTCGAGCCCCTCTGCCGCGTACTCGGGATTGAGAGCGTGTGGGTCGCTGAGCCTGGATCGATCGACTGACTTGCAGGAGCCCGGCCTGAACGTCAATGATCGACAGCATCGAGCAGCCGTAAACAGCCTCGTCCGCTTACTCCCGGGCGTTGCGCTGCCAGTCAGCTCGCTTGTGGAGGTATCCGGGCGGCAGCACGCCGTCGAGCCGCTCGATCACCTCCAGCCACTCCAGGGCGGATTTGAAGTGGCCACCAGCGGCGTCGTGCTCGGCGAAGGTCAGTGCCAGCTGGCGAGCTTCGTCGTGTGACTCTTGGATCCTCGCGGGATTCCGAGTAGAGCGCGGACGGTCTTTGAGCGTTTCGTCGTGGGTGAGCGGGTCATGGCTGGCTAGATACACTGCCAGGTAGCGGCCAGCGATCTTGCTGGGCGGCCACCACAGTGGGTTGGCGGCGACCTCGAAGGAGTCTCCGGTGGCCGCGATTCGCGCGCGCAGATAGGTCGGGGCGATACCGGTGAGCAGAACGCCTCTGAGCGTGGGCCGTAGGGGAGATGGGGTGACGACGGCGCCCATTTGTGCCGCTATGGCCTCGGCGGCCGCATCGGCCTGTTGGGTGGCGATACCTCCTTGCCTGACCGGGGAGGTTGTTCCATCGCCGGCGGCGTAGACGTCTTCGAGGCCGACAACCCGGCTGTGCTCATCCACGTTGAGGAAGCCGGCTGCGTCGGAGGGCAGCCCTGGCACAGCGGGACCCTCGAGCTGGGCAAGGGTGACCACCTGATCGACCTCGAGTGTGGCGGGCGGGTCGAAGTGGAGCCTGCCGTGTTCGATCCTCTGTGCGTGCGCACCGACTTTGAGCGCTATCCCGCGGTCCGCGAGCAGGTTGTGCAGCATCCGGCTGGCCGCCGGCCCGAACACCGCAAGGGGCTCGAGCTCGGGTGTGGCGATGGTGAGCTCAACGCCGATGACGCCGAGGTCGGCCAAATGCGAGGCCGTCAGCAACGCAAGCTCATACAGCGGCAGTGTCCAGCTGACCTCAGCGGGGCTGACGAAGCACAGTCGCTGGTCGGAGCCGCTCTCGAATCGATCGAGCAGCATCCGGAACGCCGCCACATCCGCCACTCCAGTGAAATGCAACGCGCCCTCCAGCCAGTCACGTCGCTGAGCGCCGATCGCTACAACCAGGAAGTCGTAGGCAAGGACGCTGCCACTGGCAAGTCGGACGCGCCGGTCCTCGACCTCGACGCTCGCCAGCGAGTCCACGTGCAGCTTGGCGCGCTGCTCTCCGGCGAGCTTGGCGAGCTCAAAGAGGTGGGGCTCGGCGAGGTCGAAGCACGCCGCCACCGCAAGTGGTTGGTAGACGAACTGGCGGTTCGGAGCAACCAGGTGCACCTCCGCGTTGATCGGGCCGAGGGCTCGCAGCGCCAGCAGGGTCTCGACTGCGGCGACGCCGCCACCACAGATGACGACCCGAGTCGGATGCGTGGTTCGCGCAGCCATAGCCCAAAGGCTAAATCCGCATCGCGGTCCCGCACGCAGCGGAAAGCCGCCGTCGTCAGGGTGAAACTACCGATGCGCGCGGGTCATGACTTGCGTGTGCGTCCTCGGGCGATCTGCTTGCCGAAGGCCACCTCGACGGCCTTGGTCATCGTGGGCTGGAAGGCGGCGGTGAGGGCCTCGGACGCAAGCGGCCGTAGCTGATCGAGGGCCTCTCGCACCTGAGGCCAGTCGGAATCGGGCCGGCCGGCGTCGTCGAAGGGCTTCCAGATGAACTCCAGGAAGATCCGCACGAACGTCTGCGCGATGCGTTGGGTGTCACGCCTGAGCTTGTCCATCGTGTCGAGCGCGGCGTCGAAGGGGACGCCCAGCGCGACCAGTCGCTCGCCGGCGCCCAGCAGGGTCGGGCTGGGCACTTCGAAGCTGTCCTCTCCGATCGAGATCACCAGGCCGAGCTTCTCCGCCTTGGCGATGAGCTTTGGGTCGATGCTGCCACCGAGACGCTCCAGTAGGTCGGCCTGCCCGACGATCTCGGAGGGCTCGGTCTCGAAGGGGGCCATCAGGGAGCGGGTGAAGCCGAGAACCTCCTCGCTGGCGCCCGAGGCCTGCTCCAGCAGATGGGCGATCGCGGCGAGGTTGAACCCCTGGGCCTGCATCTCGCGGATCAGCGCCAGCCGCGCCCGGTGCTCGGCACCGTAGTAGCCGACCCTGCCCTGCACCTCCGGGGGAGGGATCAGCCCCCGGGACTGATAGCTGCGCACGTTGCGCACGGTCAGCCCGGCTGTCTGTGCGAGCTGATCGATCGTCAGCCGCTGCTCGGTGCCCCCTTCCGCCATCTCGATAAGCATACCTGGGATCAATGATACACAGATTGATGTAACGTCGATCTATGATACATTGCCACGAGGCACTTCGAGGGCGGCGGCTTCGACGATCATCACCCAGGAGGTGGCCATGAGCAGGCGAAGTGGGCCCGCAGGCACAGTGTCAAGGTGGCGATCCTGGTCCACGCTGCTCGCCTGGGGCGTGGCGATCGCTGTACTCGCGTTCCTCGGCAAGGGTCTCGAAGGCAGGCTTGCGCCGATGTCGCTGGCGGTGCCCGGCACGCCCTCCTCGAGAGCCGAAGCGATGCTCTCGGCGAAGTTCGGCAACACGGTCCCGATAGCGGTGCTGCTGCGCGGCCCACCCGCAGACCTCGACCGGCAGGGCCAGCGGCTGGTGGCTGCGCTGCGAGATATCGCACACGTGCAGGTGCTCTCGCCGTGGGATCGCTCGAGCACGGTTGGATCGCTGCGCCCCCACCCCGGGACCGCGTTTGTGCTCGTGAGCTTCATACGGCCCGCGAGCCGCGCGCTGGCGGTGGTGCCCAGCACTGAAGGGGTGATCGCCCGCACCGTGCAGCGCCCGGTGCGCAGCTACCTGACCGGTGTGGCGGTGATCGGCCGCGCGCTTCAGAGCGCCACGATGGCGGACACCGAGCGGGCCGAGATGATCGCGCTGCCTGTGCTGATTCTGGTGCTGCTGTTGGTCTTCCGCTCGCCCGTGGCCGCCGCGGTGCCCCTCGCGATGGGTGGCGCGACCGTGATGGCGGGCCGCGGGCTGCTGTGGCTTTCAAGCTTCCTTACGCCGGTCAACTCCCTGGGTGTCGCGATCGCCGCGATGATGAGCCTCGCGCTGGGAGTCGACTACGCCCTGCTGATGGTCTCGCGCGTGCGCCAAGAGCTCGCTGGCGGCTGCGACCGTCAGACAGCCGTCGCGACCGCGTCCCGTTCTGCTGGGCGCACCATCGCCGCGGCCGGGGGCACGCTGGCGCTGACGATGCTCGCTGCCAGCGGCGTTGCGACGCCGGGGCTGCTCGGCCCGGTGGCGATCGGCGTCGTCATCTCGGGCCTGCTGAGCGTCGCGCTAGCGCTCACGGCGATGCCGGCGCTGCTGCGACTGCTCGGCCCCCGGCTCGACCGCTGGGAGATCCGACTCACCCGCCCGAGCCCAACTGCGCACCGCAGCCGAGTGGGAGCGTTGGCAGAACGTCTGATCGCTCACCCCGCGGTCACCGTGCCGCTGATCCTTGTCGGGATGCTGGCGCTCGCAGCCCCCGCCGGCGCGCTGCGCATGGGCCCACCCGACGCATCGGAGCTTCCTGTCTCAAGCCCGGTGCGCACCGCCATGCGGATGGTGGAACGCACAATCGGAGCAGGGTGGTCAGCGCCGTTTGTGATCGTGGCGAGCGCGAACAATGGCGCGATTACCACCCAGCAGCGCCTGCACGTGTTGATGCGTTGGCAGGAAGCGATCGCCCACGAACCCGATGTAGCGGCAGTGTTCGGCCCGGCATCGGTCACCGGCGCGCAACGCGAGCTCGCCGAAGCCCACGCAGCGCTCGCCTCTGCGCCAAAGCACCTGGAAAGCGCCCAGCGGGCAGTCAACAGCCTGCGCTCGGGACTGAGCCGCGCTGGCGACGGCGTGGCGAGATTGCGAGGCGGCCTCGCCTCGGCGACAGCCGGCGCAAGTTCGCTCAGCGGCGGCGCCGGACGGGCCGGGGGCGGCGCCGAACAGCTGGCAGCACAGACGGGCAAGGCCAGGGAAGGCGTCGAGCAACTGACGAGCGCGACGCGCCGAGCGCACGCGGGTGCGTCGCGACTGGCAGGCGAAACACGCCATGCCCGCGCAGGCGCAATGCGACTCGGAAGTGAAACCGGTCGAGCCGGTGCGGGCGCAAGGCAGCTGCAGAC
>CABECW010000058.1_pt1 | contig 7620 bp, 14 predicted proteins | sample 3132931 | NCBI WGS metagenome assembly CABECW01 (sample SAMEA5534328, study PRJEB31848) | metagenome | biome: tundra; feature: field; material: soil | place: USA | collected 2013-05 | depth 0.15 m
ACCCTGCGTATGTACCTGCGATTGAAGCTATGGCAACTGCCCGAGCCCGTGATCCGGGCTGCACCGTGCCCGACCTAGGTAGTTCTCCTGTTCTCGGCCGTCTTCGAGTACATCGAGGGCTTCTACAACCGCCACAGACGACACTCCACCCTCGGATACCTCTCCCCAGAGGAATACGAGAGAGAGAACACCACAACCACAAACATGAACAGCGACTAAAGCCCAACACTGTCCACGAAAGCGCGTCCACTCCAGCAGGCCAAAATCGATGCCCTACCTGATGCCCTATACTGGGTGCCAATGCGTAAGACCAGCGTCTATCTCGATGAGGATCAGGCTCAGCGCCTCGCCCGTCTGGCCCGCGAGGAGGGCAGGTCACAGGCGGAGATACTGCGCGAGGCCGTCGCCACCTACCAGCCCAAGCCATCCCAGGACCGGAACTTCGCGTTGGCCGGCTCAGGGCACGGCGATGGTTCATCTATCGCGGACGTACCGGAGGAGGATCTGCTCAAGGGCTTTGGCGAGTGACCGTCGTCATCGACGCCGCCCCCCTCGTGGCGTTTGGCGATGCCAACGATCCGCAATTCGCTCGCATCGACGAGCTGCTGCGGACTGTCGATGGACCGCTGATCATTCCAGCGCCCGTCACCGCCGAGGTGGACTACCTACTCGGACAGCGGCTTGGACGTGGGCCACGGCGAAATTTCATCGCCGATCTCGCCGCCGGACGATTTACCGTTGCCTGCCTGGAGCGCGAGGACTACACCACGATCGGAGAGCTCGACGCACGCTATGCGGACCTTGAGCTTGGGCTCGCCGACTGCGCGCTGGTCGTGATCGCGAACCGCTACGGGACCGACCACATCGTGAGCTTCGACGAGCGACATTTCCGTGCCGTCACACCGCTTCGAGGCGGAGCCTTCACGATCCTGCCCAGCGATAGCTGACGACCGGACCCGCCGAGCAGGCGCTCTCCCGGACAGGCGCACGGCTTCCCACCTCGTAGGGACGGGGAGACCGGGACGACCTGCGAACCCCTTTCCCGGCCTGGACAGGCTGCTTGAGCTCCTCATCGAGCCAGCCGGCCGGGAAGTTCGGCGACGGGCAGCGGAGGCGATCCGTACGCAACCGTCTGCATAGCGCGTTGTCCCTTCCTCGTAGTCAAGGACCGCCGTCCAACTGCCGAAAACAGTGGGTAAAATGAACGCTATGGAGGCCGCTATCGCAATACAAGCCAAGCAGCAGCCGGCAGACGATGCCAAGCTTCGCGACGCCCAGCGCGCCCGCCTGCGGCAGCTACATGAGGAACTCGTCGCTGAGGGTGCCGATGGCGCCGCGAGCCTTCCTCAGCTGCAGGCCCACGCGGACGCCTGGCCTGAGTGACCCGCCGCCATCGCCGCGACTTCCTGCTCGACAGCAGCGGCGTCAGTGCGCTCGCCGCCAGCCGAGACCTGCTGGTCGCCTATCTGGAGCTACTTGAACAGCGGTTCGACGGCGCGCTCCTGATCCCCGTGCCGGTTCTCACCGAGATACGCTCCGGCCACCGGGGCCCCGACACGCTCGTTGACCGTCTGATCAAGGCCATCGGCGCAGAGGACGATATCTACGCTCCGCTGACCGTTGAAGCCGCCATGCGGGCTGGCGTGCTGCGCACCGAGGCGCTATCCCTGTCGCGCCACAACATATCTACCACCGATGCCCAGATCGTGGCGATGGCCGAGGAGCGCAGCCACGTGTGTGCAGTGACGATCATCACGGGTGATCCAGATGACATCAACCTGCTCGTCGGCCTGACTCGCCGCACCAACATCGCTGTGGATGTCCCCGGCTGACCAGCGCCGCTCACCCTCGATGAGGGTTCGCACTTCGAGCATAAGCGGGAGCAACGGGGTCGAACCCGCGATTGTCACCCCGCAGATCGAGATCCGGTTCTAGTCCGTGCCGGGAAGCGCGTCGAGCAGGTCGCCAGTCGTGAAGACCTCGACGCCAGCGTCTTGGAGATCCTCGTCTTGCGACCAGACTGGTAGATCCAGCTTGAGGGCCAGCGCAACGGTCGGCCAGTCATCGGGGTCACGAGCAGCGATGCGCCTCTTGGCCTCCTCCTCCAGATCGTCGTAGGCGGAGGCCGGCTTCCAACTGATCGGCACGACCTGGAGGGCAGCAAGCAGGAGCGCTTGATCGAGACGACGCTTGGCGGCCAGGCGCGGAAGATGGCGTGCGATCTCCTCGGCCACAGCTTGCGTAGCGACACACGCTGGCCCGTGGGGCGAGGCGATCACGAGACGGGCACGGCCGCCGATCAGCGCGGAGAGGACGACGTTTGCGTCAGCGACTACGACGGGCGGCAGCGAAATCGTCCAGCACCTCAGACTCGCTTGCACCGGCTGCCGCTAGCTGCGCGCCGACCTGCTCAGACAGCCGCAGGAACACCTCGCGGCGAACCTCGACCGGCAGCTCCGGCGTATCCCAGGGCAAGAAGAAGCCAGCAGGGGCGCCATCGCGCGTCACAAGGATCACGTCCTCAGAGCGGAACATCTCGGTCGCGTGGTCGCGGAAGTCGCGGACGGTCACGACCTTCATGTGGGCACCTCAGTGGTCACATGCCAAGAGTAGCATTGCGCGACTCAAACGCCCAACAATCCCCGCCGGGTGCCCCAGTCAAGACCACTCCGAGAACGCTGGCTGTCAGCGAGGCTCGCACGAAGGTCGCAAGGCTCCACAAGGAGCGATTTGCTGCGCCGACTCAGTCCTGGTCCGGCTGAGCTGCGTTGAGGTCATCCAGGTCGACGAGATCGCGAGGACGGCCGGCTGCCCGCTTCATTGCTCGAAGGTGCTCGAGCGCGCATATCGAGATCGTCACGTCTGCCATCTCGATGTCGATCGCCCTTGCTCGCAGCTCCGCATATGGCAGAGCTCCCTCGAGACCCTGGACTACGTCCAAGTCGCCGAGTTGTGTAGCGATCAGCGCTCGCTCGCCACTGCGCAGCAGCATCGCGATAGAACGCTCGGAGCCGAGTAGCGATTCCCCCAGCTGGACGTGACCACCGAGCTCAGCCGCAACGCGGGCGAGCGCGTCGAGGTTCTCCGGCGCCGGGTCGGGCACGATGTCGCAGTCCTTCGTTCCCCGCACAACACCCCACGATCCCAGCGCCAAGCCACCAATTACGACGAAGCGGATATCCGCCTGCACAAGCTGGGCGAGAAGTTGGTCAAAAGACGGGGCGCTCAACGGGCACGCTGCGCAGCATCGCGCAACTCGAAAAGCTTGCGTGTCAGCAAGATCGTCTCTTCGAGGTTCACAGCGAGCGGCCGCTGCCCATCGGCACGCAGTCTCAGCCGTCGCACGCGCTCCCCCTCGACGTCCTTCGATCGCTGCTCGGGTTGCTCAGCCACCGATCCAACACTACCGAGCCGATCAACCAAAACCAGGCACGAGGAGTGGCGCTCGGCAAGGTGCCAGAGCTCAGGCCGAAGTTGGTCACGGTCTTCGGCGGCGTCGATCATGCCAGAGGCGTCGACCTTCGCGACTGGGAGGCGATCAAGACGTGGGCCGAGGGCGTCGCAGGGGCGATGCTTGGCGGGTGAAGTCCAAGGCGTCCTGGACGCCAATACCGTCAGGCGGCTCTGAGGCGCTTGCGCCGCTGCGAGCGCATCGGCAACGCTCAGGCTGTCTCCCACAGCCGGCTCGCCACGAATCGCTGCTGCGCGTGCCTGAGATCCTCCTGCTCAGCCAGCACGGCGACATATCGGTCGTGAAGCGCAGCGTAGGCAGCCATCGCTTCAACCATCTCCTGCGACCATTGCGGCTTGTGCTCACGATCGGGATGCCAGCGCCCTCTGTGGCCAAAGGGATCGCCCTGCTCGAAGCCCTCGAGCGAGAAGCCATGATGGCCGAAGACCGACGCGATATCGCCGAGGACGCCATTCAAGCGACCCGCGACCACCTCTGGTGCTGAGGTCTCGCCACGCGCGTCGCCGACGTCGAAGGGGCCCCTCGTCCCTTCTTGACGGAATGCAGGATCATGCGAGTCCGTCTGCGGCTTGAGATGCGGCCAGTCCTCGCCGCGATCGTCGACGAGGCGGCGCTGGATATGGGGACGAACGTTCGCGATGAGCTCCGCGGCTTCCCCCTTGACGGCCTTGCGAACGTCGTCGCCGAGGGCCACAACAGCGCCAGGCTCCCCCTGGACGCTCTCGCCGATCGAGTACTCCCAGAACCCTGCCGCCCACTGCGAAGTCACGTCGAGCCACACCGTCAGCGCATCGGACATCTGACCCTTGAGCGTCTCTGCTCTCGCGATCGTCCGTGCGATCTCGGCGTCGTAGTCTCTCGTCGCAGGATCGTCTCCTAGGCGTGCCTCAGTTTCACCGATCCCAGCTTCGACGGCACTCCTTCGTCGCCCTGAGTTGAATGGCCTCCTGAACGCCACAAGTCCAGGCTACGGTCGCTGCGATCGCACTTGTTATCGGAGGGTTATCGCGTATGCCCAAATCGATCCTCGCCGGGCTCGTCGACGATCGTGAGATCAACCTGCCCAGCCCGTCGATCACTCGACGGCGCTGGGCCAAACAGGGAGGACGGGATCGCGGGAAGGTCCTCGAAATCTCCGTGGCCTCTGATCCGAAGGCTCCACAAGGAACGATTTGAGCCAATGACCGACCGTTGCATGCAGTCGCGCGATCAGCCGATATCGCCGCGCGGTGCGACCCACACGCTCGGAAACGACAGCGAAGTGTGCTCCACGATGATGTCGTAGTCGTGGTCGTAGTGCAGCACCCCAAGATCCTCAGTAGTAGCGACTGAGGCGATCAGCAGATCGACTGGCTTCACGCGATGTGAGATCCCTGGCGTCGCGGCAAGCTCAGCTTGAGCCGTGATAGCGGTCGCAGCGGCCTCCGCGGTCAGAGGCGCATGAGGGAGCGCATCGAGCCGCTTGGCGGTGATGGCGAACCCGTCGCTGTCACGAGCGCTGTAGCGCATCTCCAGCAGCGTTGGCGGACACGTCCACAGTTCGTTCGCGACGAGTGCCGCCTCGAAGGTCTCACGCGCAGCACCGGCGAGGCGTCCGTCGAGCAGCCGAGCCCATACTGAGTTATCGAGGAGCAGTGGCCTGCCGTAGCCGGTCAATGCATCCAGCCATGCTCGCTGACCTCGTAGGCGGCGTCCACGTCGAGGCCGTCTCCGGTACGCAACTGCTCGATCAACTCGCGACGAAGCTCGGCCTTCTCAGCCTCTTCTCCTCGTCCGACTTCAAGCTCTCTCAGCCGATCACGAGCGCCACGGATCACCAAGTCGTCAAGCTTCACGCGCTCCCCTCGGCGACGGAGGGAATCGAGAGCCTCACGAACAGGGGGAGTCTCAGTGATCGAATGGCGCGGACGGCGAGTAGGCACCCAATGAGTGTAGCACCCGGTACAGCACCACTCCGGGCAGGCTACACATACGCGTTTGCCATCGGTGCGGTTTCGAACAACGACCTCAAACCCGGCGAAAACGGGGAGACCGGGACGCGTTGCAAACCGTCACGCCCAGCTTGAGGCTTTGATGCGGCTGCTGTTGGAGCCGGCTGGGCGGCAGACACGTCGGCGCGCCGCGGAGGCGATCAGGCGACTTTGAGATATTCGCGTAGCGCCTTGCGGATCACCGAAGAAGTTGTCTCGTGATCGCGCTCGGCACGACTAGTCAGTGCTTGGCGCAACTCCGGCTCAAGCCGCACAGACTCCACACTGGCGGCCGCTGAGCCGATCGCTGGGCGCCCCCCGCGTCGGCGGAGCATCTTCTCGACGTCGTAACCCGTCTCGGCCTTCTCGGCGAGTTGATCGACCAACTCGTCGGTGATAGGCACCCCGCTCGCTGTCCTTCCATGTGTCTTTTTCGCCATGCTCACCCTCCCGGCAGCAGCCGTTGATACTTCGCTCTCATCGCCATCGCGTGGATCGCCAACTCCGACCCATCGTCCCGCACGATCGTGACGACCTCCAGCAGCCCAGCACTGCGAGCAGGGCCGAGATAGAGACGGGTGTCGTCGTCCTGATCTTCGATCGTCATCGCGTGCTCCGCCGCGTGCTCGACATCCTCATCGGAGATGCCGTGCTTGCGCGCCGACGGGTGGATCTCCACGAACGCAATTGTAATACGAAACCACCGAGACGTCGGGCAGGGCATGCCCATCCGGCCAAAACGGAGAGGGAGGGATTCGAACCCTCGAACGAGGTTGCCCCCGTTACGCGATTTCCAGTCGCGCCCGTTCAACCGCTCCGGCACCTCTCCCGGCGCTTGTTCGTCGATCTGCGATCGACGGCGGCGAGCCCAAGGCTACGACACCTGCGCCTCCAGCGTTGCTAGGCTCCCCGCATGCTTCTCGCAGCCAGCGAAGCGTTCAGCAAGGATGTCGGCCTGATCGCCACCTTTGGTGGGATCGGCGTGATCGTCAACATAATCCTCGTCTACATCGCCGTCCAGATCCGCGGCGAGCGCCGCCAGAACCAGGAGTATCTGGCCTCGCGCCAGCCGCCCGGCTCCTGACCCGCTCGCCCCGGCCCCGGCCGCGCCGGGGCCCTCAGATGATGTAGACAGGCGTACCCACGGGCGAGTGGCTGTAGAGGTCGATCACGTCCGGGATGCGCATGCGCACGCAGCCGTGGGAGGCGTCGTGGCCGATCGAGGAGTACTCGCTGGGGTCGATGCCGTGGATGCCCGCGCCGCCGTCGAAGGACATGAAGCGCGCCTTCAACGGATCGGCCGGCCCAGGCGGGACGACCGTGCCCGCGAGTGACCCCGCCCAGGCTTTTTTGGGCACGTACCACGGTGGGTTGACCTGCTCCCATTCGATGCGGTGGAGGCCGGCCGGCGTTTCCAGGCCTTCCATGCCGACCGCGATTTCGTAGGTCTTGGCCAGTTTCAGGTGGTCGTAGAAGCGCAGGCTGAAGGTGTTGCGGTCGACCACTATGTACGCCGGGTATTTGGCGGCCAGCTGGGCCGTGGTCACCTTGGGCGCCACCTTCTTCGTGGGCACGATCACCGTTCGGCTGGCCGTGGCGCCGACCAGAGCCCGATCGATGCGAGCCCCCAGCGCATCGCTGTTCACGGTCAACCCCACCTTGCCCGGAACCGTGTCCAGGCCGCTCGCCGTCGGCTGCACCGAGGCGTCCTGCGGCGAGCGGTTGACGCTCCCGCGGATCTTGGCCGTCAGATCGCGCACCGCCTGGTGGGAGTAGCTGACCACGATCGGAACGTCCTTCTTGACGCTGCCCCCGAACAGGCCGCGCGCGGTACGTGTCAGGATCGAGCCTTCGCGGCTGGCGCTCACCGCCTGGGAGACCATGTTGGCGACATCCACGCTGAGGTGGGCCTGGCGTGCTCCGAGGGTCCACACCTGCGAGCCCGACCGCACGGTCACGTGCTGGCTCAGCCGCGAGACGAGGTCGTGTTCCACCTTCGTGCGCGCCGCGGCCTCGCGCAGCCCCCCCACGGGTACGCCCCCGATGCTCACTCCGCTCGCGATCAGATCGCGCCTCGAATGGTCGTACAGGTAGACGCCCGCAGCCAGCAACGCGAGCACTATCACGACGCCCGCCACCACGATCGGCAGGAAGGCGGTGCGGCCCGCCATCCGGCGG
>CABECW010000059.1_pt1 | contig 7578 bp, 2 predicted proteins | sample 3132931 | NCBI WGS metagenome assembly CABECW01 (sample SAMEA5534328, study PRJEB31848) | metagenome | biome: tundra; feature: field; material: soil | place: USA | collected 2013-05 | depth 0.15 m
TCCCCCATCAGCGCGTCCGGCACCTCATGCTCGTCGCTGAGCGCGAGCACCGTCTCGGGTCGCCCGGCGTCAGGAGCCTGGTGTGGAAGGACCTCGGCGATGAGCCTGCGCACCACCGCCCGCCCATTCCAGCGCTCGTCTTCGGCGAGCAGGCGAATGGCGGCGATGCTCTCCTGCTCCTCGCCCACGCACTCGAACGGCTTGTGCCCGCCCGTGGCGGTGAGCAGCGCGAATCCGGCGAACTGGCTCTCGTCGTCGAGCAGGTCGCACCCGAACACCTCGCACAGTTGCTCCGGGGAGAGGAACGGCGCAAGCGCCAGGAACACGAAGCGACACTTGGGACAGTCACAGCACCACGACGTCGCACGCAGCTCCGGGTCGATGCGAAAGATGGCGTTGCAGCTGGTGAACGCGCCGTGGTAGGCCTGCATGCGCGCGAACGCCCGCGCGATGGCCAGCTCGGATGCGGGCCGCAGGATCGAGAACAGCCGCACACCGGTCCCAACCTCGGCGGCCGCGGCCGCGAGCAGCCGCTCGGCCGAAAGCCCCTTGCTGAACTGGTGGTTGACCTCGATGCCATCCCAGCTGAGGTTGCCGGCGGAGGCCGAGCGCTCGTTGGCCATGGCCACAGCGTCGAACCCGCCCAAGGCCGCGGTGATCAGCGCCACACACGAGATGATCGCGGTGATGGGGACGTGGCCGTTGAGCGCGCCGGCCCGGTTCAGCTGGGCGAGCCCCGGATCGAGATGGCGGCGGGCGATCAGGTGTGGAAGGCCGGCGGCAGCGACCGTGCGAGCGATCGGGGGGGCGTTGCCGACCGAGAAGAGGCTCATCTCGCGCCCGGAGCGCCGGATGATCTCGAGGGCCACAGCCGAGTCCTTGCCGCCGCCGACCGGCACGAGGATGCGCTCGAGCGGGTCTGCTCGGCGCTCGCTGGCCGCTGCGGTCGGCCGCTGCGCCCTTGGAAAGGCGGGACGGGGCAGCTCGCTCAGCGCATTGGTGTAGGCGAGCTCTCCCAGGCCCTCGGAGTAGAGCGCCTCGAGCAGCGTGGCCACGGCAGGAGTCGGAGCACCCGACTCGCACGACACCTCCAGCGGGGCCGCGCTCTTGAAGTAGCTGACGCCGGCCACCCAGTGCAGCAGCGAGAGCAGCCCATCGACGCGCTCGCGCTCGCGCTCGCTCAGCGGACCGTCGATCGGAAGCTCGAATCGCTCCACGAAGGAGATCTCCTCGTCGAGCGCGTAGCGCAACGTCACATGGCCGTGCGCATCCAGCTCCCGGGAGAGGAAGCGAAAGGTGCGAAAGGCCGCGGGATCGAACACGCTCGGCAGCTGCTTGGCGTCGGCCGCCATGCCCTGAAGCCTAGAAGGCGGATCTAGTCGTTGGCCGTGACCGCGTCGAGCAGGTGGGCGAAGCGCTCGCGCGCCTGCTCGCGACGGGTGGGCAGATGCTCGCTGGGGACCTCGTCGGCGGGGGGCTCATAACCGCCCAGGACGTGGCGCGCGACTGTCTGGCGGTGGACCTCGTCGGGGCCGTCATAGATGCGGGCGGCGCGGGCGAAGCGGTACATCTGCTCGAGTGGCAGGTCGGTCGAGTAGCCGAGCGAGCCGTGCACCTGCAGGGCCCGGTCGACCACGTCGTGCAGGACCTTGGCACCGTAGAACTTGATCAGCGCCACGTCCGTGCGAGCGGCGCGGGCGCCCTGCGTGTCCATCACCCAGGCTGCGTGCAGCGTCATCAGACGCGCCGCCTGCATCTCGGCGGCGCTGTCTGCGATCCAGTTCTGAACGGTCTGCTTCTGGGCCAGCAGCGACCCGTGCGCATGGCGGTAGGTGGCGCGCTCGCACATCATGTCGAAGGCCCGCCGGGCCACGCCCAGCCAGCGCATGCAGTGGTGGATGCGCCCGGGCCCGAGGCGCTGCTGGGCGAGGATGAAGCCCTCCCCCTCGGCGCCGAGGAGCGCCTCGCCGGGGACGCGGACGCCGTTGTAGAGGATTTCCGAGTGCCCGCCATAGCCGCCGAACTGCTCCCAGGGGTGCTCCATGGTGGGCACGTCCCTGAGGATCTCCACGCCGGGGGTGTCCGTCGGCACGATCAACATGGACGCGCGCTGGGAGGGGCGGGCATCCGGGCTGGTCACGGCCATGACGATCAGGAAGTCAGCGATCGAGCCGTTGGAGGAGAACCACTTGAGCCCGTCGATCACCCAGTCCTCGCCGTCGCGGACCGCGCGGGTGCGCAACTGGGTGGGGTCGGAGCCCGGCGTGTTCGGCTCGGTCATGGAGAAGGCGCTGCGCAGGTCGCCAGCCAGCAGCGGGTGAAGCCAGCGGTCCTTCTGCTCGGGCGTGCCGGCCATGGCGAGGATCTCGGAGTTGCCGGAGTCGGGGGCGGCGTTGCCGAAGGCCAGCGGGGCGATCGGCGAGGTCCCGAGGATCTCGTGCATCAGCCCGAGCTTGACCTGGCCCATGCCCTGACCGCCGAGCTCGGGAGGCAGATGCGTGGCCCACAGGCCGCGCATCTTGACCTGCTCCTGCAGGGGAGCGATCGCAGCCGTCAACCCGTCGAGCCCGAGCTCGTGCCAGATGGCCTCCAACGGCCAGATCTCGCGGCGGACGAAGTCGGCCATCCACTCGAGCTGCTCCTGGTAGTCGGGGTCGGTCGAGAAGTCCCAGCTCATGCCATCGCGTCCTTCTGTCGGGGAACACGCCTGTGCGTCGTGCTCAAGCGTACGCCGGATCCCACGCCGGGGACCTACCGTCGCGCCCGCGCCCGCCGGGCGGAGCTCGAGCGACCGTGCCCTGGGCAGCCTGCGACCGCGATGGTGGTCGTCTGTTTGACCACGGCGCCGTTCTGCCCCGTGATCTCAACCGGCATCCGCAGGGCCCGCTTGCAGAGGTTCACGTTGGCGGCGAACGCCGAGTGCGCGCTGCGGGGGAACATCAGATCGAGCGTCGAGATGGGAGCGTCGGGGAGCGTTCGGAACGCCTCGTAGCTGCCGCCTCGGGCGAACCCGGCCGTGCCTGTGAGGATCAGGGTCACGCCTTCGCCCTGCAGGACCGCGTCGAGGTCCGGGAACGCCCTCCCGCCGTGGGAGACAAGGTAGATGGGACCGGTGAGCAGTCCTCGCAGGAACGGTGTGGTGACCGCACCGGTGCCGAGGATCGAGCCCGTTGGGCAGTGAGCTGGATCGGCCTTGAAAGTGGCCTCGAGGCATGCCCCCTGAAGCGTGGTCAGCCTCGAGGGCAGCGCCCTCGGGAGGTCGAGCTTGACCTTGCCCACGTTTGCCTGTCCCGGCCCTGAAACCACCTTGACGTGGACATAGGCCCCCCCCAGCCTCGTCGTCCTGGCGTCGGCGAGCGCGGTCAGCCTCGGCTTGAACGCGAGCTTCGCGCAGCCGGCAACCTGGAAATGCGTGGCCACCGCCGCAGTGCTCCCCTGCGCGCTCGCGAGCGTCGCGTCGATCGCCTGGGGACGGCAGTCGGTGGGGTTGACGATGAAGCCTTCCCGGTCGATGTCGAGAGTCAGCGCCCTGATCTGCAGCGGAATGCCGGCAAGCGACCGCGGCACCGGGCCGCTCACGATCGTGAGCGCCGCTGTGGCGGGGTTCACCTCGATTCCCGCTGCGATGTTGATCGTGCCGAGATCGATCGGCCCAGCCTGCGCTGGCACCACGATCGACAGGCCGAACGGCGCACCTACGTACGGACCGGTCAGGAAGACGCTCCCTTTGAGCTGGAGCGGAGCTTCCCCGGGACCGGCGGCCACGTTGACCGCGCCAACCTGGCTCTGCGCGGGGCACGCCCCAGCCTGTGCCGCGGCCGGAGGGCACGCGGGCACCTTGGACAGCAGGCCGAGGAGCCCGGGCGGCATCTTCACCGTGAAGCGTTCCAGGGCCTGATCCTGATCGGTGCGGGAGATCGAGACGACGGCAGGACTGAAGCCGGCGGCCTGGTTGCTCACGGTGCCCGCGGTGAATCCAGGGGCGAACTGGGGGGCCTGGCAGCCGGTGAGCGCGATTGGAGCACCGGATACTTCGGTCGCTGTTTCGCTGCTGTAGGGGGTCAGCTGGGCGGAGCCCTTCAGCGAGACGCCACAGTCGGATGGGTTGGCGAGCAGAGCTGTGGAGCCACCGTTGAGCGTGAGCTTCAGTTCTTCGAGGGGCAGCTGCGGGCTTTCGTCGATGGCCAGCATTAGCCGTCCGGTGCTCTGGTCCACCGATATGGAGCCATGCAGCTTGACCAGCACGCCGAAGCCGGCCGCCTGCACGAGCACGCGGATCATCCTTCCGGCTTCGGCGTCCTGGCCTGTGCATGGACCGCATTCGGGGGTGCCCAGAAACAGTTGGCCTTTCATTTCGCCGGCGAGCAGTGGCGTCTTGATTGTCACCGAGCCGAGCCGGGAAGCTTCGGGGCATCCGGCCGGGCTTTCGTCCGCCGACTCGGGTTCGAATTGGACTGCGGAGCACCCCTGTAGTCCGCTGGTGGCGGAGGGCGATATGACCGTGCCTGCCGGGAGTTCGATCCGAGCGCTCTTTATCTCGGCGACGGCACGTCCGTCGGGGTTCTGGTCGCTCGGGATCTGTACTGCCACCTCGTAGCCTGTTGGCTCTCGAGCTTGTGCCATTTCCGGAGCGAGCGAGATGGACGGTTCGAAACTGAGAGCCTGACAGTCGGTCATCTCCCCAATTTTCTCCGTGCCCGTTTCAAAATGATCGCCCTGCCATGAGTCGAGTGACAGGCCATCCGAGAGTGCCGATCCACAGTCGACTGGATTACTCATAAACGGTAGTCGTGGACCTTTGCCCGGCCCACCGAATTTCACACATTCTTCTTCGGTAACTTCGTTCACATGGCAAGAGGGTCCGTTGTGATCCGCAGGCACTCCCCATAGCGTGATCCGCACCGATATGAGAGGTCTCGCATCCGAGAGATCCGTGGCGCTCATGCTCAAGCCATAGCCGTCCTTGCCTCGCAGGCTGGCATCGAGACGCACCGGAGAGCCGGACGAGAGGAAGGCAAACGCTGCGGGCTCTTGCGGATAGGGCTCGATGTTGTACACAAACACCGTCGATTTGCGAACAGCTTCGAACAGCGGCGCTAGGCCAGTCGTGATTTCCGCCACGCCGACGGCCGCCTCGGCAGAGCATGTTTCGCCCACGACGGCGCCCATCGCGCAGCGAGGCGTCGCGGCCGGATCGGCGACCAGCCCCCGCGACAAACTCAAGCCGACGTTCCTCACATAGCCGGTCGGGGTATTTGGGGGTGCCTGACTAATCGTGAACGTAGTCGTCAAGTCGGCGTGTTCTCCCGCACCACTGCCCGACAGCGCGGTGGCGAAGGACCCTGGTTCGCTTTCGAAGCGCGACGCGCCTGCCGCTGGAGCGAGTGCGAGCAAGAGCCCCAGTAGGGAGGCGAGTGTGCGGAGCAGCGCCCCGAGACCGGCCGCCTGGGCTGGGGCGATACGTCTCAAACGTGCCTTCTCGACGGGCGCTTTCCGTAGCGCTTGCGCGCCGCTGCTTCGCAAGTACGTCGTGAGCGGCCCCGCTTGCGCCTGCACGCCCTTAGACTCCTAGCCAGCTTTTGGGCGCGCCCTAGACGAGTTCGCATGCCCTGAGGCGAGGGGAGTTTGACTTGTTCACCGGCGCCAAGCAGGCTCGCGCTCGCCAGGTTCACCGTCGGCTGCATCTGGGGCGCGCCTCCCTGGCAGCGTTCGGTGCAGCCGGGTGACGATTCACCCGCTCGGAAACCCCCGCCGACACGCGCATCGTAGACGTCGAAGCTGCCATCTGTGTCCGAACCTGACAGGTTCTCGGTGGTTGCGAAAAAGACATCGCTGCCGGAAGCGCTGCTGTCGAGGAATACAGATTCGCCGCTGCCAGAGCCCGCTGAGATGAGAGATAGGCGCCCGTCGTGCCACTCGTAGACATCGCGCGTTTCGTTCTTGTCCTGCGACAACAGCGGGTCGGGCGTATCGAAGAAGATCTCACTGCCGTCTGCTGAGACTCCCCGGCTATCGGCGACCAGCAGGGTGGCGTTCGGAGCGTCGTCGCTGGATAGGCTGGCCGATCCAGTGGGCGTTTGGCCCCGAGGCGGGCACGAGACACAGCGCAGGCCGTTGGTGGCGAGATCGTATCTGTAGATCTCTCCGAACCCTTCGCCGTTGTTGAAGCCCGTGATCGGCGAGTTTGTCTGGAAGACCAGTGTCTTGGCATCTGCGTCCAGTCGAACCGGCGCTACATAGAGCTGGCCTTTGCCTTCGCCTGGCCGTGGAAGAGCTGCGATATCGACCGTGTGTCCTTCCGTCAGCACGGCGAGCTCGTTACTGTTCGCTCTTGTGTCGTCGAACACCAGCGTGCTCCCGTCCTCGTTTGAGGCAATGATCGGAGCAGTGACACCCGACATGTAAGTCACGGTGTCGTTCCGCAGGTCGAACTCGTACTCCTTGAGCGTGTGATCAGACGGGGCCTCGCTGGTGAGCTGTTCTTCGCTCGTGAAGAACGCATGCGAGCCATCCGGGGTGCCGTAGGCGTAGGAGAGCAGATGCGACTGGCTCAGACCGCCGATCGCGTCGACCCCGCTGAGCGCAGGGAGGCCGGTCAGATCGGATCGTGATAGGAGCACTGTGGTGGTGCCATCAATGCGCGCGTAGAGCTGTGGAGGCCGGCCGCTGTTGGCTTCTGGCGACGGGCTGACGAACAGCATCGTGTTTCCGCTGCGTGAGACCTGATTGTCGAAGTCAGCGGGAAGCGCTCGCAAGGTTTCTACGCCGACGGCTGCCGCTACTGCTCCGTATTCGTCCTCCTCCCCCGAGGGCAACAGGCCCGCGGCTTTCAGTCGCCCGTCCCGCCATTCATACAGACCCCAGGCGTTGCTGTTGCCTTCGGCCACCTTGGCCTCGCGTGAATGGCCTTCGGGAACGAGGTCTTCGGGAACGAGCGTGCCGTAATACTCGTAGTAGACGACTCCCATGTTGGCGGCTGCCCCCACCAGCACCAGGTTGGCGGCTTCCAGCACTTCTTCCAGGGGCGGGACTGGGTGTTCCACCGTCGGCCCTCCGAGCCACACCGCAGGACCGCCTCCCGTTGAGAGGTAGGTGCTGGCAAATGAGAATTCAGAATTCGCGAAGTTGAGTGATACGGGCGCAAACGGGTTGTGCGCCGTAAAGGCGACGCTGGCGAGGTCGGCGGACGGCAGCATCGAGACCGGATCGAGCGAGGAGATCGGGTCGCGCGGCGCCGATGCGGGCTGCGGGAGCGCAGCCTTCGTGTTCCAGCCCGTCTCAGTCCGTGCCGAAACAGAGAACTTGTCCACCCCGCTGCTGGCTTCGCCGATCGGCCCCGAGTTCCAGTAGAGCACCCGACTGCCGTCGGGCGAGGCCACGCCATATGCGTCTTCTGCACCTACCCCCGCACCCGCCTGGTTGCCATGCTTGACGGCGGGAGAGACCTGCTCGTAGACGCGCTCGTCGGGTAGTCCAAGCGCCCCGGCTGTCGGAACGGGTTCGATGACAGCGGCAGCGGCGCTCGATCGCGGCGCCGCCAAGGCGGGCAGCGCGACCAGGAACAGCGTGAGCAGTGCC
>CABECW010000060.1_pt1 | contig 7516 bp, 7 predicted proteins | sample 3132931 | NCBI WGS metagenome assembly CABECW01 (sample SAMEA5534328, study PRJEB31848) | metagenome | biome: tundra; feature: field; material: soil | place: USA | collected 2013-05 | depth 0.15 m
CCAGGCGAGCGCGTAGAGAGTGTCGTAGTTGACGAAGCCCACCCCACTGAGAAGGCGGAGCACGATCGCCCCCGCGACGATCGATATCGGCGCGCCGAGACGCTGCGCCGAGCGCTTGATCGAGGCGGTCATGGGCGCGGACGCTACCCGCTCGGGCTGGAGCTCGAGCTCGTTGCGAGCCCACCCACCCGCGTGGGTAGACTCAGATCAACGGTGTCAGTAGAGGAGCAGCCACAGGAGCAGCAGCGGTCGCTGTACCGCAGACACCGTCCTCGCACCTTCGCCGAGGTGGTCGGCCAGGAGCCGGTTGTGAGGACGTTGCGCAACGCCGTGGAGCGCGGAAAGGTGCACCACGCCTACCTGTTCGTCGGCTCGCGCGGGACCGGCAAGACCTCGATGGCCAAGATTCTCGCGGCCTGCCTGAACTGCGAGCGGGGGCCGACCACCGAGCCTTGCGGGGAGTGCGAGTCGTGCCTGTCGATCGCCCGGGCCACCTCGCTGGACGTGATCGAGATGGACGCCGCGTCCAACAACTCCGTGGATGACATCCGCGAGCTGCGCGACAGCGTCGCCTACGCCCCCGTGAGCGGGCGGCGCAAGGTCTACATCCTCGATGAGGCCCACATGCTCTCCACGGCCGCCTGGAACGCGTTTCTGAAGACGCTCGAGGAGCCCCCGCCCAACACCGTCTTCGTGCTGGCCACCACCGAGGCGGGCAAGGTGCCGGCGACCGTCGTCGATCGCTGTCACCGCTTCGACTTCCACCGCCCCACGGTCGAGCAGATCGCAAGCGTTGTGCGCCGCGCCGCCGCGGCGGAGTCGATCGAGATTCCGCCCCCGGCCGTGGCCGCCCTGGCCCGTTCGGCGACCGGCAGCTTCCGCGATGCCCTGGGCACGCTCGAGCAGCTCGTGACCTACAGCGGTGCCGCGATCGCGCTCGAGGACGTGCTCGCCGTGCTCGGCGTGGCCGATGCCAGGCTGCTGGAAGAGACCGTTGACGCGGTCGACTCGGCTGACGCCAGGCGCGCGCTGAAGACGCTCGAGGAGTGCGTGGAGCAGGGCCGGGACGCGGCGTCCTTCGCAGCCGATCTCGAGGTGCGAGCCCGTGAGCTGCTGGTCGTGCAGACGCTCGGTGAGGTTCCCCACGAGCTCGCCTTGACGCCCGAGGCGGACGCGGCTCTGCGCGCGCAGGCCGAGCGCGTGGACCATGCCACGGTCGTGCGCCTGCTCGAGCTGCTCGGCGAGGCCATGGAGGGCGTGCGGGCCGGCGCAGACGCGCGCACGCGGCTCGAGCTCGCGCTCGTGAAGGCGGCCAGGCCGGCGCTGGACTCCTCGATGCGCGCGCTGCTCGCTCGCATCGAGCGGCTGGAGGGCGGGCGCGTGGTGTCCGCCGTGGCCGCCGAGCGCGAGGTCCCGCTCCCCGACGCACCGCGCGCACCCAAGCAGATGCCTTCCGCGACCCAGGGCCCGGCCGCCGGTCAGCCGGCCGCCCAGCCTGCGCCCGCCCAGCCTGCCGCGTCGGCAGCCCAGGCTCCTCCTGTTCCCGTGAGCCCCGACCCGGTGCCCGCCGCCGGCGAGCGGGCGAGCGCCGCGCCCGCCGCGCCCCTGATGGCGGACGCGGCGGTTGTCGCGGACGCGCCGGTGATGGCAGAGGACCTCGAGGCGGTGTGTGCGCTGTGGCCGGCGGCGGTTGACCTGGTGCGCAGCGAGAACGCGATGATCGCTGCGGTCATCGGCAAGGCGCACCCGGTGGGGGTGGACGGCGATGATCTCGCGCTCGCCTTCGCCCCGACGGATCAGTTCCTCAAGAAGAAGGCCGAGGACCCGGCCAATCGCATGATCGTCGGTGAGGCCCTGCGGGTCCTGGGCGGCAAGCGCTGGCGGCTCTCCTACGAGCTGCGAGACGAGCTCGCTTCAGGGCAGGCTGCCGTGCCGGCCGAGCAGTCCGACGAGGACTGGATCAGGCGCCTGAAGGAGGAGTTCGACGCCGAGGAGGTACCCGGAGAGTGGGAGCCCGCGCCGGAGATATCGGCGCAGGAGGATGAGCGCGGCGCCCCCGCCGCGACCGGCAACGAGAAAGGCGCCTGATGGCAAAGCAGCCGCGCATGCCCAACATGCAGCAGATGATGCAGCAGGTTCAGAAGATGCAGAAGGACATGGAGGCGGCCCAGGAGGAGCTGCGCAACGAGGTCGTGGAGGCCTCGGCGGGCGGCGGGATGGTCACGGTCAAGATCGGCGGCGACCTCGTGGTGCGGGAGGTCAGGGTCGATCCCTCGGCGGTCGATCCCGAGGACGTGGAGATCCTCGCCGACATGGTGCTGGCGGCGGTCAACGAGGCGCTGCGCATGGCCCAGGAGCTGGCCGAGCGCAAGATGGGCGGAGCCACCGCGGGGCTCGATCTCGGAGGCCTCGGCGGACTGGGGATGCCGGGCCTGTGAACCCGCTGTGAGCACCTCCTACGCGCCGCCGGTCCAGAGGCTCGTGACCGAGCTCTCCAAGCTGCCCGGCATCGGCAACCGCACGGCCCAGCGGCTGGCCTTCCACATCCTGCGCACCTCGCCTGAGGACGCGGTTGCGCTGGCGGAGGCCATCCGCGAGGTCAAGGAGAAGATCGGCCTGTGCGAGGTGTGCTTCAACCTGACCGACGAAGCGCGCTGCCGCATCTGCCAGGACCCCAGGCGCGATCAGGAGCTCATCTGTGTCGTGGAGGAGCCCAGCGACGTGATCCCGATGGAGCGCACGCACGAGTACCACGGCGTCTACCACGTGCTGGGGGGCGCGCTCTCGCCGATCGACGGAGTGGACCCCGAGGACCTCAAGATCGCCGAGCTGCTCACCCGCGCCGCCTCGTCGCAGATCTCTGTCAGGGAAGTGGTGCTGGCCACCAACCCCACGACCACCGGCGAGGCCACCGCCCTGCACATCGCCGAGGAGCTGCGCCGGCGCGCCCCGCAGATAAAGCTGACCCGCCTCGCCAGTGGCCTGCCGGTGGGCTCGGACCTGGAGTACGCCGACGAGGTGACCCTCGGCAAGGCCTTCGCGGGGCGGCGCACCGTGTGAGGAGGATCCCTGGCCCCCGCGCTGGGGCGGGCCGGCGCGGGGCCTGGCCGGTTGGAGACGCCGCCTGCGGGCTGAGGTCATCGATTGGGGCCGGCCACGGCGATCCCGACCGGCGCTCGCGTCCGGGGCAATATCCTGCGGGGGATGCCCGGTCTGATCGTCATGAAGTTCGGAGGCACGTCCGTGGCCGATGCCGAGCGCATCAAGCGCGCCGCCGGGCGGATCGTGGAGAAGCGCGAAGCCGGCCACCAGGTCGTGGCGGTGCTCTCGGCGCGCGGCAAGACGACAGACGAGCTGATCACGATGGCCGAGGAGGTCTCCGCCGCGCCCGATCCGCGTGAGATGGACATGCTGCTCTCGACCGGCGAGCGGATCTCCTGTGCGCTGTGCGCGATGGCCATCAACGACCTCGGACACAGGGCCATCTCCCTGACCGGCTCGCAGGCGGGAATCGTGACCGACGAGTCGCACACGAAGGCGCTGATCCTCGACGTGCGCGCGGAGCGCATCCGCGGGGCGCTGGAGGAGGACAACATCGTGCTGGTGGCCGGCTTCCAGGGCGTCTCCAAGGACGCGCGCAACGTGACCACCCTCGGCCGTGGCGGCTCGGACACGAGCGCCGTGGCCGTGGCCGCTGCGCTCGGCGCCGAGGTGTGTGAGATCTACACGGACGTGGCCGGCGTGTATTCGGCCGACCCCAGGATCGTGCCGAACGCTCGCAAGCTGGAGACGGTGTCCTTCGAGGAGATGCTCGAGATGGCCGCTTCGGGAGCCGGCGTGCTGCAGCTGCGCTCGGTCGAGTACGCACGCAACCACGGCGTGCGCATCCACTGCCGCTCATCATTCAGCGAGGAGCCGGGCACCGTGGTGCTGGCGGAAGGAGAGACGATGGAGCAACCCCTGATAACCGCGGTGACGCACTCCGACAGGGAGGCTCGCGTGACCCTCACGGGCGTTCCCGACGCTCCGGGAGCGGCGGCCCGCATCTTCGGCGCGCTCGCGCAGGCCAACGTGAACGTGGACATGATCGTCCAGAACGAGCCTGCGTCGGGAGGCGGGCAGGCCGAGATCTCCTTCACGGTGCCGCGTGAGGACCTGCGCGTGGCACGCGCCGCGCTGGAACCGCTGGTGGGTGAGGCGTTCGCGGAGCTGAGCAGCTACGAGGAGATGGGCAAGGTCTCGATCGTGGGCGCCGGGATGCGCTCGCACCCGGGCGTGGCGGCCAAGGTCTTCAGCGTGCTGGCCCGCGAAGGCGTGAACATCGACATGATCTCCACCTCGCCCATCAAGATCTCGTGCGTGATCGACCGCGACCGCGTCGAGCAGGCGGTGAGGGCGCTGCACAGCGCCTTCGAGCTCTCCGGCGAGGACACGATCCTCGTCGAGGACACCTTCCGCGCCAGCCCGACCTCCTAAGACCTGTTCGTCGGGAGCGATCTGTCACAATTCCTGCGCATCCCTACACGTTTGGCCACCTTCAAGGACGATTGGACATGCGCACAGTTCACCGGCCCCGTCGTTACGTAAGCCAGCGCTGGCTGTCGCTGATGATGCCGCTGCTTCGCTACAGCGCCTCCCGCGACGCCTACGTGCTCCGGGGCGTGGGCAACGATGTCGGACCGGTGGTTCGTCTCGACCGTCGTCTGGTGCAGCGCCGCCGGTTCGAGGGCCAGGAGCGCCGCCGGACCAGCGCCGCCTAGCTCTCCCGCGCCGCGCCGTCCAGCGAGCGCTGGAGCTTCTCGAGCACGCGCACGACCCGCAGCCCGCTGTGGCCGTCCGAGCGCGGCGCGGCGCCGGTGCGAATGCAGGTCACGAAGTGCTCGCACTCGATCCGCAGCGGCTCGAGGTTGGGGATGCGCGGAGAGAAGGTGTCGCCCGAGCGGGCTATGTACTCGCCCCATGAGCGGGTGTCCTCGTCGAAGCCCTTGTCGTAGATCGTGAGCTTGCCCTCGATCAGCATGTCGTCGAAGGTGGCCATGCGACGCGAGCCGACCACCGTGATCCTGCGCTCCTTGTGCGGGTCGAGCCACGAGAGGTGCAGGTGGGCGACGATCCCCGAGGGAAAGCGCAGGTAGCAGAAGACCACGTCCTGGACGCCCTCGCGCACGTAGGAGGCGCCGTGGGCCAGGCACTCCTCGGGCTCTTCCCCGATCAGGTGCAGCGCCACCGAGACGTCATGCGCGCCCAGGCTCCAGAGGGCGTTCTCATCGGCTCGCAGCTTGCCCAGGTTCAGGCGGTTGCCATAGATGTAGAAGAGCTTTCCGAGCTCCTCGCCGTCGATCAGCTCCTTCAGGCGCGCCACGGCCGGGTGGTACTCGAGCAGGTGGCCCACCATCAGGACCCTGCCGGCCTGCTCGGCGGCGGCCACCGCGCGCTCGGCGTCGGCGGCGTTGGTCGCCAGCGGCTTCTCCACGAAGCAGTGCTTGCCGGCCTGCGCCACCCTGATCGCCAGCTCCGCGTGGGTGGGAACGGGCGTGGCCAGCACGACCGCGTCGAGCGCCTCGTCGCCGAGCAGGTCATCCATGTCGCCCGTGGAGCGCGCCCCGGGAAAGGAGCGCTCGAGGGCCGCGCGCGCATCAGGCGAGGCGTCGCACAGCCACGCCAGCTCGCAGCCTCCGATAGCGGCGAAGTTGCGCGCCAGGTTGGGGCCCCAGTAGCCGAGGCCCACGACTCCCACGCGCACGGGCGCCGACGGCGCGCTCAAGACCGGGGGGGCAGATGGAGGGCTCATGGCTTCACAGTGTCTCGTCCGGGGCGGCGGGATCACAGCCAGTCGCGCCGGCTGTCCGCGTTCTCGCCGGGACGTCCCTCCAGCGGGCGATCCAGTGCCGTGACCAGAGGACCGATCGTTTGGCTCTTACCGCGCGGGTGTCTCGCGGGATCAAAGGCTCACAGCCTCCGGATCGGTCGGATATGTTACTCCGGTTTAGTCGGCAGGTCTATTCCGGATTAGTCGGCTATACTACTCCGGTGCGGTTGGATGTGTTGGCTAATCTGAGGAGCGGCGCATGGCGCTGATTGCTCGAGGGATCGAACATGAGCTGCGCGACATCCTCACCGTGAGCCGCGCGGCGGCGATCATCGGTCCACGCCAGGCAGGCAAGAGCACGCTCGCCAAACAGCTGCAGGCGGCGGGCATCGTTCCGAACTATTTCAGCCTCGACGACGAGGTGTTGCGTGCCGCGGCACGCGCGGACCCAGACGGGTTCGCGTTGTCGCTCGCACGCCCGGCAGTGATCGATGAGATCCAGCGGGCACCGGAGCTGATGCTCGCCGTCAAGCAGATCCTCGATCGGGATCAGACGCCCGGCCAGTTCCTGCTCACCGGCTCAGCTGACCTGGTCACAGCCAAAGTCGTCGCCGACGCGCTCCCCGGCCGCGTGGAGTATGTGAATCTCTGGCCACTGTCGCAGGTCGAGATCGCGGGCAGACGAGCCTCGATTATCGACGGGCTGCTCAATGGAAGCCCACCGCTGGTCAACGGCGCGCCCAAGGGTCGCGCGGCGAGCGCTGAGCTCGTTCTCGCGGGTGGCTTCCCCGACGTGCGCACTCGCGCTCCGCGCCAGCGCGCACGCTACTTCCGGTCCTACGTGCAGACGATCATCGGCCGCGATCTGCCCGAGATCGGCGAGGTGCGGATCGACCCCTCAAAGCTCGAGCAGCTGCTGCGGCTGCTGGCGGCACGGACGAGCGGCATGATCAACTACGCGGCGCTCGGACGGGAGCTTGGGCTCGACGACAAGACGATCAAGGCGCATGCAGAGTTGCTGGCGCAGCTGTTCCTTCTGTATCGGCTGCGTCCGTTCTCGACCAACCTCGGCTCCCGACAGGTCAAGACGCCCAGGTTGCTGCTGACCGATACCGGCATGGCCGCTGCGCTTCTCGGTGTCGACGCATCCCGCTATTGCGCACCCGACCAAGGCTTCGTTGCAGGCACGCTGTTCGAGACGTTCGTGGTGATGGAGTTCGTCAAGCAGGCGACGTGGAGTGTCGCCCCGGTCGAGTTGTTCTTCTACCGCGACACCGAAAAGCGCGAGGTCGATCTCGTAATCGAGTCCGCATCCGGTGACATCGTGGGGATCGAGGCGAAGTCCGCAGCAACCGCTACCGCCTCGGATACACGCGGGCTGCGCCTGCTGCGCGACAAGCTCGGTAGCCGCTTCAAGGCGGGCATCATCGTCTACTCAGGAGAGCACACAGTGCCCGTAGGTGAGCGGATCTGGGCTATGCCCGTCTCTGGGCTGTGGCAGTGACATGAAGTGGTGTCGCGGACCCGATCGAGCGCTGGCCGCGCGAGCTCACAGCGCCCCGATCGCCTGCACGCAGCGCTCGGCCGCGTGGCCGTCTCCGTAGAGGGGCGGCCGCTCGGCGGGGGGCTCGGCGTGCAGCGCCTGCAGCGCCGCGCCCGCGTCCAGGTCGACGAGCGTGTTCCATCCGGCCTGCACCGTCTCGACCC
>CABECW010000063.1_pt1 | contig 7440 bp, 6 predicted proteins | sample 3132931 | NCBI WGS metagenome assembly CABECW01 (sample SAMEA5534328, study PRJEB31848) | metagenome | biome: tundra; feature: field; material: soil | place: USA | collected 2013-05 | depth 0.15 m
CGGCGGGCGCCCCGCGAGATCGCCTGCAGCAGCTCCTCGGCGCGCCTGCCCTGGGCGTTTGCGCCGAGCCCACGGATGCGCTCGAGATCGCCGCGCGAGGAGGGCTTGCGCCGGGCGACCTCCACGAGCGTGGCGTCGCCGAGGACACCCTGGACGGGTCGATTCTGGCGTTCGGCGGTCTGCTCGCGCCACTCCACGAGCTCGCGCGCGATCGCGCGCGCCGAGGCGTTCAGGCCGTGAGCCCTCGGCAGTCGGGCGAAGATCGCGGCCGGGTCGCGCTCATCGCTCGAGAGAGCGAGCGGCTGGCACTCCTCGCGCGCCCACCCCAGACGGCCGAGGCTCTGCAGGCGGCGCTCGAGCTCGCTTGCCAGCTCGAGCAGGTGCACGACGTCCTCGCGGGCATAGGCGAGCTGCTCGGGCGAGAGCGGGCGTGCGTCCCAGCGGGTGAAGCTCGCGGTCTTGGCCACCTTCAGGCCGAGGATCTCGGTGAGCAGCGAGTCATAGGAGGACTGGGCGCCGAGGCCCGCGAAGCCGGCTGCCACCTGGGTGTCGAAGACGTTGGTGATCTCACATTGCAGGCGGCGGCGCATCAGCGCGATGTCCTGGCGCCCGGCGTGCACGACGATCTCGATCGCCGGGTCGACGAGCACCTCGGCCAGGGCGGAGCCGTCGAGGTCATCCTCGAGCGGATCCACGATCGCGATCCGTTCGGCGACCTGAGGTCCGTCGGGTATGGCGAGCTGCACAAGGCACAGAAGCGTGCGGTAGCGCCCCTCGCCCATGAACTCGGTGTCCAGCGCGAGCCTCCCGGCCGCGCGGGCGCCGTCGGCCAGCGCTCGCAGCCCCGTCGCGTCGATGCCGGCGTTCATGGCGTGGCCCCTGGCAGGAGATAGAGGATCTTGTGGTGGGGCAGGCCGGCCTGCGCCGAGACGTCGCTGCCGTGCGCGCGCACCCACTTGGCCGGAGCCGAGCAGGCGGGGTTCAGCGAGGCGGCGTGGTGAGTGCAGAAGCTGTTCAGGAACGCGTAGCGCACCTGGCCTTCGGCGATCAGCCGCTGCAGCTTGGCCACTCCGGTGAACACGCGTGCGCCGTAGGTTGTCAGGACGAGCACGGGCCGGGCGTCCTGCACGATCAGCGAGCCGATCTGCGTGGCCGACTCGGCCGCCACCTCATAGCGGGCGCCGTGCTGGTGGGCGCGCAGGTAGGCGCTGACGAGGCTCTGCTCTTCGCTCGGAAGCGCGCCCACGTAGCCGGCATCGGTGACGTGGTCGTTGATCGCGGTCACGTCGGCTTTGAGCGGGATCGCCAGGACCGCCACGAGCGTCAGCGCGCCCACGGCGAAGGTGGCGGGGCCCGAGCGCAGGATCGAGGGAGCCCGAGGCAGGCGCGCCGCCGCGGACAGGACGATCGCCGCGATCGCGCCGGCCAGCGCGATCGACCACGCCGCCGGGCGTTCGTAGAGCAGCCGCTCGGCGTAGTAGACGCACACCACGAGCGTGCCCGCGAGCACCGCGAAGCGGACGCGGCCACGCGGCGAGGCCGTCCACGCCACACCGATGCCGAGCATCGCGGCCACCGCCGGGGTGAAGCCCTCCACGTAGCGCGGATGCAGTCGCGCCATGTGGCTGAAGAGCACGATGCCCGTCAGCATCCACAGGCCCAGTCCCGCGGCCGCGCCGCGGCGCATCCTGATCCGACGCTCGAGCGCAGCCTCGCCGTCGGCCTCGCCGGGCGCGTCGTCGGGGTCTGCGCCTCCGCTCGGCCCCGCGCGAGGCCGCGCCGGATCGGGCTCGTTCTCGCGCCGCAGGCCCCACAGCAGCGCGGGCACTCCGAGCAGGAGCGCCACGAGGACCTCGAGTCCCAGGCGCTCGCCCGAGAGCGGGCCGATCCGCGAGAGCAGGCGCGTGGGCGACGGCGGCACGATCGGTATGTGGTCTCGCTCGGACTGGGTCGCCACCGGATAGCGATGGCCGGGTTCGTATTCGGTGGATGAGGGTTCGGGTGATTTACCCCCGATGCGGTCGCTCCCGTTGAACACGAACGCCGCATTCCAGGCGCTGCCGTTGGTCGACCCGATCGCGTAGGGCCGGTCGTGGGCGGGTGCGATCAGCGTGGCGGTGAGCCATGACAGCGCCACCACCACGTACACGAGGCCCGCAAGGGCCATCTTTGCCAGACGTCGCGGGTGCGCGCCTCCCAGCCCCAGGTAGGCGAGCACGGCGATTCCCGGGAGCGCCACGAGCGACTCGAGCAGCTTCACGTTGAACGCAAGCCCGAGCACCGCCGCCCCGGCCAGCAGCCACGCCTGGCGGCCGGTGTCGATGGCCAGCACGATGAACAGCAGCGCCAGCACGATCAACGCCATCATCACCGCGTCCATCGTGTCGCTGCGCGAGGTGATCACCTCGACCGGCAACACGGCGAGCGCGAGCGCCGCAGCGATCCCGGCGGGCGCGCTCCACATGCGGCGCACGGCCGCGAACAGCAGCGGGATCGAGGAGATCCCGGCGAACACCTCTGGCAGCTTGAGCGTGGTCGAGCTGAAGCCGAGGATCTTCACGCTGGCCACCTGCAGCCACAGATCGAGCGGGGGCTTGTCGATCGAGACGCTCCCGCCCGGCTCGAACGCCCCGAAGAAGAAGTTGTGCCACGACAGGCCCATGCTGCGAACGGCCGCGTCGTAGAACGGATCGGGCGAGACCTTGCCGATCGCCGCCAGGCGCAACACCGCGCCGGCGATTGTGATCGCGGCCACGAGCGCCCATTCGCCTGCTCTTCCCGGCTTTCTCATCGCAGGAACGCTAGTGTCGTCGGCTCGTGGCGAGCGACACGGACAAAAGCGAGGATCTCACCGACGCGTCTCATGGGCCGCGGGAGTGTATGCCCTGCCGGGGCAGCGGCCAGGTGATCTCGAATCTCGGAGGCGCCCCGAGCCGTGTCACCTGCCCGTGGTGCGCCGGCAGCGGCGTGCGTGCCCAGGGGATCGACGCGCAGGCGGGGTGGCCGACCGAGCCCGAGGTCGCGGCCGCGGGCGGGGCATCCGATGCCGCTGGCGGAGCATCCGAGCCCGCCGATCAGGTCTCCGAGCCCGCCTCCTAGAGCCCGGTCGCGCTCGGGCCCCGCGTGGCCCACGCGGGGATCATCGCGGCCCGCCGGCCTCGAGTCATCCGTCCAAGGTTTCGTGCACCTATAAAGGTGGGTCGAGGCCGGGTCGATGCACCGCCTGACAAAGCCAGTACCGAGGTGCCAAGGCAGAGCATCGTTCGCAGAAGATGCGTAGCAAAGCCGGCGGCTCTCGAATAGGGGGACGCATCGCCGCTTGAGGCGATTACCGAGGGCTGGCGCCCATGAAATCGGATCCTAGGAGGATTCAATGTTGTATCGACTGCGCCAGCGTTCGAAGGAAGAGGGTGGGTTCACCCTTATCGAGCTCCTGGTCGTTATCCTGATCATCGGCATTCTTGCCGCGATTGCCATTCCGTCGTTCCTCAGCCAGAAGAGCAAGGCCACCGACGCCTCGGCGAAGGAGCTCGCTCGTACGGCTCAGACGACCTCTGAGACCATCGCCACCGACAACAACGGCGAATACGGGAAAGTCTCTAAGACGGAATTGAACGCCTACGAGCCGTCGATTCAGACGGCCGCCGGTAACAGCAACGCCTACATCAGCACCGCCACAGGCGCATCGAACACCTACGAAGTCATCGCAACTTCTACGAGCGGTGACACCTTCAAGATAGAACGCAACTCGAGCGGCGAAATCAAACGCTCCTGCGTGCAGGCGAGCGGAAGCAAAGGCTGCCCCAGCGGCACCTGGTAGTACCGCAAACCAAACGTAGCGAGAGGGGATCGCCCGGCTAGGGCGGTCCCCTCCGTCGTTAAGCAGCCTGAAGCGGTGAGGCAGGCCGCGCCTGTGTCACGCGTCCGTACTTAGCCGCAACAATACATTGCAGCCCTTTAGTAACACACCTGCTCTGCCGATAGGCACATATGTTCAAAGGTCTTCAGCGCGTCCGGGGCGATGAGCGGGGCTTCACCCTCATCGAGCTCCTGGTCGTCATCCTGATCATCGGCATCCTCGCCGCGATCGCGATCCCGTCGTTCCTCAGCCAGAAGAGCAAGGCCACCGACGCGTCGGCGAAGGAGCTCGCTCGTACGGCTCAGACCACGGCGGAGACGATCGCCACCGACAACGGCGGTGAATACGGAAAGGTGACCCCGACGGAACTGAAGGCCTACGAGCCGTCGATCCAGACGGCCGCGGGCAGTGGCGCCTACATCAGCGCCGCCACGGGAACAGCGAGCAGCTACGAAGTCGTGGCGACCTCGAACAGTGGCGACACGTTCACGGTCAAACGTGAATCGAGCGGCACGATCAAACGCTCCTGCGTGCAGGCGAGCGGCAGCAAAGGCTGCCCCAGCGGCACCTGGTAGGCCACTCGGTACATGCGTCCGCAAGAGGCCGTGCAACTCTACCGCTCGACCACGCCCGGTCGATAAGCGACCATGGGCAAGAGTGCTCAGCGCCGCTTGCGCGATTCGAGGGGCTTCACCCTCATCGAGCTCCTGGTCGTCATCCTGATCATCGGCATCCTCGCCGCGATCGCGATCCCGTCGTTCCTCAGCCAGAAGAGCAAGGCGACCGACGCCTCGGCCAAGGAACTGGCGCGCGCTGGAGCGCAGGCCGCGGAGACCTATTCGACCGATCACGGCAACAGCTACGGCGGGATGGAACTTGCCACCATCCACGAAGTCGAGCCGGTGATCCAGACGAGCGCTGCCGCCAACAACGCGTATCTGAGCGTCGCCAAAGCCGAAGAAGGCGGGAAGGGCTACGTGATCACGGCAACCGCCGTCGGCGGTGACACGTTCACGGTGACCAAGAAGGAAAGCGGCGAAGTGACGCGCACGTGCAAAGCGCTGGCGGCCGGCAAGGGCGGATGTCCCAACGGCACCTGGTGAGGCCCGCGGCCCGGCGCCGCTGCGAACCGGCTCGCCCTCTCGCGCTCAAGTCACGCCCATCAACTGTCGATCAGCAGGGTATGGAGGCCGTCACATTCGCCGGTGTGCTGGGTGCGATCGTCGGCTCCTTCCTGAACGTGGTCACATATCGGCTGCCCCGCCACGAGTCGCTGATCACGCCCGCCTCGCATTGCCCCGGCTGCGGCGCGCCGGTCAAGCCCTACGACAACATCCCGATCCTCTCCTGGCTGCTGCTGAGAGGCCACTGCCGCAGCTGCTCGCAGCCGATCTCCCCGCGTTACCCGCTGGTGGAGGCGCTCACCGCGGCGCTCTGCGTCGGGGCGGTGCTCGTGCACGACACCGCGGCCGGGATCGCCCTCAGCATCGCCCTGATCCTGATCGTGGTGCCGAGCGCGCTGATCGACCTCGAGCACCGCATCATCCCCAACCGCATCACCCTGCTCGGCGCCGTGGCGGCGCTCGCGCTCGGCCTGGCGCTCGATCCCGCAGGCGAGCCCGAACGCCTGATCGCGGGCGCGGCAGCCGGCGGATTCCTGCTGCTCGCCGCCCTCGCCTACCCCGGTGGCATGGGGATGGGCGACGTCAAGCTCGCGGGTGTGATGGGTCTCTTCCTCGGGGCTTCGGTAGCGCCGGCGCTGCTCATCGCGCTCGTCACCGGGGTGCTCCTCGGCGCGCTGGTGATCGCCCGTAAGGGCGCGCAGGCAGGGCGCAAGACGGCCGTGCCGTTCGGTCCCTTCCTCGCCCTCGGTGCGCTGGTCGCGGTGTTCGTGGGCCACCCGCTGGTCGATGTCTACGTCAATCACTTTCTCCACTAAAGCGTCAGCCCTCTGACGCCGATACCCCACCTGCGGGCAACGGCCCCATCAGCAAGCCTTCTCCGACCATGCAAATCCCCTCGCGAATCCCCTCACTGAACATGAAGCTCAGCCTCGGCCACCGTCGCGGTGGCGCCGACGTCGTCGGCCTGGACATCCAGCCGGGCTTCGTCGCGGCCGTGAAGGCTCGCGTGAACGGGTCGATCGTCGCCGAGCAGGCGGCAGCGCTCCCGCTCCCGGCCGACACCATGCGCGACGGCGAAGTGATGGACGGCGACGCGCTCGGCGACGTCCTGCGCGAGCTCTTCTCGGCCAGTGGCATGAGCAAGCGCGTCCGCATCGGCGTGGCCAACCAGCGCACGGTGCTGCGTACGCTCGAGCTTCCGCCGGTGACCGACCACAAGGACCTCGCCGCCGCGGTCAGCTTCCAGGCCCAGGAGCAGGTCCCGATGCCCCTCAGCAACGCCGTCCTCGACTTTCATCCGCTCGGCATCGTCGACACGCCCGCGGGCCCGCGTCAGCGCGTGGTGCTCGTGGCGGCACAGCGCGACATGGTCGAACGGCTGCTCGGCGCAGTGCGCCACGCCGGCCTGACGGCCGAGGGCGTCGATCTCTCGGCCTTCGCGCTGATCCGCTCGCTCTACCAGCACGACGCCGAGCAGGTGGGACGCGTGCTCTACTTGAACGTCGACGGCCTGACGAACCTGGCAATCGCCGAGGGGAAGATCTGTCGCTTCACGCGAGTGGTCGGCAGCGGTCTCGAGGGAATGGCCATCGAGCTGGCCGAGCGCCGCTCGATCGCGCTCGCCGACGCCCGCGCGCTGCTGGCGGCCGTGGACCTGACGGCGCCCGCGCCCGCCCCGAGCGTCTCGAGCGAGCCCGGGCCCGAGATGGCCGAGACCGTGGTCGAGGACCCGGCGGCCGACGGCGATCTCGATGTCAGTCCCGAGGAGCACGAGGACGAGAGCTCCATGAACTATGAGGAGATGTCGGCGCTGGGCGCTGCGAGCGTCTCCGCTCCGGCATCCGACGCCGACGTCATCAGCGTGATCGAGAACGGCATCCGCGACATCTCCGGCGAGGTTCGCAACTCGCTCGACTTCCACCGCTCCCAGGACGGCGGAGGCGAGGTGTCTCATGTGGTTCTCAGCGGCTCGGCCGAGGACATCCCGGGCTTCGCCGAGGCGCTCGCTGCATCGCTCGGCGTGGAGGTCAGGAGCGCCGAGGTCGGCGTCATCGACGGACGGATCGCAGACGCGGTCTCCCCGCATCGCCTGGCCGTGGCAACCGGACTCGCGGCCGTGGAGTCACCGCAATGAGAGCCGTCAACCTGATCCCCGCGGAGCAGCGCGGCGGCGGCGCGGTCGGCGCCGGGCGCTCGCGCGGCGGCGCCCATGCGGTGCTGGCGCTGCTGGGCGGTCTCGCGCTGATGGCGCTGCTGTACGGCGTGGCCCACCACCAGGTCGCCAGCAGGCGCGCGCAGGCAGCTGCCGTCACGGCTGAGGCCCAGGGAGCACAGGCCGCAGCGAGCCGGCTGGCCCCGTACACGAGCTTCATCGCCGTGCGCGAAGCGCGCGTGCAGGCGGTCTCCCAGCTCGTCAACTCCCGCTTCGACTGGGCGCACGCCTTCCACGAGTTCGGC
>CABECW010000067.1_pt1 | contig 7364 bp, 6 predicted proteins | sample 3132931 | NCBI WGS metagenome assembly CABECW01 (sample SAMEA5534328, study PRJEB31848) | metagenome | biome: tundra; feature: field; material: soil | place: USA | collected 2013-05 | depth 0.15 m
CCCCACCCCCGTGTGATGCCTCGCACCATGTAGCGCCGCGCCCGCTCCATCGCCTGCTCTGAGCGCGGAGTGCGACGGCGGTAGATCTCCTCCAGGCCGGCGCGGGCGTTCTTGCGCGGGATGACGCTGGTCATCGTTTTCGGCCCCTTAGAACGGCGTTCGATATCTTGGCCACGCGACCGATTTAGCCTACCACCAGGAGTGAGCTGCTTGCGGACCCATCCGTGCGGTACAAATAGCGCCGTGCCGGGGGCCGTTCAACCGATCGCCCGCAACCTGCGTCGCTGGAGGATGACCCGCGAGATGACGCTGTCCGCCCTGGCCGAACAGGCGGGCGTGGCCAAGTCCACGGTCTCCCTGATCGAGCGCGGGCAGGGCAACCCGTCGATCGACACCGTGTGGGCGCTCGCGGCCGCGCTGGGCGTCCCCTTCGCGAGCCTGTTCCACGACGAACCGCCCGCCCGCGACGTGACCGTGGTGCGCGCCGACGATGCCTCACTCGTCGCCATCGACCAGGCCGGGCTCGAGACGGACGGCCTCATCATCCGCCACCTGCTCACCCGCACGGGCGGCGCGCTGATCGAGATCTACACCCTCACCCTCGACGAGGGCGCGGTCCGCCACGCCGGAGCGCACGTGGCCGGCCTGTTCGAGCACCTCACGATCGTGGCCGGGACCGTGGAGATCTCCACCGATGCCTTCACCGAGGTCGTCAGCGAGGGCGACCTCATCAGCTTCCGCGCCGATCGCCCCCACACCTACCGGGTGGTCGAGGGGCCCGTGCGCTTCGTCTCCGTGCACGAATACCCGAAGGACAGCTCCAGCTGAGCCACGCAAGCCGGCCAGGCGCCCATGGGAAGCTCTGGCTCAAGCCCTCATAGGAGACAACGCCGCATGCGGCGTTGTCCGGGGCCGCACATGTGCGGCCCCGCCGGTCGGCGCATGCGCCGACCGGAACAGCTCATGAGACGTGCATAACCGGCGTATCTGGGGCTTGCCGCGCGGCCCACGCGGCGATGTTCTCGGACTCGTCGATGACCGTGCCGTCGTCGAGCACGAGCGTCGGGACCTTGTAGTTGCCCGTCAAATCCCTGATCGCTCGCCGCCCGCTGAAGAAGCGGTCGGTGCCGTAGCAACCGTAGGTCCGTATGACGTTCGGTCGATGCCCCGCGGCGGTGAGCGCTCGGTAGGCCCTCGCGCAGGGGTGACGCTTAACCGGACCGAGCGTGCCGTAGCAGACGTAGAGATCCATCGCTTCGAGTCCTTATCTAGAGATTGGAAGGCGCGTGCTGCACGCCGACATCCTCATCGTGGGCCCGGACAGAAGTCCCATCAAACCGAATCAAATCGACCCTTCCGTCAGGAGCAGGCTTACTCAGTAGGACCGAGGCAACCCCAGCACATGCTGCCCCACGTACGCCTGGACCAGGTTGTTGTTGATGGGGGCGGTCTTGTACAGGCGGGTCTCGCGGAGCTTGCGCTCGATGTCGTACTCCTGGGCGAAGCCGAAGCCCCCGTGGGTATCGAGCGCCGCGTTCGCGGCCTCCCATGATGCCTCCGAGGCGAGGTACTTGGCCATGTTCGCCTCGGCTCCCGCCGGCAGCCCCTGGTCGTAGAGCCAGGCGGCCTTCCAGCGCATGAGGTCGGCCGCGCTCATCGCCATATGGGCGCGGGCGAGCGGGAACTGGACACCCTGGTTGGCGCCTATCGGGCGGCCGAAGACGACCCGCTCGTTGGCGTAGGCGACGGCGCGGTCGAGGAAGAAACGGCAGTCCCCGATGCACTCGGCCGCGATCAGGATGCGCTCGGCGTTCATGCCGTCGAGGATGTAGCGAAAGCCCTCGCCCTCCTCGCCGATCAGTGCCTCGGCGGGCAGCTCGAGGTCCTCGAAGAAGACCTCCGTGGTGGCGTGGTTCATCATCGTCGCGATCGGGCGGATGGTTATCTGAGCTTGCGTTCCGGGACGGGCGGCTCCGCGATCGCGCATGTCCACGAGGAACACCGACAGGCCGTCGGCGCGCTTCTGCGTCTGCTCGATCGGCGTGGTGCGGGCGAGCAGCACCATCAGGTCGGAGTGCTCGGCGCGCGAGGTCCAGATCTTCTGCCCGTTGACCACGTACCCGTCGGCCGTGCGCTCGGCGCGGGTGGTGATCTGCGTGGTGTCCGAGCCGGCGCCCGGCTCGGTCACCGCGAAGGCCTGCAGGCGCAGCTCGCCGGCGGCGATCCGTGGCAGGTAGGAGCGCTTCTGCGACTCGCTGCCGTGGCGCAGCAGCGTGCCCATCGTGTACATCTGCGCATGACACGCTCCCGCATTGGCCCCCGAGGCGCATATCTCCTCAAGGATCACGCTGGCCGTGGCCAGCGGCAGGCCCGACCCGCCATGCTCCTCGGGGATCAGCGCCGCCAACCAACCCTGCTCGGTGAGCGCCGCCACGAACTCGCTCGGATAGCGATCCGGCTCGAGACCCCGCCAGTACTCGCCCGGAAATCGCTCGCACAGCGCCCGCACCGCATCACGGATGGCGCGCGAGTCCTGCGGCTCGGTGAAGTCCATCGGGTCTCCTCTAGGAGAGCTGTCGTTCGAGCTCGGCTGCGACCTCGAACAGGTCGGCGACCGCACCATAGTGGGCCACGTCGAAGATGCGGGCGCCCGGGTCCGAGTTGACGGCGATGATCGTCCTCGCCTTGGACATGCCCGCCACGTGCGGCGCCGCGCCCGAGATCCCGAGCGCCAGGTACACCCGCGGCGCCACCGTGCGGCCCGACTGCCCCACCTTGCGCGCACGGGAGAGCAGCCCGGCCTCGACCAGCGGGCCCGAGCCCGACAGCGTGGCGCCCATCCGCTCCGCGAGCCGTTCGAGCTCTCCGATCCGCTCGCCGCCGCCGACGCCGCGACCGATCGAGAGCAGGAAGTCGGCCTTGGCTATGTCCACCTCGCCGGCCTGGGCCTCGTGCAGCTCGATCCGCTCGGTGCGCGCCACGCCATCCAGGTCGAGCTCCACCCGCGAGATCCTCGCGCTCGCGCCCGTGCTCGCGCCCGTGCGGCCCGCGCCGGCGCCGGCGTCGGCGCGGGCCCCGCACGCTCCCGGGCGCAGCAGCAGCAGCAGCACGGTCTCCTTGGCGGGGAAGTCCAGCTCGGCGATCAGCCGCTCGCCGTAGGCGCCGCGGCGCGCGAGCGGCCCACCCTGCTCCCAGGCCACCCAGGTCACGTCGCTCGCGAAGCCCAGCCGCAGGCGGGCCGCCACGGCAGGGGCGAAGCCGAGGGAGTCCGCGGTGTGCCCCGCGAGCACCACCGCCGGTCGGCGAGCCTCGATCAGCGCGCCCAGCGCGGCCTCCCAGACGTGCGCCTCGAAGCGCTCCCGCTCGGGTGCGGCGAGGATCACCTCCTCGACGCCCGCCACACTCACGGCCTGCACATGCGCGGGAGCATCCGCACCGATCAGCGCAACCGCGACCCGGCCCGCACCCCGCTCGGCGAGATCGAGGCCGGCCTCGATCAGCTCGAGCGTCGAGAGTCGCAGTCCGTCATCGCCGATCTCCCCCAGGACCAGGACGCCGCCGCTCACGCTCGCAGCTCCCGCGTCACGAGCTCGACGATGCGCCCCGCGATCGCCGCCGGCGGGCCCTCGAGCATGCTCGCGCCCCCGCCACGCTCCCGCTCGAGCAGTCGCACCGTGCGAGCACCCGCCGCCTCGCGTACGCCGGCGCCGTCGAGGTCGAGATCGGACAGCGCGAGCACTGCCAGCGGCTTGCTGCGCGCCTGCCTGATCGCGCGCAGGTTCGCGCGACGCGGCTCGTTGATCCCCGTCTGGATCGTGAGCAGCGCCGGCAGCGACAGGCGCAGCGTCTCCACGGCGCCGCCGTCGAGCTCGCGCTGCACCGTCAGCTCACCGCCGTCCTGCTCGATCGCGGTCACGACCGCCACGCGCGCCAGGTCGAGCAGGCCCGCGAGCGCGACGCCGGTGGCCGCGTTGGCCGAGTCCGAGGACTGCACTCCGCACAGGATCAGCCCGGGGTCCTCCCTGCGCGCCACCGCCGCGAGCACGGCCGCGATGGCCAGCGGGTCATCGACGCCCGCGAGCGCCGGGTCCCAGACCCGCAGCGCGCGGTCGGCGCCCATGGCAAGGCAGGCGCACAGGCCCTCCTCGCCGTGCTCGTCGGCGACCGTCACAACCACGACCTCGAAACCCTCGCCGGCAGAGGAAGACTCGGCGAGCTGCAGGGCGGCCTCCAGCGAGAAGGCGTCCCACTCGTTCGCCTGCCAGTGGAGCGCCCGCGGATCCAGCTCGCCGGCGCCGTCGAGCGTGACGTCCCCACCGATGCTCGCAACCTGCTTGACCGGTACGAGGATCTTCATCGGGCCGGCAGCGTGGAAGCGGCCACTAGGCCGGCCCGAGCAGCGTGCCGGTCGAGTCGTGGGAGTGAAAGCCCTTGCGGACCGTCTCGTGCACGTCCCAGCGAGCGCGGGTGGCCTCGGGGATGAACGCGACCTCGCCGGCGCTCGGCGCAGGCTCAACCGGCACGATTCACGTCGGGCAGCTCGCGGATGTAGGGCAGCGGAGTGGCGGGGTCGGCCGTGTCGATCTCACGCGCGAGCCGATGGCCGTCGAAGACGTTTTCAGCGATCGTGCGCGGGGCCAGGCAGTCGCCGATGCGATAGACCGACTCGATGCCCTCGCGCGCGAGGCGATCGGGGTCGGCGCGCAGCTCGTGGTAGAGCTCGTCGCAGGGCTGGCGCTGGGTCACGAGCACGACCGCGTCCGCCTCCCAGTGGACCGGATCTGGCGCCCAAACGTTCTGCCCGCGCAACCCGTCCGGAGTGATCTCGCTGAGCACGTGCGAGGTGACGATCTCAACGCCCTGGGCGCGCAGCTCGCGGTTCACCCGGAAGGCCTCGCCGGTGTAGAACATGAACGGGGCGAGGTTCGGAGAGGGCGTCACCACGCTCACCCGCTTGCCCGCCGCCAGCAGCATCTCGGCCATGCCGACTCCCGTGAAGTAGCCGTCCGTGTCGTACACGAGCACGTGCTCGCCCTCGATCGCTCCCTTGACCGCCGAGACCTGCTCGGGGGTGTGGACGAAGTCGAGCTGCGCTCCCGGGATCGGCAGCTGCGTCGGCCCGTTCATGCCGTCGGCGCGCCAGCGGGCGCCGGTCGCGATCACGACGATCTCAGCGCCGTAGGAGAGCACCGCCTCGGCGTCCAGGCGCGTGCCCAGGATGACCTCCACGGAGGCGAGCTTGCCGAGCTGGACCTGGCGGTAGGTGGTCACTCGGCCCCACTCCCCGAGGTGGGGGTAGGCGCTGATCGCGCGCATGCACCCGCCGAGCGCGTCCTGCTCGTCCACGAGGTGCACGGCGCTCATGGAGCGCTTGCCGAGCACCATCGCGCACTCCATTCCCGCCGGCCCGGCGCCGAGCACCAGCACGCTCTTGTCGTGGTTGGACGCCCTCGTGAAGCGCTCGGGGTGCCAGCCGCGGCGGAACTCCTCGCCCAGCGTGGCGTTCTGGGTGCACACGATCGGCGCGCCCAGACCGAAGCGCGAGGCGCAGATGTTGCAGCCGATGCACTCGCGGATCTCCTCGTAGCGGCCCTGTTCGATCTTCCGGGGAAGGAACGGGTCGGCGATCGAGGGCCGGGCCGCGGCGACGATGTCGATCAGCCCCGAGCTGACCGCCGCGGCCATCGTGTCCGGGTTGGTGAAGCGCCCGACCGTGGCGATCGGCTTCTTCGTCGCGGGCCTCACCGCCTCGATGTAGGGGCGGTGGCTGAACTCGCCGGCGAAGCGCGAGGCGACGGCGTCGTCGCCGGCCCATTCGGCGGCCGCCCAGCCGCCGCCCTGCAGATCCCAGAAGTCCACGAGGTGATCGCCCAGCTCGATGAAGCGGTAGGCCTCCTCGGCGGCGCGGATGCCTCGCGGATCGTCGTTGAGCGTGTCCACGCACAGGCGGATCGTGACCGCGCAGTCGTCTCCCACGGCCTCGCGCACCTGCTCGACCGTCTCCAGCCAGAAGCGGGCGCGGTTCTCCACCGAGCCCCCGTACTCGTCCGTGCGGTGGTTGAACTTCGACATCAGGAAGTGCTGGGGCAGCGCGCCGCACTCCGCGCCCTCGATGTTGATCATGTCGAAGCCCACGTCCCGCGCCCGCCTGGCCGCCGCCACGTAGTAGCCCTGGACCTCGCGAATGCCGGCCTTGTCGAGCTCGTAGCAGCTGGTCGCGTAGAGCCCGTCGTCCGTCAGCTGGCTGACGCTGCGGGCGGGCATCCTGCTCTCGAGGTTGCCGGCGACGCAGCCGCCGTGCCACAGCTCCACCCCCGCGAGCGCCCCGTGCTCGTGCGCGAGCTCGGCCATCCTGGCGAGGTTGCGGGCATCATCGTCGTCCCACAGCCGCGCCGAGACGAGCGGGCGGGAGTCGCTCGAGCGGTGCACCGAGCAGAACTCCGTGTTGACGGCCGCCCAGCCGCCCTCGGCCTTCATCGCGCGGATGTGCGCCTGGGCCCCCGGGAGCTCGGCGCCGAAGCTCGTGCAGTGGGGGCTCTGGTAGAAGCGGTTGCGAAGGGTCTTCGGACCGATCGGCACAGGCTCGAAGAGGATGTCGTGACGAGGATCCCGAGCCATCGACCCCTCCTATGTCCGTCGTGCCCTTGCCATATCGATCAGTCGATATAGGCTACCGGTGCTCCCGCTCACGGTCAAACTTGGCGCCTTCGGCGCGCAGCTCCGCGGCCAGGGCGCCGTCTCTGCGCTCGCGCAGCCGCTCGAGCAGGCCCGGGTCCGTGGGCACGTGGGCGGCGAACCCGCCACCCGCGTCCTCGGCGTCCGAGAGCAGCGGGAAGAGGTTCTCGGCGATCGCGTCGAAGGTGCGGGCGCCGCCGAGGCCGACCGTCTCGAACGGGCCCGTCAGGCGCCAGCGCCGGGCGAGCCCGTCGCGCATGACCTCGTCGATCGTCTCGGGCGAGGCCACCCCGTTGTCCACCAGCCACAGGCACTCGCGCAGGAGCGCCAGCTGCAGCCGGTTCCAGAGCATGCCCGGGACCTCGCGCTCGAGCAGCACGGGGCGCTTGCCGATCGCCCGCAGAAGCGCCACCACGCGCTCTCGCAGCTCGAGCGGGGTGCGCTCCCCCGCAACGACCTCCACCAGCGGCATCAGCAGCGGCGGGTTCCAGTAGTGCGTGCCGAGGATGCGCTCCCCCACTCCGGCTGCCTCGCCGAGCGCCGTGATGGAGATCGAGGAGGTGTTGCTCGCCGCGACCGCCTCGGGATGGCTCGCGCACACCTCGCCGAGCACCGAAGCCTTCAGCTCGATGTCCTCGGGCAGCGACTCGACGATCAGGCCCACCTCCTCCGGGCCCGCGTCGCCATCG
>CABECW010000068.1_pt1 | contig 7314 bp, 6 predicted proteins | sample 3132931 | NCBI WGS metagenome assembly CABECW01 (sample SAMEA5534328, study PRJEB31848) | metagenome | biome: tundra; feature: field; material: soil | place: USA | collected 2013-05 | depth 0.15 m
GGCTCTGCAGAGCATGCGCATACTCATAACCGTTCCTTGGGGTCAACGCCTCGGCGGCTCCGAGACGATGCTTCAGACGGTGCTCGACGGGGCGGGTGAAAGCGGGCATGAGCTCGAGCTCGTGTTCTTCGAGCCGGGTCCCTGGCCGACCGAGCTGCGGGATCGCGGGTTTCGGGTCGAGGTCATACCCACGGGTCGCGTGCGACAGGTTCATCGCCTGCTCGCCTGGGTGCTCCGGTTCTCGCGGCTGCTGCGACGCCGCCGGCCCGATCTGATCGTCAACTGGATCGCCAAGGCGCAGCTGTATTGCGCGCCCGCGGCCGTGCTCGCCGGCATGAGCGACCGGGTCATCTGGTGGCAGCACGACATCCCCTCCGGTCACTGGCTCGACCGCTGTGCCACCGCCCTGCCGGCGATCGCGGTGGGCTGCTCCTCGAGCACCTCCGCGCGAGCGCAGCGCCGGCTCTCTCCCGCTCGAGCCACGTTCGTCGTCGCTCCCGGCACCCGCGTCCCCGATCCCGGCTCGGCGCCGGCGTCGCTGCCGCTTCCCCCAGGCGTGCCCGTGGTCGGCCTGGTGGGACGCCTGCAGCCGTGGAAGGGGCAGGACCGGCTGCTGCGTGCCCAGGCGCTCCTGCGCGAGCGCGGTATCCGCTTTCACACGCTGATCGTCGGGGGCGACGCCCATGGCCTGTCGAGCGAGTACGCCGAGTCACTGCAGCCGCTGGTCGCCCAACTGGGGCTCGGAGACGCGGTCACCATGACCGGACAGGTGCCCGATGCGGGACCTTACATCGAGCTGATGGACATCCTCGTGAATGCGTCCGACCCCGAGCCATTTGGGATCGTGCTGCTCGAGGCGATGGCCAGGGGCGTAGCCGTCGTCGCCGTCGATTCTGGCGGCCCGGCCGAGTTCATCGAGGATCGGCGCACGGGCCTGCTCGCGAGCTCGGGCGAGCCCGCCGCCCTGGCGCAGGCGCTCGAGCCGCTGCTCGCATCGCCGCGGCTACGCCAGGAGATCGGCCGGGCGGGACGCGAGCGGTTCCTGCGGGACTTCACCGACATCGCGATGCGCAAGCGGTTCTTCGCTGAGCTCGAGGCGCTCGCTAGCCGTTCAGCTTGATCAGGAAATGCTGTGACCCGACGATGTCGAGCTGGCATCTGTGTGCGGCCGCGAACTCGTCGACCGCGCGTATCACGTCGTTGCCCCACCAGCCGAGCATGTAGTCGTCGCCGGCCAGGTACCCGCCGGGGGCGAGCACCCGAGCGAAGCTCTCGAGATCCGCCTTGACCGCCTCGTAGGTGTGGTCGCCGTCGATCCAGGCCCAGTCGAGCCGAACGTCTCGGAGCTTCTCAGGCGCGTCGCTCGAGCGCAGACGCCAGACGTGGACACGGCTGTCGGAGACCTCCCGAGCAAAGCGTCTCTCCACGGCCGTGTGAATCGCGTCCATCTCCTGTTGGCCGGCCGCCCTCCCGCCGTACATCGCCTTGCTGTACTCGGGCTGATGCTCCCAGGGGTCGATCAGGTACAGGGTCCTGGGTTTGTTCGTGCGCAGGATCGCCGCGGCGTTCTCACCCTTCCAGACACCCACCTCTGCGCATGTTCCACCTTGTGGCAGCCGGCGCAGGAGGCGCCATCGATCGTAGCTCTGCCGCAGCGCTCTGACGTGCACGAGCGCGCGGTCCTTCAGCATCTTCTCTGCCGTCCTCCGTCGCGTGCAGGTCGATGGTGAAGACGTCCGGCCGCGTGGCAGCTGTGAACTGGGAGCATCGCGGGAGTCTAGCCTACGCCTGCGGTGGCCGAAACGCTGGGATGATCACCGAGACAGAGGTCAAAACCGGATGGCGGGAGCGGACGCTCTGCGGCCACAGGCGTCCTTTGCTCAACGAGATCACATCCGCGCCGGAGAAGCGCGGCGCTTCCGGTATCAGGCCCTCTTCGGAGAGAATCCTCGTTGTGACGTGGGGGAGGGCCGGCGATATGTGAGGCTGGTTATCCGGCCGAAACGATGTGAGCTGTCCGCGCACCGCGAGCTCGAGGCGGTTGCGCAGGCGGGCGAGGTTGGGCGTGGTGACGACGAGCCGTCCACCGGGTGCCACGAGCCGCGCGGCCTGACGCAGCGCGCTCCACGGAGCCTCGAGATGCTCGATCACCTCGACGAGCAGGACGCGGTCGACCGTCGGCAGATCGCGGGCGTCCTCCGCGGCGACGCTCTCGAAGTTGACATCCGCCCTGAGATCGTCCTCGAGCCAGTCGATCGGGTCTATGCCCCAGAGGCCCGCGGGCTGCCATTCGTCGCGAATCCTCCTGAGCAGGTCTCCGCGCCCACAGCCGATGTCAAGCCAGCGCAGATTCGGCTCGGGGTGGGCTGCCTCGAGCGCCCCATCCACGATTTCGCTCATGGATATGCCGGCCGAGGCCAGCTGGTCCGAGTAGGTGCGCACCCCGTTGCAGACTACCAAGCCGCTGGGGCGCCGCGATCGGGTCCGATAACGTCCACGCGGGCGCAGCGAGGGCGAGAATGGAAACCGACCAGGCCACCGAGCACACCACCCAACAGCCCTCGGCGGTGTGCGATGTGACAATCGTGGCCCACGACATCGGACCGGTGGGGGGGATGGAGCGTCAGCTCGTCGCCCTGATCACCGGGCTACGGCGCCTGGGCCATCACGTCACGGTCATCGCTCGCACCTGTCAGCTGCCGGAGGGGAGTGGAGTGGTCTTTCACCGTGTGCGAGGGCCTGCTCGCCCCTTCCTCATCGCCTATCCGTGGTTTTTCGTGACAGGCTCACTCGCCGCGCGCAGGTGGCGACGGGGCGTCGTGCAGGCGACCGGCGCGATCGTGCTCAACCCGGTTGACGTGATCGCGGTGCACTACTGCCATCAGATCGGCCCCGCCACCCCCAGCCGATCGACACGGCTCTCCCGGGGCTACATCAAGGTGGTCGCCGCGCTGAACCTGATCGCAGAGCGACTGTGCTATCGCGCCAACCGCTCGGCGACGTTCGTGTGTGTATCGGAAGGGGTCGCCGAGGAGATGCGCGAGCACTTCCCCGGGGCGTCCGAGCGGATCGTGACGATCCAGAACGGAGTGGACATCGAGCGATTCGCGCCCGGCGTCCGCGCGGAGCAGGCGCTCGCGATGCGTGCGACGCTCGGCATCCCGCGCGAGCGACTGGTGGCCGCGTTCGTGGGCAGCGAGTGGGAGCGCAAGGGGCTGGAGGTCCTCATCCGGGCGCTCGCTTCGGCACCCGACTGGGAGCTCGTGGTAGCCGGCGGCGGCGATGAGGAGCGCTACCGCGAGCTCGCACGGTCGCTGGGCGTCGGTGACGCCGTTCACTGGATCGGCGTCACACGCGACGTCCAGCTCGTCTACCAGCTCGCCAACGCGCTCGTCTTTCCCACCAGCTACGAGGCGTTCTCGCTGGTGACGCTCGAGGCCGCCGCGAGCGGCCTGCCGATCCTCGCCACGCCGGTCAACGGGGTGCGCGAGCTCGTGGCGGATGGGGAGAGCGGCTACCTGATCAGCCGCGAGCCGAGCATGATCGCCGAGCGCCTGCAGCGGCTGGCCGAGGATGGGCCGCTGCGGGAGCGCATGGGCCAGGCGGCGCGCCAGGCCGCGCTCTCCTTCAGCTGGGAGCGGATGGTCGAGCGCCACCACGAGCTCTACGCGCGTCTGCACGAAGCAGCATGCGCTCGAGCGGGTCGGTGGCCGCGGAGACGGTGAACAGCCGCTCGACCGCTGCCCGACCCGCCTGCGCCAGGCGCTCGCGCAGCGCGGGCTCCTCGCGGAGCCTTCTCAGCCGGCCCGCCAGCTCCTCGACGTCCCCCTCGGGGAAGATGAGCCCTCCTCCGGTCAGCTCGATCAGCCACGGGATCTCGCCCGAGTCCGAGCCCACCACCGGCACCCCGCACCACAGCGCCTCGATGATCACCCGGCCGAACTGCTCCTTCCAGGTGGCCGTCGTGTGCGAGGGCAGCACGAGCACGTCCAGCTGCCTGTAGCCGACGGGCATCTCCTCGTGGCTCAGCCCGTCGAGGACGCGCACGTTCGAGCCGGGGATCGGCTGTCCCTCGAGGCCTGCTCTCATCTCACCGTTGCCGATCAGCAGCAGCTCCACCGGGGCCTGCAGCGCGCGCACGGCCGCCAGCAGGTCGGCGAGCCCCTTGCTCTCGACCAGCCGGCCGGCGTAGCCGACGGTGAACGGATGCTCAGACCGCGGGGGCAGCTGCTCCCACGTGGGTACCGCGGGCGGGGCCAGATCGACTTCCCCGGCGGCGCCCCACGCGCGTGCCAGGCGTGCCGCGCTCTCAGAGCGAGCGGCCACGAAGGCCGCGTCCCGCAGCACCCTCCCGCGCAGCCAGCGGACCGGCAGCGGGAGGTCTCTGTCGATGTTCTCGTAGCACTGGACCCCGAACGGCACCCCCATGCGCTTCAGGGTGTAGCCCCATTGCGAGGCGGGCAGCGAGTACGGCTCGGCCTCGATGAACGCCACATCCGGGCGCGAGCGAGCACACTGCGCGCGGCAGCTCGTCAGATAGATGTGGCGCTGCGGACGTCCGGCCAGCGCGACCCGCGTCGGGCGCAGAGCGCTCTCCATGCCGGGGAGCGCTCGCGGGAACATCGGAGCCTGCGAGTACTCGTTGCGCCAGCGGCTCGGCACCACGATCGTCACCTCCCAGTCGCGCCGCGCGAGCTCGCGGTAGACCATCTGGTTGACGCTCACCACGGCAGGGTGGCTGACGACCAGCAGGCGTCGCTTTGCAGCGGATTTCAGGCCATCTGCCCAGCTTTGGGCAGAGATGGCCGACCTGCACATGGGAGCATCGTTGCACGCGTGCACACGGCTTGCGGCCAGCCCCGACACGCTAATCTTTAGCGTCAACATAGGCTGAACCATATGGTGGCCGTGTAGCGCGCTCTGGACGGATCCTACGATGAACGAGACTCCCAACGCCACTGCGATCTTCGCTCCGATCTGGAGACGGAAGTGGTTGATTCTCGCCGTCGCGATAGTCGTGGCCGGGGGTACCTACGAGTACTACAAGCGAAAACCCGGGCTCTACGCCGTGAAGACCCAGATCTACCTCGGCGCAGCCTCTGAAGGCCAGGCGCTTCTCAACAACACGCTCGGCAAGACCACTCCAACCGCCACAGCCCTGGCCAATCAGGTCCAGCTGATCCAGACGAGCATCGGCGAAGCCGTTCACCAGCGGCTGCGCAAGGAACACAACGCGGCCGCCGCCAAGGGCAAAGCCAAGGCCAAGACAGCGGCTGGAAGCGACTTCATCTCGATCACCGCCGAAGCTCGCACCGCCAAAGGGGCGTCCGATCTGGCGAACGCCTACGCCCAGACCTACATCAAACGCCACCAGGCAAACTATGAACGGTCGGTCAACGCCGCGATCTCGACCACGCGCAAACAGATGCGGCGGATCGAACTGGCCCAGCTCAGCGCCGCCAAAGCGAAGTCCTCCAAAGGCGGGACCTCCAGCGGCGCCACCACCGCTCTCCAGGTCGCCTCGCTCAACACCAAGCTCAACCAGCTCGAAGCCGACCTGACGGTGGTGGGCGTGCAGCAGATCGGCGTCGCCAAGCCCGCCAGGGCGGAACTGATCGCGAAGAGCCCGAAAAAGAACGCGATCTTCGGCTTCGTGATCGGGCTGCTCCTCGCGTCCCTGGCCGTCTACATCGTCAGCAGGTTCGATCGCCGCCTGCGTTCGCTGGGCGATATCGACGCTGCCTTCCAGGGCGGCTTCTAGATGCAGATCCTCACCGCCCTCCCCAGCGTGAGATCGCCGATCGTCCAGCGAAAGGGCGAGCTGCGACCATCCAAGCTGCTCAGCGAGCCGCTGCGGCGACTGCACGCCACCCTCCAGCTCGACAGCGCGCGCGCGCGGGAGGGGACGGGCCCCCCGCGCTCGATCCTGGTCGTGAGCGCCGATGCCGGCGATGGCAAGTCCACGGTCGTTGCCGGGCTTGCCCTCGTCCAGCGCGAAGCCGGCCTGCGTGTGGCGGTCGTCGAGGCCGACTTTCGTAGGCCCGTGATGGCCAAGCTGCTGGGCGTGAACAGCCCGCATGGGCTCGCGGACGTCCTTGCCGGCACACGGCGGCTCGACGGCGCTTTGCAGCAGGTCGAGCGCGGAAGCCCGGTCCTCGCCGCCGCCGCCGCGGAGGCAGGGGCGGGAGCGGGCGGCGTGGCCACGATGGTCGAGTCTGCCGAAGTCGGCTCGCTCTCTGTCCTGGTGGGCGGGACCTCGGTCTCCAACCCGCCGGCTCTGCTCGCGCGTCCGGCGATGCCCGAGCTGCTGCGCTCGCTCTCCGACGAGTTCGATCAGGTCCTCATCGATGCCCCCCCGCCGCTTCAGGTCAGCGACGTGCTGCCGCTGCTGGGCATGGTGGACGGCATCGTGGTCGTCGCGCGCGCGGGCCACACCCGCGAGGCCTCCGCCCAGCGGCTGATGCAGCTCCTGGCCCGGACCGCCAGCGCCCCGCTGCTCGGCATCGTCGCCAATGCGGTCTCGCGCCCCGACATGGAGAGGTACGGCTTCTCCTCGGGGTACGGCCAGCGCAGCTGGCCACGCACGCTGATCGGGCGATGAGCATGCCCCACCTGAACCCCACGGGTCCGATCGGAGGGGCGCACCCCGCCGTCGCTCGACGACGCCTCGGGGACTTCGTCCTCGTCGCGATCACCGGCCTGGTCGCGCTGGTGCTGGCGCTCGTAATCGCCACCGCGGTTCCACAGCCGAGCGCCACCCTCACGATCGCCGTGGTGATCGGGGTGCTGGGCATCATCTACCTGTTGGTGAATCCTCGCCTCGAGGTCACCGTCACGATCCTGGCCGTCTATCTCGGGTGCCTCGACGGCCCTGTCAAGCTCTTCTCCGGTGGGGGGAACGCAACCTCGGCCCTGCGCGATGGCCTGATATTCGCGGTCTGCCTGGGAGCGATCCTGCGCCACCTGGCCACGAGCAGGCACACGAAGCTGCCGCCCCTCTCCGGCTGGGTGTTGGGATTCGTCGCGATCGTGCTGCTCGAGGCGCTCAATCCCAACACCAGCGGGACCCTGAAGATACTCGGGGGCTTTCGCCAGCAGCTGGAGTGGATCCCGTTCTTCTTCTTCGGTTATCTGCTCGTGCGCTCCAAGCCGCGCCTGCGCAAGGTCTTCATGCTCCTGGCGCTGATCGCGGCCGCCAACGCGCTGGTGAGCGCCTACCAGGTGCGGCTGAGCCCGCACCAGCTGGCCGCCTGGGGGCCGGGATACAGCGAAAAGGTCCTGGGGGCGAACGGCATCTCGGGGACGACCTTCGCC